>ERZ795051.465-NODE-465-length-61167-cov-9.863251_pt1 | contig 61167 bp, 56 predicted proteins | sample MGYA00375135_ERZ795051 | MGnify/ENA primary metagenome ERZ795051 (study PRJEB30180, sample SAMN05720222) | activated sludge metagenome | isolation source: Anaerobic digester | place: Japan | collected 2015-05-26 ... | reverse complement strand
GCTTTTCAGAAAAAAATCTTATCTTTTACAGCTTTCTTGGTTTTGCCATTTCATTCATCATTGCAGGGCTGGCTCAAAACTATTTCTGGCTTACGGTGGCAATCATTATAGGTGGCGCTTCCAACGCTATCAACAACCCAAGTTTGCTTTCACTGTTAACAGGCGCTGCACCCACACACTATCGCGGAGCCATCATGTCATTAAATGGGATGGGGCTTCGTGTTGGTCAAACAGTTGGTCCAATCATTATGGCAATGTTATTGGCGATAGTTACTATTGATATAGCATTCTACATTATAGGCGGGGCAACGGTAATCATTACCATAGCACTGTTTTCCACCCTGCTATCGAATAGAGAATACACCGTGAAAACATGATTAACTATCGATACCTCTCGTTGATTGTACGTACTACCCAGGATAGCGGAACTACTCATTCCTGAGAAACTTCAGGCTGTTATCTGCTCAATCTGCCATGCCGTTGCTATCGCTTGTTTATTATGACTATTGCCGTTCAACTGTGCTTTATCAAATACTTATTCCCATATTGGCAATCTCATTCTTCACCAACCTCGTTGTTATTAGTGTTATACAACCCTCCAGAAGGAAAAAAATTAATACTTTTTTTCACCATCGCCCCCTGTTATTGAGGTTACAATGTTGATTCATGTCAATTTTTTAAAAAAAGAGATGGTAGTGAAGTATGGATGGTATTATACATGCATTAAAATAATTTGACATGTTACCAGCAGGCAGTAGTATATATACATAAAGGAGGCAACGTACCAATGGGATAAGCAGTAAGAATATATGAGGCATTTAAGGAAGACGAGATTAAGGCAAAACTATTAGCTGAGTTTATTGAGTTAGTTGAGCAGACAATATTAAATAATCAGTTAGCCACCCGGCAGGATGTAACGATCTCAGAATTGAAGCTGACCAAAGAGATAGAGCAAGGACAGGCAGATTTAAGTATAGAGATTGAGAAAATACAAACGGATTTAACCAGAGAGATACATCAAAGCCATACAAGCACATTACGCTGGATGATAGGTTTATTTCTCGCTGCCGTGTTAACACAGGCAGGGCTTATCATAGCGTTGTTGCAGCTTGCTATAAGTAAATAAGGTTAATGTACATATCATACAGTTTAACACAAAAAGCCTGAATATTTACAATAATAAAAAATAAAATAGAAAATCATTCTACACCCCCTTGCACAACAATACCCTGCTCATAGACAAAATGACATAGATTGAATAGTATTCCCACTCCTAAAAAAGCTTGCATCAATACACTGCATACCCTATGTATGTCATCATGAACAACAATGAAAGGTTAGCCATTATACAACAAAAGTTGAGCGCTGCACTTGGAGCATCTGTTGTCAGCAATGATCCCGATGTGCTTGAAAAATATGCCATTGACGAAACATCCGATCTTAAAGGCAATCCATGGCTGGTAGTGTATGCAAAAAGTGCTGAGGATGTGAGCACTGTTCTTTCAGTCTGTAACGAATATTGTATACCGGTGATTCCACGCGGGGCGGGTACCGGTGTTACCGGCGGTGCTGTACCTGTTTGCGGTGGTGTTGTTTTATCATTAGAAACAATGAATAGCATCGTTGAGATAGATGTCGAAAATATGATAGCAGTGTGCGAACCTGGCGTCATTACGGGTATATTGCAAAAAGAGGTAGCACAGTATGGACTTATGTACCCGCCCGATCCGGCAAGCCTTGATTCATGCTCACTTGGTGGCAATGTAGCTGAAGGTGCAGGAGGACCTCGCGCAGTAAAATATGGCACAACAAAAGATTATATCACAGGGCTTGAGTTTGTACTTAGTGATGGAAGTATCATTCAGCATGGTGGTAAATTTATAAAAAATGCTACAGGGTACAATCTTACCGGCATTCTCATTGGTTCTGAAGGAACACTTGCCGTTATTACAAAGATATACTGCAAGCTCATCCCTGCTCCGGCTTATACACTTGATATGCTTATCCCATTTGCAAGTCTTGAAGAAGCAATCAGGATGGTGTACACGTTTTTAATTAATCGCATTAAGCCTGCTGTTTTAGAATTTATGGAAGAGGATGCCCTTATAGTAGCCTCACAGTATTTAGGTCAGGCAATGCCTCATCCAGAAGCAAAAGCTCATCTGCTCATTCAGCTTGATGGCGATAGTTCCGAAGATATTGAGCGCATGCTGCAAACGATTCTTTCCCTTGGAATGGTACATCCCGATACAATATTGACAGCACAATCACCCCAACAAAAAGAACGGCTATGGAAGGCACGGCGTTGTATCCGTGAGGCAATAGATGCAAAAAGCCCCGTTTTTTTAGCTGAGGATTGCTCAGTCCCCCGCTCTTCTATTGCTCCTTTTTTAACGGGGGTCAAAGAGGCTCTGACCCCGTATGGCTTACAATCGATCATATTTGGGCATGCCGGTGATGGGAACGTTCATATTGATGTGCTAAAAAACGATATGCCCTATGAGGATTTTAAAAAGCTGGTACCAGCGCTTAAAGAGATTATATACGGGCAGGCTTATCGATACGGTGGTACTATCACTGGCGAGCATGGAACAGGATTTATACGGAAAGATGCATTAAAGAAGTTTGCTACTTCCCAGGAACTATCGCTTTATAAGCGTTTAAAAAAAGCCTTTGATCCCAACGGAATTTTAAATCCGCACAAGATTATTGATATAGATTGATGCCGATAACATTATTAACTAATATTAAATTGTACTGTTTGTCCACTGTTGCCAAAATAACGGGAGTGCTCTACCTTAATGCACTTGCCTTGAACTACTTTAAGCCCCGCATTGTTAGCTTTTTTTGCTGCTTCATTATGAGCAATCCCTAACTGCATCCATACAACCTTTGCACCAATTGCAATGGCATCATCAACAATGGGCGGGACATCCGCAGGTTTTCTAAAAATATCCACAATATCAACAGGGAACGGGATTGCTTTTATATTGGGGTACGACTGCAAACCCAATATGCTTTGTTTCGTTGGATTAACCGGCACCACTGTGTAGCCGTGATTAATTAAATAGCGTGCAACACGATTGCTATCTTTTGCTGGATCATCAGACAATCCCACCACTGCAATAATTTTATTGTTCAACAAAATGTTTTTAATTTCACTATCACCTGGATTGAATGCAGGTACTTCGCATTGCATATCTGCCATACCACCTCCTATCCCCGGCTTTTATTCAATATGCAGTACTATAATCTATAATAAATATAAACACATTTTCATTTTTTTACAATTTAAATATGTGAATATACCTATGCTTTTCTGAAAACAGGGGGTCAGAGCATCACATAGTGAAGGCATATGCTCTGACCCTTCTGGCATTATATGGTTGCTGCCACTGGTTGGCTATATTTTTTCCTGATCTCTTTTTTATCAATCTTTCCTACACTTGTTTTAGGGATAGCATCAACAAACTCAAATTTATCCGGAACTCCATATTTTGGAATTTTACCATCTTTAGCAGCCTTTAGCATAAAGGCATGGAGCTGTTTATCATCGACTGTATTCTTACAATCATCTTTTAGTTTTATAACCAATAATGGCCTTTCACCCCACTTGGGATCCGGGACGCCAACCGCTGCACATTCAAAAACGGCTGGATGTTGACTCATAATATTTTCCAGATCAAGCGACGATACCCATTCACCGCCTGTTTTGATAACATCTTTAATTCTGTCCGTTATTTTCAAATAGTTGTATTCATCAATAAATCCCACATCCCCTGTATGCAACCATCCATTTTTCCATAACTCTTTAGTTTTGTCTTCATCTTTGTAGTATCCCTTTGTAAGCCATGGGGAACGCACAACAACCTCCCCGGTCATACCTTGCTCCACCGGATTATCATGAGCATCAACAACCTGTACATCCGCTAAAACTGCAGGTAACCCTGTTTTGCATCTAAACGCAACCTGCTGATCCTTTGGTATTGATAGTAGTGTTGGTTTTAATAACGCAGCAGTTAGCAATGGACATGTTTCAGACATCCCATAAGCCGAATAGATATCAATACCTTTATCCAATGCCTGTTTACATAGATCCTCTGGAAGCATTGCTCCACCAATAACAACCTTCCAGTGAGATAGATCAACACTCTCAATCCCTGGAGCAGTAACAAGCATCTGGATAATGGTTGGAACGCAATGGGAAAAAGTAACCTTTTCTTTTACTATTAGCTTTAATAACATTGCAGGCTCATATTTCCCTGGATAAACCTGTTTTACACCCAGCAATGTTGCAAGGTAGGGGATTCCCCATGCATGGACATGGAACATAGGTGTTAATGGCATATAAACATCACCTGATCGGAATCTGCCGATATTGTCATAGGCGCCAAGCATTGCCATAAGCCCAAATGTATGGAGGACCAGTTGCCGATGGCTAAAGTAAACCCCCTTTGGCAAACCTGTTGTTCCTGTGGTATAAAATGTTGTTGCTTTTGTATTTTCATCCAATTCCGGAAAATCATACCTGTCATCAGCAACCCGTATCATTGCTTCATATTCACCGGTTATTGCAATATCATCCGCCAATGGTTTCACATCATCAACAAGCACTATACAATGGCAAACATTATGCAGCTTATCCCTGATACTGCTAATCAATGGGAGCATATCACCATGTACCAGAATAGTTGTGGCTCCGGTATGGTTTAATGTGTAAACAATCTGTTCAGGTGATAATCTAAAATTCATCGTTTGCAGCACCGCCCCCATCATAGGCACAGCAAAAAAACATTCCAGATACCGGTGACTATCATAATCAAAGATAGCAACAGTATCACCCTGTTTCACTCCCATGCCTTTCAATACATTTGCAAGTTTATGAATACGACGCATTAAGTCCTTATAGGTATACCGAATGATATCTCGATATACAATTTCCTGGTTGGGATTATACACGAGTGCTGCCTTTAATAATTTGTCCAGCGTTAGCTGATACTCATACGCCTGCCCTGGTTCATACGTTTTGTTTTCCATCAATAAACCTCCTGCTGTTTTATTTATAGAGATAGTAACAACGATGATATTGTCTTACAATACTTGGAATTATTTTATTGATGTACCATTGATACTTATTTATTTGTAGGTAATTGACTTACATTTTCTTCAGTTTCATGCACCCATCGGGTAGCTTCATTAACAAGCTGTACTGCATTTTTTATATGTAATTTTTCTTTTATGCGTTCTTTATATGTTCCTATAGTTTTACTGCTTAAATTAAGTGTTGCTGCAATCTCGCTGGTTGTTTTTCCTTTTCCTATTAATGCAAATATTGCCAGCTCTCTGTTTGTCAGTATATCAACATGTGACTGTCCATACTCATTCTTTACGGCTTTAGCTACAATCTCTTTCATAATCTGCTCACTAACGTAGATAGACCCATCCAGAATGGTTCTAATCGCTTCCACTATTACATCCGATGTTTTATCTTTCATAATATATCCTGATGCACCAGTCTGCAATACTCTTTGTGCATAAATCTTTTCATCATGCATTGATAAAACCAATGTTTTAACAACAGGGAAATGACGTGCTATATCCTTTACCAGTTCAATCCCATTGCTATCTTTTAACGATATATCAATAATAGCAGCATCAGGTTTTAATTTTGATATAATTTTTAATCCGTTATGCACATCCTCGGCTTCACCCACAACCATCATGTCGCTTTCCTGATTAATTATTTTGCACAAGCCCATCCTGAAAACGGGATGATCTTCAACAATTACGATAGATATTTTTTTGTTCATAGTACCCTTATTTATCGATAGTTAGCGATATTGTTGTTCCGGCATTTACCATTGAAGTTATTTTTAATTCTGCACCAATAACTGCCGCCCTGTGCCTCATGATCTTTAATCCCATACCACGAACATGAGCGATGTCAAAACCATACCCTTTATCTTCTATAACGATCATAATAGTTTTATGTGTTTCAGTAATCACAATGTTTATTGTTTCAGATTTGCTGTGTTTTACTGCATTGTAGACTGCTTCCTGAATAATATGGTACACATGCGTCAATACTTCTGAATTTGAAATACTAATTTCTTTATCACATATATAGGTACAGGTAATCCCATAAATCATTGCAACAGTTTGTATTAATTCATGCACCAGGGCAGATAAACCCTGTTTTTCTATGAAATATGATGGTGTTAACCCTCTTGAAAATTGGCGTGTTTTGACAATGGCACCATCTAAAAGCTGCCGGATGTTTTCCACATCTTCTTTAAGCGGCAGTATATTCTTTGATAATTCCTGTATCATCACCTTGCACAGGGCGTCTATCCCCAGCAAATGAGGAATAAGATCATCATGGAGGTCCTGACCAATCGTCTGTCGCTCCTTTTCGCTAATCAAAATTATCTCTTTTTCAAGCATTCGTTTCTCTGTAATATCAGTAAGTGATATAATAACCATCTTCTGGTCATTAATATATATCACCTCTGCCGATAAAATTGCGATGTATTCTTTTGAATCATGTTTCAATGAAATTTCATAATCACTGATTGTATTAAACTTAATGAGCTGTTTATATAATCGTTGTATATCTCTTTTTTTAATTATTCCAATATCAAAGATGCTAATAGCCGGTTTGTGGTGCAATGGCACATGGATAAGTATCTCAAAAGCCTTGTTCCATTTTACAATCATCCCTGTTTGCATATCAATAAGCGCCAATCCAACAGGAGTTGCATCAAATACTTTTGCAAAAAGCTCTTCTGACTGTTTTAAAGCCTCTTCCCAATTTTTTCGCTGGGTTATATCAGTAACTACCGCAAAGCTACCCAAAAATCGTCCCTGCTCATCGGATACTATTTTTGGGGATACAATGGTATGCGCTATTGTCCCATCATCTTTCATCCATGCCATTTCATAGGGTTCCTGAATTCCAAACTGACGTTTTTCCATCTGGATATCAAACTGGCAATAGTAATGAGGATGGATAAAATCTTTTATTTGTTTACCAATAATATATTGTTGATCATATCCTACAATATCACAAAATCGTGGATTAACGTATTGAATTGTTAAATGTTCATCCTGTACCAGCAACCCATCACTCATTGTTTCCACAAGCAAACGGTATTTTTCTTCACTTTTTCGCAGCGCTTCTCTTGTTTCAACTAACTGGGTAATATCGGTTAACGAAGCAACACTCAATTGAGTACCTGGAATCATATCAATGGTAATATAAATGTACAGTATCTGTTTATCTTTTGTATATATTCTGAATTCATAATTTTTAGGTGCACTATCCGGATCTTTTCTTCGCAAACAGTGATATTCTTTCATTCTTTCTACATCGTCTTCATGTATAAATTGCGTCCAGCTTACCCTCCCTTCAATCTCGTGTTTATCATATCCCAGCATGGAAGCAAAACGGCTATTAACCAGAATAATTGTTGTATCTGCATCTATGAGGATGGTTCCTGCACCTGTATTTTCAAATATTGTGATATATCTGTCATTGAATGCCGGGGTATTGTTACTGTTTGACTCCATTGGCATGAACTATCGCCCCATAAAATTTTTTTACAAAAGGATTGTATAGAGTATCATGACTTTTTCAACATGCATTTGATCTCTCTTCAAACACCCAGTGCAAATTTTTCGGCAGATCGTGATAATCAACATGCGCAGCCTCTTCTGTTAAATCAACGGAATTATAGGTATGCCAGTACAATATTGTTTTGTTGTTATATTCCGGGTTTTGTATCATACCACATACCGCTGCAAATGTTTTACCGGTATAGGTTGGTTCTAACGGTATATTTTCCAACTGGTGCATTGTGTCAATGGCATCCATACATGCAGCGGTTGGGTAGCCATATCCTTCACCACAATAATCGTGTACGATAGCTGGTGTCATAAAATCAACTGCTGGCAATTGAGTAAACCCTGCCATGAGTGCATAGGTTTGCTTCATCAGTGACAGTACACTCTTTTCATTGGCAATAGGCACAGGTCCAAGGGATCTATCGGTTACCCTGACCCCAATAACCTTACTGCGTAATCCCGCTAACGCTGCACCCAGGGTAAGCCCTGCCATAGTTCCTGCCGAGCCCAATGCACACACAATATAATCTGGCTCCGGCATAAGCCCCTGCTGTATCTGCTGCTGTAGTTCAAACGCAGCATTTACAAAACCTACCGTTCCCAGTGGCGAGGAACCGCCGGCATATAAAAAATAGGCATCGTGCATCAACCGTTCAAATGTATAAAACATAACACCGGCTTTCAGCATGGTTTTGTAATATTTTAACTGTGCATTATAGCGGCACAATAACAGTAAATTTTTTTTTACATACGCGGTTACCGGCTGGTAAAACAAAAGAAGCCTGCATGCAAGCCCCAGCTTCTGGCAAAACATAGCGGTTGCCAGTCCATGGTTGGTGCCAATGCCCCCCATGGTAACAACTCTTGATTTATTCAGAGCCTTTGCCTCCGCTAATGTAAATTCTAATTTCCTTACCTTATTGCCGCCATATACATCTGAAGATAGATCATCCCGCTTAATCCATAGACTATCATGAGAAAAATGATGCAGTCGTTGTACAGGCGTCGGGAATTTGCCAAGTGACAGCCATGGTAATTGTTGCAACGCTTCCCATGTATCCAGCAGCGGTAAAGTTTTCACAGGCTACCTCCAGTCTTCCTTTGTGGCGATAGCTACTATGTCAAAACCCTGCCTTAGCAGAAATCGTTTGCGTAAATAATAGTACGCCACACCACTCAAAGCAAACAGTAGAAATAAGCCAATCTTAAGCAGCGATTGCAGATCTACCAGAATGATGATGCAAAAAAACACTATGAGGATAAAACCCGCAAAAGTACAGAGGTACAACCACACCCCTTTTAATTTAAAATGTGCCTGCATGTAACGCTCAGGATACAGTTTTGGAAATCGCAGCGCTGCAATAAGAATAGGAAGAAAGATGATAATGCCACCCAATGCTGAGTACGATGCAAACGTTTCAATGGAAAAATTTGAAAGGATACCTGCAAGCGATAGTAACCAGATAATGGTTAGCAGTATATGAGGCGTGGCAAATTTTTTATGAACATTTCCCAACCATGCTGGAAGCAGCCTATCATTGATAATGATAAGCAATGACTTAGTGCCTACAATAAACAGGGCATTGAGCGTTGTGATAAGGGCAAGCACTGCACCGCCCAGGATAAAAAACATAAACCCGGCACTGGACAGTATTGATTTGCTTATGAACACTAAAGGCTCTTCAGCCTGTGATGTTGTATGCCATGGAAGAGCACCTGTTGCAGCAATAGCCACAAGAAGGTACACTATGGCAACAATGGGAAAGGTAATAAAATATGCCCTGGGTATAGTTTTCCCCGCATCTTTTATTTCACCACCCAATTCAATAATCCCATTTGATCCTAAATAGGTAAAGGTAAGCAGTGCAATCCCCACTGCAAGATTCCCAATACCCTTCTGAAAAAAATTTTCAAAATTTTTACCATCAAGATGAACAATTCCAGCAAATGAAAAAAACAGCAAGGCGCTTGCCAGGATGATAACCATGATTGCCTGCAAAACGGAAGCAGGTTTAATCCCGATAAGATTTACCAGGTAAAATACTGTTACAAGAACTATCGCCATACATTGCACAGACATAGCAGGGAAAAAAGTAGCTATGTACCGCGCGCAGGATATGCTGTACAGTGGAATCTGTCCAAAAAATGTTGCAAGTACATAAATCCATATGCCAGCAAAGGCAACACCCGGTGATACCATACGGCTAGGATATTTATAATTGCCACCAACTGACGGAATTGCCGACCCCAGCATTGCAAGTGGAAGCATGCTTAAAAAGACGGGAATCACCGCCAGCAAATAGGCAAGCGGTAATGCAGGTCCCACAATTTTTAGTACAATGCCCGTAAAAACAAAAATACCACCACCAATGGTAAATCCCACTGCAATAAAGGTAACCTCCGCAAGTCCCAGTACCCGTTTTAAGTTCATGGTTTTATTGCTGTTCATTGCTTTTTCACCATCTATTGTATACTATGTTTGCTCATCACTGAACAATCATTTGATGCCACTTTGTATGGACTTTGTTATATTTTCAAGGATGTCACTATAAACATTTTTAATCCTTTCAAAGATTTCTACGGATGTTATTTCATCATAAATATGTGCGCTCACATTCCTATCCTCCAGCATGTCAAGGAGTATTTCATCATCTTCTATTATTCGGTTCCTGAAAGCCTCTTTTATACATGCTCTGGGATTATTACATTCAACACCATTATATAATAATATCGTTTTTAATGTTTTCCATAAAAGCTCAACCGTAAACTCAAAACGCTGTATAGTACCATCTTTTTCTAAATCGGTTTGAGCAATACTTACCGCTTCTTTTAGTGATGTAACAGCATTTTCCAATTTTTTAACAGATAGATATATCTCACTTTTTTTCATAGATTACAACCCCTGACTCTTTTATACTATCCTTAAAGGTATCATCTACCTTACGTAACACTATAATATCAACAGAATATAATCCACTAACATCATCAATGAGTTCTTTCATCTTCCGCATTTCCCTGAATGTAAGTGCTTTCTCGCCTTCAAGCGCTATATCAATATCAGAACCTTTATGTGCATTGCCTTTTGCTCGCGAGCCAAACAAGATAATCCTGGCGGGATCAGCTTTTTCAACAATAATTGATACAATTTTTTGTATTATATATTCTACTTTACTGTCCATTATATCCTATCTCCATCACATGTAATCGTTCATAGTATCATTTCCCATTAAAACTTTATGACGCCTGACATCCAAAATTATACTGACTTGAAATAACACTGTCAAGATAAATACAGAGGGTTAATAATAGCTTGTTCTTTCACGGGCAGTAAAAAAACATATAGAATAGAAAGTGTTGGTTTACGCTAATAAAACAATAGTATTTGATTGAACGCATTTATTTTTCACAACACCTGTTGTATTCCTCTGCATAGTTATCCATCAGCGGCACATCATGAAGCGTTTTGTACACATCGTATAATAATGAATATGCTTCACAATGGAAGGGGTCACGCTCCACTACACCCTTGCACAAGGTGATAGCTCTATCGATGTAATACTTACGGCGTTTTGCCGGTTTATACTCAAAACATAGGTGCGCCAATGTCATCGCGGTTGTATTGTCGTGCGGATATACCTTGATGCATTGCTCAAGCACCTCTATTGCCTTTGCTAAACTGTTATCCTGACGATACAGCAATGCCAGCCCAATATACGCTTCTTTACAGGCAGGATTTACCTGCAATGCCCTGCTATACTGAGCTATCGCCACACCTTTTTCATTTTTTTGCAAAGCGTCGGCAGCCTTAGTCAAAAGCATATCGGTGTCATTTTTTGTTAACCTGTTACATTCATCGGCATGTACGGCTGCGGTACCATATTGCTTCAGCGTATTATACACCAATGCCAGATGATAATGAGCTTCAACGGCCTTTCCTTGCTGGGCGATAGTTTTTGTGAAATGCTCAATGGCATGATTGTACTCGCTAAAATAAACATACAGCTTTCCCACCTCACAGTGTACATCAGGCTGATTATCATCAATTGCAAGCGATTGGTTATAATACTGCAATGCTCTGACCCTATTGTTGTAATGATTCAGGTAGATAGTTGCTAAAAGATTTAATGCTGCAGTATGCTTTGGGGTAATGATGAGTACCCTTTCCAGATTTTCAACAGCATATGTGTACATCTGGTGCTGGTATTGCAACTGCGCTTTTTGATAATAATAACCAGCATCTTCATCGGCATACATAGGCAATGGGAATAGAAAGGCTATGATTACCCACAAAAAGATTATCATCAAAAATTTTTGTATTGACATTTTATAACACCTTCTTTATGTATCCATCCATAATGGCTGGTCAGGTAGCTCAGTCGGTAGAGCAGGGGACTGAAAATCCCCGTGTCGGCGGTTCGATTCCGTCCCTGACCAATTTTTATTTTCTCTATTGTGCCTGTCACACAATTTCTGCTGATTGGTCTTCCAGTCTTCTGCATCGTGGCGCCCTTTTTGTGCTGCCCAGTCGCTTAAACAGTCTGCTGCCCTGTACTGCGTCTTCTCCCAGTTTTGATATACCACCGCATTCTGCATGGATTTTCCCTTCATCATGTCTGCTCCTGCCAGTATGGCATTCTCTATGGTGCCCTGCATAAGGCAATCTGCGTTTTCACTTTCGTAAGTGAGCATTTATGCGCTCAATATTCCCTTACTAACCCTGTGGAGCCACCTTAAACGGCGGTGTGCCTTCATTGCATCACATATATCCCTTCCACGGCGGGTGCACACCGGGCTTCCTCGCCCGCCCTGACAACTTTTCATTGGTACTTTCTTTTGTTGCGCTTTTGTGACAAAAGAAAGAACGGAACATTATTTAATTGCTCCATTCAGGCCGGTGATGCACTCAATGAATGTCCTGTTCCATATACTGTACTCTGCTATTACCTCGCCTCTATTGTATAAGCTTTAAAATAAATTTAAGGAGATCACTCGCTATTTTTTTTCCACAAAAATTCTCATTTCCCATTGAAACGTTATGTCCAGCACCATCGCTACACCGTCGCCTTTTGTTACGGCATACCCTGCCATGACGGTGTTCTCTACTGCCATATCCATGCTCCTCTCCATAATACTATTCATTGCCCGCTTTCGTGTTGTTGTTTCACTATAACTATCACCATACCCCGGCTTTTCTGTCGCCATCGTTGATGCTGTTGTTGCTCCTGCATATATACAGTCATCCCGCCAGCTTTCTGCTCATTAAAACGGTTTTGTTTTCGCACTTCATTGTGCCAGATGCAATCGAAAAAGTAAATTGTAAAATAATAAAATTTTTATGGAGAAATCTTGAAAAGATGATGCTCTCCCTTATTATACCACAAAAGCTCATATCGTTATATAGCTGCCTTTTTATACACACCTCAGTCATATTCAATAACGGTAATTAGAGGTGCACAAATTCCAATAAATCCATTATTTCGCATTAAAACTTTATGAATCTACACAACCATTCAACAATAAGAACCTAACACCGTACATCCATAACCTGAATGATTTTCTTTTTGCTGTAAAGCGTTACAGATATACAATTTTTTCTTGTTTTTTATAGCTTACATACACCATACTTTCTTGACAAAATTACTTAACATTCCTATTTCATGAAAGACATATTTGATGACCATCTTTTTCATATGATTATCAGTGTAAAAAAATGGTTTTATCAGCATTGCATGTGTGCTACAGTATTACATTGTACATGTGCAATTTCATTGTAAACATACTATTTTAATGCACCATGAGGTTTTACCATGATAGATCCAAAGATAGTACGCGACAATATTGATCTGGTGAAGCACACCTTGAAAATCCGCAGGATGGAAGATGCTGTCGATATTGCAAAACTGGAGGATATGGACGCTACACGCCGTCAAATTATAGCAAAAATAGATGAGCTGCGAACAATGCGCAATACGCTCTCAAAAGAGGTAGGCACATTAAAACAAAAAGGACAAAACCCAACCGATATCATGGAAAAAGTTCGCAGTATAGGCAACGATATAAAGCAGTATGAAGAGCAGATAGCCTCTATAGAAGAAACCTATACCACCATGATGTTATCCATCCCTAATATGTTACATGAATCCGTACCCATTGGTAACGATGAACATGACAATGTTGTTGTGCGCACCTGGGGGCAAAAACCATATTTTGATTTTGAGCCAAAACCTCACTATGATCTGGGGACACAGCTCAATATACTGGATTTTGAACGTGGAGTAAAAATTGCCGGAGCACGCTTTTACGTATATCGCGGACTTGCCGCACAGCTTGAACGCGCTATTATAAATTTTATGCTTGATTTACACACAAAAAAGCACGGCTACACCGAGGTATTTGGGCCATTCATTGTTAATGATGAAAGCATGATAGGAACCGGGCAATATCCAAAATTCATGGATGAGTATTACCGTATTGAACGTGATGCGCTGTCACTGATACCAACTGCCGAAGTACCATTAACCAATCTGTACCGTGATGAAATTATAGATGGGAATAATTTGCCCCTGTATGTTACCATGCAATCATCATGCTTTAGACGCGAGGCAGGCGCAGCAGGTAAAGATACACGAGGACTTATACGGGTACATCAATTTCAAAAGGTTGAGCTGGTAAAATTTGTAGAGCCCGAAACATCATTTGATGAACTGGAAAGGTTGACAGCCGATGCAGAAGAGGTTTTGCAACTGCTCAATCTGCATTACCGGGTAGTGCTCCTGTGCAGTGCCGACACATCAGCGTCTTCTTCTAAAACTTATGATATAGAGGTATGGATGCCCGGACTGGATCGATATGTTGAAATATCATCATGCTCAAACTTTGTTGATTATCAGGCACGGCGTGCGCGCATCCGCTACCGCAAAAAAGAAGGCGAAAAGCCCATGCTGGTACATACACTCAATGGTTCAGGGCTTGCGGCAGGGCGCACACTGGCAGCCATTATGGAGAACTATCAAACACGCGATGGCAATATAACAATACCCGAACTGCTGAAACCCTATCTGGAAAAAAGCATATAATGCTGTATTGTCAGGCACAATCGTTTCAGGCTGTGCGGCAGGCAATAGCTCTGTCATTAGCAACACTGAAAGAATGTACCATCACCATTGCCCCGCAGGTTTTTACCCATCCTCACTATGGCAGGATGGTGCACTCGCTTATCAATGTATTGCAACAGCTATCGGTTGCCATCTCAATTACGGATACCACCATAACCCTCAAGCCGCATCAGCTGCAAAGTTTTACAGCAACTATCGCCCTGCATCCGTATTGTCCCATTGCCGATATTTTTCTTTGCATGGCTCCTGCCCTGATAAAAAATGAGGTGCAATCAGATATTCTTTTTCACGGTGTAACCCACTCCCAGTTTTCCCACTCTACCGGTTTTATACGCTATGGCTTAGCACCGCTGCTGCAGCAGTTTGGATGTTACCTGTATAGCGCCACAAAAAAATTTGGTTTTTATTCTGCTACTGGCACAGCAGCCACAAAGGTATACCCTGCATTACACAAGAATGCCGGGGCGATAGTTACTATTAATCGAATAAGCGGTGTAAAAATATACATTGCCAGCATTAACCAGGAATTTGCATTGTACCAGAAACAAAAGCTTGCTCAAAAACTATCACTCAGTGATGATACCATACACATTGTACAGATTGCCAATGTAACCAATCATGGTAATGCAGTAGATGTGTTTTTTATAAGCGATACAATACCAGGCATGCTTTCGTTTACCCTGCCACTGTATGATGCAAATGGCGCCTTTATCTTTGAAGACTCCATGATGGACACGTTTATTGAGCAGGTAGCAAACGAATGTCAAAAGTACTATGACTATTTTCCATTACCCATTATAGAAGAAGCACTACCCTTTGTAGTAAGCGCCGGCCATGATTACACTATAGTACAAAAAATGAATCCTGCAGTTGCTACAACCGAAAGCTATGAACTGTGTCAATTATTTACACAATAAAAATAGTATCACCATTCATCCATAGAGTTGGCTTACAAATTTAATTTACTTTTTATCATAATAGCTTGCTGTGATATGCAACACTATTGTTGATGGTGGACTACAGTATATCCAGAAATGTAATGACAAGGTGATGCTGGTTTATTTTAACCCTTACTATATATTTTTAAAAATTAAAAATGCGACCTTTTAAGCGTAACAGTGCTGATTTATATGTCATTATCATCAACATCACCTAATATTTTATCAAGGTCTTTTCTTTTTTCTTTTTCTATAAGGAACTGTTCGTCTGGTACGATTTTAAAAAATGATAAAGTATTGGTAAGCTTCAGTAAGCCCATTATTTCATGATTGACATTCATCAAAAATAGCTGATACCCTTTTAAGGTAACTTCTCTCATTAGTTTTACAAGCCACCCCAGGGCAGAGCTATTAATATAGGGTACACGTTCTATATTAAGAATAACATTACTAAAATTTTCGGGCAGGGTGTTTTTTATTTCATCTTCTATTTCAACAAAGTTTTCATCAGTGATATCCCCTGTAATATCATAAATAATATACCCATAGTTAATACGTTGTTCTATTTTCATACTACAAATCCTAACCTCTCTACACATTTATATCACAGTATGTAATGATAGTCAATAATTATAACACCGATAATTAATGTTACAAAAGTATTTTTAGTATCACGGCTGTTTATCATTTCATACATTGTTTACGTTTTTACAACTACTGTAATCCAATATCTGCTACAGCATTAATGCGTTCCACCAAATTTTTAACAAGTGTGCTTTTATCTTCAAAATGCATGTGTACTGCATGCACCGGGCAGGACTGTACACACCTTCCACAGCCCTTGCAATCGCTCCCTATGACCGGGCTCCCATCTTTCATATCTATTGCTGCAACAAAACATTGTTCAGCACAAACACCGCAGCCATTGCAAACATCATGATTAATGACAACCGAAACACCTGGTAATTTTTTATATGCTTTATTTAAATTTTCTCCACGCTTTTTCATATGTTTTCTATAAAGACAGCAGCAGTCATCACAAAAACAGATGAACATAAGCTTATGAAAAGGCACTGAAAAAAATGCAACTGGATCAATCCACACATGTGCCACATTTGCCACCAGCCCTGCCTGTGCTGCCTTGTTTATATGTGCTATAGCTTCTTCGTTTGTTGCTCTATGTCCATGTGATGGATGTATGGTTAAACTGGCTTCACCCAGAGCCATGCATCCAATACTGACAGGATGATTTTTACAATGCATCAGACCACGGCAGATACACTCATCTAAAATGAAGATAGCATGAACACGATTTACAACCTCCACCAGCACTTCAACAGGCAATGATACATAGTCCGGAGGAGCTATCGCCACATTAATGGGAACTGCAGTAACTTCATTGTGTGGATATTTAAAAAAAGGATTGATGATATGCTTTAATACAGGATATGAACTTAGCCGTTTACCCAATAGTATTATAGGCCATGAAAGCATTACAATCAGACGAACGATCGTTTTATTAGGGCCATATTTTAATAGCATTCTATTACCCTTGCAATATGCCTTTCTTAACCGGTAGCCACCAGGTAAAGCCAAATAAAAAAGTCTTTATGGAGATAGTTATTGTTGATACATCTTTTCTCAATATAGTAAGCACATACGGAATTTCGACACCATGCAAAATAATCAGCCCTATAAAAAGCACAGCCTTATAATCCCACTCAGGAAATAAATATATCAATGCAATAGCAAATGCCCACAAAACCAATGCTCCTGACATTAAAACATACCAGAAATATTTATTGCTTATCATTTAACCTCCTATTCATACTGCATATACTGCGCAATGCGGGAATAAATTTCTGTTACTGCCGCATCAACATTGCTGATTGATAGAGATGTTGCATTATGTGGACATACATAAGCGCATCTCCCGCATCCTTTGCAGATTGCATCATTATGAACTGCAGTGCCATCAATTATACGTATAGCATCCATAAAGCATTCATCAATACAAGTGCCACACCCGATACATGCATTACGGTTAACAGTAATGGTTATTCCCTGAAGCCGGACAATAGATGCCGCTGCACCCGCGGGAAGATATTTACCTGAATTTAAAATGGTACAGCAGCAGCGGCAGCAAAAACACATGGTTAAAAGTTTCCCCGTGTCTTTTACACCCCATATCAGATTATCAATCTTTACCCTTCCTACCATAGGGATAAGCCCTTCCTCAATACATTTATGCAGATGAGCTATCGCTTCGTTTATTGTAACATGATCCGCTACACGTACATCAATCTCTTTTGCCCCTTCGCCCATAAGCAGGCACCCGTAATCTATTGGATGCTCCCTGCACTTCTTTGCATCCCTGCATGTGCATCGTTTTATAATAACACGATGAGCTGATCTTTTGATTATCGCCTCAACAATCAATAAAGGTATTGGGGTACTTGAAGGAGCAACAGTTATATTGATTGGCAGATAGGTGATATTGAGATTTTTTTTGCTAAAAAAAGGTAGCATTGTCCTTTTTACGATGGGTCCAATAATTTTACTCTGTGTTGCCCGTGCACTTAACCATGTTATTGGCCAAATCTTTGCCAGAATCACGAGCCACCATGCTGGACGTTTTGACATACAGGTTATCTCTCAATATTCGATGCTATTATTTAAAACATAGTATATAATTATAGTCCAGCAATAATTTATTTGAAAAATTAATAATTGATACCAAATTTCAAAATGCACCATTTAATTGCACTTTTTAATTGGAGCAGTGAAGCATATTTTTTGATTAGCTTGCTACATGATATCGCCAATAACATGAAAATACAAACTTTCAGTATAAAATAGTTTTGCATACTTAATAAATGATATGCAACATTGCAAAAACAATAATGGAAGTCTTCTTATGAATTGCTACACTCACCTTGCAATGGTGCACCTCAACCTTGCGATAAAAATTAGTGCATGACCCATACATTTTATCTTCTTGACATCATAATAATTATGCTATGCGATAGTTATCGGTACTATATACACTACTCTGGAAGGAGGAACCCATGACCATTGAAACAACCACCTGTATCAGCATCAACCATCTGACATTGCTCAACCGCTATACTGAGCAATACAAGCTTCCGCTGCACACCTTTATCTTTCTTCTTGTTAACTATGCTGCAAAGAAGGAACGATGCCGTATGCAGGCATTTAACCGCATTGCCTACCGAAAGCGGAGTAGCGAAAAGAACTGGAAGCGGGTGCATCTGTATGTTTACCATTCAGAATACGAGCTGTTTCTGGATGTGAAGAAGCTGTGGAAGATGTCGCTGGCAAAGATTATTGAATTTTGCATCGAGAAGGTGCTGGTAGAATTTTTACAGTATTTCAATCATCGCTTAAAAGAGATGAATACCGATAACTATCCTAACTATTATGAAAGCAGGGCATACACCTTTTCTTTTTATAAGGAAAATGGCATACATTGCTGCCAATACCACTGGGGACCACCCCCGGAAGTACTCCAGCAGAACGCTTAGTTTCTGATTATACCATTTTATTGTTTTAGCATCAAGCTGATTAGGGTATCTTTAAATAAAGCTACATAAAGCTTTATTTAAAGTATTATGGCCATACAATAATGTTAAAATTGCATTTTGAATGTTGATAATATCAAAAAAAGTTTTATTGATCCCATTAAATAAAATTTGATTTGCTATAAATAATGGTTATATTGTAGTTGTTACAACAATATTTTAAACAGTAATTTAAATTATTTGACAAATTTTTATAGCAAACCAAGAGTTGAAAAATCAATTTAATAGGGAGGCTTAAACAATGCCAAATCTTGGTTTTGGGGAATTAGTAATAATATTTTTTATAGTCATCATTGTTTTTGGTGCTGGGAAAATACCTAAAATTGCTAAAGATATAGGTAGTGGTATTAAAGAGTTCAAAAAAGCACTAAATTCAGATGATGATGTAAAAGATGAAAAAAAATCATGATAAAAAAATACACGGGATATAACCATATATTTATGGGTGTATCCTGTGTAGATTTTTTTTTGTAGTATAAATAAATATATAGAATAATGTATATTTTTGCACATTGATAGAGAGTATATACTGGATTTCATTAGTTATGAATACATCAAGCTAATTTAAAAATAGCTACTGTGAAACAATCTATGAACCAATAATACCATATACAAATATGGTAATAGAAAGTGATAATTTTATAAAAATAAATTTACAAAAGATCAATATCAATAGTAGCATCAAAAAACTTATCAATTGTAATGCAGTACAATGCTCCATTGGCAGCTTGAATTGGTAAATAGTTCAAAAAGTAGTATTACAGTAGTATTAATAGTGATATAATTTTATTGTCATTTAAAATTCAATTTTTACCATCATAGAACATGCATACAATATGAAAAAATATATTAAAAACTTTTCTCTTGAGGAAGTTGAACAGATATTTGCGTCAATAAATGAAAAGAGCTATCGAGCAAAACAGCTTTTTAACTGGTTGTATGAGCGTAATGTTGATAATTTTAACACAATGACTAACTTCTCAAAAAAATTACGTCAATATTTAACCGATAATTATGAAATTTCTGCATTACAATTAATAGATCGTAAAAAATCAAATTGTGATGGTACTGAAAAATTTTTATTTGCAACACATGACAATCATTTCATAGAATCGGTATTTATCCGCAATGATGGTACCGACGAGGGGAGATTGACCATTTGCGTTTCAAGTCAAATAGGGTGTCCTATGGGATGTACCTTTTGTGAAACAGCAAAAATTGGATTTAAGCGCAATCTGGAATGTGCAGAAATTCTTGATCAGATTAATAAAGTACGACAGCTAACCGGTTTGAAAAATAACAATATCGTTTTTATGGGAATGGGTGAGCCTTTTTTAAACTATGATAATGTCATGAAAGCAGCTGCTATTATGAACTATACATTTGGATTTCATATATCAGTAAGGAAAATTACTATTTCAACCTGTGGTATTTATGAAGGTATACAGCGCTTTATTGATGAAAAAATGCCGTACAATTTAGCAATATCATTGAATGATACCGATATGGTTAAGCGTTCAAGATATATGCCGGTTGAAAAAAAATATCCAATGCAAAATATTATTAGATTACTGGATGTAAAATTTCCTGTTTCACGTAACAGAGTAACCATTGAATACGTCATGCGCAAAGATAATATATCTGAAGAAGATGCGCAACGTTTAAAAAGTATGTTCAAATACAACAGAATAAAGTTAAATCTTATCCCATTAAATAAAGGAAAACATAACATGGAAATTCCAGTTGAAGAAGAAATAAATAAATTTATAAAAAGACTTGAAATTATGAATATACCCATATCTATAAGGAAAAGTGCAGGCAGTGATATAGATGGTGCATGTGGTCAATTGTCTGGCAGACATTATTTATAAAAAATATTTGTACGATAGTAGGTCCGGATAATGATAACTGATATAATTGCATGGATTCGTGAGCATAAGGTATTTACTTTTGTCGGTATTCCACTCATATGTTGTTTTCTCATTATTCTGTATACATCGGTTGTTTATATAGAATGGCTGCATGATAAACAAAACGCACTGGATAAACTCTTTAAATATAAACAGCTTATTGACCGAACTGAAGAGCTAAAAGGAGGTTATTCGTATACCTATAGCGAAATAGATGTTTCGGCAAAAGTAGTAGATATTCCTACCCGCATTTATGATAGAAATAACGAAATTATTGGTGAGTTTTTTGAACAAAAACGGGAGATAGTTCCTTATTCATACTTTCCAAAGTGGCTTATTAAAGCTGTCATTGCAAGCGAGGACAGAAATTTTTATAATCACAAAGGTGTAAATTACAAAGGTATTGCACGTGCATTTATTACTAACATCATTCATTTTCGGGTTGTACAGGGAGGCAGCACCATTACCCAGCAACTTGCAAAAGTATTGTTTACTGATATGGAACGAAGTATAAAAAGAAAGATATATGAGATATTCTGTGCATTTGAAATTGAAAAACACTATGATAAGCAGGACATCTTATCCATGTATCTTAATTATATTTACTTTGGTAATGGGGCCTACGGTGTTGAAGCAGCATCAAAGATGTTTTTTGGAAAATCGATAGTTGATTGTAATGAAACAGAATGTGCAATGATTGTTGCAACCATTTCTAACCCGTTGATTTACTCACCACTTAATAATCTTGATTTATCACTTAAAAAGACCAAACGGATCATGCAATCCATGATAGATGCTGGATTTATAAGTAGCGACCAGGCTCAGTTACAATATAGAAATTTTATCAAGCAATGGGAGGTCAAGTTTTCAAAGGATACTATCGCCGAATCTTCTTTAATAGGAAGTTTCATCTTTAGCCTGTATCGTATCAATAGGGCGCCGTTTTTTAATGAATATATACGGCGTATACTGGTTAATAAATTTTCAGATGAAGTTGTTAAAAAGGGTGGTTTAACAGTATATACAACTATCGATGCTAAAAAACAGGATATTGCCATTACAGCATTGCGAAAAGGTATTCAACTTCAACGTGAATATCATGAGAAAATAGCTAAAGCATTAAAAAATCCTGATAGAGCATTGCTGGAAATGGAGAAAGCCAATAATATTGAGGGAGCATTTGTTTCGTTGAATCCTTTTACGGGTGAAATTATATCATATGCTGGTGGCTACAATTTTTCATATCAGAACCAGTTGGATCATGTACAGCAGATACGACGGCAACCAGGTTCATCATTTAAACCCATTATTTACGTTGCGGCAATACAGGATAAAGTAATCACTCCTTCATCTGTTTTTGATGATATTCCAATGACCTTCAAGGGTGGGTATGCTCCAAAAAATTATGATGGTTTTTATTCCGGGAAGATAATAATTCGGGAGGCATTAAAAAAGTCAGTCAATATTGTTGCAGTGCAGGTACTTGAAAAAGAAGGATATTCACGGGTTATGTCTATTATTCAAAAAGGGTTGAATCTTACCAATAGTGAATTGGATTCACGATTTTATAAAACATTATCATTAGCATTAGGCACCTATGAACTTTCTCCGCTGGAAAATGCAGTGTTACATTCTGTTATTGTTAATGGTGGTGATTTTGTAGTACCCTATGGGATACGATATGTTAACGATTATAATGGTAATATTGTATGGAATAATGAAGAAGAAGTGTTGCTTCAAATACAGGAAAAACGGAAAGAATTTGGTAAAATTATTGATCCGTCTGCATGTGCCATCGTTGTTTCAATGTTAAAAGGAGTTTTTGAGGAAGGTGGTACTGCCTCATGGATACTAAAAAATAGAAGTACACCGGTTGAAATTGCAGGTAAAACAGGTACAAGCAGTGACTTCGTTGATGCATGGTTTATAGGGTACACTCCCGATTCTGTGAGTGCAGTATGGATTGGTAATAAAGCAGGTGCCATATCATTAGGACGTGGAAGAAGCGGTGGTGTTTTATCTGCACCAGTTTGGGCTGATTATATCTTTGCGGCTTATAAAGATGCAGAATATAAATCCTTTTCAATTCCTGCTGATGATATTACAAAACAAACTATATGTCTTGATACTGGATTAGTTCCTCGGGGAGAAGGGTGGTGCCCTCGCATTGCAAAGGATGAATTATTTTATGCGGGCACTGAGCCAGGTGAATACTGTACTATGCACACAGTGCCTGTATTAAAGTGATGGTGATACTATGACAAAATCAATCCATTTATCAGTAACTATCGCCATAATTGTCGTATCATTGTTGTCGGTTTCATTTCAATTGCCAGTACAAAACGGTACTATACATTCAACATTTGGTGAACCTCGATCTGACCATTTTCATAATGGTGTTGATATATCCTCAATTGATAAAAAAGTTTATCCAGTTAAAGATGGAAAATTGATTTTTTTGTGGGATAAATCATTGTTTCCCCTTGAGCAGTATCCCGGTGTCGGCAATTATTGCATACTTGAGCATAATAAGCAAGAAAAATCTTTGTATGTTCATTTAGATAATGGTATTAGTATGAGTGATAATTATACGGCAGGTGATAGTTTTGCAATAATGGGCAATACTGGCAGCTCATATGGTACACATCTTCATTTTGGGATTATAAAAAATGGAAGGATTTCGATTAATCCTTTTGTTGTATTACCACATGTTGACGATGTCAAAACACCTGTCATTGAAGCCATATACATTAAAGTTGAAGATAAATATACCAATATCCATGAGGGCAGCACTATACGGCTAACAAAGCATCATCCTATTGCAATCCAGTGTTTTGATGCTGTTAAAAAAAATGAGCGATGTGGAATTTATAAATTAAAAGTGATAGTTAATAATGATATAGTGGCTGATTATAAATTTGATTCTATTGTTTTAAATGATAAAAATAAGTTGACAATTGATGGCTTTGCATTTGAGAATTTATATGATGCAAAAGGTAATTATTTAGTGTGGTCTATTAATTATAAACAGGGTATCAATACAATAAATGTTATTGCAGAAGACTTTGCTGGCAATCAAACCTCAAAATCAATTAGCTTTATGGTGGTGCTTGATTTTAAATAATAAAGAGCTTTCATAGCAAGGAGGGGTATCTTTGTGTCGAACATGATTCTATTTTTTCGAAGGAAAAAAAATATCAAGCAAGTTGATATGGCTAAAGCTTTAAATGTTTCACCATCATATTTATGTAAAATAGAACGTGGGGTTCAGGAACCTACAGAGGAATTTAAGAGGATGTGTGCCAGATATTTAAATATAAGTGTATCAAAATTATTTCCTGAACGTGTAAAAAATTCTAAAGATGTAATAAATGATATTGTTACTGCCAAAAATAAAATATGGAATATTCGCATGGCAAAAGGTATTAAACAATATGAATTAGCAAAATTATTGCATTGTTCTCCATCATATCTATCAAAGGTTGAAAAGGGGTTGCAAGAACCTACCGAAGAATTTAAAAAAGTATGTGCAAAAGTTTTAAAAGTAAAAGAAATAGAGTTATTTACTTAACGTATCAGGTTTAATGAATACCTATGACTCTCTCGATACACTTACAATTTGTTATCATACTTGTGTGTTTGTTTTTTTCAGCATTTTTTTCCGGATCAGAGACAGTATTGTTTTCTTTTAAAAAGAGCGAGCTTATACGGTTTTCATTTTCAGAAAATAAATTAGAAAATCAAATCGCAAAATTTTTATCGTATCCGCATAATATTTTAATAACAATCCTTACTGGAAATTTATTTGTAAATATTTTAATATCTTCCCTGTCAACTTCATTTTTGCTAACTGTATGGCCACAGTATGGACATATTATTGCAATTCTTTTTGTTACTCCTGTTATCATTTTATTTGTTGAAATACTCCCAAAAATTGTATCGCTCTATAGCTATAAAACCATTGTTTATTATATTATGCCTGCGATATTATTTTTCCATAAGGTGTTACTACCTGTCAGATATGTTTTACTTTTCATATCAAATACTTTTATTAATGTATTCAAATTAAGAATAGATTCATCCTTTGATATTTCAGAAGATGATTTATCTATGGCTATTTATTATGGAGAGAAGTTTGGATTTTTATCACAAGATGAGAAGCAATTTATACATAATCTATTACGTTTTACAAAAAAAACTGCCGAAAATGCTATGATACATAGAAGCAAAACAATTTTCATACCCTATAATGCAACAATTTCTGAAGTTATAAGCATAGTTAAAGAAACAGGTATTGTGAGAGCCCCTGTATACAAGAATAATCTTGATACAATCGTGGGATTAATTGATTCAAGAGATATTGTTTCATATGCAACTGGTTTCAAAAAAGGTACATCAATAAAAAAGATCATATATCCAATTTATCATTATCCTGCTTCAAGAGCGCTGGGTGAACTTTTAGAAGAATTTTTGCGCAATAAGATTCAGATAGCAGTTATAGTTGATGAGTATGGTGGTACGCTGGGGATTGTTACCTTGAAAAGAATTATAGCCGAATTATTTGGGCGTGGGTATACATTATGGGAAGATACCCCTAAACCTGAAATAAAAAAAGAAAAGGGTGCTGTGATAATACCGGGTGATATGCAAATTGATGAATTTAATATGATGTTTAATGTTTCAATAGAATCATCAGAAAGCGAGACGATTGGTGGTTATATTATTGAAAAGTTAGGATACTTACCTAAACGTAGAGCATCCATAATGATTGATGATTATATAGTGACAGTTCGTTATGTTGCAAAAAACCGTATACAATCCATTGAAGTGAAACGAGCAGAATCATGATGAATATCTATATTGGTACACAAATTATAATATTGATATTTATACTTTTTTCTGCTTTTTTTTCTGCTACTGAAACAGCATTGGTTTCTGCAAATGTTTTATACATTCAAAATCTTATCAACAAAGGCAATAAAAAAGCAAAGGATATTCTTTACTTAATCGAAAATCCTGATAAAGCATTAACCATGCTTCTGATAGGTAATAATATTGCCAATATTGGAGCTACAGCGTTTATCACTTTTTTTGCAAGCAGAGCTCTTCTTATACATGATTCAAAATTATTTATAGTAACTATCGTCCAAACAATATTCTTTTTAATCTTTTGCGAACTTTTCCCAAAGATTTATTCACGTTCAAAGTCAGAAAAGATTTTATTTTTCAACTATTGGTTAATTAAGATTTTTAACATTTTGTTTATGCCATTAATATCGCTCATTATTTTTATTACTGATTTTGTAAAAAAAATTATTAACATAAACGACACCCAACTGCTGCCTATAAGTTCGCGAGATGAAATTGATACATTGTTTCGAGCTGTTGAGAAAGAAGGCATTATTGATTCACAACATTATATATATTTTAATGAGATACTTTCATTCAAAGACGTGCGCGCCAATGAGGTTATGACTCCTTTGATTGATATTATCTCAATAGAGAAGAATCAATCGATAAAACTATGTATTACGTTAATTGAGAAAACACGATTTTCACGAATTCCTGTTTTTGAAGAACGTGTTGATAACATTGTAGGCTACATCTACTATCAGGATATATTAAGAAACCCATTAATAAAAAATCTTCAGCAGATAATGCATCCACCACATTTTGTCCCTTCAACAAAAAAAATATATGACTTAATAAAGGAGATGGAAGCAAATAACGTTGCAATGGTTTTTGTGGTAAATGAATATGGCGCTGTAGAAGGATTGCTTACTGATGAGGATATAGCAGAAGAGATAGTTGGTGAAATACAAACAAGGGATCATCCTCAGGATGAATCAATTAAAGAGATAGCTCCATGGAAATACAGTATTGCCGGTAATTTAGATATTGAATTTTTTCAGCGCAGATTTGGTATAAAAATAGAAAAACATGATTTTGAAACGGTAGCTGGATTTTTATTATATCAAATGGGATATATACCAAAGCCAGGAGAAAAAATCCGCTACATGGATATAACATTCCAGATTGAAAGAGCAACTGATCGTGCAATTGAAAGGGTTATTGTAACTATACCAAAACGCAAAACTACTATTGCACAAGCATAGGACCCAAATCGTCTTTACCTGACAGAATGTGTACATGCAGATGCCATATTACCTGACCTGCAGCAGATCCATTATTAATGATAACGCGATACCCTTTATCCAATTTTTCCTGCTCAGCTATTTTTTTTATTGCAAGGAAAATATCATTGATGATATAGCTGTTTTTTGGGGTAAGTTCATCAATGTTTTTTATATGTTCTTTATGTACAACAAGTACGTGAAAGGGAGCTTGCGGGCTTATATCCCTGAATGCATAAACCTTATCATTTTCAAATACTTTGTTTGAAGGTGTTTTCCCTGTAATAATATCGCAGAATAAGCATCCCATAAATATTTCCTCCATTAAAAATTTATATTTACTATAGACCATGTGTTGATAAAATAGATTGTAAACTAAAAAAAATTCAAGAAAAATTTTAGAAAATGAGAACAATTAACGAAATACAGTATCTTGTTTATCCTCATAAAAATATTAATGATGAAATTGTTAAAAGATTTTATAGTACAGCAATACCTCATAAAATACCGTATAAAAACGAAGATGATCTTGTATTAATTGTAAATGAGTTGAAAGATAGTTGTATTGATTCAAAGGATGTTATTATCATAAAGCCGTTTTTAGGCAGATTTTATCAGGTTTGTCCTGGGTCGCCAAATATGATCTGTTGCAGGTACAGGGTTATTAATACCTGCTTTAATTGTTTATATAATTGCACTTATTGCTATATGCATATCTATTTGAACAGTTATGGTATTATACAGTTTAATAATACTGATCGACTTTTTGCTGAATTGAATAATTTCGTAACAACTTGTTCATCATCAATGGTCTATAGAATTGGTACCGGGGAATTTACCGATTCACTTATGATGGATGAAATAACCAATTTGGGAAGGCAATTGATACAATTTTTTTCTGTTCATGATACTATCTTTTTTGAATTAAAGACAAAATCATCCAGCGTTGATCATTTACTTGATGTTCAAACAAAAGGCAATGCAGTATTAGCATGGAGCTTAAATACCAGTGCTAATATAGCACTGTATGAGCATGGTACAGCATCGTTGACTGAAAGGATTAATGCAGCTGTTAAGGCTATTGATGCAGGTTATTATATTGCTTTCCATTTTGATCCCATTATTATGTATGATAATTGGGAAGAGGATTATTACAATATAATAGCATTATTGAAACAGTATATTAATCCACAGCGGGTTGTATGGATTTCGTTAGGAGGTTTTAGATATCACTTACATTTTAGAGAAATTTTACGGAACAAATTTAATCATGAAATGATGACAACAGGTGAAATGTTTCCGGGAAGGGATGGTAAATATCGTTATTTTAAACCTATACGAGTGAAAATGTATCATTTTATGTATAAGCATTTACAGGAACTATTTCATAAGACATATATATATCTATGTATGGAAACTGATGATGTATGGCATCAGATAACAGGAAAATATTTTAATTCAGCCGAGGAATTGGAATCAGATATGGCTAATCATTTATATAAACACTTTGTGCAAAAAAAAACCATTTTAGATTGACCGTGTGCTATATTGCATATTTATTGTAATTAATAAAGATTGTCATTGTATTTTATGTAATTATTAAATGGGAGTACATACATTGGAAATAATTGAGACAAAAGATCTGTTACGGGAATTGTCCCAAATAAAGAATGATATTGGTGAACTTTATACTACACTGAATATAGATGATAAAAAAAAGCAATTAAGCCTGCTAATAGAAGAAACGTTTAAAGAAAATTTTTGGCAGGATCAAGCGCACTGCACACAGATTCAACAGCAGATAACTCAATTTAAAAGAACTATCGAACCATTGGTTGCCTTAAAACAAGAAGTAGAAGATTCAATTGTTTTGCTGGAAATGGCCATTGATGAGAAAGATAATGACGTAATGAAGGATATTGGCAGCAAGATTGAGCAATTTCGCAACCGATTTGAGCAACTGGAAACATATGAATTGTTATCAGGTGCAGATGATGATAAAAATGCCATTATGACGATACATCCGGGTGCAGGTGGGACCGAATCTCAGGATTGGGCAAGTATGTTGATGCGCATGTACATGCGATGGGCTGAAGATAATGATTTTGAGGTTGAGGTGCTGGATTATATGCCTGATATTGAAGCAGGTATTAAAGAAGCAACCTTGCTTATTAAAGGCCAGTATGCTTATGGTTTTTTAAAAGGGGAAAGCGGTATCCACAGGTTGGTTCGTATTTCCCCATTTGATAGTAATCAGAGGCGACATACGTCATTTGCATCGGTAGATGTTATCCCTGAGGCACCAGACAATATTGATATTGATATAAAAGAATCTGATTTGCGGATAGATACTTACCGAGCATCAGGATCTGGCGGTCAACATGTTAACCGAACTGATTCAGCAGTGCGTATTACTCATATTCCAACCGGAATTGTTGCTCAATGTCAGAATGAACGTTCACAACATAAGAATAAAGCATATGCAATGAAAATTTTAAAATCAAGATTGTACGAACGGAAAAGACAGGAATTAGAGAAAGAAAAAATGGAAAAATTTGGTGAAAAGAAGGATATCGCATGGGGAAATCAAATACGTTCATATGTTTTTCATCCATACACAATGGTTAAGGATCATAGAACAGGGGAAGAAACGGGTTCGGTTGAATATGTTATGGATGGAGAAATTAATAAATTTATATATGCTTATTTAAAAAGCTTAAAAAATATTAATCGTAAATAAAAAAGCAATTCTTCACTTTGCTTATTTGTATTCAATGCATTATTGGATATTTAAAATATCTAAGCTTGACTATTTTTTTATTGCATAAATTATAATTAGTCATGTACTTATTATAATAAATACGAATATATACTCTATAGTTTTTAGTTATTAGTTGTTGGAATATCTTTTATAATTTCATTATGCATCAACAATAGTACGAAAGCATGAGTGATATATATTCGTAAAAATGTAATTATTCAATTATATGATAAATTATAAAAAATATATACTATATACACTTTCCCTATTGTTACTTATATTATTTATCATCATTAATGCAATAAATACTATCTTTGCTGCTGGTTCAGGAGGAACTTCAGGTGCAGATTTTCTGGAAATTGGGGTTGGGAGCCGTCCTTTAGGAATGGGCGAAGCTTTTACTGCAGAGGTTAATGATATAAACGCAATATATTACAATCCTGCAGGTCTTGCTACATTAAAATTTCCTGTAATGTCAATAATGCATCAGGAATTGATACTGGATTCACGGTTTGAAAATATATCATTAGCTTTACCTCTTTACGGTGGTTTTTTTGGATTTTCAACATCTGTTTTCTGGGTTCCCCCCTTTGACAAAATTGATATCAATGGTAATAAAGTAGGTACTGTTACTTTTTATAATGTTAGCGGCATTCTTTCGTATGGGTACTCACTGGGGTTTATGGAAATTGGTGGATCATTCAAGTATATTTATCAAAAGATAGATACCTTGCAATTACATTCTGTTGCCTTTGATGTAGGTATTTTAAAACGTATTACCATGTATTCCCCATTTGATGCTCCTATAAAAAATTTATCATTTGGTTTATCTGTTCAAAATATAGGAACCAATGCAAACGATGACAGTCTGCCACGGTTAATACGAGGCGGGGTTTCCTATAAAATGTCGCATTTTTTTGGGATTAATGTTGACTTTATAGAAAATGCCATTAATTCATCGGATCTTTATGATTTCACCTCCGGATTTAATGAAAGCTTTAGAGTAAATACCGGTATTGAGTTAAATTATCTTGATATCTTATTTTTCAGAACAGGCTATAGGTTTAATGATGCTGGAACATATACTTTTGGTATGGGTTTTAACTATGCAATTAAAAATGTTGCATTTGTCATAGATGCGTCATATCAGGATGCTGGAGTATTTGGACCAATCTACTCGTTCACAGTAACATTTAAACTTATTCCCAGGGTAATTACAATAGAGGATAAGCTAAAAGCTGAGGCACATTATCAACGTGGTATCAAATACTTTATAACGGATGATATAGATGGTGCCCTTGAAGAGTTTAAAAAAGCCAGTGATTATGATCCATACCACAAAAATGTTGATAAAAAAATAAAGGATCTGGAAGAACTTAAAGAGTTGAAGAGGCAAAATGAGTTACTTGAGAAAGAACAAAAGACAGTACAATGAAATGCGTGAAGTGACAGTTTATACAGACTATTGCCCCAATGCCCTGGGTTCAGTACTGTATCAATGCGGGAACACTCAGGTTATATGTGCTGTATCATGCTCAAACCAGGTGCCCCAGCATGCACTGGATAAAGGTACGGGATGGTTAACAGCAGAGTATAATGGTTAACAGCAGAGTATACATTGCTTCCCTATGCTACTGTTCCAAGAACAGAACGAAATAGGATAAAACCTGATGGAAGATCGGTTGAGATACAGCGTCTGATAGGACGCTGCTTGCGAACAGTGGTTGATTTAACTGCATTACAAAATATTGCATTGGTTGTTGACTGTGATGTTCTACAGGCTGATGGTGGTACACGTACTGCAGCCATTACCGGTGCATACATTGCTTTACAGATAGCTATCCAGAAATTGATACATCGCAATGTAATAGATGTTAACCCTGTAATTGCCATGGTTGCTGCAATATCAGCTGGATATATAGGTGATAGCTTACTGTTAGATTTAGACTATGCAGAGGATTCACAGTGTGACGTAGACATGAATCTTGTTATGGACAGCAATTACCAGATTATTGAAATTCAAGGTGCTGGTGAAAAACGTTCATATGCTTTCCATGAACTTGATTCCATGATAACTATCGCCAAAAAGGGTATAGAAAAACTCTTCCAGATACAAAATGAAATACTCAAATTGTGCTGATATTAGCCGAATATAAATATATAATTAAATATCCTATTTCAAAATAACCTGGATGGTATTACAATAATGCAAAAATTAATAATGATTATAATGTGTATTTTATGCTTTGATGTTGCATATGCTCAATATTACGTTCGCAATACAACGGTAATAGATACTCCTACTGCCTATACTATTGCACGTGGCACCTATCAATTATCATTTTTAGGTTATGACAACGGTGGAGTTGAACTAAAAGCATTTCTTGGACTGCACAATAATTTTTATCTTGGTGCTTCATTTGATTGTCAAAGTGCAATAGGGAAAGATGATCCTGATCCAAATGTTCCAGGCGTTGTAGGCAAGATAAAGTTTACCGATGGATGGGAGATGTTCCCCATTTCATTTGCCATTGGCTATGATTCATTCTACATTGGTGAAGAGGGTAAAACATATAATAGCAAAAATGATCTTGACCAGGTAATTTATGGCCCTTATTTTGTAATAACAAAACCTATATATCTTTTTGATGATGAACAGCATATACATTTTGGTATGCGAATGCCAACACAGCCCGATTATGTTCCCGAAGATACCTCATATTTTTTATCGTTTGATATTCCACTGGGTGATATGTTTGTTTTCAAAGCAGAGATGGAACGTGTTTATTATAATTTCAGTAATCCCGAGGATTGGCTTTATAATGTGGGCATGCGATATTCATACATGCAGCGACTGGGCATTGAATTTGATGTACTCTTCCAGAAGCATGAAAATCCAAACAGGATTATACGTATTGAATATATTAATGAGTTTTAATTATAGCGACATCAATTTAAATGACTTATTGAAAAAATGAGAAAAAAAATTATATTAATATATATGAGTAGTATAGTAGTTTTCTGTTCAATGATTTATGGTTATGCTTTCCTTACCAATCATAGTGGATATATATATGCTAATGATAAACGGCATTGTATCATAACAATAGTTAATACATTAAATGAAAAAATACAATGCAATGTTGAGATAGCTCTCACGGATGAAGAGCATGCAACTGGATTGATGAATAGAACTGCATTATGTGATGATTGCGGTATGCTGTTTGTTTTTGCAGATGAAACTTACCGAACTTTCTGGATGAAAGATACCGCTATTCCCTTATCGATTGCTTTTATTGATGCCAATGGTATTATCAATGATATGCATGATATGAATCCATTCCAGACTTTTCCAGAATACTCATCAAAATACCCTGCTCGTTATGCATTGGAAGTCAATAAAGGTTGGTTTAAAAAAAATGCCATATCAGTTGGTTCAAAGGTAATAATGCATGGATGCATCAGTAAATAGGATTCCTATTTCAGAAAAAGAAAGAGCAATCCTTATTGGTGTGTTGCTACCTGAAGCTGATGAATCAGAAATATCACATTCACTGGATGAATTAACACAATTGGTGCATACAGCAGGTGCAGTTGTAGTAACGCGCTATATTGTTAAGCGCATGGCTTTTGATCCAGCATACTTGATTGGAATGGGTAAACTTACTGAAATAAAGAACCTTATTGCAGAACAATCTATAAAACTTGTTGTTTTTGATCTAAATACAATCAGGCCGGTACAAATACGCAATTTAGAAAATTATTTACACTGCAGAGTTATAGGTAGAACTGAGGTTATTTTAGACATTTTTGCAAGACGAGCAAGAACAACAGAAGCAAAAATTCAGGTAGAGCTTGCACAACTTAACTATATCCTCCCGCGTCTCAAGGGTTTGGGTGGAGTTTTATCCCGTTTAGGTGGCGGAATAGGCACCAGAGGACCCGGAGAAAAGATGTTGGAAACTGACAGGAGACATATATTACGAAGAATAACAACACTGAAAAAAAAATTAATTCACATATCACATAGAAGAGATCTACAAAGGCAGCAACGTTTACATAATGAAATAATTGGTGCTGTAGTAGGTTATACAAATGCAGGTAAATCCACATTGGTAAATATATTGGCTAAAGATGATTTGTTTGTAGAGGATAGACTATTTGCTACCCTTGATCCATATACAAGAAGTGTTTATTTAGATAACCAACACAATGTATTACTTACAGATACCGTTGGATTTATTAACAATCTCCCGTCACATCTTATTGAATCATTTAAATCAACTCTTGAAGAAATAAAATATTCTGATTTTATTATTCATGTTGTTGGATTGGATATAAATATTGATAGGGCAGTAGCAGTTGTTGCCCATGAACTGCAATTGTTAGATTCTAATAATAAACCCAATATTTTATTTTTTAATAAATGCGATATTGTTTCGCCCGATGTTATACATCATGTACGGCTGTTATACCCTGATTCAATTATTGGTTCATGTTTAACTGGTGAAGGTATCATCAATTTAAAAGAAAGAATGATAAAAATAATTGAAACCACTCATCATAAAAAGCAGCAATCAATCATAAACAAAAACATTGAACTGAAATATCACCATTTAAATTGATTAATTCATGTAACAGCAGATGTCGAATATAATAGTATGGTATTTTAATGACAAATTTATATAGTTCTGGGTAGGCTTTGCATGTATGATTTTAAACGATATACCTTTCCTGAAAAAAGGAAAATAAATAATAGTATCTATGGATTTTTCTCTATTCTATTTATCCTTGTAATCTGTATTTTTACATTAATTCCCGGAAAATCAAATAACAAAGGAATTAGCGCAGCGTCTAATCTTAATTCAGTAGAAAATAAGCTTATCATCGATGGTGTTAAAATGGAAGATGATATGTCACCTGCTGAAACAGAAGGTGAGATTGTTTATGACGATAGTTTTGATGATGACATTGATATTAATAATATAGTAACTATCGAACACAATGATAAAAAGATAGATAAAAAGGATGACAAAAAGAAAGAAAAAAGTTTTGATATTGAAAAGCTTAAAAATAACGATAAGCGCTGGCATCTTTCTAAATATACAATAAAAAAAAATGATAATATATGGAAGATTGCAAAAAAGTTTAATGTTAATTATAAATTAATAATTATGGCTAATGAAATTGATAACCCTGATTTATTAAAACCAGGGAAAACTATAATGGTTCCCAATAAAAATGGAGTATTGTACCAGGTTAAAAAGGGTGAGTCACTATATGTAATTGCTCGCCAGTATAATGTTTCTCCTGATAGGATTATAAAACATAATGAATTGAAAAATGCTAATAAAGTACTGTCTGGTCAGAAAATATTTATTCCTGATGCAGTAGAGGTGATAAAAAAAAATCCCGGTGATGTATTGAGAGATAATAAATCAATTGCAAAAAATAATGTTACCGGGAATATTAATAAATCAAATAATATAAATCTTTCACTGTTGTGGCCTGTTCAGGGTAAAATTACTTCCGGATTTGGAACTCGAAGGAATCCATTAGGTAAAGGTAAGCAATTTCACTGTGGATTAGATATCAGTTGTGAACCTGGTACTACCGTCAAAGCTGCTTTAGATGGTAATGTTATATTTTCAGGGTGGAAAGATGGCTATGGTAATGTTATAATCCTTAAGCATGATAAAGGCTATATAACTGTTTATGGACATAATAGCAATAATTTAGTTGTGGAAGGCGATACTGTAGAAAAAGGTCAGGAAATTGCAAAAAGTGGCATGACAGGTTCAGTTACAGGAGCACATTTGCATTTTGAAATCCGCAAATATTTAACTCCTTTAAATCCCTTGCTATATTTTAAGGAAAAATAGATAATGAAAAATTTTCCATCCATAATAATTATAAAAATATTTTTTTTCATTACATTTTGTTTACTGATTGAGATAACAATTTTTCCGGATACTCATATGAAATATGATAATCCCAATCAGATTATTAAAATATTTTATACTCAAAATGATTATGTTGCATGGAAGGCGATAGTTAAGGGTAGAATTTTAAGTATTGGTGTAAGAGAAGATGCTGCAAAACAGGAGTTAACACGTACTGTACAACCAAAAACGAAAATAACTGCACGATTATATAATACCGAAGGAATACATAAGGGTACTACACTGTTTATTATTAATTCAAATAATTTGATTGTTTCGCGTTTTACCGTTGAAAACATATTTCACTCACAATCATTTGGGGATATGCTTATTGGTTATGGATATTTTAGGTTGTCAACTATTGGTGATAGGGTTGTACAACGTTTTGATGGAGCATATCCAGAATATGCTAAAGTCCATAAAGCAAGAGGCGATTATTATGTTAATATAGGTGATTATGGTAATGCCATAAAAGAATATAATGAAGCAATCATAATGGATATGAATTATCCTGAAACGCATTTAGCATTAGGAAAACTATATTATAATGATAATGTTTATCAGTTTGCATTTACAGAATTTGAACAAGCATATAAAAATAAAGATAGAATGGTAGATAAACAGGATTATTATGAATTGTTATATTTAATGGCTAAAACACGATATATTGAAGCATATGAAACCAACATACCTAAGAAATTAAAGGAACACTATCTTAAAGAAGGTATGAAATATGCAAATGAGGCACTTTCAATAAATCCTGAAGCCGTGGAACTATTGTATATGCTGGGAGTTATGTATTATAAAAGTCCTGAACCAGATGATGTGGCTGCTAAAAAAACATTTGAAAAAATTATTGAGCTTGACCCTACACATATTGATGCATACATTGCCTTATCGGAATTGTATCTAAAGCATAAAAATAAAGATAAAGCAAGTTACTATTCACAAAAAGCACTGACGATAGACCCTGCAAATGAACGTGCACGATTTCTCTACAGGATGACAAAGGAAAAATAATAAATTAAGCATACCATTATATTGTATATGTTAAAGTATATAATTTTTTGTAAAGTTGCGTGTATTGTGCTCTTTGAATTGATATTCAAAAAAATTGACTTGACTGTAAGTAGCATTTTTTACTATGATTCTTGCCTGTACCATGAAACAAATATTTTATAATAAAAAAAATAAATAATAGGTAATAGTATATGATTACTGTAATGCAAAATGAAATAGTGCAATCGCTTTTGCCGTTGATTATCATAAATGCAATTACTCTTTTGAGTTGCATTATATTCATTTTTATTTATCCACGAAGGAAAAAAGATCCTGAGATAGCAAGTCGAATGCATGAAACATTTTTAGGTTTATTTTTCAGAGAATATTGGTACTGGCTTAATAAGCCTTTTATTAATTTCTTTATTTATTTTAAAATTAAACCTAATGCGATTACAACTCTATCGCTTATTACAGCTTTTATAAGTGCTTATTATTTTTATAGTGGAAATTTTGGTTTGGCAGGATGGATATTAATTGTTAGTGCTACCCTTGATATTATTGATGGAAGGGTTGCAAGGAGTACTAACACCGTTACAAAATCTGGAGCATACTGGGATTCATGTGCTGATAGATACAGTGAAGGTGTTGTGTTATTAGGCATTGCACTTTATTATCAAAATAATTTTATTGCATGCCTTGCCACTATTGCTACATTAATTGGTTCGGAATTAGTAAGTTATACCAAAGCACGAGGTGAAGCTATTGGCATAACTACTACGCGAGGTGTTATGCAGCGTGCAGAGCGCTTGTTTACTTTATGCATAGTTTCAGTGTTGCATCCCTTTTTCCAGGTACTATTTAAAAATACAAATGTAAATCCTGAAATAGTTATGATTAGCGCTATGATACTAATGGCTGTTGCTACTAATCTTACAGCAATTACCAGACTGCGAACTATTTTCATGGAGATTAAAAGACAAGAGAACAATGCATGAAAAGACTTTTTCAATTAAAACACTGGGATGTAAATGCAATCAATATGAATCTGCACAGATAGCCTCACAATTGTTAGCCTCTGGTTTTACTGCTGTGCCATTTGGAAGCTTAGCTGACATTGTTATCATCAATACCTGTACGGTAACGGATAAAAGCAATAAAAAGTGCCGCAACTATATACGGCAGGGTGCGCGGTTTTCAAAATCAGGTGGTGTTATCGTTACTGGATGTATGGTACAAACCCATAAACATGAAATTGAAACAATGGATGAAGTTATTGCTGCTTATACCAATGAACAAAAAGGGCAATTGATTTCATTACTAGGAACTATCGACAACACAAAGCAAAAGTCTTTAAATCATTTTGAAACTAAAACATCTCCATTTGCCTTACCCTATATGCGTACCCGTGGTTATATTAAGATTCAGGATGGCTGTGACGGTCATTGTTCTTATTGTATTGTTCCAGCAGTGCGTGGTGTACCACAATCCCGGCCAATAGATGATGTTATCAATCATGCCCGCTACCTTATTGATTCACAATGTCCCGAGATTGTTTTAACGGGTATAACCATTGGTAAATATCATGATAAAGGTTACTCGCTTGCGCAGCTTATTGAAAAAATTGTTCAACTGGATGGCAAATTCAGGGTCAGGGTTACGTCGGTTGAGCCTGTTCATGTTGATGATGGACTTCTTGCCATGCTTTCTCACCATAAGGTTTGCAATCATATACATCTGCCGCTGCAATCGGGCTCTGATGCTGTTTTAAAACACATGCGTCGTCCCTATAATTTTACTTATTACATGCATTGTGTTGAAAAAATGAAAAGGGTACTGCCTGATATAGCTATTGGTACTGATATAATTGTAGGGTATCCAGTTGAGGGCGATAGTGACTTTGCATTGACCTTGCAGGCTGTCACTGAGTGCCAGTTTGCATATATTCATCAGTTTACCTATTCGCCGCGTGAAGGTACTTGCTCCAGTGAATGTAAAACTATCCCTCATGACATTGTTGCGATGAGAGCAGAGCAATTGCGAAATGCTGCACAAAAATGTTCATTACAGTATAAAAAACAATTTATCCATGCAACACGGGAAGCTGTTATTGAAAAAGGTAATGATAGTATAGTAGCCCTCACAGACAATTATCTCAAGGTAAAACTTGAAAGTAATCATCATACCAGAAGTAAGGTAGGACAGCTATTACCTGTTACCATCACCACTAATTCAAGTACAGGTTTGCAGGGTAAAATTGCCTGTGATAACTAATACTATGCATCGAATCACAGGTCAGGAACTACAAATCATAGTAAACTAACAAATCACGGTGGGCATTTTGCGCATATAGACTGGAATAACGAAGTAGATAGGTATCTATCGCCACGATCGGGCAGTATGGTGACAACATTACCATGCTTCATACCTTGTGCAACCTTCACAGCGCCAGCAACAGCAGCACCGCTTGACATACCACAGAATAATCCTTCCTGTAAGGCTAATTTTCGTGAATACTCAAAGGCAGTTTCATCATCAATGGTGATAATATCATCTAATAAGCCGGGATCATAAATTTCAGGAACTATCGCCTCCTGCATATTTTTTAAACCCTGTATGGAATGACCGGGTGGAGGCTCAACACCAATAATCTTGATTGAAGAATTATGTTCTTTAAGGCGACGGGCAACTCCCATAATGGTACCGGTAGTACCCAATCCTGCTACGAAAGCGTCAATAGCGCCTGCTGTTTGTTGAAGAATTTCAACGCCGGTAGTTTCATAGTGCGCCATGACATTGGCAGGATTTGAAAATTGATTGGGCATAAAATAGGTTGGGTCTTCCATGCACATCTTCTGAGCCTGGATAATTGCACCATCAGTTCCCATACAACCGTCTGTCAATATCAGGTGTGCACCAAATGCAATTAAGGTGTGCTGACGTTCAACACTTACACATGAAGGCATGCACAGCGTTACCTGAAAACCTAACACCGAGCCAACCATAGCCAGACCAATCCCTGTGTTGCCGCTGGTGGGTTCTAAAATTATTTTATCATGAGTTAACCTGCCAGATTCAATAGCGGACTTAATCATGTACCATGCGGTTCGATCTTTTATAGATCCGCTGGGATTGGTACCTTCAAATTTAGCTAAAATTGTTGTATTGGAAGGTGAAAGTTTCGTAAGTTCAATGAGAGGTGTATTGCCTATTGCAGCAATTAATGAATGTGCTGGAAGCTGAATTTTATTATTAATTTTATGCATGATGGCTACATTACAGTATCACAAATAATAATGGTAATGGTATATAAAAATAGTATATACCACAATCACTACAAAGTATATCACATGGGTGATAGAAAATACATATAATTTTAAAAGCAAGCATAGAGATTTTTTATAACGTAAATGATGGAACAAATAAAAATTAACACATATGAGCGGGTGATGGGACTCGAACCCACGGCGTTCAGCTTGGGAAGCTGACATTCTACCACTGAATTACACCCGCTTTGATAATTGTGAGGTAACCATAACAAAAGGGTATTAATTTTGCAATTATTTTTTGGAAAGTATGACATCTACATCATTGCAGAAGTAAAATTTATGGCTTTATAGTTTGTTTCAAATATTTTTTCCTGTATGTTCAATGGGAACATCCTTCGTACCGTGAAAAGGCAAGGTTAAAGGATGTTGCGGAGTTAAATCCGACCGATATGCCTATAGACAGTATGGATCGTTTTGGTTCCTCAAGCAGCATTTTCTTCGCTTCTTCTATTCTGAATTCGTTCACAAACCCAGAAAAATTCTTATTCAACTTCTCATTTAATATCCGGGAGAGTTGTTGTTGCCTTATGTCAAGTTCATCGGCAAGCTGCGACAGGGATAGCTCCTCGTCTGCAAAAGCTTTTTCCTCGTTCATGATGTACATAAGTAGCTGTACCGTTCTGTCAATGTCGAGTCTATTTATCTTTGAGTGTTCATACCGTGCCTTGAGGGTTTCAGCCTTTAATAAACGATTAAAGTCAGGATGACGCTGAGTAGATAGAAACACTCCGGTAAGGGTAGCATTTGCCATCAGCACTGACCACCTTGTAAGTTCGGTTGAAAAAAATCTTCCGCAGCCATAAGTGCTGTTGAAAGGATAATACAGTACGGGAATAGCTTCTTACAAACGCCCCATTCATGTAGAGTTATGGCCCGTTTGCCAGCAATTCCCTATGAACAAGACAGGGAAGGTTGATTTAATGGCACTTATAGAAAAAGCAAAGGAAATAACGGAAGAGTTGCGGAAACAGGGGAAGTGGGATGCAAAGTAACGGTAGTAATTGACATACATGACGGCGGGAGTTGTACCGCCGTTTTTTTTTTTGATTAAAAAGTGCATCACGGTATTTCATTATAATTCTTTTTTATTTCATTATGGTAAAAGGAGTGCCATTTTAAATGGCATTCTTTATTTTGTACTATCAATTATTTAATCTGTTTCACCAAAAAGATATGGTATACTATATTTGTAGTGATTCCAATAATGTATGTTTTATAATTTTAGTTGAATTTTTTATAGTGGATAAAACATTCCATTGTATAAATAATTATTAATGGTAGCATATCGTGTTAATATAATAACATTATTTATTACAAATAAGTAAAAAAGAATAGGAGGTTTAATTTTTTAATTGAAATATAATGTTATTTTTAGAGGATTGTACATAGTAATCTTTAGTAGTTATATTTATTGTATCAATCATTAAATTTTTAATATCTATAATATTATTAATAAATATTAAAAGAGGTAATATGGCAAGCTTAGATGCGGTTGTTAAACAGGTTGTTTCAAAGTATGGTAACGACAAAACCCGTCTTATGGACATTATTTCTGATGTTCAGAATGAACTGGGTTGTGTGTCGGATGATGCTGTTGTTCAGATTGCCAGGGCATTAAATATCTCAACAGTGGATGTAGATGGTGTTATCACCTTCTATCACTTTTTCACTAAAACGCCCAGAGGTAAATATACAATATATCTGAATAACAGTGCAGTAGCTATCATGAAGGGTCGTGCTGCTGTTGCTAAAGCGTTTGAAGAAGCAGCGGGTTGTACGTTTGGCAAGACAACTTCAGATGGCCTTATAGGGTTGTATGATACTTCGTGTATCGGAATGAATGACCAGGAGCCTGCTGCAATAATTAATGGGGTTGTATTTACTCATTTAAGTAAGGATAAAGTACAAGATATCGTAGCAGGTATGAAAGCTGGTAAAAAGATTAACGATCTTGTGAAAGAATACGGAGATGGAGCAAATCAATCAGAGCTTGTTCGCTCTATGGTAAAGAACAACATTATGAGGAAAGGTCCTGTATTGTTTGCACCATATGAAAAGGGAGCAGCAATTAAGGTTGCACTTGCAAAGAAACCTGAAGATGTAATTGAAGAAGTTAAAATTGCTAATTTGCGCGGTAGAGGTGGTGCAGGATTCCCAACAGGTATGAAGTGGGAATTTTGCAGAAAAGCTCAGGGTGCAAAACACTATGTTGTATGTAACGCTGATGAAGGTGAACCAGGAACCTTCAAAGATAGGGTGATTTTAACTGAATTACCTCATATGCTTTTTGAGGGTATGGCAATTGCAGGTTATGCTGTTGGTGCAAGTGAAGGAGTTCTTTATTTGCGGGCTGAATACCTGTATTTGAAAAAGTATCTTGAAAAGATACTTGATGATTTAAAAGCTAAAAATATTTTAGGTAAAAATATTGCCGGTAAAGGATTTGACTTTGATATTAGAATTCAGATGGGTGCAGGTGCTTATATTTGTGGTGAAGAATCAGCACTCATTGAATCAGCTGAAGGAAAACGAGGAGAACCTCGAAACAGACCACCATTCCCGGTAGAAAAAGGATATCTTGGATATCCAACAACAGTAAATAATGTTGAAACTCTTTGCTGTACAACACGCATAATGCTGGAAGGCGGCGAATGGTTTGCAAAGATGGGTACGGCGCAATCCAAAGGTACCAAGCTATTGAGTGTCTCAGGAGATTGCGATAATCCTGGAGTATATGAGGTTGAATTTGGGACAACTATCTCAACATTATTAGAATTAGTTGGCGGAAGAACTGCAAAAGCAGTGCAGGTTGGTGGCCCTTCTGGAACATGTATAGGAAAGAAAGATTTTGGAAGAAGGATTTGTTTTGATGATTTAGCCACAGGCGGTTCTATAATAATAATAGGGCCAAACCGTGATTTGCTTGAGATAGTACATAATTTTATGGACTTTTTTGTTGAAGAGTCATGTGGATGGTGTGTTCCTTGTAGAGCAGGTAACGTTATATTGAAACAAAAACTGGAAAAGATAATATCCGGTAAAGCTTCAGCAAAGGATATTCAAGAACTGGAAGAATGGTGTAGAATAGTTAAAGCTACAAGCCGATGTGGTCTTGGACAAACTTCACCTAATCCAATTTATACAACAATCCAGAATTTCAGAGAGATATATGAAGCAAAAGTTAAGAAGGATACTGATTATGTATCCACATTTGATCTTTTAGCTGCTGTCGAAGAATCATGTAAAACAGCAGGAAGAATTCCAAAGGTAGAGGAACATTAATATGAGTACAATAAATTTTACTATAGATGGAAAATCCTGTAAAGCAAAGCCAGGTCAAACTATTGTAGAAGCCTCAAAAGATAATGGCATTTATATTCCTACTTTATGCCATTTTGAAGGTTTGAAACCTGCTGGTACATGTCGTATTTGTACAGTTAAGGTTGGTGGCAGAAATATGGCTGCATGTACAACACCAGTAACAGAAGGCATGGTTGTAGAAAACAAAACATCTGAACTTGAAGATTATCGCAAAGCCATTGTTGAAATGCTTTTTGTAGAAGGCAATCACATGTGTCCAACATGCGAAAAAAGTGGTAATTGTGAGTTGCAGGCTTTAGGATATCGCTATAAAATGATGGCACCTCGATTCCCATTTTTGTTTCCTCAACGAACGCTTGATGCTTCTTTGCCAAAGATAATTATTGAACGCAATAGATGTGTTCAGTGCTTACGGTGTGTTCGTGGTATTACAACATCAGATGGTAAGCGTATTTTTGGTATGGTTAACAGGGGTGGTCATGTAGAAATTACAGTGGATAAGGAATTAGCTGCCAATATAACCGATGATATGGCAAAAAAGGCTATGGATTTATGCCCTGTTGGTGCTATCTTAAAGAAGGAAGTAGGTTTTGCAATACCAATTGGTAAACGTAAATTTGATGCTAAACCAATAGGTAGTGAAATTGAAAAAATGTAATGATTATCATAATGAAGATTGATGGAGGAATACAATGAGTAAACCCGTTGTCGCAACAGCTTCACTGGCAGGTTGTTTTGGATGCCATATGTCTTTACTGGACATTGATGATAGAATTTTAAAATTAATTGAATTGGTAGAATTTAATAAATCTCCAATTGATGATATCAAAACATTTACTAAGCAGTGTGATATTGGATTGATAGAAGGGGGATGCTGCAATAGTGAGAATGTTGAAAATTTGAAACTTTTCCGAAAGAATTGTAAGATATTAATATCAGTAGGGGAATGTGCTATAATGGGCGGATTGCCTGCAATGCGTAATGGCATTTCAGTGAAAGAATGTTTAGAAGAAGCATACCTTAAATGCCCAACAGTTGATGATAATATAATTCCAAACGATGATGAATTGCCAATGATTCTTGATAAAGTGTATCCATGCCATGAAATAGTGAAAATTGACTATTTTTTGCCGGGATGCCCTCCACGTGCAGATTTAATCTGGGAAGCATTGGTTGCACTTCTGACAGGTAAAGAGTTAGATTTACCATATGAAGTTGTTAAGTTTGATTAATTTTTTTCAGGAGATGAAATTATATGGCTAGAAAAATAACGATAGAACCTGTAACAAGGGTAGAAGGTCATGGTAAAGTGACCATTCAGCTTGATCCTCAGAACAATGTTTTGGAATCAAGGTTCCATATTGTTGAATTCAGAGGATTTGAACGTTTTGTACAGGGCAGACCATACTGGGAAGCACCTGTTTTAGTGCAACGCCTCTGTGGAATATGTCCTGTTAGCCATCATTTAGCAGCAGCTAAAGCGATGGATGTTATTGTTGGTGCTGGACCTGATGGATTAACACCAACTGCTGAAAAGATGCGCAGATTAATGCATTATGGACAGATGTTCCAATCACATGCATTACACTTTTTTCATCTTGTATCACCTGATTTACTGTTTGGTGTAGATGCTGATCCAGCTATCAGAAATGTTATTGGTGTTGCTCTAAAATTTCCCGATTTAGCAGTTCAGGGTGTTATGATGCGTAAATTTGGGCAGGAAATAATTAGAGCAACTGCCGGTAAGAAAATACATGGTACAGGTGCCATCCCTGGTGGTATTAATAAAAATTTAAGTATTCAGGAACGGGATGAGTTCCTTAAAGGTCAAGACCCAATGAATATTACAAAGATGATAGAGTGGGCAAAGGCTGCTTTAGATATATTCAAAGATTACCATAAAAAGAATAAAGATTTTATCGATAGCTTTGCAACATTCCCATCAAGTCATTTAAGCCTTGTTAGAAAAGATGGAGCTCTTGATCTTTACCATGGTGTTTTACGAGCAGTTGATTCTGACGGTAAGAAAATATTGAATGATGTGGACTACCAGGATTATTTGAAATATGTTGGTGAGGAAGTGAAATCATGGAGTTATATGAAATTCCCATATCTCAAATCGCTGGGTAAAAAAGATGGTTGGTACAGAGTTGGTCCGCTGGCACGTCTGAATACTGCAGATTTTATACCAACGCCATTAGCTCAAAAAGAATTTGAAGAATTTAAAGCATATACAAAGGGCAAACCCAATAACATGTCAATGCATATGCATTGGGCACGATTGATAGAATTATTACATTCAGCTGAAATGATAGAACAGCTTTTAAAAGATTCAGATCTTCAAGGTGATAAACTGGTTGCTAAAGGAAAGAAAGTTAAAGAAGGCGTTGGCTTAATAGAAGCACCTCGAGGAACCTTATTCCATCATTATCGTATTAATGATAACGATCAGATTGAAATGGCTAATTTGATAGTATCGACAACAAACAACAATGAACCTATGAATAGAGCTGTTAATTGGGTAGCTATGAATACCATCAATGGAAAGAAGGAAATAACTGAAGGTATGCTCAATGCAGTTGAGGTAGCAATACGTGCATATGATCCTTGCTTAAGTTGTGCAACTCATGCAATTGGTAATATGCCTCTTGAAGTTTCACTTGTAGATGCTGACGGTAACATACTGGATCAAAAAAGGAAATAGCAATGCCAGATGTTAAGTGCTTAATATACGGATATGGTAATCCTGGACGTCAGGATGATGGATTGGGTATAGAACTGGCAACCATGGTAGAAAATAATCCACAATTAAAACATCATGTTGATGTTGATTATAATTATCAGCTCAATATTGAAGATGCATTGACTATTTCAGAATATGATAAAGTAATATTTATTGATGCAGCATTTAACATTGATAAACCATTTGTATTTTATACAATTCAGCCGGCAGATACCATAACGTTCACTACGCACTATTTGTCGGCTGAATCTATAGTTGCTCTTTGCAATGATTTGTATAAAAAGCAACCTGAAAGTTATATGCTTGCAATACAGGGGTATAACTGGGAATTAGGATTACCGATGTCAGAACAGGCAAATTCTAATTTGCAGCTTGCATATAATTTTATTTCAGAAGTTATTTTGAATCGTTTTTCATGTTGTATTACAGGTTAAACTTTATTTTAGATTAAAATCAGGAGTGATAGTATGGCAAGTAAAAAACTGATATTAGTAATTGATGATGATCCAGATATTTTAGATTCAATTAAAGCTATTCTTACAGCTAATGCATTTGATGTTGTTACTGCAATGAGTGGCAAGGAAGGCATCGAAGCTGTAAGTAAAACCAAGCCGGATTTAATTTTATGCGACATGATGATGGAAAGGATAGATGCTGGTACAAAAGTTGCTCAGGAATTAAAAAAGGATAACCCCAATTTACCTATTTATCTATTAAGTAGTATTGGAACAGCCACTGCAACCAATATTGAAATTGATAAATTAGGTTTTAATGGTGTTTTTCAAAAACCAGTCAATCCCGATAATCTTGTTGCAACAATTAAGAATGTGCTAAATATATCATAATATGCATTGCTTAATCATTTCGCTTTTCAATACAAAAGCGGGTTTAATTAACCCGCTTTTGTATTAACTAATATTGGTGATAGATACTATTTATCTAAAGCCTTTACTGCAGGGAGCACTTTCCCTTCCATAAGTTCTAGAAAAGCACCACCTGCTGTGGAAATATATGTCATCTTATTTGCATAGCCTGAAGCATTTATTGCAGCACCAGTATCACCACCGCCAATAACGCTGGTACAAGCTGACTCAGCTACCACTTTGGCAATTTCATTGGTTCCATCAGCAAAATCTTTTGTTTCAAATGCTCCTAATGGCCCATTCCATATTATTGTTTTGGATTGTTTAATGACATCGGAAAATTTTTTGCGAGTTATTGGACCTATGTCAACACCCTCTTTGTTATCAGGAATATTATTAATGGGAACTACTTCTTTCCCTTCGGGACTATCAAATTTGTTAGCAACAATAATATCTTCAGGTAACATCAAATTAACATTATATTTCTTTGCAAGCTCCATAATTTCTTTTGCAGTAGCAAGGTGATCATCTTCCACAACTGATTTGCCAACATTGTAGCCCAATGCTTTTAAAAATGTATATGACATGCCACCGCCAATAAGAAGATTATTAACTTTAGGAATAATATTTTTTAAAACATCAATTTTTGTAGAAATTTTGATGCCACCTATTATAGCGGTTACTGGTTTTTCAGGATGTACCAGCGCTTTCTTAAAATACTCCAGTTCTTCTTTCATTAAAAAGCCAGCAACACATTCTTTTACATACCGCGTTATAGCCTCATTTGAAGCATGGCCTCGATGAGCAGTGGCAAATGCATCGTTAACATATACATCTGTCAATGAACCCAAAAGCTTACCAAAACTTTCATCATTTTTTTCTTCTTCTGGATAAAATCTAATATTTTCAAGTAAAACGACATCACCTGGTTTTAGTTTGTTTATTTCTTCCTGAATTCCTTGAGTTATAGGTTTGTCTATAAAAAGTACTTCTTTTTTTAACAATTCAGATAAACGTTTAGCTACTGGTTTTAGTGACATTTCCGGGACTATCTTTCCTTTTGGTCTTCCTAAATGTGAAACAAGTATAACAATGGCATTTTGTTTAAGGCAATATTCAATAGTAGGTAATGTTGCGGTAATTCGTGTATCATCAGTGATGTTCATGTTTTTATCATACGGAACATTAAAATCAGCTCTAATCATAACTTTTTTATTGTTGACGTTAATCTGGTCAAGATATTTAATTGCCATATTTCACCTCATAAAATATTATTTTAAATAATTCTATTTTAATTCAATATCAAAAAATTATTAAAAAAAAGTCAAATAGTTATTGCGATAGTTCCTTGCGTTTTTTCCGTATAACCATAAATTTTGATATTATGATAGACAGTTCGTATAATAACATTAATGGAAGAGCTACAAGGGATAGTGTCAATGGATCAGTTGTAGGAGTTATTACAGCAGCAAAAATCCATATAAGAACTATTGCATATTTGCGTTTGCTAATTAAAAATGATGGTGAAACAATTCCTATGCGTGTCAATATCATAATGATAATAGGCATTTCAAATGTAATACCTATTGCAATTGAAAAAAGAACAGCAAAGTTGAAATATTTTGATGCATTAATCATATTGTCCATGTCTGGAGGTGTAAAGTTTAAAAGAACTTTAATTGAAAGAGGTAGAAGATAAAAGTATGTCATAGATAAACCACCATAAAATAAAAAAATTGCTGCTACACTTGAATATTTAGCAAATTTACGATTTTCAATGGCGACAGCCGGCTTAATATACTGCCATAATTGATATACTAAAAGTGGCAAACCTATTAGCAAACCACTTACAAACGATGCTTTTAGCCTCAAGGTAAAACCTTCAACAAGATTAAATATATTTAGTTTATATCCTGAATCAATAAATGGTCGATTAATTGCATCCAGAAGAATATCCGAAAAATAAAATCCTATGATGGTTAATCCCAAAATAGTTATCAGGACTATTAATAACCTAGAACGAAACTCATCCAGATGATCTACTATATTCATTGGTTTATCACCTCGACTAAGTGCTGCAGGATCAACTTCATTTTCTTCTATTTCAGATTTAGAAGTTTGATCATTATCAGCTTCTTTAATCAGTTCATCTATCAAGTTTTTCTTTTCTTGTTTTTGTTGATTGTTGCTAAGATCTTCACTGTTAGTGGATAGGGATTTCTTTTTCCTTGTGACTTTAGTTTCTTTTTTTTGGGAATTTTTTCTTTTCTTCCCGGAATTATTTTTGGTGCTATCATTTTTTGGTTTTTGTTCACGTGCCAATGTCATACCTCAATATTTTAAAATATAGAATTATGGGCGCTTCTAAAAATGTTTTTCATAATCATTATTGAAAAAATCATATACCATTTTACCAAACGCTTGTGCCCATAAGGGGACATCAAAAATATAATTATTAGAAGCTGCTGTATAATTGTATAAGATAACTTAATTATCTAAAAAATTGTCAAGCTATTATAATAATTAAAATTTAATATATTGAGTTATTTTGATAAAACTTGACAATATACTATTAATATAGTATCATACCATATCTTAATAATACTATTAACTAAGTGTTTAGTCTAAAATGTTTAATGATTATACACATCTTGATGCTGTTGTTATTCCTATTATTATTTGCGATAATAAAGGCAAAGTTAAGTATGTAAATAATGCATTCAGAACAACTAAATATTCTCATTCAAGTGACAATGAACTATTGAACCAACAATCTGTTTTTACAATTTTTACACTTAATGAAAATCAAAAAAGTGAATTTAAAAAAGTTATTAATAATGAATTAAACAATATTACGATTATATTAGATACATTTCAATTATTGATAAGTAAGATAAAAAGAAATCGCACATTAGTTCAAATTTTTAAAACACATAAGGATTTTAATACTGCATTACATATGTATAATGCAAATGTAGATAGTTTTAAGAATACTTTTGCTCCATTTTTTTCTGCTTTTGATTTACTTGATGATCTCATCCATATAACTGATAAAGATGGATGTATCATATATGCAAATAAAGCACTCAATAAATTATATGGCGATATTAAAGGGCAATATTGCTATTCGGTATTTAGTAAATATGATAATTATTGTCCTGACTGCAAGATGAGTTTAGTAATAAATGGGAGTACCATACGGTATGAAGCAAAATTAGAAAAGAATGGTCAATACTATGATATCATTAATTCTCCATTTATCGATTTTGATGGTAATATTTATAAAATATCTATAATGCGTAACCTTGAAGAGATTATAGATAAACAAAATACTCTCTTATTATTTCAGAATGCGATTAACAGATCAAGAAATCTTGTAAGTTTTTTCAAGGAAAATGGTGAAATTTCATACGCAAATGATACTTTTATACAATATTTTGGAGAACAATATAAAAAAGATATCAATTTTTTAAAACTCATAAATTGTACTAACGATGAATTATTTTATGATGTAGTTGATAAAGAAATATCCTTAACACTTAATAATAATCTTATATTTCTTAAAATATTTATTTATCCCATTCATTCTAGTGATAATGAAATTATTTTTGTTTTTATAGCAAGTGATATAACCAATTTGAAAAAATTAGAAAAACAACTTGCTGTTGAGCGCAATTACTTTAAAAGTATAATCGATAATACCATAGATGGGTTTTTTGTTATTAATAAAAATCATAATCTCATTGATTGCAACCCTGCCTTTTTAAAAATGTTTGATCTATCATATGATAATTTTAAGAATATTCGCATGGAAGATCTTTTTGATTCACAATATAAAAAGGATTTTGATAAAAAAATTAATTATTTGAACAAAACAGGAATATCACAGATTACAGAAGTTAGCCATACTAAAAATGGTTTTAAAAATTATATTATAAGTTTAAATAAATTAACTTCGTCAGAAATAGATGATGCACAATATTATGGATTTGTAAAAGATATAACAGATATTACCCGGCTGCATAAAATTATTGAGAATGAAAGAAATTATAACCGGCGGATTATTGAAACGGTACAGCTTGGATTTGTAGTAATAAATGAATTTGGTGAAATTATTGACTATAATAATGCATTTCTTGATTTAATAGGGTGTAATGGTAAAAATGTAAAGGGTGAAATATATAAGTCTTTCATCATACCGGTATCAAGGGATATAATGGAAAATTTCAATGTAGTATCATCAAATAATCCAATTGAATTTGAAGCAATTATTCAAAGTTCCGACAATAATAATAAAAATGTTATAATATCAATGTCTAAATTATATGATATACTGGGAAACTATCTGGGAAATTTTGCTTTTATACGAGATATTACTCATCAAAAGAAAATTGAAAATGAGATCCTATATCAAACAAATAAGGTAATTGAGTTAGTAAATTCATTAACCCAATTTACTGCCAATGTTGTACGAATAGATACGATAGATAACCTGTTATTTGCAATATCATCATTTATACAACAACTCATTAACCCGGATTATACAGAAATTTTTATTAATAACAATACCATATTTGTAAGTCATAAGTTTAATAATGGCGTACATACTGTTAATAATACTGAAATAAGTCAAAAGACGTCTTTTGTAGTTCAAAAATTAACAAAAAATAAAACTATACTATATATCTCAAATCCATTAATAGAATTAAATGATGAAGATCAATTGCATTTTAAAAATATTCTTGAATTTCAAAAAATCATATTGATCCCAATATTCATTGGAGATGAACTTAAAGTTATATTGCTCAGTGCATTTAAAACGAACGAAGAAAAGATAGATAATGTCATATTAACTATATTAACAGGTGTTACTAATTTATTAGCTATTACTTTAGAAAAAATTATATCAGTTGCTGAACAAAATAAAATGCGTGAGGCTTTAGATAGATATGATAAGTTAGTAGCCATTGGTAGAATAATAGCTGGTGTAGCACATGAAATTAATAATCCTTTATCGATCATGCAGCTTGATATTGCTGAATTAAATCAAAAATTACAAGGTGATGAGTACGATAATGAAATAAGAGATATTATTAAATCCCTGTTTGAAGAAATACAACGTATAAGCAACATTGTGAAACAATTAAAAGATTATTCTAAACCTGCAACGTTAAATGATGACATTATTAATCTGAATGAAATATTCAGAACATATCCATTAAAAATTCTTTCCAAGAACATTCAAAAGAAAGGAATACCCATTGTAATTAATGTACCAAAACAGAAAATATTTATAAAGATGCCGTTAACTCGTTTGATACAGGTCATTATGAATTTACTAACCAATGCAGAAGATGCAGTTATTGAAAAAGGGGAGGGTAGTATCATCATAACTATCTCACAGATTCAGAAAGATGATATATGCTATGCCTGTTTATCAATTCAAGATACCGGCATTGGAATTGATGAGGAGAATATGCCTCTTATTTTTGAACCATTTTTTACTACAAAACCTAAAGAAGGCACTGGATTGGGATTATCTATATCATATTCAATTATAAAAAGTTATAATGGGGAAATAGAGATCAATAGCAAAAAAAATATGGGAACAACTGTGTCAGTATTGTTGCCTGCATATAAAAAATAGTACCTGTATAGTTGCATCGGCTACTAAAAAAAATATCTATTATTACAAGGTTTCAATTATTTACTTTATGATATTTACTTTATGTTGATAGTAAAGAAATAAAATCAATATATACTAATTCAACAGAATAATATAAAAGCAATAATAGAATAAATAGTATAGTAACCATTACAGGAACTGAATGGAAGTGCCCCTGCAATGTTTTAATATCGATAATGATCTGGTTTGTATGGGCCATCAATATTAACTCCCAGATATGAAGCTTGCTTTTGATTTAAACGAGTTAATTTAACTCCCAATCTTCCCAGATGGAGACGTGCAACTTCTTCATCAAGTTTTTTTGGTAGTGTATAAACTTTTTTCTCTAATGCTTGATTTGTTGCAAGCTCAATCTGCGCTAATGTCTGATTGGTAAAACTATTACTCATAACAAAGCTTGGATGTCCATTAGCGTTTCCTAAATTAACCAATCTGCCTTCTGAAAGGACAATGATAGAATGTCCCTTTTCCAGCATCCACTTATCAACCTGTGGTTTAATATTAAGTCGTTTACATTTATCATTATTTTCAAGATAGCTCATCTCTATCTCGCTATCAAAATGTCCAATATTACATACAATTGCTTCATCTTTCATGCGTTCCATATGCTCGCCACGTATTACATCACAACAGCCGGTTGCTGTCACAAATATATCTCCAGATTCTACAACATCTTCAAGGGTTTTGACCTCATATCCTTCCATAGCAGCCTGCAATGCACAGATAGGATCAATTTCGGTAACTATCACCCTTGCCCCAAAACCACGCATGGATTGTGCACAACCTTTACCAACATCACCGTAACCACATACAACAACAACTTTGCCTGCAACCATTATGTCCGTAGCACGCTTTATTCCATCGGCTAGCGATTCCCGGCATCCATACAGATTATCAAATTTTGATTTTGTAACTGAATCGTTTACATTAATTGCAGGGAAAAGAAGCTCTCCTGATTTTTCAAGTTGATAGAGGCGGTGTACACCTGTTGTTGTTTCTTCGGATACTCCACGGATTTTTGAAGCGATAGTTGTCCAGCGATTTGGATTTTTAGAAACAGATAGTTGCAACCTGTCAATAAGGCATTGCATGTCCTTGCTGTCATAATTTTTATTGATAATTGATGAATCGTTTTCTGCCTTGACACCTAAATGGACAAACAGAGTGGCATCTCCGCCATCATCAACAATGCAATCAGGACCACTGCCATCAGGCCAGATGAGTGCTTGCTCCGTACACCACCAATAGTCTTCTAATGTTTCGCCTTTCCATGCAAAAACTGCGGCCGTACCAGCCTGTGCAATTGCTGCAGCAGCATGGTCCTGTGTAGAAAATATATTGCATGATGCCCAGCGTATATCAGCACCAAGGTGATAAAGTGTTTCAATAAGCATTGCAGTTTGAATGGTCATGTGCAGACTGCCACTTATTCGCAAACCTTCCAATGGTTTTTGATTTCCATATTTTTTACGCAATGCCATAAGCCCTGGCATCTCGTTTTCTGCTAATTGGAGTTCTTTGCGACCAAGCTCTGCCATTGTAATATCTTTAACCTTAAACGGCAATTTATGATCATATTCAGCAATATTCAGCATCCCCTTTCCTGAAGGTTGAGTCATACAACACCTCACATAATTATTAATTATTATTTAAATTTTTTTGTACTATTTCGGCATTTACCAGCTAAATTGTCAATATAATTATTTTATCCTTTCATGTCGATGTTTATTATATGAAATGTAAAAACATTTTTTATGTACTATCGCTTATACTCATATTATCATTATCTTCTTGTACTCCGTCTCAATGGCATTATCGTAATATACCGTTAAAACGAAAACAAATTATAAATACTGCAACAAAATACATAGGTATACCTTATCGCCATGGTGGTAGCAATCCCTCAGGTTTTGACTGTTCAGGATATGTGTACTATGTATATACAAAAAATGGTATCCCTATTCCACGAAGTACAACAATGCAATTTAAAAAAGGAAAAAAAATTCCTTTTAGAGTAGCACAGCCAGGTGATCTGGTTTTTTTTTCTATCCAGAGTTCTGGTGTTTCACATGTTGGAATATTTTTAGGAAATGATACATTTATTCATGCTCCAAGTAGTGGAAAAGCTATACGGTATGATTTGATAAGCAACCCATATTGGAAAAAGCGTTTTGTAGCAACAGTGACGTATTTAAACAATTATAGTCAGTTAAACGAAATGAAAACCATTGGTTCATCATATTCTGAAGAACGGTTTGAATGGAAGTAAAAAAAAATTGAAATATGAATAAATGTTGACAAAATGTAATAATAAGATTATTTTAGTAGAACCGATCAGGATAGGTTAGTTTTATATGCAAATTGGAATTTATCCGGGATCTTTCGATCCTTTAACGTGTGGACACCTGGATATAATTAAAAGAGCAACACAGTTGTTTGATAGATTAGTAGTTGCAGTTGCTCGCAACAGCGAAAAGTTTCCTCTTTTTTCGGTTGAAGAACGTCTTGCAATGCTTTCTGAGTGTTGCAGGGATATATCTAAAGTTGAATTAACAAGTTTTGATGGACTCCTTGCAGAATATTGCAAGAAAAACAATATTAATTTTATTGTTAGAGGATTGCGGGCGATAGTTGATTTTGAATATGAATACGCCATAGCTTTAATGAACAAGGAAATAGCCCCTACAGTTGAGACCATTTTTTTGATGTCAAAGAGTGAATTTTCTTTTGTATCATCAAAAATGGTTAAAGAGGTGGCAGGCTATGGTGGAGATATATCCCGACTTGTCCCACAATTTGTGAATAAGAAGCTCAAGGAAAAATTCCAATCCTGATGCAACCTGTCCTGAAGCTACATCCGTAGCAGCAAAAGTTATATTTAAAATCATGTAAGGAGGATTATTATGAGTGTACTTACTATCCTCCTGATTGTTGCTCTGCCATTAGCGGCAGTGTCAGGCTATTTGTTCAGAGCATACATAGGGAAGATTAAGCTTACCACTGCTGAAGCACAGTCAAGAAAAATAATTCAAGATGCTGTGAAAGAAGCAGAATCAAAAAGAAAAGAGCTTTTACTTGAAGCTAAGGATCAATTGCTGAAAGAGCGTAATCAATTTGAAAAAGAAATGCGTGAAAGGAGGATTGAATTACAAAATATTGAACGTAAGATTTTACAAAAAGAAGAGATGATTGATAATAAAATACAGCAATTAGAAAAACAGGAAAAAGCAGTTCAGTTAAAAGAGAAGGAAAATATTGCAAAAGAACAGGAGTTGAATAAGCATTTAGAAAAACATAAACAGGAATTGGAAAGAATTTCAGGATTAACCCGCGAAGAGGCCAAACAACTATTGCTGAAAAATTTAGAAAATGAGGTTAGATTTGAATCCATAAAGCTGATTAATAAAGTAGAAGAAGAAGCCCGAAGGTCAGCCGATAAAAAAGCAAAAGAGATAGTTCTTGCAGCTTTGCAGCGCAGTGCTTCGGATTATACTCAGGAAAGTACTATAACAACCGTTTCCCTGCCATCGGATGATATGAAAGGAAGAATAATCGGGAGGGAAGGGAGAAATATACGAACTCTTGAAAACTTAACCGGTGTTGACATGATTATTGACGATACACCAGAGGTGGTTGTTATTTCAGGATTTGATCCTATACGTCGTGAGATAGCACGCTTATCTTTAGAACGCTTAATTGAAAATGGAAGAATTCATCCTGCAAGGATTGAAGAGGTTGTTGAGAAGGTAAAAAACGAACTTGAAGAAAATATGCTGGATGAAGGAGAACATGCAGCATTTGAATTGGGGATTCCGGGTCTTTCCAGAGATGCCCTGTATTATATTGGAAAGTTAAAATACCGGTCAAGTTATGGACAGAATGTACTATCACACAGCAAAGAGGTTGCAAACTTAGCTGCCATCATGGCAGGTGAGTTAAAGCTTGATGTTGCCATTGCAAAAAGAGCTGGATTGCTGCATGACATAGGCAAGGGAAGCATTGTTGAGGGTGAAGGTGCTCATGCGATAGTTGGCTCGGAATTAGCTAAAAAGTTTGGAGAAAATGATATTGTTGTTAATATCATTGCATCGCATCACAATGATAAAGAACCTGAATCATTTGAAGCGATACTTGTTCAGGTAGCCGATGCTATCTCAGCCTCACGACCAGGTGCAAGGCGTGAATCACTGGATACCTATCTCAAACGGCTGGAAAATCTGGAAAATATAGCATATGGATTTAAGGGAGTTGAAAAGTGTTATGCTATCCAGGCTGGTAGAGAAATTAGAGTTATGGTTTCTAATGAGCAGGTGACTGATGAAGAAGCAACAATTTTGGCACGGGACATAGCCTCAAAGATAGAATCCGAACTAAAATATCCTGGCATAGTACGAGTAACCCTTATACGTGAAACCAGAATAGTTGATTATGCACGATAATTTGAATGTAACTATACGACAAGCAATGTGGTACATTGCTTGTCGTATTTTATAAAACTCAATGGAATCACTAAAAGTATTATTCATAGGCGATATTGTTGGCAAACCTGGTAGGGCTATAATAAAAAATTATCTTAGCGATATCTGCCAGGAATATTCAATTGGACTTGTCATTGCAAATTGTGAGAATGCAGCAGGTGGCATGTCTATTACACCGGAGATAGCAAATGAGCTTTTTTCGTATGGCATACATGTCCTTACAACCGGTAACCACATTTTTAATAACCGAAACAGTATTCAGCTACTTGAAACAAATACACATTTTTTACGTCCTGCAAATTTTCCCGATGGTGTTCCTGGAACTGGATTTACAACCTTAACAATCAATAATATTACCATCGCGGTAATTAACTTAATTGGAAGGATAGGGATGGAACCTGTTGACTGTCCTTTTATTAAATTTAATACAATATATGAAACCATACAATCAACATCTGATTTAATATTCATTGATTTTCATGCTGAAGCCACTTCCGAAAAAAAAGCATTTGGATGGTTTGTTGATGGAAAAGCAACAGCAGTATGTGGTACACATACACATGTCCAGACTGCCGATGAATGCATATTGCCACAGGGAACGGCTTATATTACCGATGTTGGTATGACCGGTCCTTTTGATTCGGTTATTGGCATGGATAAAGATTCATCTATTCATAATTTCATATACCATACACGCATAAAATTTAAAGTTGCAAATGATGATCCTAAATTAAATGCAGTGGTAATCACCTGTAATAATGTAAGCAAAGCAGTTAACATACAGCGGATAATTAAATCTTATGAGATATCGACAACAAATCCTTGACAATTTATGGCAGGGTTAATTTTAATGATAGCGATAGTAAATATGTGATATAATACATTTTAATATATTATTTTAAAAAAGATACTGTATGTTAGATGATATTAATGGACCCGAGGATTTAAAAAAACTTTCAATAGGGGAACTATCTTCCCTGAGTGAAGAAATACGCTCACGCATACTTGAAGTTGTATCCCACAATGGAGGTCATCTGGCTTCATCACTGGGTGTTGTAGAATTAACTATTGCCCTCCATTATGTATTTAATTCTCCAACTGACAGGATTATATGGGATGTTGGTCACCAATGTTATGCGCATAAAATTATAACGGGAAGAAATAAGCTATTTCATACGTTAAGAATGTTTCATGGCATAAGCGGATTTCCTAAAACATCAGAGTCTGTACATGATCATTATGATACAGGTCATAGCAGTACCAGCCTTTCTTTAGCTTTGGGAGAGGCTATTGCTCGAGATATAAATTCAGGTAATTATCAGATTGTAGCTGTCATTGGTGATGGTTCATTGACCGGTGGGATGTCATTTGAAGCATTGAATCACATTGGACAATCAAAAAAAGATATTATCATTATATTAAATGATAATGAGCATTCAATATCAAGAAATGTTGGAGCATTGTCTGAATATCTTATGCGCCTTATAACAGGAGGCGTATATAACAAATTAAGAAGAAAATCATACGAATTTATCCATAGAATTCCAAAGATTGGACCCATGCTTTTTAATTTATTTGACCGCATTGAAGCTCGTATAAAAGGGATCTTTGTGCCTGGAAGTTTCTTTGAAGATTTGGGAATACGATATTTTGGTCCAATTGATGGTCATAATATTCCTACTTTAATTGATTTATTCAATAGGATTGCAAAGTTAAACAAAGGACCAAAAATTATACATGTATATACAAAGAAAGGGAAAGGGTATGTTCATGCAGAAAAAAATCCCTCAAAATTTCATGGTATTGGTCCATTTGACATTAAAACAGGTAAACCTTTAAAAAAATCTTCTATCAGTTATTCTGACATAGCCGGCAAAGCTCTTGTGGATGTAGCAAGACGAGACAAAAAGATTTTTGCCATTACTGCTGCTATGAAATTAGGAACCGGTTTATCCGAATTTGAAGACCATTTTCCACAACGCTTTATTGATGTTGGAATATGTGAGCAGCATGCTATAACATTGGCTTCCTCATTAGCCAAAAATGGATTTAAACCATTTGTATCAATATATTCTACTTTTATGCAGAGAGCTGTTGACCAGATTATTCATGATGTTGCATTGATGAATTTACCGGTTAAACTTCTGATAGATAGAGCAGGGATTGTTGGAGATGATGGCGAAACACATCATGGACTTTTTGATATAGGCATTATACGAATGATCCCAAATTTTGTTTTGCTTTCACCTACTAATGGAAATGAGCTAAGGGACATGATACACTATGCATCTATTTATAATAATGGTCCTATAGCTATACGCTATCCTCGAGGAGTCGATGATAAATATGTTCATTCTGCAAATAGTGAGTTGATAAAATTACCACTTTTGAAAGCATATTATAAATCCATACAGCCAATGATTGCTTTATTTGCTGTTGGAGATATGATCAAACTTGCCACTGAAGTTCATATGAAATTGAATGAACACGATATAAAGTCTTCAGTATATGGAATATTGTCCTTAAAACCATTGCCTATTAATCAGATTGAAATCATTTTACAGAATATTCCCTATTATACTGTTTTTGAGAATTGTTATACAAGTGGTGGCATTTCAGAGTACCTGAATTCTCAGATTAACTGTTCATTGCGTTATAAAAATATATATAATGTTGCTTTCCCAGACAATTTTATACTTCACGGAAGAGTATCAGAATTATTTGCACATTATAGTATGGATTCTGATTCAATTACTAATAAAATTATCAGTTTAATACATACAGAGAAAGTTTCTCATGTCAAAAAATCGCTTAGATCAATATCTTCTTCAAAATAAAATATGTGTATCACGCGAAAAAGCTAGAAATCTAATACTTGCAGGATGTGTCAGTGTTAATGGTCAGATTGTGCTAAAACCATCATTTATTATTAATGAAAATGATAACATTATATTACTGCAAGCATCACAAAGATTTGTAAGCAGAGGAGGCGAAAAATTACAACGAGCTCTTGATATTTTTGACATAAATATTTCTAACAGGATTGTTTTAGATTTGGGTTCATCAACAGGAGGATTTGTTGATTGTCTGTTGAAGAATGGAGCAAGAAAAGTATATGCAGTAGATGTGGGGTATGGACAGTTAGATTATTCTCTTAGAATGAATCCCAATGTTATTGTCATGGAACGCCATAATGCTCGCTATGTAATAAGAGATGATTTCTCTGATAACATTGATTTTATAACTGCGGATCTCTCGTTTATTTCTATCGCTAAAGTTATGAAAAATATTGTGACTATTTTTGACAGTACTATCGATTCTGTACTACTTATTAAACCTCAATTTGAAGCAGAATATTACCAGCATAAAAAAGGAGTAGTAAAAAAACCAGAATACCATTATGACATTGTGTATAAGGTTATCCATGAATTAACATTGCTTGATATTCAAATAAAAGGCTTAACCTATTCGCCAATAAAAGGGCCTAAAGGGAATATTGAATTTTTATTATTGTGTACAATTCACCCTGACACCGATACTAATATTAAAGATATACAATTATTAATCAAAAATTGTGTTGATGAAGCTCATAAAATATTAGATTAATGTAACTTTTTATTTGGTATAGAGAATATATTAATTGACGAAAAGTATTGAGCTTGTCCCAGAATCTGTTGAAAATGAGTGGCATCTCCCGGGGCATCAGAGTATAATGCCCCAAAA
>ERZ795051.425-NODE-425-length-63635-cov-54.388015_pt1 | contig 63635 bp, 43 predicted proteins | sample MGYA00375135_ERZ795051 | MGnify/ENA primary metagenome ERZ795051 (study PRJEB30180, sample SAMN05720222) | activated sludge metagenome | isolation source: Anaerobic digester | place: Japan | collected 2015-05-26 ... | reverse complement strand
TGGGACGAAGACTACCTCCTGAAGGTCCTCACAGCATGACTTTGCGATTGCCCTGGATGAGGATGGCGGGGTTGTTGACGCCCGTGTCGGGATCGACGTAGCCTCCCATCGTGCACAGCAGGGTGTAGCCGTCCCAGGCCTTGGACGGATCGTAGCGGACGACGCCCGTCAGCGGGGTCTCGTCCTCGTTGCGCATGCCGCGGGCAAACATGCCCCAACTGATGGTCCGATGGGCCTGCTGCAACGCGGTTTGCAGAGCCTCCGTCTGGTTCGGATCCAACAGGTTCGTAATGTCACCGCCGCACCAGAAAAACTCCTGCCCCAAGAGCGCGGCCGGCACCAGAAGCGACACCAGCAGCACTCCGGCAATGTAGTTTCGTGATCGTTTCATTTTGGACCTCCTTTTCCTGTGCATCTGCTACCATTCTGACATGCGGCAATCGGCCGAGCCGGCTGAAGCAGCGCTCCTCCACAAAGGGAGGCGCGCCTCTCTCCGCCTGCGCGAGACGGTCAGGGCAGGGCCCCTACCTCGATGCTCACGGCGTCGTAGGCCGCCTCGCCGCGGATCATCACGTACCAGAGTCCGGACGGAGGACTGCCGATGCTGACACCGTCGTCGTTGTCCGGTTGACGTGACGCATAATCCGCATCCGACGCCGTCGGGATGGCGCCCTGTTTGAGGTACAGGTCGCAGTTGCCCGTGCCGCCATAGATTCGCACGGACAGGTTCTGTATTCCCTCCGGCACTTCGAACTGGAAGAGTCGCTCCTGTCCTTTCCCGCCATACAGCCCTGTCACCGGAACGTCATTCTCCAGCATCTGGGTAGTCTGCGGAGCCCACGAATAGGGAACGCGATAGGCGCGGTAGATGGCCACACCCATGAAGGCCTGGGCATCAAACCATGTGGGAACATACTCCCAGACGACTTCACCTGAAGGGGTGACCTCGAAGACGCGCCCGACGTCTGCTTCGCAAATCAGCGTATTTCCATTCGGCAGACGTTGCATTCCGGACATAAGGTTGCTGAAGAAGAGCTTCTCGTTGCCGAGAATCTTGCCATCCCCGTTGAGGTCTTCGGACAGCCTGGGCTGCTTGTACTCCCAGACGATCTGCTTGGTCACCGGGTTGATCTCCAGAACACGGCTGAACAGCCGGAACTTGTTGGGCCAGCTACCGAGGGCGTTACCCTCTGCATCCCTCAGACCCTGGATGAGCGCACCGTAGCCGGCGGCTCCGCCATTGTCGAAGATCAGCATGTTGCCTTCGCCGGGCAGACCCTTGGGGATCATGTGCGCCTGGTGCTGTCCGATGATCTGGCCCACTTTGTAGTCCTCGCCGGCCGTCGAGTAGTCCGGGCCCAGCTTCCAGATGATGTCGCCCTCTTTCCACCGGCCGTCCGGATGGTCGTGGCGCGCGATGATGACCGTGATGTTCAGCGAGCGGAAGTCGGCGATGATATTCTCGGGAGCGAAGCGCAGATCGCCCGCATCATACCACTTGTTCGGCCCGCACCAGGCAACGGCATTGCCGTGCGACCAGTCCTCCGGCAGCATGTCCGCCATAAAATCGGGACCCTCGTAGTTGCGTCCCAGATCGAGGGCGGCCTTGGCCCACTCATCCAGGCCGAGCTGCTCGAAGTGCTTCCAGCACTCCCATCGGAACAGCTCATTGCCGTTCCAGTCCAGTTCGCGGATCATGTCGTCTTTGATGAACTTGACGGAGATGTGCGTGGTCTCGTCGGGGTTCGGGCGGGTGCTCTCGAGGACCAGCACCTTTCCGCCCTCGATCATCGCTTCGGCCCCCGGAGCGTAGTAGCCACACGGGCTGCCTTCCCGTTCATGGTCGTGGTGCATGTTCGTATCCCACTGCCGGACGATCCGGCCGTCCCAGTTCAACTGCGTTACCTTGCCGCCCCCGGGCATCATGGACTCGGGGTCGACCGAGCTGCCGGCGATGCACCCTCCCGGCAACGGCTTTGCGGCCGACAGGTATCCGGCCCCCGGGAACATCCACTCGTTGACGATGTTGCCGTGCATGTCGATCAGGACGTTGTTGCCGTTCTTCTCCGTGCCCGTCGGCGTGAAGCAGTTCAGCAGCGTGTAGCCATCCCAGGTCCCGTCGGGCTCGTAGATCCGCAGGCCGCGATCCGCGTCGTCCACCATATCGCCCGTCGGGAAACCGGTGGGCGTGGGTGCCAGATCGGTCATCCCTGTCTTGATCGCGTCGTGGATGGCCTGCATGTCCTCACCCAGCATCCCGGCGTCCGCGATGTCGACGCCGTGCCAGAACGACTGCGTGTAGGCCGGCAACGGCAGCAGAGATACCACGCACGCGATGATCAGTGTCCCTGTCTTTCTCATGATCGTTCCTCCTTTTTGCCTGTTTCGCTGTGCCGAAGGCCAAGGCGGGGGACGGTGCCACTGCGGCAAGACTCTGACGAACGATGGCCCGCCTCCCATCGCTTCCGCCGTCGTCGCGCACCAGCCGTATGCGGCGGCCCGCGAAGCAGTTGAAAGTACTGCCACGCTGTCCGTAAGAGAGATACGTTGCCGCTGCGCGAAGATTGCGCATCGGTCTTCCTGCGTCCTGCGCGTGCCGTGAGCCGGCTTCCCCCGGCAGCCCCTCTCTGCCGCGCTGCGGCTCGTTCTTTCCGTCCTGGCATCTCCGTCTCTTCCTGCGTGGTCAGCAGACGGGTCGTCTCAAAGGCCTCGTCGTTGTCAAGAACGTTTGCCGACCCTTTTCATGCATTCGGACGAACCGATCCGGTTCGGGCTTCTCAGGCGCTTCCGGATGTCACGGTTGATCTCACAGAAGCGCCTTGTGCTCCCTGATTACTCATCTGCGGTCACACCGACCGCCGCCCCGACCTGTCCTCTCTGGCAACTCGGCAGGCCCGACGATGCCGACGACCAGCGCGCTTCTGCTTCCACGCGTGCGGCAATCGTCCTCATCGTCGTGAACGCGCAGTGACGGCACAACCAGCGCAGCTTGGGCATCGTACTGCGGAGATTGACATAGCACTTGAACCTTCGCTCCAGCGTCAGCGGAAGCCGGGGATGATCCGGGTCAATCTCGCGAGGGTGCACATACACAACCAGCGGCCGTCCCTCCCGATGCAGCCGCTCCACGCCCCACCGAATCAACGACAGGGGCGTGATCCGCAGGTACCCGCCCCCGAACAGGCAAACCCGATGGCCCAAGACAGGCACCGTGGACACGGGAATTTCCACCAGGTGATTGTGCCGCGTCCTGACAATATGCGGGCCGGGATCAATCTCGCGCAGACCACCGTGGCCATGGTGAGCGGGAAACACGCTGGCGTCGTACGCATAGCCGGCTTCCGCTACAACGTCGAACACCCAGCGATTGTCCGGCCGGACGGCGAACCCGGGAGATCGGAATCCTACCACCTCCTGGCCGATGCAGTCCTCCAGGATCATTTTGGCGCGGATAATGTCGTCTGCGAAGGCCCGGCGGCCCACACGATACGCGAGAACATGAGCATATCCGTGTGACGCGATTTCGTGTCCTGCCTGCCAACAGCGTCGAACGACCTGAGGCATGCGTTCCGCCATCCAGCCCAGACAGAAGAACGTAGCCCTGGCGTCATGTTCGGCGAGAAGTCCCAGAAGCCGGTCCACACTCTCCTCCGCACGAAGCGGCAGCCGTGCCCAATCCCCGATTCGCGGGACTGTCTCACTGTCAAGGATGTGAAACCAGTCCTCGAGTTCACAACTGAAGACATCTCGGCGGCATGTCTCACTTGGCGTCTCCATAACAGATCCCTTCTCAAACCCCCCCATCTGGAGTCCCCCTGCGGATGACGGATGCGGTTTCGCCGTAAGGCAGAACGGTGACGGCTCACCCGACCAAAGTCCCCCGAGCAGATCGGCAAGGGCTCTCGGACGACACGAAGCTGCCCTGGTCTGTCTCAAGACGAAAGAGCAAGGAGGCGGACCTTCTTGCCTCTCTGCGAAGGCGGCATCATCCCAACGTCGGGTCTTAAGCGAGAGCAGGACTGATGACCGGACCGATCAGGCGGGTTGCCCACAACGGCATCTTCTTCCATGCCTCGACCTTACCTCGATAGCGATCATCAGTCGGAGTGGCCAGGGACAGTTGCCCACCGGGCGGTGTCCAGTACTGCCAACACAACTCGATCGGAAGCGCTCCCCAACGCTCTTTGAAAATGTGCGGCCCGCTCCCTTTGGTGCTGCGCCCGAAATCGTACCACCGCATTCCCTGGCCGCAGTAATACTCGATCGCGACCCAATTCAACAGGTAGTTCGGACCCAGGCTGTCATACCCTCTCAGTGCTGCGCCCCAGGAACACTGGACCCAACCCTTGAACGTGTACGTGAACAGAACGGCTACGGGCAGACCCTTGTGCAAGGCCAGGAAGATGCGACTCTGGTCTGGAAACGTTCGCATGATCACGCGGAACAGCTTGCAGGGATAGCAGGGCGTGCCCAGCTCCCGCATACGAACGGTCCAGAGACGATAGAAATCCCCGATGAGTTCCGGCCCGCCGGACTTGACGGTCAACCCGGATCTCTCGGCTTTCTGCACCCGGTTGCGGGTCTTGTGACGCAGGTCCTTCCATACGTCCTGCGCATTTGGAGCCAGGGGCAGAACCATGGACGTCTTATCCTGGCGCAGGTAAAGGTCGTGGCATAGTGGAATCGTATTCCTGAACTCCATGGAGTCACAGCGGCAAGCCGTAGCGATCTCCACCGCCCGGTTGTAGAGCGCTTCGGTGGCCGCCGGACTCGTCGTCACGGGACCGCCATAGTCGCTGAACGGCTGAGACAGCAACCGGTCGCCAAACAACCTGCTGCGCACGTACATCAAAGGAAGCACCCCGCAGACCCGGCCGTTCTCGCGAGCAACAAGGTAGTGTCCTTTGTAGCCAAACGCTTCCTCGACCATGCGCGTCCACGCATGGGTATGGCACAGTCTGGCTCCCGCCGCACGCTGCACGAAATCATCGCACTCCGGGCTGTGCTCTGCGAGAGTTGTTGTCTCCGGGCTCATGAGTCCAGCCTCCTTTCAGGCGAATACACGATCTGCCGGGTTGGGACTCTGCCACGTGCACGTGCGCGGGGTCCCGACAATCGCTTCTGGACGTCTGTTGGGACCGCCGCTACAATAAAAAAGACGTCTGTTCGCGCGCGCACCCGCCGCGACGAGCAGAGTCCGGGCTGGTGAGCTCGACGGCCAAATCGGAGGTCTCACCAGCCCCCTCAATCTTCGACAGCCGATTCCGGCTATGCGTGGGCTGCTTCGGTTACGTGGGGTCCTTCACACCGCTGCAGGGCAAGTCCTCTGTCGCGGAAAAGACGTCGCCATCCCGTTCGTCCGGCCCGACGGGTACGCGTTTCAGCCACACCTCTCTCCAAAAATGGAAACAGGAGCGATGGCAGCCGCCGAAAGCTTCGCCATCGCATATCACCCCCTCCAGCAGAACCGTGTTCTTCATTCTCCGCAACTCCCCATTCGTTTCGAGCATGATGCGGTCCACCCTCTTGTACACCCGATACCGCTTGCCGCAATACTTGCGCATTCCGGTCATCCAGAGCAGCCCTTTGCACCGTCTCCTTCGGTCCAGCGTGGCAAGGATCTCGTCAATCGTCCTGACTTCGACAAGTTCGCCGGGCTGCAATCCCAGGGTCTCGTTCACCCCGGTGTCCGTCGCGCGGACCACTCCAAACCCCTTTGCGGCCCCACCACCGGATCTCCGCCGGAAGCCATCACCAGCTATCTGCTGGAGCGCCTTGCGCCAACCCAGGTTCTCCAGCCACCATGTAAGATAACTGGCGCACCTTTGATAGATTCGCATCACGGGGCTCATACCCCACGGGGTGGAACCTGATCGCAGGCACTCCAGCACGCCATGACATGCGGAATTCTCAGGGCCCGTTTCGTCACACTTCGGAACCGATCGTCTCGGATTCATGTCTGAGGTTCCTTCCGTTCCGCCGACACTATGACAGAGGCTCGTCTTGCGATCGGCGCGGCAAGGCCATCTCCAGAAGCACACGACAGGCAAACTCCGGCACGATACCGTATCGCCTCCAACGCCGGGGCTCCATCAGAAGCCGGTATAGGAATTCCGTACCGGTGCGCCTGACGAATCGGGGAGCCCACTTGGCCTGTCCGCTGACCACATCCAGGGTCCCACCAATGCCCATGCAAAACGGCACGCCGAGGGCATCGCGATGCCTGGCGATCCATCTCTCCTGCTTGGGCGAACCCATCGCCACGAAGAGCATGTCGGGATGCGCCGCGTTGACTTGCTCGATCACCGGATCATCCTCGTCGAAATACCCGTCGTGTCTTCCCACGAGCTGGAGATGCGGATGCCGCTGCTGCAATCGGCAGTACGCCAGTTCGCTGGAGCGTGGCGTGGCGCCGAGGAGGAAGACACGCAGCGCCTCTGCTTCCGCAGCCACAAGCAGTTCGTGAAACAACTGGACTCCCGTAATGCGAGGTATGGCTCGGCCGCATAGCAGCCGGACGGCAAGAGCGGCCCCTATCCCATCGCAGCAGTGCATGTCTGCTTGGCGGATAAGGTGCAGCAACGATTTGTCCGCCTTGGCGAAGCAGATCTTCTCCGGACCCACCGCCAGGCAGAACGTCTTCTCGTTCGCCTCGATGCGAGCCAGAATGCATTCCACCGCGTGACGGTACGAACGGAAACACGTGACGGGAACACCCATGACTTCGACCGTCTCCATGCCATCCGCTGGATTCACGACAGGCCCTTTCTCGAATCGGGTTCTTGGCCACCGCTGCGGGATTCGCCTCGGTTAACGCAGGGATGGGTTGTCTGTCCAATTCAGCTTCGTCTGGTAGCCTCGATGTCCCGTCGTGCGCCCCGTGAAGTAGATGTATCCACTCGCGTCCTGCGCCCTGGGCTCGAGTTGAACATACATGGTACTGCTGTCGTATTTGTCCGGCTGGGTAGATCCGATCGAGAGCAATTCCTGAACATCCACGTTGCCGTCGGGCAACTCCTTGATCCCGAAAACTCTTCCCCGGAAGTCGCGGTAGGCCCCTTCCGCCGCCTGTCCCAGGATCAGAATCGGATCCCCCTGCTCATCACGCACCCACAGGTGATACCAGAGGGTGCCGTTGAAAAGCTCCGCCACCTTCTCTTTGTAGTCGTATTCCGGGTCGTTGAGAGCTCTCACCCGGTTCCCCTGGTCCAACACACGGGCCTGGCTTTCCAGATAGACTTGGCCGACGGTGACGGGAAAATGCCCATCTCGATCGGTGGCGGTGACGAGGTAAGTCACTCCCTTCTTGGTCGTTCCGGAAGCCTGCTCGGGCGTCATGCAGGGCCAGACACCGGTGCGCGCGAATTGCGAGCGGGGAATTCTCCAGCAGCACTGCTCACTGTACGTGTTCATGCTCCAGTACACGTAACGTTCGGTGAACCAGATCGACAGCGTGCGGTAGGCCTGGCTTCCCATGCCCACGAGGTGGAAGCTCTCGCCCTGGTCATCCGAATACAGCAGCCTCGAATGCAGGTTGTTGGCGCCCGTAGCGACCCAGATATGTCCTGTGTACGGATCGACGGCGACACTGAGGACATGTCGAACCGCATCCAGAACGGATGGATTCCTCTGCCATTCGGCGAACGAGGGAAACTCAAGAATGGTTTCCCAGAGGGCCTTCCCTGTGGCGGGGAAGGTGCCCCGGCACACCGCATGACGATGGTTGTCATCCGAGGAATACTCGCCCACATACACGTGTCCTGTTTGGGATTCCGCGTCCCAGGAGAAGGCAAGATTGTGATCCAATCCTCGCTTGTCCATCGTGATACTGGCGGTCCACTTGACGAGATCCTGCGACTGAAAGAGGGTCCTGCCACATTGGAGAAAGTAGCCGAACGGCGTAATCAGCATCTTGGGCAGGTCCATGTCCTCGGGAAGGGTGGTGAGGAACTGAGAGGTTTGAAACCCATCGGAGGTGCGGTACAGATCCCGTCCCACCGTATAGAACAGATCCTCTCCTTCCGCTCCCAGGATGTAGGAGACATATGGCGTTCCCACCACCTTGAGTTCGGAGAGATTCGCGGTCCAATCCACGATCGTAACCTGGCATGAATCCACACACGTGCCATCCACCGAGCGGGCACTGACTATGGCGCGGGCGCTTTCGCCCATGCCGTCCTGCACAGCGAGAAGCCCCCCTGTCGCGTCAACCGACACCCGCGGGTTGTCACAACTCCAGACCACCTCTTCCTCCGGAGGGGTCACCGTCAACTGGTGCCGAACTCCCACGGTCAGGGAGACATGTCTCTGGTCGATGGCGAAGGACTTCCTGTTCTCTATGGTGTTGCCGGATCCCGGCGTGGGTTGCGTGTAGAAGTACCACCGGTTGGCTCCGTCGAGATGGCGTCCATACGAGTAGTCCACGGGCACCCTGATTCTGTCAAGCACATCGACCCTGCTCTCTGGCGAGGAACGCGTGAAATACAGGCTCTCGCTGTCCAGGAGGTTGAAAGAGGTATGCAGGCCCTTGGCAGGATCGCTGCGATCCTTGCCCGAAGTCCAGATCCGCAGGAATTCGTGCGGCGCCATCACCATGTCCGGAAGCGCCCACTTCTGCAAGGCGTCCGGATTGTCGGACAGGCAGTAAGACCCCATGGCAATGGGAAGATCGGAAGGGTTGTACAACTCGATCCACCCCTGCTTCGTCCAGTCCTCATCCAGGAACTGCCGGTCGGACAGCGTGTCATTCCGGGGAAGAACTTCGTTGATAATCGGATGCACGTCTCCGGTGTAAGCCGCACAGATGGAATACGCGCGATTCGCCTGCCAGCAATCTCCGAATCGGGCCGGCATACCCGTCGTCCAGTCCTGGTCGGACTCGACCCAGCCGGTCGCAACCGACTGGTAGCGAATCCCGGGGTTCTCCTGGAAGACCCAGGCGAGCCAGATCCGTGTCCCTTGAGGAACCCACACCGGCGACATCAGCGCCACGGTCTGCCATCCTTCGTCCGTACCGACGGGGGTCGGTCGTGTCACACCGATCCGCACATCCGGCTTCGCATCGCCCACGTAGACTCCCAGAAGCATCTCGCCGCTGCCCCCCTGGTGGTAAATGGACACGGTTTCAATCGTCCCGTCCGCCGGCATGATGAATGCCTCGCCGCGACGCTCGTCATGAACAGCAATCTCCCGGTACACCGTCGCATTTCCGATCACGGACTGTGCCGCCTGACAGGTTACCTCCATGACGAGGATAAGCGCTATTCGATCCATGCTTCGTTCGCTCCGCAAGTGAGATGGTCCGATCGCTCGACCGACCGTTCTTGACGGACCGGCCCGTGTTCACAGCCACACGGTGTGCGTGACTGTGCGTGCAGAAACGAGGTGAGAGCGTGAAACGCCCACGCCTGGGACCAGCGCATGTAGCAGATCCGGTTCACGTAAAAACGCCCCTTGCGAAAATAGAAGTATCCCTTTGAACTCCACATATGCCCAAGCATCCAGGCAAGGACTCGCGCCGAGAGCCCGGCCTGCGCAGCGGGTGCGTGGCAGAGGACGACAATCGCCTGGCAGAGACTGTGGATGTCGATGGGGAAGACTCTGTCGTCATAGTACTTGGCGCCCCCCTCCGGCAGGAAGAAATGCTCCACGTAATAGTCCAGTCCCCGCTCATACGCGCACCGGCAATCGGAGCCATATCCTTCGCGAATGAAGTACTGAAGGGCCTGCAAGTTGAAGCCGGTATGGAACGAATCCACATAGTTCATACGCTTCATCTGCCCATAGTACCAGGCGCCGTCCTCTCGCTGGTAGTGCAGCCCGTATCGCAGGCTCGCCAAGGCCAGCTCTTCCAGCAGACGCTCTCCACAGACGCGATAGAGCCGGATCAGCAACGAGGCTCCCAGAAGATTGGCGTTGTGAACATAAAGTTCATCCAGTGGCGTATAACTGAAGCAAAGCCGGTTTTTCTCTATGTGCCGCTTCAAATCACAGCAGATGAAGTCCTTGATTGCCACGGCCATCTGGAGCGCCCTGTCCACCCTCCCGAGAAAGTAGGCATCCAGAAGCGCGTGGCCGATGAAAGCGGAATTGACGATGGTCGGCGTGTATTCAGGGGTCCAGGTTTTCCAGTTCTGCCAGCCGAAGTTGTAGCCCCAACAGGCGCCGGAGTACCCCGGGCTCTTCAGCTTCTCGAGCAGGTCCAGCAGGTATTCGATGCGTTCGCGGTATTCTTCCCGCCCTTCGGCAGCATACAGTCGAACATAGCCCCAGAGAAACAGCCCTATGCCCTTGGGATTATGTCCCTTTCTCACTGCCAAGACCTTCCTCAGGTTCAGAGGACTCCATCTCAGACCCTGCGTGCAGGCCACCTTGATCCACCTGCTTGGCGAGCTGAGCATCCGCAGGACGGGGCTGTTCAGAGCGTCATAGGGATCATACCCGGCATAGTCAGCGGCTTCGACGAAGGCGCGGAGTCTGTGCACACAGGCGGCGACGGTGCCCACATACACCCCGTTGCAGAAGTCTACGCGAGCGTCGAGCATGGAGACGACCTTCCTGGGACAATGGGACAGGACCCGCACTCAGCCCCGGACCCCCTGCGGCCAGGGAACCTCCTCGGTTGCCGGGGGCCTATTCTGGAGCGTCCGAATCGGTGATTCCGTACGGAGAGGCGGTTCTTTCGCGCACATGCTGACGATCCGCCTTTGTTTCCCCGAGGGGGCCAGGGGAATCTCTCGCACGGGAACTACACGCACCCGCACCTCTCCCCAGAGCTTCTGCTCGTGGGCCGCGCGAATGCCCTCGCTGTCCCGCTCCTGAAAGCGCGTGTTCGGGATGACGCGAATCTCCAATTCGCCCTGCTTCTCCTGGTAGTACTGATAGCGCACCACATTCGCAAACACATCGCCATGGATGTTGAGGGCGGCCGCCGATATCGTCGCGCCCGTCTTCCCGATAATACTTCCCTCCAATGTCCACCGACCCAACACGTTTGAGAACCGATCCCAGCAACGACCACATGCGCATTGATACGACTCTCTGACCGCCACGTCGTCCGTTCGGTACCGAATCAGAGGCATGGCGCGCTTGAGGAAACCGGTCCCCACGATCTCCCCGGACTCGCCCACCTCACAAGGCTCCCCTTTCTCATTGAGGATCTCCAGCACGCCATAACTGGGGACCGCGTGATAACAACGGCTTTTCTCGCATTCCCCTCCCAGCACCGTCCTCTCGCTGTGCCCGTAGAAACTGTAGACCTGGGTCTGAAACGCGGACTCAATGCGTTCCCGCTGAGACGGCGAACAGGATTCCGATACCAGGAGCGCCGCCGTTATGCGCGGCAATTGCGGCGTGAGCCCGTGGCGAAGCACATACTCGGCGAGCGCATCGACGGCGGACGGGTAGCCGTGGAGAAACTGCGGCTGATACACGATGAGTTTTCGGATGTAATGGGGCAGATTGTCTTCACTCATGTGAAAGGGAGAGAACTGCAGCTCGTTGTGAATCGGATTCTCCTGCCAGAAGCAGGTGTCCGTGATCTTCTGAAAGGGGACACCCCGGAAGGTGGCTTTTCTGCATTGTGGCGCATAGCCGACACGTCTCCACTGCGCGTGTATGTAGGCTTTCTCTCTGGCGTAGGCGGACTCATCCTCCAGAATGACCAACTGGTTCCCTGTCGATCCACCTGTTGTTCCCCGATGATGCGGGATGCGGTCCAGGGAACTGGGGACCAGCAGTGGAGCGCTCTGCTGCACCATCTCTTTGCTGAGAAGCGGAAACTCCTTGAGCGCGTCAAAGGGATGGAACCGCTGGACAACACGGCGAAGAGGGCGGTAGAACGGCACCTCCTCGACCGCGAATTGAAGTAAGTCGCGAAGCTGCGTCTGCTGGTGCAACAGGACTTCTTCCCGTGACATCCGATCCAGTTTCTCACACAGACGGAGTGTACGCCGGTAGCCGCTTCCGGCAAGAATTCGATAGGGAATGCAGCATACTATCTTCTTGACGAAGAGCGGCGCGTTCTCATAAGATGTCTTGAGCAGGCTGTACATTGGATGTCTCCAGGCAAAGGAACTGCCCCGGTACCTTCTTCTCGCACAAAGCAGCTATCACGTCCCTCCCCGTGGCGATGCCGCCAAGACCGCATTTCTCACCTGGCTTGTATCATGGGCCCGGTCGTGTTTGACCGTATCGCAGGGGGGTGGAACCGCTTCTGATGCATCGACGCAATTTCTCTCGATCTTCCCTTGCCAGCCGAAATGGGGCTTGAAAGCCATGGCCGGTGCGCCACAACGATCCAGAGGAAACCCCGCCGGCTGCCTGTCGGACTTGCAGACAATCTCGTCATATCCGAATGCAACGAGCGGTGCCGGATGACTCCGGTCCAAGGCATGGCATAGCAAGGGTATCCGCCTGTGGTCGAAACCCATCACGAACGCACACGCCAGTTCCACCGCCACCGGGTTCCTGCCGGCCACCACGACCCCGGCCGCCTTCGGAGTGGGATCCAAAGGCCCGTTGCCTTCCCCGCCCACAATCCCATCCACGAGGCAGAACAGGCGCCTCGCCGGGGATTCCAGGAGGTTTCCCTCACGGTCCGCGTAGAGAACCGCCCGGTTCACATCGAGGATCATGCGCCAGGCGGTGTCATTCCCGTACCAGTTGCCGGAACGGATCGTACCCGTGTTGGTGTCGCCGAAAACGCCCCGTCCCAATGCCTGCACCGGCTTGCCCACGAGCGTCTGCAACGGTCCGAGCAACGGAAACAACCGCCGGAACCCTGCCATCACATGCCGCTCAACGCTGTGCACGAGGCCGTCGTCAGCAAACTGATCTCCTCCTTGCGCCGGCGTTCCCACACGAAGGTGAGGAAGCCAGTTCTTCTTCCCGTTGATTCCAACCATATTCTTCAGACACACCGTGAGTCCGGCTTTCTTGTGGGTCTTCAGTTTGGGCAGGTTGATGATGCAATCGGCTTCCAGAATGGTCCGCGAAATCAAGTACTCGTGGACACCGGCGGTATGGTGGAGGCGCGTCTCGCGGCTGTCGTAGTCCGCGCCGTAGACTCGATGACACAAGTGCTCGATCGGAGCGAACATGGAACGACGGCCCAGATTGACCTTGACGTATCCACGCGGATCCCCCGGCAATGGCTCATAGCCGACAACCGCACCGTTCCGTGTCCGCATCCTCTCCGGGCGCAAGTCGTAGACCTCCACGGCAAGACCGCTGTGGCGATGATAGAAGTCCTGGATGGAATCCAGCCCCGCCACCCTTCGAATCGCATCAAAATCCGCCTCACCCTGGGGCGCATCCGCGATGATGATCCGCCCCCGGCCCTGGAGGGCGATATGGACGTAGTCCAGAGCCGCTCGAATGATAGCGCCATGTGTCATTACGCAATCGTCAAGTCCGGATCGGGTCTCGCGGTACTCGCGGACGAAGTTCGGTTTCAGTACCACCGTCTGGCCCGGACGAATCATCTGTCCCAGCGGATTCCAGTTCTTCCGGCCATAGTGTCCCTCGTCGAGTTGCAGCAGACGAAGTGCGGCGCGCAGCCCCTCATAGGCAGGGTTTGCCTCCCTCGCCAGCGTATCCTCGCCGAACCCGTACTCCGGGTAGGCGGTGCTGGGTGAATACGGAGGCTCCAACGGGTATCCCGCATGTCCGCTGGAAATGCCGACCTCACAGGCTCGGAGAATGTCGTCACTCTGAACCGCACTCCATTCGGAGATCGACTCGCGACACGCCTCCGCGTCACCGTCTTCCGCAAGACACTTCAGAGGAACACGATCGTTCTCCAGGACCCTCTGTAGCCTGTCTTCCATGACCATTCTCCATCCCGTACGTACAGCCGGCCACCGACGCACGGCGTGAAAGGCCGTGCGCATTCCCCGTGAGGAGGTTGTGGTAGATCGCACGGATCTTGTCGATGGTCACCTCTGGACTGTACTGCTGATTGAATTTCCGAAGGTTTTCTCGCCCCATCTCCTCTCGGATGTGCGCGTGATGAAGCAAGTAGCGGATGCGCTCGGCCAGCAATTCGTAGTCGCCGGGAGGCACAACGAACCCGTTGACCTCATCCACAATCATGTCCGGAATCGCGCCGACCGGGGTCGCAATCACCGGCAAAGCCGCCGCCATGGCTTCGAGGATGACCATGGGGAAGATTTCCGTATAGGAGGGAAGAACCAGGATGTCGGAGCGTGCGAGAAGCTCTGCCTTCCGGCGCCCCTGCACGTACCCGGCCAGACGCACGCGATCTTCAAGGTTGTTGTTCCTCAACTCAGAGAGAATCCTATCCCTGTCGGCGCGTGTTTCTTCCACGCCCGCCAGATAGAAACAGATGGTCGGCTCATTCTTCAGAATCGTGGCGGCCCTCAAGAGGTCGAACACCCCCTTCTTCAGACTCAGCCGGCCCACAAAGAGAATCCCGGTCTCGGCCCGCGCTGTCTTGTCGGCGGGATGGCCTGGCGGCACGAAATTGGGAACAACGCACTTCCTGGTCTCCGGGATGATCCGGTCAAAGTCCGAAACGAAACGCGGCGACAGCAGGACGAGTATATCCACATAGCGCATCATCCAGCGAAAGTAGCTCCTCAGAAGGCGATGTCGGAAGAGCGGATACTGTTCGTGCAGCATGCCGTGAAAGTGACAGACGACTTTTCTCTTGCCGACGCGGGCGAGCAGAATGAACAGGGAATCGCGCAGGAAACTGAGACCGGAACCCGACTGGATATGGACAATCTCCGCCTTCTCCTTGAGCAGCAGGCAACCAAGTTTGAGCAGATGACAGACCATGCGGACCGGACTGAGCAGTCCGGGCCATCCGTCGGGCCGATATCGCAGCCGCCTCTTCTGCGCGGTGTCAACAACCGAGAGACCGTATTCGCAACGGAGGCGCGAAGCCAGAATGGCGTGCACGAGCGATGCGACCCCTCCGGGAGGCCCGGAAACGGGGCCGATCACCACGACTCGACTTTTCATGTGTGGCCCTTTCTGCTCCGAGCCATTGTGGCGGTGAGGATTCCCGATATGCATGCCGACTGCCTCCGAGCGTCTTGCGCTCTCACGCCTTGACCGCCCCTGTCGCAAACGTTCGGATGCACATGCACTGCGCTCCAAAGGCGTACATCGTGTGCGGAAAGGCCATCAGTCCCGTCAGCAGGCTCATCACGCCGAACGAAATGAGGATTGCCCCTACCGTCGCGGACTCCGCGCTGCCCGGAGCCAACCCTCTCTGCAATCCGGCAACGGTGTAGAACAGAAAGAGATAGAGCACGAGACCCGCGACGCCCCCAATCAAGATCATGTCAAACAGATCGCTGTGGGTGTGTACGTATATCCCCGATGCCGAATGCATGAGACGGTGGATATTGCCGTATCCCATGCCCAGAAGGAACTCCATGGTGCTGGACTCGTTCCAGAACCAGTTCCATGTCGTCGCATAGAAGGTACCCCTGCCGGACCCAATCTCGCCACGGTCAAAGTCCTGTGTCCAACGTGCGATCAACTCCTCATTCCCGTGACGGGCGTAATAGAGGCCTCCCAAGACAAGAAGGATACCCAAGAAGACCAGGACGGTCTTCGACCCGCGTGGAGGACCAGCGAACCACAACCACCAGAAGACGGTCCAGGATGAGGCGGCTACGAAGGCAACCTGAGCGGATCGATCGAACGTGACAAATACAGCCACTACCAGCAGCGCGGCGCCAGCAGCCCACCGGGATGAACCTTCTCGCACCGCAAGAAAGATCGCGCCCGCCACGGCCGGCAGAAGAAATCCCGCGATGGCCTTCCCGGAGACGCCTGCGGAGCCCGCGGTGGCCCTCACCTCCGCCGTCTCATAGTTGTGACCGCCTAAGCCGGAGAAGTAACAGACGAGAACCCAAACGGCGCTGATGACGGCACCAAACAAGAGCGATCGCAACAGCATCCGGGCAGATTCACATGACTGGATCAGGCGAGAGGCATAATGCCACAGCAGTAGTGCGAAGATCATCTTGAAGTAGACCATGCGCTCAGCGAGTACCATGTCGGCTGGCACGCGGCCCGTGGCCATCAGCCGGAGATGCAGAAGGCCGAATGCCACAACATATGCCCACAGCAGTCGAGAAAAGGGACGGACCAGCTCGGCACAACCTCTTGGCAATCTGGTCCAGGTCGCCAGCATGGCCAGGAAACACAGTCCTTGAAACCATTGCATGATATTCAGACCGGCAACCGGGTACGGAAAAATGGCATACGCCGCCTGCGCAACGAGCGGATTCACCACCGAGAAGATGCATAGCGCCGCCAGCATCTTGTCGGCAGAAGAACTGTTTCGTGACCAACTGATGGACAGAGGGTTCATGGTTCGTTGCCGAAGACCGCCCGAGCTTCCGAAATACCCTGGCGCGCGGCGGCGGTGCACTCCGTCATTCGCGTGCTCCACCATGCGGTTTCAGCCGTCGGTGGCCGGACCTCCGGTACGGTCAGCGCCGCCTCGATCGATCGGAGCTGCGAGGGCACCCCAGACGACGGCACCTTCGCAGCCGTGAGCATACGCTGCAGGGCTTGCACGGATCTCATCAGTGTCTCATAATCCGGACAGACCAGCGCCACGTTGGCATCCAACAGAGCGTCACGATAGTTCGCGGCTCTGCGCAGGGAATCAGTAACAGGGAAGAGGTGATCGAGCGCCATGTCGGAGGGAGTCGCTATGCGGAGGACAGCCGTGTCCCTGGCAGGCACGGCCACCGTCACCAACCAGCGCGGACCCTGCCGGTCCACTGGGAGTGCCTCATACGTGTGGGCGTCGCGCCTCTGCCAAAGGCCCGGCGGGGACGACCCCTGCAGTTCCAACGCGTTCGCGTCAATCATCACCTCGGCACGCACGGCTTCATCGGTTTCGTTCCGAAGAGTGAAATGAAGGTTTTGATCGGCCACTCGGCCAAACCGTTCGACCATCGGCCCGAGGGCCGCGCACCGAGCCAGCGTCACGGGTTCCCACCCGGCGCGGGCGATGCGCGTCGTCAGGGGGACCCATCGCTGGTACAGGTCCGATGCCGTACTGAGATGGTAAAACGTGCCATAGAACATGGCCTGTTTCATCTCGAACTCGATTCGTTCCAGAGACCAGTCCGCTTTCACTTCCTGTCCCGACATGCAGACGACCTTCTGGCCGGCCAAGGCGCGCTGTAACGCGAAGTGGGCATTCGTAGGCCACGTCCAAAGCATCTCATTGGACACCACATCCAGATAATGGATATGGAAGATATCGCTTGGATAACCGGCAGGCGTGTAGTTCGACGCGACGAGTTTCCCGCGGCTGTGCATGTCGTCGGCAATCGCCTTGCCACATTCAAAACTCGAAAAATCCAGTGGAATCACAGGACGCTTTGAGCGGTGGTCAAACGCGAGAGGGTGATCTGCCCACTGGAAGTGCTCCCGCCGGAAGTTATCCGTCGCGAAGACGATGGGGTTGTCATATCGCATCCCGTCCAGTTTGAACAAGTCGACCTCCGACACTTCGCGTTCGTACGTCAGAGAGAAGCGACTGACCGCTCCCCCCCTACCCGTGATCTCGGGATCCGGATTGCAGAGGTAGTTGTAGCCGCCCCATTGGGACACATATTCCCAGTGCAATCTGCGGTCGCCCGCACGGTCGTGCAAGGCGCAGTTGAGTATGCTCACGGCGACGTCATCCGGCGGATCACGGTCAGCCAGATCCTCCACGTGAGACCAGGCCGCGTCGGCAGTGGGCCTGCGCTCGGCCTCTTCGGGCGTGATGCCGAGGGCCCAACCCCACCAACCCGTGAACTCCGTGTACCGCAGCAACTGGGCCAGTTCACGCCGATTGCCGGCGATGGACTGGCGATAATCAAAGGTGGCAAACACAGGTGCCACAACACCGGAAGGTTCGGTCGACTCGAAGTCGATCATGCCGCCGAGACCGCCCTCTCGCTCGGTCCGCTTGACGAAAAACAGGGGAAAGAACTCATAGTACCGTTGGGCGGCCGAGCGCAATCCCCATGGGGAATCGACGCGGTAAACGAAAAACTGGAACGCGGCCTTGCCGGGGAACTTCTTCGCGGCTCGCGTGAGGCCAAACTCATAGTTGACCAAATAGCCGAACCGCAGGTCGTAGCACAGACGAAACACTCTCGGCTGATCCATCGGCACCGCCAAGGCCAGAGCTATGTCTCCCTTTCCCATCGCCGAGAAAGGATACAGTGCAATCGTCCTGCGCTGCGTCGGGTCTTCCCCATCCAGCAGCCGGACCGCTCCATAGCGTCCACCGTCCTCGATCACCTGTTCGTTCTGGATATCGTTGTACCATTTCCAGCCGGACGCGTTGATGGGAAGTCGGAACGACACCGTCACAGCGCGATCCTCACCCGACGTGTCTTCAACCTCACCGTTCACCGTGAGTACGTCAGGTCCGCCCCGGTACAGCGTCCGGAGCCGCAGGGACAGATCGGCGAGCTCGCATACCTGCTCCGCACCGTCCGATGTCAGGTTAACTTCTCCTTCGGCCAACCGTTGAGGGGATTCATAGTCGTCCTCCAGGCAAACCAGTGACACATCGTCCAGCCAGGCGGTACCGCACTGATCCCAGATATCGCAGCGCAGTCGGACCCGCCGGCAGAAGAAAGCCGTGGTGAAAGAACGACCGATTTGGAACCAATCCTCATTCGTTCGGTCATGGCTGATGACGATCTGGGGATAGTCGCGGTGCATCTTTCCCTGCGCATCGTACTGCTCGATATAGAAGCTGGGATGACAGCCCTGGGTGCGCAGCCACATGCTCGCGCGATACGGCGTGTTGGGTTTGACCGCCACATCGATGGCCAGCGAGCCCGAGCGCGACGGCGTGGAGCCGGGCAGGCTCACGCGCATCGACGCCGCGCCGCAGTGCGCTACCTGGCGATCCAGTTGCCAGTCTGGTCCCACCTGCCAGCCTGTGGGACGGTCCGCCTCGATTTGTTCGAAACCCATGTTTTCGCCGAGCGGGATGTCTTGGGCCGGAATGTCTTCCACATCCGCGACGAAAATACCACCGGGCGCGCCGGGCGCCAGCAGTTCATGGCCGTCGATGCAACAACTGACAATCGCACCTCGGGCACCAAAACCCAGCGTAAGGCCGTCATTGGTGGCAACCTCTGTCCGCATCATCTGCGCTGTACACATGCCCACGAAGCACAGCATCGCCAACGCCAGAATGGAAACGTACCCCGTATTCACCAAGACAACTCCCAATATGTGCTCTCCAAGAAAGTCTTGCCCCTCTCCTGCTCACGTCTTGCCCCCATGCGGGGCGCCCACGCCGGCCCGTCCGTCCCAACAACAGCACCGTCTATGGAAGTCCTTCGGGGAACGGGCAACGGCCGCACCGCATTCCCAGCTTTCGCATCCGATAGTAGCACGCACGCATGTGCCCCACCACGCCCGTTGCCTCGGCGAGAAAAGAGACCGGGAAAAACCTGTGACATGCGCTCCGGAGCTGGATCACGTTTCTTCGCAGGGCATACACATCGTCGCAGCGACGGTTCTTTCCTGCCCGGATGCTTACCGCCGCGTCGTAGCCTGCCTGTCGGACGGCCTCCTCCGTATCGCGGTCGAAGTCACCGCTCGGATAAGCGAACAGAGTCACCGGCCGGCCGATTTGTTGTTCGATAATCTCCTTGGACCGGCACAATTCGTCCTCCCGTCGCTTGCGCGGGATTCTGGCGAGAAAGGGATGACTCAGCGTGTGCGAGCCAAAGGACACCCCGGCGTCGCTCATTTCGCGCACCTGGTCCCATGACAGCATCAAGGCCTTCTCGCCCGTGTAATACCCTTCTTCCCAGGCGGGGAGCACGCCGGTTCCGATGAAGTCTGTCGCCAGGAACATCGTGGCCGGAACACGGTATTTCCGCAACACGGGATACGCGTTCTCGTAGTTGTCTCGATAGCCGTCGTCGAACGTGATGGCAATGGCCTTCGCTGGCAACACGATTCCATCGCGAAGGCACTGCACCATCCTCCCCAGAGACATCGGATGATACCGTGTGGACAGATACTCCATCTGACGATCGAAATCCAAGACTCTCGTGGGTCTCAGATACGAGTCTGCCTCATCTTTCACCCGGTGGTAACAGAGAATCAGAGCTCTCATGGGCGCAGAACCCGGACGTCAGCTCCCGATCCGGCTTCTCATCTCGGTGCCGACCCTCTGGAGGAGAGGCTTGCAGGCATGATAACACTGGAGAATCGAGGAACGGACCGTCTTCTTGAATACGAGGAGTTCATAGTTGGGCCGCACCAGAGTGGTCCATTGGAGTTTGTAGGGTTCCTCGCCCACCATGAAATCGAATCCTCGGTACCGTTCCCGAAACGAGTCCTCGATCGCATGGTGCAGCAGGAGTTTCCCCGGACTGACCGTTGAGAACTCCGGGTCAAATCCGGTGTTCCAGAAATAGACGACCCTGTCGTGCACGAACCCGAGGTAGTACGCGATGACGCGATCCTGTAGTTTCAGGAAAGCCAGATCGAGCGCCCCGCGCGCACCGAACCGCGCTGCAACCAGCGACGCGAGGCGGAATCGTCTGGCGTTCGCGAACAGGCTTGCCCCCCCTTGGGCTTGGCGGCACTTCATGTGGATGGACTTGATCGTGTTGAGAACACCGGCGGTGTCCTCAACGTGGTGAAGGCGGACAAACTCCACTTTACCCATCTCTGCCAAACGCTTCGATTGCCTTCGTATGTCGGATCGCATGCTCTTGCTCCGAGCGTTATAATACTCCGCCCAGTCGCCGTCGATGACAAGATACGGACTCTGTATGTTGATCCGCTCCCGAAGAACCAAAGAGGTCTCCCGCAGCAGCTCTCGCACCATCGGCAGATTGGGAGAATCGTCGCGCACGTTTCTGAAATGGATGGCATCCCAACAGCCCTTGTTCTTGACAATGCACTCGAGGAGGACGCGCAGGATCTGTTCTCTCTTCTCATCCGCGATCAACAGATCATGGTAGTCCGTCAGGCCATCTCCGACGAAGGTCAGCATCCGCAACGCGATTCCGGCCTTGTCCATGACCTTTCTGATCACCAGCGGGGCAATTCCTACGATGTGCCGGCCCTCCGTAACGGCAATGAGAAAGAGTCTCTGGTCTTCTCCGAATACCTCCCAGCAACTGCTCAACCAATCCTGCGTGAGCTGCGCATGTGCTGCGGTGGTCTGTGACAAGAGAGCATCCCAGGACTCCTGGAGATCTCCATTTGACAGATCATCAACAAATCGTGCTTCCACGGAATCAGACTCCTCATGCCGTACCGGCTTCCGGGACGGGCTTCTCCGGGGCGTGGGTCGCCCGTGCGGATCTACGGGCAACGTCTCCTGGAACCATGTGGATCACCGATTCGCCTTCTGATGGCAGCCCAGATCACCTGATCTTCCTGCTCCAGACCGAGGCGATACAGGACGACGCCATACACAACGGAGAGTGCCACCATACTCACAATCCAGTGCGGCCCGAGAGTATCCAATGTGGATAAGAGCACCGACAGCAGGAGAACCACGAAGGCCGCCACAAACGGCTTGTAGTAGTTTGTATCAAAGGGGTGCATCCGGAGAAGACCATAGACCTCCAGAATCCGGGCGACGTTGATCACGGCAAAGGATACGCCGGTGGCCATCGCCGCGCCGAGCATGCCGTAGCGGGGAATGAGCCAGAGATTCATCGCGACGTTTACGGCAAGCATGACGACGGCATTGATCAACTCAATGTCCTGTTTGCCGGACATTTGCAGCACGTATCCGACCAGCGCTCCGCCGATGCTGTAGCCGATCAGGTGAACCGCGCTGAGGGTAACCAGCACCGGCCAGCCGGAAGCATAGCCCGTGCCGAACACCCCCATGATCTGCCTGGAGAAGAGAATAAGCAGCAGAAGGATCACCAGATTCAACGAAACGATCCACCGGGTGACGGTCTTGAACAACTTCTCGAGGCTCTTGAATTCCTTCCTGTTGTACAGGTCAGAGATGATCGGGCAGAAGATATAGCTGAATGAATACATGATCACGCCCGCCTGCTGAGAGACCGTGGCCGCCGCCGAGTATATGCCCAAGTCTTCGGAAGCCATGAAGTAGCCCAACATGATCCTGTCCGTCTGACCCAGTAGAACGGTGGAGAACCCGATAAACAGAACGGGCAAAGAAAAGCGGAGGAGCGTGCCGACCTCATACCGAGGTTTGAGTCCGGAGAACATGTCGGGAAAGATGCGTCGGAGAAGATACAGCCCCAGAACGGCCGAGATCGCCGAAGAAAACAGAAAACCATATGCCGCACCCAAGAGCCCGAATCCCAGAAGAAAGACAATGGACACCAGAACGATATTGGCCAGGGGACGGCACACATTCGTGATGGCGGCCTGATGTTTGATCGCTTGAAATGCGGCGGCGGCGTGTCCCGTCATTTGCGTCAGGACATAGAAAGGAAAAGACAATGCGAAGACCCTCAACACAGCGGCCAGCCTCGGCATGCCAAACACCCTGGACAGCGGCTCCGCGAACGCAAACAGCAATCCCCCCGCCACCGTGCTGGACACGGTGGAAATCCACAGGGCGGAACTGATGGTCCCCTTGACTCGCCGGGTGTCACCCGTACCTCGATACAACGCCCCGAAGCGCACGATTCCGCTCGACAGTCCCAACATGGACACTTGACCGGCGATGACACTCAGACCATATCCCAGAGAATAGGCCCCGTAGTCTCCGGCCCCCAGGATCCGGGCCAGAAGGATCTCCAGGGGAAATCGCAGTCCCTTATCCACAAGATTCCCCGCGAAGGCAATGCCACCGCCTCTCGCCACCTTCCTGAGCAATTGGTCCGCCGTGTCGGCATCTTGCCGGGGCGCCGCTTGCAGGCATCCTTCATCGAACACCAGAGGTTCGAGACCGTGTGCGGTATGACCAGCGGTACAAGACACCGTCGCCACGACGGCGGAATCGGCTGCTCCTCCGACGGACCAGTTCTCAGGCCGTTCGGAGAGCGCCATACCCCGAGCTACCTTCCTCTCGCGTCGTTCGTGCAGGAATTCCATCTCAAACCATTACTTTGTCGCGTGGTCGGCGGAGAAGATAACCCGCGCCTGGCCCGACGCGACGACCTGCTCGTCTTCGTCCGTGACGGTGACTTCGCACACCAGATACTTTTCTGCTTCCGATTCCACCCTCTCTTTTATCCTGGCCCGGCATACGATCTCTTTGTCCGGCAAGGCGCTGCGAGCGACTTTCCATTCCAGCGTGCGCAGTTCAGCGCTGTCACCCACCCAATCGGTTATCAGCCGGGCCAAGAAATTCCCGATCAGGGCCCGCTGGACAACGATATCCGGCAGGCCCTCGCCCATCGCCGCGTCCCGGTCGTAATGAATCCGATGGCGGTTCCACGTGATCGCGCTGAACATGAACAACTGCATGCGACTGGGACGTACCCTCAACGCGGGGATCTGCGTGGACGTATCTATGCGATCCCACCGCAGGCGGTTGTTCGCCAACTCCATATCCTCACCCACAGCCATCGTTTGCCTATTCCCGCGCAGCGAAGGAACGGATGCAACGCTGCATGAATCGCCAGCCGGTTCGCACCAGGAAGCGGACCGTCTTACTGCGCCGCAGTACGCCCGTCGCACCATCGAGGACAAAACCGAGAAGGATCGAAACGGGCCGCCCCCTCCTGTAAAGACGGATGCGATAGTACTCTCGCTCGTCCATCCTCCAGTTGTCATACCACGACGCATCCGTCAACAGGTTGACCTCTTCAATGTCCGGGTCCGCGAAAGCCCGGTCCAGAAGACTCTGAAACAGCATCCCGCCCGGCGAGCATTGCCTGTAACCCTCGTCGTATCCGAGCTTCCATACGATGATGGAGCGGTTGAAGCGAACCCCCAGATTGGCCGCGATCGCCCGTCCTTCGGCCCGCAGAAAATGCCATTCCAGCCAACCCGCGTCGGCCAGTCGCATCGTCAGTGTCGTATAGAAGGCAACCAGAGCGGACGATTTCTGAATGGCGGTGCCTTCCCGGCCTTTCCATCCTGCCGCTTCGACCGGAAGGAACTCCGGCAGTTGAGCACTCGATGCCTCCGGCCCCAGGACGAACGCGGTGTCCACCCCGTTCAGCTTTCGCAGTTTGTTGGCGGCTTTACGCTGATTGCTGCGGAAGTTCCTGCTCAGCGATGCCTGATAGAGACCCGGGTCTCCATCCACCCGCAGGTACCGTCCGGTCCGACGGCTGATCTCGCGGTGCCAGTGCTCATGCACATGCCTCAGAAAGGGAACGTTTGCCGCCACGTCGCGCAACTCAATCCACACCGCATCCGGATGCCGCGCCCATGCCGCATCGAGCAATGCCCGCAGCACCGTCGCCTCCTCCTCACCGGGCAACACAAGGGGACTGACGGCAATGATGTGTCCGCCCATCGGCGTGTGCAATCGTGTGCATCCGAACAGCGCCATTCGGGACACGACAAGCGGCAGGACACCCACCAGATGGTCACCGTGGCAGGCCAGGACACAGCACCACGCTTCGTGAGCTTTCAACGAGTGCTCAAAGCAGGTGGATACCCATGCGTAGGAGGAGGTGGGCAGTCGCGGCGGTACTTCGTACGATAGGGCATTCCACGCGTCGGCATACTCATGCAATTCCTCCATGCGATCCACAACGCGGACGCGAAGGGGCCCCGTCCCTTCCTCGGACTCTCCCGCGTTCGCACGGCGCGTGGCCGGGCGTAAATCAACACATGGATCGGAGCAGCTCACGGCGCTCTCCGACGTTTCATGTCCGCTTCTGGTCACTCCACAGATCCCTGGACACTTTGAGCACAAATTTCACCTGTCGTGGTTTCCGGATGCAACGCAGGACGCCGATCTTTGCATAGCCGCTCTTCTTGACGCCCTTGAGCGAATCCAGGTTGGTTTGATCCACGTACCCAAACAGGCGGCGTTGTCCTGTTTCCTTGATGTGTTCGAGCAATTGGAGATGTCTTGCGGCCTGATATCCCTTACCCCGATACGCAGGAGCCGTAAAGCTATGATAGTTGTACACGGTATCGTCGGGCAGGTTGAAATGGAATCCCCCCATGATCTCGACGAGGGGCGAGGCCGCGATCCACGCAAACCCCACGAGCGCATCGCCGTCGAACTGAAGCAGACAGCGATCTCCCCTTTCAAAGGCCAACACATCTCGGTCTCGAACGGGCCAGGCCGGATCCGCATGATACGTGCGAATGTCCTCCGAGGTGGCAAACCGGAAGGTGTGTCCCGTGTCCGGAATCTCCGCAGACGCGGACGGCGGGGAAGAGAGCGCGAAAAGGAAGATCCGGCACGCGTTGCGCCGATATCCCCCCCGGAAGAGAATCCGAAACGCCCACACGATGAATCCGCTCAGACCGTGTCTCCTCAAGATCGATCGCGCTTTGGCGAGCCCGCGCGCCACGTCCATTCGATCACATCCTTCCGTTTCCACGGGATTGCATCGCCGGAAGGGTCCCCCGCCTGCTACGCGCGCTTCACGTACGTGGCCGTCTCTCTGGCGACCGGCTCCCCTCTTTGGTTGGAGAACTCCGTTTCGACAACCACGAGATACAGCCTTCCGCTCCTGCCTTCTTCTCTGGCGAACACGTCCTTCAACACGGACCGCACCGTGATTTGATCCCCCGCTCGCACCCGTTGAAAGATCTCATAGGAGCTGGCTCCCCCAACCGTCCGCGGCGCGGGGACAGGAAGGTCTGTTTCGACGGGCGATCCATCCGGGGGCAGTTCAGGGGGCGGTACATCCTCGAACGTGAACATCTGGCAGAACAGAGGCGGCGCCACAATCGTGCCGTGCGGGGTAGTCCTGGCGTAGTCTTCGTCGAAGTGCAGAGGGCTTGTCTCGCCAATCGCCTGGGCGAAACGCCGGATGTCCCTGGTCGTGACGTCGTACTGGCGGACCTTCGCCTCGCCGATCCTGGCCAGGACCTCTTGCGCAATCTCACCGTTCACGTCCCACTGCCCTTCGGTCGCAACACGGATTCACCGTTCGCGCGCGGACACCGTCAGCCGACCGCCTGGAACCGTCCCGCCGGCACCACAAAACAAACCGGTGTACCGACGAATATGATCCCGATTGCCCAGGTAGAGAAAGTCTGCCGTCAGGTCCCAATCATCGGCATGGAGTTCCTCCGTGTTGCCCGTTGCCAGGGAATCATGGAGTCGCATGATCTGCTCGTATTCCTCGATGCGCAGCCGCCTGCGCCTGCTCAGCTCGGGTTCGGGATCGATCTTGTTCCTGAATCGTTCGAACCCCACCGTCGGATACGCAACGTTCATGGAGGCCGCACATCCGCTGCCATAGGAGAACATGCTGATCTGTTGGAGATCGGTGCTCGTGTTGTTTCGGAGCAAGTCGATGAGGGACAGGAACACCGAACCCGTGTAGATGTTGCCTACGACGGCGTTCAGAGAAAGCCAGGGGCCGGTCTTCTCGGCAAAGGACTTTTGAACCTCGGCAAATCGAGCGCTTTCTTTGTCGATTCGCTCTCCCGCATCGATCTCAAAGTGGCGGTGGTGCGCCTTGGCCGCCATCTTGGCAAAGGGGACGTGGTAAATGCAGGCCTGGAGCCGATCCATCTTGTACAGCTCCGGAATGGTCGCCTTATCCAGGGCGTCGGCCAGGGCGCCTTCGAGCGCCTCCAGATAGCAGGCGATGGAATAATGGCCGTCAACAAAGGCCGTTGGCGAGTACAACGGACGCCAGAAATCCATGACCTGCTTGGTGTAGTGGCCGCTGATCTCCGAGTCAAACTGGAGCAGGTTTGGCCGATCGGAAATCACCATGGCCACGGCGCCGGCCCCCTGCGTGGGTTCGCCGGGATCCCCAATCGGATACCGTGCGATGTCCGAGGCGATAATCAGCGCCTTGGATCCATCGGCGCGGCCACACGAGATCCAATCGTTGGCAGAAAAGACCGCCGCCATGGCACCGAAACAGGCATGCTTGGTCTCGTACGTGTGGCAGTTGGAGCGCAAACCCAACGCTTCATGGACGTAGACGGCGACGGGTTTGCTGTGATCGACGCCCGACTCCGTTCCGACGACCAGCGTGCCGATGTCGCTGTAGTCGATGCCGAAATTCTCCAGCGCCCGGAGAGCGGCGTTCACGGCCAATGTCACCGTATCTTCCATGGGCGTGGCCACTGCCATGCGGACCTGGCCCAACCCCTTGATGTACTTGTCCGGATCCACACCTCTCGCCTCCGCCAGATCAGCCAGCTCGATGTAATGCTCGGGGCTGTAAAACGCTATGGCTTCGATGCCGACTTTCATGCGTGCACTCCTTTCGTTTTCCTCAGGGTCTTCTCTGCCGGAGACTGCTCGGCATTCTGCAGCTGTCTGCCGCGCCGGGGTCCGTGTACGACCGTACACGGGTTCCTTCTGTCGGGCAGGGATACGACACAGATCCCGGGGTCCTGCAGAACGTCTTTTGCCGCCTCTATGCGACCCGCTCGACAATCATCGCGATCCCCTCTCCACCGCCGATACAAAGCGAGGCCAAGCCCAGCGAGACGCCCCTCCGCACCATTTCGTGCAACAGCGTCACAAGGATTCGCGTCCCGCTCGCGCCCACGGGATGTCCCAGCGCGATGGCCCCGCCCAAGACATTCACGTTGTCCAGATTCCATCCCATCTCGCGGTTGACCTGGATCGACGTTGCGGCAAAGGCCTCATTGACCTCGATCAGGTCCAGATCGTTGACGGTACAGCCCGCCTTCTCCAGCACACCGCGCGAGGCTCCGATGGGGCCCAGTCCCATGTAGGCCGGATCCAGCCCCACGGCATGCGACGCAACAACCTTGAATGCCCAGTCGGGCTTCATTTCTCCCCTTTTCGCTTCGGATACCACCATCACGGCGCCCGCTCCGTCGTTGATGCCGGAGGCATTTCCGGCCGTGACCGTCCCACCCTTCTGGAACGCCGGCTCCAATCTGGAGAGCGATGCGACGGTGGTGCCGGCACGCGGGTGCTCGTCCGTATCGAAAACCACATCGCCCTTCTTCTGCTGGATGGTCACAGGGACGATCTCGTCTCTGAATCTGCCTTCTCGGATGGCCTTCTCGGCCTTCTGCTGTGAACTCGCCGCAAATTCATCCTGCTCTTGGCGAGAGATGCCGTATTCGCTGGCCACCCTCTCGGCGGTGACTCCCATATGACAGTCGTAGTAGCAGTCCCATAGCGCATCGCAAACCATGGAATCGATGATCTCACTGTGTCCCATGCGCTGGCCCCACCGTGCGTTCCTCAGTAGATACGGAGCGCAGGTCATGTGCTCCATGCCTCCGGCGATGATCACTTCGGCGGCACCACTGGCAACCGCCTGCGCCGCGAGGGCCACAGACTTGAGTCCCGACGCACACACCTTGTTGACGGTGAAGGACGGCACGACATAGGGCAGGCCGGCCCGGACCGCCGCCTGCCGCGCCGGGTTCTGCCCGACGCCGGCTTGCAGCACGTTCCCCATGATGACTTCATCCACCTCGTCCGCGTCGAGGGAAGAACTGTCCATCAGTCCCCGGATCACAGCGGCCCCGAGGTCCACCAGAGACACGGGTGCCAGAGAACCGTTGAATCGACCTATCGCCGACCGTTTTCCCGCAACGATGTAAGCTGCCGTGGCCATGCAATCCTTCGCATTCTTCGGACCGATCACACCTTTGTCAGACCGCCCGGTAAGCCGCCCGGGGAAAGAGGAGTCCGCTTTTTCGGCCGGCTCGCTGAAAGCCTCGCGCACCACGCTATGGGCCCCTGTCAGCCACCTCAGACAGGCTCAATGATCCGTCGCTCGTGAGGTCTGAAGGACAGACAGTTCCCGGATCAGTCTCCTGGCGGCGTCAAGATTCGGGGACAATTGCAGGCAAACACCGGCCTCACGAATCGCCTCCGCGATGAGCCCGTGTTCGGCGAGCAACTGGGCAAGACTCAGCCGCCAGTACACCTGCCCGTAATTCCCAATGAGTGCCGTCCGGTAGCTGTCGATGGCCCCCTCCCGATCTCCACGTCTGCGGAGCAGACTCGCCAGCATGGCGTGCCAGTAGGCCGGCGCGTCTTCCGCACGGCATTTCTGATCGAGCAGATCCAGCAGTCTCTGGTCAACCTCCTTGTCGAACGGGCTCGCATCATCAAGCATCCGGGCCAGTTGGGCCGCCAGATCGGGAGACTGGCCCGCCATTTCCAGAGCCAGATCGGGCCGCTTCAGGTCCTCGACAAGGAGCCTGGCCGCCTCTGCAAAACAGCTTGGATCGAGTCGCACCGCCCGTTGCAGCCTGGCAGAAGCCTGCTCCACCCGCCCCGCCTCCGCATCCAGTTCGGCCGCCAGAAGACACGCCGTCGGATTGCATGGCGCCAGGCGATATCCTGTCTGGATGTGCCGTTCTCCCTCCGGATGATTCAGCACAATTCGTTCGAGTTGTCCCAGAACGGACCATGCGGCGCCGAATGTGGGACAGCAGGCGCGCGCTTCGTTGAGCTCTCCGACGATTCGATGCACAAAATCAAGGGCCTGCGGCGGCAAGAGGATCTGGCCCGTATTGGGATCCGTCACTTGGCTGATGGCGCGCCATCGATAGACGGGAAGCGCGTATTTATAGGTCACGTTGTCCGGCTGCGTTTCTGCGGCCGCCCGGGCGTACCTCAGCAGATCAACGTACTCGTCCGTGCTGCCGCGCCAGTCTCTTCGCACGAGACCTGCTTCGATCTCCAGCGCGCGCCTCCAACTGCCTTCGCTCCGCCGCGCCGCATCGGCTTCCAGGAGAACCCATCCCCATACCGTGCACACGACGAGAAATGCAGCGAAGCCATACCGACGGACACGGCTCTCTTCAAGAACCACTTCCCCGGCGCTCCCGTCCCCATCGGTTCCCATGCGCCGCAAGCGAATCAGCAGGGCGCAGAAGACAGCGGACAGCATGCCGTTGGCCGGCAGGTGTTGGCCGAAGTCGCTGAGACTGTGGATCATGACAGCCATCAACCCGAAACCGAGGCCGTAAGCCGCCGCGTGGATCGGAACCCGCCCGGCTCGGATGATATGCGCGTAATCGCGCCATACCAAGACCCCGAAGGCTACCAAGGCCAGCAGTCCAACGGCCCCCGTCTCTTCGGCCGCCTGCGCGTACTCATTCTCCGCATGGGACGCCAGGGCCGCCACGGTGGAGCGATCAAACATCGGATAGACAACCTCATGGGTTCCCAGCCCCGTACCCAAGAGAGGGAATCGGGTCCACGCCACGGCGATGTCCTTCACGATCTGCCAGCGGCCTCCCTCGGCCCGCTGCAGTTCGCCCAGCGACCCGAGGCGGTCGTGAACCGCATCGAAACCGACGCAGAGCACGCAGATGAATGCCGCCAAGGCCAACAGGACGATCAGCCAGCCTGAACCTCCAAGGGCCTTCCTCGCGCTGAGGATGAGCACCGTGGCGGCACCGGCAAGGAACATGCTGATGACCCCGCCGCGGCTCATCGACAGGAATACGCTCGCCCCCGCTAAGACCACCATCGCCGCCGCGGCCCACGTCCACCGCGCCGCAGGCGAACCGAAATAGTCCGCCACCACGGCCGGCGTGACCCGATCATGCAGGAATCTCTGGTGCACCTTCACGAAGACGAATCCCAGAGCCGCCCCCATCGAGAGGTTCATGAACTGAGCATAGTGGCTGTGGTTGACAAAGGGTCCCGAGTGTGCCATGCCGTGAGGAGTGGCGATCAACCAGTAGATTCTGCCATTGCCGGCCACATCCTGAATCAGGGTCAGGACAGCTATGCCCGCACCGATCACCGTGAGGGCCCCGAGCAGGCGCAGGATCTGGTCGGGACGCCTGTATAAGTCGATGACAACGACGAACACCGCCGCCACCGCCAGAACGAGACGGAGATCGTGCCGCGTTGCATGCGGGTAGAAACTCAACGTCATCCTCGACAGCAGGTCGTTGCCGTTCGGCAGATCGCCCAACAGGATCGTTTTCTGTTCGACCGTATTGGAGGAGAGAACGCCGATCCAGGCCCGCGGCATCGGTATCAGTTGCAGCAGGACCACAAGCAGAAATGCCGCCACCGGCAGGTAGGCCCATGTCCAGGTGAAGGACACCCTCCCCACGGCGAAGCCCTTGACGAGAAAGCCCACCGACAGGGCCGCCACCAAAGCCAGCACGATCTCTTCGCTCCAGGCTTCCACGGCGCCAAAGGCCAAGGGCATGAACGCCAGAGTGACAATCAGGATCCCCTCCATAGCTCTGTCGAAACGCCGTGCACGCTCTTCACGACACAGGATTTCCTCAGCAGAAAGCATCCGTGAACCTCCAGATCGACAGACGGCTATATCGCAAGACCTCTTCCGGGGCCCGCTGGCGTCATCGTCGAATCCAATCTCGCGGTTCTTGCGATGAACGATTCCTGACGCGGCTCATTCCCCACGGCCTTACGGCAGCATGACCGAGATAGCAGGCCGTCTGCACGCTGCGCTTCTCCATCGTTACGGCTCGCGATTCGAATCCACGGCGGGGCATCGCACAAGATTCGAACAGAAACCGGTCACCTTCTCGAACACCTTTACCGGCTCTGCGATCCCGACAGTGTCGCACCCGCATTCAAACCCTTCTGTTGCAGGTCCATGGACGTGCTGTCGTTTTTGACTCGGTCGTTTTCCCCCCCGTGCCGATGCGGCCTGCCGTACCCGCCGTAGCGCCCGTAGTAACCGTAGCGATCGCCATTGTTGCGAACCGCATTGATCACCACGCCGAACAGATTCGCCCCGACACTCTCCAGCGCGTCCACGGCACGTCGGGCCATCCGGCGTGAGGACTTCTCGATTCTCATGACAAGAACCGTGTAGTCGCAAAGAGCCCCGAGGATCTGTGCATCCGTGACAACGGTCACGGGCGGGGCATCGACGAGGACGCGATCGTAGGTCTTGGCGAGACTTTCCAACAGCTCAGCAAAGCGACTGCTGTTCAGGAATTCAGCCGGGTTGGAGACACCGTACGCGCACGTCAGCATACTGAGACCGGGGACCCGGGTAGCCTGGATGGCCTCTGTCAGTTTCAGACGCCCGGAAAAGACTCCGTCGAGATTTCGCTCCTGGTGATCTATCGAGAATATCACATGTTGCATCGGCTTGCGCAGATCCGCGTCGAGCACGAGGGTATTCTGGCCGGCCTGGGCCATCGCGATGGCCAGGTTGCCGACCAGGGTGGACTTCCCGTCGCCCGCGCTGGGCGAGGTGACCAGCAGGGTCCGCATCCCGGTGGTTGAGGTGCCGAAGAACAGCGCGGTCCGCACCGTACGATAGGCCTCGGCTTCGGGCGAATCGGGCTGCAACAGGACCCTCTGCCCCCTCGCCGTGTCCTTCTCGCGACGGGACATCGCCGGCACCACCCCGAGAACCGGCAACGCGAGCGCCGCAGATACCTCCTCAACGGAGTGAAACGTCTGGTCGGCCCAGTTTCGAGCGACCGCAATTCCTCCCCCCAAGACCAGTCCCAGCATCACAGCCAACGCCATGATCTTGCCCTTCTGAGGCGAGGAGGGCTTCTGCGCCGGACAGGCCCATTCCAGGATCGCCATCCCCATCTGTCGGGCATCATCGTCCACGATCTTGGCGATTTCGCTGACCTGTTGCGTGTAGGCCTCTACCAGCGCATTCAGACGATTCATGTCCGCCTGGAGCTGTTGGAATTGCGTGAGTTCATCACTGAATTGCTGGAGGTTCTCGTTCTCCTCCCGATAGCGCTGGGCCAGGGCTTGCTCACTCGCGACGGCCTCGGCATACTGACGTTCCGCCGCCATGATCGTGGCGTTCACGAAATCGACGTCCAGATCGGCAAGTTCCTTCTCCACACGCGCCCTTTCCTGATTCACCAGCGCTACGGCCGGATGGGTCTCCGTAAGCTGACCAAGAAGCTCCCCCTTCCTGGCGTCCAGCTCAATGAGCTTGGTCTCCAGTGCGAGCCGCGCGGATGCCGGGATCACATAGCGTAGACCTCGCCCCTCTGCCTGCACATAATCGCGAAGCGCCTCGGGGTTCGCGGCCAATTGGCGCGCCCCGTCCAGGTATAGTTTGGCGCTGGAAGCGGCTTGCTGGGCTTGCCGGTAGTCCCTCTGACATTCCTCGTAGGCCTGCCGGACGCTGGCGCCGTCGTCCAGGCCACGAGAGACGGGCATCTCCTTGGCTCGAAACTCGCGCAACTGTCTGCCTTTGGCCTCGAGTTCGGCTTCGTACTGCCTCAGTTGCGACTCGCAGATGTTCAGGGCTTTTGTGGCGTCCTGTTTGCCGCTTTCCGACCGCAGCGCGAGGTATGCCTCGACCACTCGATTGACAATCTGAGTCGCCTCCGGGGGATACGGAGAATCGAAAGAGACACTAATGGTCTCGTCCTTTCGACCGACATCAATCGCCATGGTCTCGCGCAGATAGCTCAGCGGGTCTTCGACGTCCGCAAAGGTCCTCAGAGGCGGATCGTCTTCCGTCCCCAGCGCTGCGGCCAGAATGTCTCGGCTTCGCAGCACCTCCGCCTGGGTGTGCAGGTACTTGTCTGTCCGAGGAATTGTGCCGGTCTCATATTGGCTGATCTGGATGCTTTCGCAATGAAGGTACAGCTTGGCGGTGCTCGTGTACATCGGCGTGGCCGTGCGAATGTACCCAAGGCCTGCCGCCAGCGCCGCCACCATGCACAACAGTACGATCCACCGACTGCGCCAGACCGTCACCAGGAGACTCTCCGAAGGGGAGTTTGACGTTGGCTGCCCCCCGACAGGATATGCGGGCGTCAGTGCGGCACGGCTGCCGTCTATGGCGGACGGCGAATGGGGTAGTCGTCTTCTCTCAATCATCGGTCGTCCCGGGAAATGCCTCGATCGCAATTGCCGCCCGAGATGTCTCTTGGAGGAGTCTGCCGGGCAGATGGGTTACAGGCACCCGCGTCCTATCTGCGATAATGCCAACGGTACCGTTTGCCACAATCCTCCGGTATCTGCAGAGCGCAAGAAATAACCCCTGCGCTGGAGTCATAGAGAGCGAGGTCTGCGGCGGTTATCGCTGTCTTGTTCGGCAGGTTCCTGGCCTAAAGGCCGAACAGGTCAGTCAGAACCAGTGACCGCAAGTACTCGTCGTTTACGGAATTCGCCGGGCGACTCCAAGAGCGTGTCGCCCGCAAGAAGTTCCGGCCGCTCCTGAACATCGTTTCTGGAAAGACTCGCAGGAACCAAAACCGCAGCCTGGATGCCCGTCGCCCTGCGCATCTTCGGGGTGCACTTGATGTTTGTAGGTACACCTTCACGGGGGTCGCAATCGACTTTGTCATTCCGACCGAAGCGCAGCGGAGTGGAGGAATCCGGCTGCGAACGGGCCATTGCCTTATCCTCGGCCAGATTTCTCCGTGCGGGCTTCGCCCCATTCGACTTCGCTCAGAGCCTGCCCTGAACGCAGTTGAAGGGGCAAGCCCTTCGTCGAAATGACATCCGCCACGCTCTTCGAGATGACAGCCCCCTTTCCTGGCCTCCCCAGGAACCTACCTACAAACACGCAGTGCACCCGCATCTTCGGCCAAGCCGCAAATTGGCTTGACATCCGCACACATCTGTGATATACAAACGAACAGACCCCGGTTGCTGGAGCGCAAACCTATGCGGTTAACCCGCGGCGGTTACCACTGTCTTGTTCGGCAGGTTCCTAGCCTAAAGACCGAAGAAGTCAGTCAGAACCAGTGACCGGGGGTTTTCTTTTGACGCAGAGGAACGACGCCTCGAACGGACCTGCGTATCTCAGCCTGTGAATGCAGAGAATGAGGTACCGTTACTTAGACTCCGTCCTCGTCGGTTGCGCACCTCGATTACCTCACCTTGTGCTCAACGGCCAAATCCGCTTGCCGGTTCGACCGTCTGTTATTGCATGCCCGCGCTGAAATGTCGTCTCATCCGCCACCCGCGTGCGCGTTGTCAGATTGCTCAGAATACCTCGTCGTTCACCTCGCTTTGTGCAAACAAAACTCCACTTGCGGCACACGCGTGACTCTACAAACGAAGTTCGTGGCATCGGTGTCGGAGACGTGGCATCGGTGGCGGATACGTTGCGAATACCCACCTGCCTCCTTCGCGTCAACTGTGGAGACTACGTATTTGAAAATGGGTAAAGTGAAGGAGCCAAACCGGGATATCGATTGACGGATGATGCGGACAGGCACGCACGGATACCGCCAGCCCGCCCCTTCGCGTACGGCGCACCGGCAGACCTGGTGGGGTACGAACACTGCCGCAGGCATGAATGAGCCGGACCACCGAGCCCATCCCAAGGCCCAGACAGAGGCATGACCGCAGACCAAATAAATACTTTGTGGAGCTGATATATTCACCTATGCATGTACAGCTCCCCTTGAGGAGCCGATGGAATCGGGCAGGATTCATTTCCGAAGTCGCCCGGAAAGAGCAGGCCCTGAAACACCCCTCATAGACGTTTGCGGAAGCCCCACGGCCATCTGGCACAGCCGCAGAACTGAGGAGGATTGACCTGCCCTACGGATGGTGGGCGCGGGGCACGTTGGACAGATGGGGCTGCCATGGACACGAAAGGAGCCCTCTCTGGCGGACAACGAGCGAAACGCTCCAGTGAGGCGTTCCGGCTCCAGGCCACCAGGCTCATCGCCCGGGGCGGCACCACCTGCCACCGGGCCTCCGAACAGCTCGGCGTCAGGAGAACGCCTGCTGCCGGGGAAGCGTCCGTCGCATCATGAGGGATTGGGGCCTTTGCGGCTGGCACAGACCGCCTTTCGTCAAAACGATCGACTCGAATCACGACGAGCCGATCACGGCGAATCGGCTGCAACGCAATTCTGCCGCCACGCGTCCGAAACAGAAGGGGGCAGCGTTTCGCTCCGCTGCGCCGGCGCTGCAGCAGTTCCCATGAGGCAAAGCGGTCCCTTATGCCTTCGTAGCCGTTGAGTCTCGACGCACACCGATGGGGACACGCGAAGTCAAGGCGCTGGGTTGGGTCGGGAATCGGCTTGGCGAATGGGGCGGAAGCAGGTAGGCTGGTGCGGGACGATGGTACCTGGGGTGTGATATGATGGATCGCGGCAGAAGGATCGGGCCGGCGTCTCTGGCGGTGCTGTGCGTGATGGCACTGGCGGGCTGCCGGACGGTCAACAAGGGGATCACCGAGGCGGTTCTCGACGGCCGAACGGACCGGGACTGGCACATTCGCTACGGCAGTCAGGGCCATTACAGTCTCAACGACGAGGGGCTCGCGAAGATTGAGTTCGAGGGTCTCGTCGACGCCGGCCGGGTCCGCGTGCGCTACCAGCGCGGCCTGCAAGGCCAGGCCCGGTGCATCGCAGATGTCACCGGCCGACTGCTCGCAGAAGTCGAACGGCAGGTCGGCATGACCATCACCACATCGACCACCCTCGATCTGCTGCGGTTCGATGAGCCGCCTCAGAATTTCGACATCCAACTGACGGTCGAGCCGAACGAGTTCCCGCTGCCGCTGTTCGTCCGCACGGGCGACGAGTCGTGCACGTCGATCCTGGCGCAGAACCGCAGCTATCCGTACGTGCTGGTGCACGAGCTGGTCGAGACGTCGCTGGCGGCCCGCGCAGGCGGGCGGGTCCTGCCCGACGTAGGCTGGGGCGTGTTCGGACGGAAGACCGACGTCAACAACTACACACGCTGGTTCCGCGACGGGCTGGCCAACTACGCCGGATATATCGCCTGCGAGAGACTCACCGACGAGATGGACTGCCCCGATTGCCCGATACGCATCGGAGCCCTTCTGCACGCCAGGCCGTTCTCGGAGCTGAGCCGCATCGGCACGCGTCTGTTCTCGTGGTCTCAGTCGTCGCACGGCGAGCACGAACGCAGCCACTACAACGCAGCGCTCGGCCTGTTCCTGCTGATCGAGAACCGCTTCGGACAGCAGGCCATTCGCGACATCGTAGCCGAGATCGCCAGGCGAGAAGCCGTCGACGGACGGGACCTTCGCAGGATCACCAGCGAGATCATCGGCGCAGACGTCCGACAGCTTGTTGCCGACTTCCCGTTCCCCGTGACGGGCGCCGAACTGGCGCCTGTAACGGCGGCGCTGGCGGCCAACGCGGGGCTGGACGTGACCGGGGGACTGCTGGTCGAGACCGTCGAGCCGAACGGCCCTGCGGACCGGGCGGGCCTGAGGGCCGGCGATGTGATCGTTGCGGCCGATTCGGCTCCCGTCGTCCATACGCTCGATTTCGAGCTGGCGCTGCTCCGAGCCGGACAGCAACCTGCCATCCCTCTGGCGATCTGGCGGAAGGACACCGGAACGATCTCGCTCGAACTGCCGCTCGAACGGCCCGACAGAAGCCGCAGGACCCCAGGCAAACGCCTGAACCCCTTGAAAAAAGGCAGGATAGACTTCTTCGGGGCCTTGCCTTTCATTCCCTGACCGTGACGCGCCGGGGCATGCGATCCTGTGACCGTGGGGGCGACGTCCGCCAGAGGTGGATTGCCGCTACGCCATACCATGCGCAGCTCGGCGACGCCGCAGACCGCCAGTGCCTGATGAGAATTGCACTTGCGGGCGGCGGTGCGAATGGGGTAGGGTTGTGTCGTCGCCCGGCGCTCGTCGCTGCGAACGCACCCGGGACGGACGCGAAAGGTTTCTCCTGCGTGGATGAGGTGCAAACGATGGACACTTTGAATCGTCGCACATTCCTGAGAAGCTCCCTGGGCGTCGCCGGCATGGCAGCCCTGTGGCCGTCGGCCCACGCGCGGGGCGCCAACGACAAGATCGTGGTGGGTGTGATGGGCCTGGGCGGCCGGGGCACCTACCTGGCCGAGAAGTTTGCCGAGCGGACCGACGCCGAGATCGCCTACCTGTGCGACCCGGACACCCGGCGATTCGCGCGGGCGCGGGAGGCGGTTGAAGAGGCGCAGGACCGGCCCCCCAAGATGCTCCAGGACTTCCGCAAGATGCTCGACGACAAGAGCGTCGATGCGGTGATCAACGCGACGCCGGACCACTGGCACGCGCTCGGCTCGATCCTCGCCTGCCAGGCGGGCAAGGACGTCTACGTCGAAAAGCCGCTGGCCCATAACATCTGGGAAGGGCGCAAGATGGTCGAGGCCGCCCGCAAGTACCAGCGCGTGGTCCAGGTTGGCATGCAGTCGCGCAGCGCCCCCTACGTGCAGAAGGCCCGGGACTACATCCGGGCCGGCAAGCTGGGCGAGGTGTACCTCGTTCGCGTGTACAACATGATGCAGCACCCCAAACAGGCGGATACGCCGGATGGACCCGTCCCCGACGGCTTCGACTACGAGCTTTGGTGCGGGCCGGCGCCAAAGCGGCCCTACAATCCGTCGCGACAGTGGCTCAACCAGTGGGACTACAGTTGCGGCCCGATCGCCGGCGACGCGGTCCACCAGTTCGACCTCGCTCGATTCCTGACCGGCGACATCCCCTATCCGAAAGCGGTCTCGCAGACCGGCGCCATCCGCGCCTTGTGCGACGGCCGGGACATGCCCGACACGCAGATGGCCCTGTTCGAATACGACAACCTGACGATCACGCTCGACGCGACGCTCTGGACCCCGTACATGAAGAAGATCCCCGCCGCGATCCGCGACTCCGACCAGTTCCCCGACTGGCCGTTCTGCGCGACGAAGGTCGAGGTGCTGGGCACGGAAGGCTTCATGTACTTCGGGCGCCACGGCGGCGGCTGGCAGGCCTACGACCGCGACGGCGAGCTGGTCCACTCCGAGTACGGACGCCAGGGCGACAAGGAACACCAGGACAACTTCGTGGAATGCATTCGCAGCCGCAAGAAGGCGACGTCCGACGTCGAGATCGGGCACCTGTCCGTGCTGCCGTTCCACATCGCGAACATCTCCTATCGCGTCGGCAACCAGCGTCTGGAATTCGACGCGGCAACGGAGTCGTTCACAAACTGCCAAGAGGCCAACCAGTATCTCAAGCGCCGGTACCGCCCGGGCTGGACCATCCCGGAGACCGTGTGATGGGAAGCGGGTGTTCGGTTCCGTGTCATTCCGAGCGCCGTCGAGAAATCTGGCCACGAGCAGGAAGCGCGCCTTGTCTATGGTCGGACCCCTCGACTGCACTTCGTTCCGCTCGGGGTGACAAACCGCTTGTCATAGGGAAGCTTTGCCGAAATCATCAAAGGATGTGTTGATGAAGAGACAGCGGAGGCTTTGTTGGATCGGGGTTTGCGTCGCTGTGGTACTGGCGCTGGGCGCCGCGGCACCGGCGCGGTGGCTGGCGACGGACGGTGTGAAGGTGCGGCTGGAACCCACGGAGCTGGGCGGGCCCAGAATCATCGTCGAGTATGATCTGAACGACCCGAACATCACGCCGCAATCGCCTGCCTATGTTTTCCTCCGCTACAGCCAGGATTCGGGCGACACCTGGCAGCTCGTCCCGATGGACGCCCTGCGAGGCAACGGCTTCGACATCGTGGATAGACCCGGGCGCAAGGAGGTGCTCTGGTGGGGCATCGACCAGACGGGGGTGGCCGACCTGTCGCAGATCGAGGTCCGCGTCCGTGCGATCGCGATGGCGAAGGTGCCGGCCGGCCGGTTCGCGCTCAAGAGCCTTCCCGGCGGCGGACTCGACGAATCGGGCGCAACTCGCCCCGACCCCAACCTGCCGCTCTACTACATCGCGAAATACGAGACGACGATCGCGATGTATGCCGACTACCTGAACGAAGTGGGCGGCGAAGGCGCCGGCTGGAATGCGCGGATGGCGCGACCCGAGCGTTGCGGCATCCTCCAGGAGAGCAACCACACCTACAGCGTATCACCCGGCCGGGAGGACTATCCGGTCACGTACGTCTCATGGTACGACGCGATGGGCTTCCTGCGCTGGTGCGGCCTGCGCCTGCCGACGGAGGCCGAATGGGAAAAAGCCGTTCGCGGCGGACTCTACCTCGACGGCGACCGAACCAAAGCCCGTCCCAACCCGCTGCCGGAGCGCCGCTATCCCTGGGGCGACGAGGACCCGAACGCCGGCGGCCTGTTCCGCTGCAACTTTGACGGCGCCGACGACGGCTTCGAACGTCTGGCGCCGGTGGGCAGCTTTCGCCGGTTCGCCAGTCCCTATGGCGTGTGCGACCTGGCGGGCAACGTCGCCGAATGGACGCTGGACTGGTACTCCACGTCGTACCACGCCGGACTCGACGGCTTCCGTATGGTGCGCGGCGGCTCGTGGATGGCGGTGCCCGAAGGCTGCGACGCCGTCACCGGAGCCACGCAACTGCCGCTGCAGGAAAGCTCCATCATGGGCTTTCGCGGCGTCCGAGGCCCCGCCGCGACGCCGTAGACGAAGGCGTCCCGCCAAATTCGAAGCACGAATCCCGAAATCCGAAACAAATCCCAATACCCCAAATCCGAAGGTCCGAGACCAGTCGAGTTGGTGTGCAATGCTACGAGGTCCTACTCGGTGTCACTCGACGGGGCGGCATCGTGGGCGGCGACGGCTTCGCCGGTGACGATCGCGGGCAAGGGGTCGGCGACCATCTCGCGGCCGTACTTCGCTTCGGCCTCCCGGCGGATCCGGGCCATGATCAGGGGGAAATGCTGTTCGGGCAGGATGCGCTTGCCTTTCCCATCCGGGTAAACGATGCGGAGGACCTTGTTCTTCTCCCACTCGCGCGGCTCGATCTCCACCCGGATGGCGAACCCGTGCTCGGCCGGAACGTCGAGCGTGGGAACGGGATACGAGACCGGTTCGACGTCCGCACAACGCGACACGTTCGGCAGCAGCGCCGGCGTGACCAGGCCGTCGTCGAGTCCGATGTCGAAGTTTCTTCGCCACAGGTCCACGAACAACGGGAACCGGCCCTTGTACCAGATACCGTAGACGGCCTCGCTGTTTTGCTTCGAGGCTTTGGCCGCCTGGACCCCGAGCTTCTGCATCTCCTCGTCGAGGACGATCTCCATGGCCTCGTCATAGGAGTGCACGGTGTCCTGGAGCGCCCGCGTGGCCAGGATCGTGCCCAGCAGGTTCGAGTACGAATCCTCCCAACTGAAGGCCGAGGCGTACTCCGTGGGCAGGCCGATGCACTGGAAGCCGTACCAGGTAATGATTTCATGCCACGTGGTCATCGTGAAGGTCAGGTACGGCCCCATCGCCAGGGCCACCTCGCGAGCGATCCGGCTCCGCTGCTCCTCGGGCAGCGTCTGCCAGTTGTCGGGATAGGAGATATGCACGTAGTTCCGCGAGCGGTCCACGAGCAGCTTGTACGAGAACGACTCATCGCCCCGCATGATGTGGCGATAGCTCCGGCTCGCCAGATAGGCGGTCCAGTCGGCGGCGATGCGAACGTGCATAATGTCCACGTGTCCTGCCCGGCACGCGCAGGCGATGCCGTTCTTCTCCGAGAGGCGGAAGTAATACCCGTGGGTCCCGAGGTCCTGCCCGGCCCAGGGCGTTCCGAGGATCGACGTGGGGTAGGCGCCGTAGCGAATCCGGGGTCCGAAGTTGAATCCGTTGACGACGACCTCGCTCGCGGGCCCGCGCAGGCCCTTGTCGGGAATGAGCTGGCAGCCGGCGCCGGCCAACAGCAGAAACCCCATCAGCGACAGCCCATGCCATGCAGGGCGGCTCTTCATCACGTTCACACCTCACACCCTTCGGGAACGCCGGCGATGGCGCAATCGACAATCCGCCACCCGAAATCCACAACGCCTTATGGCATCCCTGCAAACCGGGTGTCACGTGCCCGTCTGGACATAATGTGATTCGTTCGGTTGACGGTTCGGATCGTACTCGGGGCCGTATTTAGCCGCGGCCTCCCGCTGGATACGGTCCATGATGACGGCCAGATGCGTCCCGGCGTCGATGCGCTTCTGGTCCGCCTTCGGCGGATCGCCGAACACGATGCGCAGAATCTTGTTCTTCTCCCACTCGCGCGGCTCGATCTCGACCGTGGCCGAGAATCCGTACTCCTCCAGAGCGTCGAGGGTAGGCACCGGATAGGGCTGCGGCTCGCAGTCGGGACATGATGTTGCGCCGGGAATACGCGTCGGCGTAACGTGTCCGTCGTCCAGCCCGATGTCGAAGTTGCGCTTCTTCATGTCGAACAGCAGGACGAAGGTGCCGTTGTACCACTGCCCTTTCACGGACCGGCTCACCTGACGCGCCTGTCGGGCCGAGGGCAGGATGCCCAGCGTCTGCATCTCTTCATCAATGGCCACGGTCACGGCGTCGTTGTACGAGCGCTCGGTGTCCTGAAGGGCCCGCAGCGCGATCCGGGTGCCCAGCAGGTTCGAGTAGGAGTCCTCCCAACTGAAGGCCGAGTCGTACTCGACCGGAATCCCCATACACTTGTAGCCATACCACGTCGTGATCTCATGCCAGGAGACCATCGTGAAGGTCAGGTAAGGGCCGAGGGCCAGGGCGATCTTCTCGGCAATGGTCGAACGCTCTTCTGCGGGCAGGCGATCCCAATCCGGCGGGTACGAGATGCGGACGTGGGTGCGGGACCGATCCACCGGCATCTTGCAGGAGAAGCCGGGGTCGTTTCGCATCAGGTGCTTGTAGCTCTTGGCCGCCAGGTAGGCCGTCCAGTCAATGCCGATCCGCATGTGGGTGACGTCGATGTGACCGCCCCGGCAGGTATAGACAATTCCGTCCTTCTCGAAGACAGGCCACTGGTAGTTGTGCGTCCCCAGGTCTTGGCCGAGGAACCTCATGCCGGGGATGTCGGCGGCGTAGCACCCATACCGAGTCCGTGGGATATGGTCGAAGCCCTCTCGAATCACCCCGTTGGCGGGCCCGGACAAAGCCGGCTCAGACCACAGGCCGCAACCGGCCGTGGCCAGCGCCAAAGGCAAAAGGGCGACAAAGTGCCATAGCCACGATGTACCGTATGTCTTCATAGTCGGACTTCGTCCATGCTTCAACTACAGTCCTTTGATCCGTCAAGACATGTCCATAGGATGAGTTGTATTGTCGGGCGGCGTTCCGGGCGCCTGGAAAGCAGTCCATTGCCGAATTCCTTTTTCATTATACACGTTGAGAGCCAGACCATCAAGGCCGGCGCGGTTGCGCCGATCGGGTGTCTGGGCGGCACGGAGACCGGTTCCGATAATCACGGCGTTTTTCGCGCACCCAGCCTTGTCTCATGCGGCGGTGCCTGCCACCGGCCGGACCGAACGACGGCAGACGGCGCGCGGATTTTCCACGGGAGGCGAAACCGCAGCGGCCCACGTTCTGCGCGAAGCTCACCAAGGCACCGCCGACGACGCGCCGAGGCCCGGACCGAGCAGGACTGCGTTGAGCAGCAGGCGCTGCTGGCCCGCCAGCCACATGCGGAACGTCGGGTCGGTCGCGAACAGGATCACCTGGCCACCGCCGCTCGACTCGACGGTGACATAGGCGCTGTCGGCGAGGCGCTCGCGGGCCTCGGGCCAGAGCAGGCCGCTCAGCCGCAGCCGGCCCGCCTCGGCCAGCCGAACGGGTGTCGCCGCCGGGTGTTTCGACAGAAAGACACTCGAACCGAGGAACATGACCGGCAGCTTCTCGCCCAGCCCGTAACCCAGCCAGTGCTCCGGATGGACCAGGCCCAGCACGAACGTGCCTGTCGGGCTGAACAGACGCTGCCACTCGTCGGCGCGTTTGAGTGCTTCGATGTCTTCTTTCTTCTTCGACTCGTCCGCCGCCTTTGCCTCGTCCTTTTTCGTCTCTTGGGCCTGCGGCGTCCGCCAGATCTGGTTCGGATCGATCCGGATGTCCTGCGCGCTGCGCTCCCGCGCGACCGCCTCGCCATACACGTCGAGCTGATCCAGGACCTCGCGCCTCAGGCGCACCGACGAGAGCCCTCGCTCCTTCGCGGTCGCGAAGGCCGCCGAGCCGCCGATCGCGATCAGGGTCCCGCCGCTCTGGACCCACCGCTTGATCTTCTCCACCGTCCCGTCGGAGAGCACGCGTTCGAGACCGCCACTGTCGGGAAGAATCAGCACGTTGTATTTGCGCAGATCGATGCTGCCGAGGTCCTGCACGTTGAGCGGCGAGTTGCGCAGGCATAGTTGATGGTCGAGCAGATACCAGACCGAACCGAACGACGTCGAGCGAACGGGCCACTGCGAGGCGATCGCCACGCGCGGCGCCGTCAGCAGCTCGAACTTGCCGCTGCCCAGGTCGGGCCCGTCCTGCACCAGAGCGGTGTCCACGGCACGGACGGCGACGTCGAGGTCGGCCGTCGCCCGGCGCAGGAGGTCGGCGAGGTCACCGGGGTTCTCATGGCCGCGCAGCAGAATCGTGCCGGACGCGAAGCTGGTCTCGCCGATACGGAACGGCCGGATCGCGATGCGGGGATGGCAGCCGCTCTCGAACAGGCGGACCAGAACCCGATACGCATCCGAGCTCTGAAAGTCGATCAGGTAGCCATAGCTGGCGCCATTCCACTGGGTCGCATCGTGTGTCGCGTCGGGCGCATCAGCGCCGATTTCCACGTCGGATATCGCTTTGGCCCAGCAGGCATCCAGACCGAAGGCCATGGGCAGATTCCAGGATGAGGCGTCGTACAGCAGCGTCTCGCGCCGATTCTCCAGCTCTTTGCGCTCCTCACGCAAAAAACTCTCGGACAGATGCGGATCGAACTCGCACAAGGCGCGGAGCATCCGTTCGCGCGGCTGGTTCGAGCGGACCACGAGCGTTCCGGCCGGGAACGTGCGGCTCTCGTGCGCCTGGCCCCACAAGTCCGTCACGTTGTACGCCTGGAAGGCCTGTCGCGCGAACCCCACGTCAAGGCCCTGGAGTCGAAGCAGCTCGACGAAGCGGCTCCACCTCGCCGTATCGGACGCCGGCGGCAGCAGAAACGCCTCGCCCGGCGTCTGGCCCGATACCGCCTCTCGGCGTTCGCGAAGGAAATCGCCGAGGATCTCGCGGCGGTTGGCGCAGAGCGTCCGGAGGTTTGCCAGCGAGCTGACGATGTGATGGTGCACCGTTTCGCGGTAAGTAATCTCCTGGCCGGTCGGATGCTTGACGCTGGCGGCGTCGGTCCGCGCCTGCTCGTAGAGCAGGCCGATCGCGCCCTGGAGGCTCGCCCAAGCGTTGGTGTAGATGGGGCTCCACTCGGAGTACCAGTCTTTGGTGTAGTAACTCCAGCCGTAGCGATTGAACGCCTCCGCCTGCTCGGCGCTGAATCGCGTTCGCCACGCGAGCACTCTGGGCGAGAGGTGAATGTTGATCGGGTCTCGCGGCGGGTCGAACAGATACGTGTCGTACGCGCCCTGCTCGTGCGAGTCCACGAGCAGATGCGGATTCCACGACAGGATGGCCTGGGCCAGCGACGCCACCTCCGGCTGAAGATGAACGAGCCAGTCGCGGTTCAGGTCGAACAGGTAATGGTTGCCGCGCCCGCGCGACCAGAGGGCCTGGTGCTGCATCGACTGAAGGTCCGGACTGGACACGGCGCCGGTGAGCTGCTGGAGGTGGCTGAGGTACCGCTCGCGCCCATCCGGATTGACCAGCGGGTCGAGGTGGATCACCACCTGCCGGAGCAGATCGCGATCGGCGTCACTGCGCGAGGCCGCCAGATGATAGGCGACGAACATGGCCGCGTCGGTGCTCGACAGCTCATCGCCATGGATGCTGTAGTTCATCCACGCGACCGCCGGAAGCTCGCCGGCCAGCGCGTCGCCCTGTTCGGCGTCGTCGAGCGTGCGCGGATCGGCCAGCCGGGCGTTGTCCGCCTTGATCTGGTCGAGCCGCTCATGATTGGCCGGATCGGTGATCGTCAGATAGTACAGCGTCCGGCCCTCGTGCGTGCGACCGTAGCTCGTCAACGCCACGCGATCCGACGCCTCCGCCAGCGCGTGCAGATAGGCGATGAGTGCCTGATACCGCACCGCCTTCTCACCGACGGCATGGCCCACGATCCTCTCCGGCGTCGGAACCGCCGGATCGTAATCCGCCTCCGCCACGAACGGCAGCGAAGCATCCTCGACCGCCCGCACCGAACCGGTGAAACCCAACAACGCACAGAACAAAAAGACCATCGCCGCTCGACACCGATTCTCGACGCCCATCGTTTTGCTCCCACAAACCATTCCGCCTATTGAACACGTTCGCAGATGATGTTCGTCAGGTCGAAGCCCTGTATTTCGGATTTGTCGTTCTTTCCGACGATCTTGAACATCAGGTTGTTGAGGCCCTGTTCCATTTGCATCGTACCGACGAACTCGTTCCGCACCGGCTGCGCTGTGTCACTGTACAGGTCCACCTCGGGCCCGACGGGAACTTCGTCGACGAAGAGTTGCACCTTGCCGCCCTGCGGTCCCTTGACCGCGTCGATGCTCACCTTGTACGCCCCCGCCGCCGGAATCTCGCACGTGAAGCTGATGCTGTGGGCCCCGAACGATTCCTGATCTTTGGCCCGCATCGAGAGGTAGCGAACCTCCCTGCCGTCGAAGGTGCCACCCTCCTTCGTCAGCGTGGCGTTGCGCAGCGAGAACGAATAGATCGGGACATTCCACCAGACCGCGAAGACGATCCGCGCGGGGTCCGCCACCCGCCGGTCCTTCGCCGCCGGCAGGGCGAACTCGCACGTGGGCCTCTCCTGCGAATACAGCAGGGTCAGGCCGCAGTAGTCGTTCAGCAGGTCGTTGTTCGTCGGCGCGTGCTCGATGGTCTGGAGCAGGCTCTTGCGGTAGGCGTAGGCGTCGCCGAGGAAGAGCCGATACGCCCCGGTCCGGCCGAGATGCTTCTTGTACGCCAGACAGCCGCTGAGCACGAACGACCGCCGCGTCTCCCACCGGCCCGGCACATCGTACCAGCCGCCGTTGTAGAAATCCTCCGAGCCGGTCCCGTGGATCACGAGCTGCCCGTCGATCGTCGTCTGATCGTCGCCCTCGAAGAAGTACGTATTGCCCGATTCGAGGCCCTGCGACTGCTGCACGACGCCGACGAGGTGCCCGCGACCCTCGGTCTCGATGAACGTGAAGGGCTTGCCCCTGGTCGTCGGGTTCTCGCGGCGCCACAGCGCATAGAACCTGCCCTCGTTCGGTTTCCGCGCGACCGGAACGAACAGCACCTCCGCCTGCACGTTGACGCTGCGGTCCATCTCCGGCTCGGCGTGCAGCTCGATCCGCGCGGATTTGTCAAACGGCATCGGGAAGTAGCAATAGTTCACGCCGTCGGCCGTGCCGAGCAGCAGCGACTTCGTCGCCGGCTCGCCCCAGGCGTAGCCGAAGAAGTCGCCGGCCGGACTGAGAATCGCAGGCTGCACGTCACCGTCCCAATACGCCCGCAGTACGATGTCACGGTTCTTGCCCACGAGCGCCTCGGCGGGCGAGAGGCGAATGCCCACGATCCGTCCCGGCCGATCGGCCTTGAAGATCGTCGTCGCTTCTCCCGCCCGCAGTGTCACCTTCGTCGCCACCGGTTCGATGCCGGCGCCTTCGGGGCAGACGTACGCACTGATGTCCTTGCCCGCTGAGGCGAACAGCGTTTTGGCCTTCTCGATCTGCGCACGCTGGGCGGCGCTCGGTTCGGCGGTAAAGGTCTCGATGCCCATGCCGCCGGGGTACGTCGCGTAGTTGATCTGATAGAACTGCATCCGCTCGGCGCGGATGAAGACCTTGCACGATCTGGCGTAGGGCAGCGGGACATAGCTGTAGAAGCCGCCGGCGCCGAAGCCGACGAGCGGCCGCTCGAACGCCGGATGTGTGCCCATGAACAGCTCGCGGAACTTGACGCGGATCCGCGGCTCGCTCTCGCCGTCAAAGTAGAACTCCATCACGTCATCGGTCGGCGTGGGCGTCCAGATGCGGTAGATCACGCCCGGCCCTTCGAGGTCGGCCAGCACCAGCCCGCCCGGCTCCTTCCGCACGAACGAGAACTGACCGCCGAACCCGTCGTTGTTGCCCCCCGTCCGGTCGTAGCTCGACACCGACGCGACGTGAACCGATTCGCGGAACATCGCCAGCCGGTCCAGCCGATACAGCTCCTCGATCCCCGGAACCCCTTCCCCCCACGCCGCGCACGCTGCCGCCAACACGAACAAGCCAACGATCAGGAAACGATTCAGACGGAACGACAGAGAATCGCTCATTCTCTCAACTCCCTTCTTCGCACGATGTTCGTAGTGACGCCGTCCGGCGTTACGCTCTTGTATGCCCCTTCGGCAAGCTCAGGGCAGGCTCTCACGGGCACACTACAAACGGATTCTACCGCACCCGCCGCCCCCTGGACAGCAAGAATAGGTCCCACACGACCTATCCGTGGCGCATCATGCTCCGTCGGCACAAAGCCCCGGCCGCTCCGCCCTCAAGACGTTGCCCCGCGCGTTCCCTTGGCGCGCCGGACCGGTCGGCGGTACAATACCCCCCATGGCGACAGATGCGACGAAGCTTTCAGGTGAAGTGGAAACGCGGATTCGGGACGCGCTGACCCCCCTGCACCCCGAACAGGTGATCCTCTTCGGCTCCTACGCCTGGGGCCGTCCGACGCAGGACAGCGACATCGACCTGTACGTCGTGACGCAGGATGACTTCGTGCCCGCCACCTGGAGGCAGAAGCGCGACATCGTCCGGGCCGTCTCGAATCGCATCCTGGACCTGAGGACGCGGTACGCCATCGACCTGCTCGTGCACACCAAGCCAATGCACCGGAAATTCGTGGAGATCGACAGCAGCTTCGCCCGCCGGATCATGAACGAAGGGGTCCGACTCCTATGAAGAGAGCGACCGGCCAATGGCTCGAATCGGCCGAGATGGACCTCGGCAGTATCGAGCAGATCATCCGCCGGGAGGATCTGACTCCTGTGGCGGCTTTCCACTGCCAACAGTGCGTGGAGAAGTGTCTCAAGGCCGTGCTCGAAGAACACGCGAAGAAGGTCCCCAAGGAGCATTCCACCTTGAAGCTCTACGGACTGGTCAGGGGCCTGGCTCGAATCGATGCGGACACGGACATCCTGACTGATTTGGACGCACTCTACCTCGAGTCCAGATATCCCGGCCAACTCGGCCTGCTCCCGAACGGCAAGCCGACCCTCGCGGACGCTCAGCAGTTCCACGACTGCGCCCGGAGCGTTTACGAGCAAGTCAAACGCATCCTCGCTCCGAGCCCATAGGCCACCGGGCCGCCGAATTCGCATGGCTCCCAGCCCCCTTCTTGGCACCTGTTTGTAGTGACGCCGTCAGGCGTTACACCCCCTCGAATCGCTTCTGCGCTCCGAGCCAAGTATGCTCTCACGAGCACACTACAAACGGATTCTACCGCACCCGCCGCCCCCTGGACAGCATGAATAGGGCCTTAGGGATCATCGTCGACGCAGCGGCAGGAAGCAGCGCCGAAGTCATTGCGGCACACAGGATCAATCGTCCGATTCTCGCGAGTCCCGGCCCGAGGTCTATTGCTCAGCCAGCAGAGCCTCCAGCGCTGCCTTCAGCGGAACGAGCTTCGTCTCAATCGCGTTCCAGACCGTGACGGGGTTAAGGGCATGGTATCCGTGCACCAGGACGTGCCGAAAACCGATGATGTTGAGATGATCCGGCACACGGGCCGCAATGTCCGGATAGTAGCGGTCCAATTGAAGCAAGGCCTCCCCGATAATCTGAAGCTCCCTCTCCACAGCGGAGCGAAACGCGCGATCCTCCCGGTATTGCGCCATCGTCTTGCCGGCGGTGAAGGCAATCAGAAAGTCACAACTGCTCAGCATGTCGTACAGATACTTGCCCGGATCACGATGCGACATAGAGCGTTCTCCGCGACGCATTGACCTGCCGGATGAAGAACGGGTTCTCAAGGCCCGCGGGTTCCACGAGGTCGACCGGCTTGCGGAAGAGAGTCTCCAGGGACCTCTTCAGTTCGAAGTACGTGTCGAAACGACGAGGTGCCGCCGCTTCATCGAATTCGACCAACAGATCGACGTCGCGGCACGTTTCCAAATCCTGCTCCGCCGCAGACCCGAACACCTCCAGACGACGAACGTGAAATTGGCGGCACATCGCATCGAGAGCTTCTCTGTGGTCTTTCAAGATCGTCATAACCTCACCTGATCCACTGTCCAAGCACCCGGCCCTGCGTTCCGACCTGACTGTGAAGTATCCCACGTCCAGGGCAGAAGTTCAACCCCAATCATCACACGCCGACACTGAGAGGAACGCTCGCCTGCCGCCATCCTCAATGAGGAAGCTCCAATCAGATAGGCCGTTTCTGCAATCCCACCACGGCGGGAAGCCCGCGGCGTCATGCCCCCCGCGCAGAAAGCCTTCCGCATACCTTCGCCTTGGCCATGCAATAAGATTAGTGTGCCATGCACACCCTGCCAACTACTGGCGTTGTCGAAGCCAATCCTCGTAGGACAACCAGATGTCGACAATTGGGGACATGACGATCAGTTTCAACTGAGTTCCGTTACGCTCAACGCGTACCGGAGGAGTCCCACTCCAAGGCTTGGCATTCAAGTTCCAGTGTTCGCGTCCCCACAGTTCGAGACGTTCTGCAATTGCCTTCGCGTTGTCGAAGGTCATCTGCAATTCTTCGAGGCGCACATCACAGGTTTGGTCCTCTGCGCGAAAAACGTGTGCAGACAGCCCGCTGTTGAAGTGCTCGTACAACCATTCAAGCAATCGCTGTTCTTCCGAAGACAATAGGAATCGCTCTGACGTTCGAAATTGCATGTCCATATCCTTTCCGTCTGCCAACCCCCAGCATCACCAGCAATCGATGGTCAGTGAGTTGGCGGTTCTATCCAGGATGCCTCAGATCGTCGCTATGCACGTTATCGGCCGGAACTGGGGCCGAGATGAGGGCGATAACAAGAAAAACTTGGTCCGGGTATTGGCCGGAGTCGCATGGGGGAATCACAGGGACGCCTTGCTTGTCTTGGACGGACTCGGCGTGCGGTGCGCATCCTATCCCGGTACCTGCGAATCGCAGGTAGCAACCTCATCTCGATCCGTTCGATGTATGTACGTCGTTCGCGCGGAAGCGGTCTGGACGGACATCGGGGCAAGACGCTCGTTCGTAGTGATCCCGATGGCCATCGGGATCAGGCGGTATGCTCTTGCGAGCACACTACGAACGGGTTGCGGGGGCGGGGCGGGGGCGGCATAATGGCGGGGCGTCCGGGCGGCGAATTGTAGACGGGCGCGAGGTGCACGAAAAAGAGACCGCGAGCCGGAGAAAGTGAGGAATCCTGCATGGCGATGGCGTCGAATCTGTCAACGTCTGGTCGGACCATCGGCAACCTGTGCTTGTTGATCGTCTTGCTTGCGTCCGCCGGCGCACGGGCGGGGAGCGTCGATCTGCGTCCGGCGTTCGAGACCTGGCAGCTCGAACGGCGGGTGCAGGGCGGGCGGAACACGTGCTCGGTCTTCGCGGTGACCGGGGCACTGGAGTATGCGCTGGCGAGCCGGACGGGCCAGCCGGTGCGGCTGAGCGTCGAGTTCCTCAACTGGGCCTCGAACAAGGCGCTGGGGGAGGCTGACGACGGCAGCTTCTTCTCCGACCTGTGGCGCGGCTTCGAGATCTACGGCGTCTGTCCCGAGCAGGACATGCCATACCGGGACAAGTTCGATCCCAACGTGACACCGAGCGAGCAGGCCAAAGACCACGCGCGGCAGTTGCACGAGTTCGGCTTCCGGCTGCACTGGATCAAGCCGTGGAACCCGAACACAGGGCTCACCGACGAGCATCTGGCGGCAATCAAACGGACGCTCGACCGGCAGTGGCCTGTCTGCGGCGGCCTGCGCTGGCCCAAGAAGCCGGTGCGATGGACGAACGACATCCTCGAGACTCCGCCGCCGGAAGGCGTCTTCGACGGGCACAGCGTACTGTTCGTCGGTTATCGCGACGACCCTGCGCAGCCGGGCGGCGGCCTGCTGATCTTCCGCAACTCCAACAACGAGGGCCGCGACGGCTACATGACCTACGAGTACGCCCGCGCGTACATGAACGACGCGGTGTGGATCGACTACAAGAAGGACGACGAGACGCAATCGGTTTCGCTGCGTGACATCCTCGGCCCGATGAGCGGCGGGCCCAGGGGCCGTAACCGCCGCGTCTCCAGCAACCAGCAGCCCGGCTGGCACGACGAGAACCTCGACATGACCTGGCTGATGCCGGGCGAGTCGGTCAACATGCCGATCCTCGAAGGGCCGGGCGTCATCACGCACATCTGGTTCACCAGTCACGCCGGCTGGGTGGGCGAATTGCACGCGCTGACGCTGCGCATCTACTACGACGGCAGCGACGAGCCGGGAGTCGAAGCGCCGGTGGGCGACTTCTTCGCGGTCGGGCACGGCCGGCCCGCCTCCGTCGAGAGCATCCCCGTCCAGGTCTCGCCCTCAGGGTCGCTGACATGCTACTGGCGGATGCCTTTCCGCAAGAGCGCGCGGATCGTGGTGACCAACGACAACCCCGACCGCTCGACCGGCCTGTACTGGCAGGTGGACTGGACGCAGTTGGACGAGCTGGGCGACGACGTGCCGTACTTCTACGCCCGCTACCGGCAGGAGTATCCGGCGGTCGCCGGCCGCGATTACCTGCTGGCCGACCTGAAAGGCAGCGGCTACTACGTCGGCACCGTGATGAGTGTCACGATGGGCCAGGACGGCTGGTTCGGCGAAGGCGACGACTTCTTCTACATCGACGGCGAACAGGTCCCCAGCCTCCAGGGCACCGGCACCGAGGACTACTTCAACGACGCCTGGGGCTACCGCGTGCGGACGGGCGCCTGGTTCGGGCAGCCCCGCTGGCAGGGCTACGCGGCGGGCGATTGCGGCGTCTGCTACCGCTGGCACCTGCTCGATCCGGTGCACTTTACCGAGTCGCTCCAGGTCACCATCGAACATCGCGGCAACTTCGACGAATCGGAAGACGGCTTCTTCCTCGAACGACCCGACTTCTTCAGCAGCGTGGCGTATTGGTACCAGACGGGCCGGCCGCAGACGACCTTCGGGCCCCTGCCCCCGTGGCACGAGCGGCGCGTCCCCTGGCAGCACCACCATCTCGTCAAAGCGTATCGTCATGCCAAGACCTCGGGTAAGGCGCAGGTCCAGGTGCAGACGCAGGGTTTCTTCGGCGCACGTCCCGTGCTGGCCTGGCCCAACGAAGAGCCTGGCGCCGTGCTGACGCTGCCGTTCGAGCTGGCCGACGATGGACGATACGCGGTGCGCCTCACGGCGGCGAAGGGTCCGGCCAACGGCACGTACGAAGTGATGATCGACGGCAAGCAACTCGCGACGGTCGATCTCCGCGCGCCGGAGGACGACGAGGCGGACGTGGCGCTGGGCACGCACGAACTGAAGAAAGGCGACCACACGATCGCGTTCCGCGCAGCGCAGGACGCGACGCGGGTCGGCTCGTTGGGCGTCGAGGTGCTGCGGCTGCTGAAGCTGCCGCCTGAAGCGAAGCGGATCGAGCGCACGCACCACGAGGCGCACTTCATCCGGCTGGGCATCGGGCGGGCGCTTTACGCGTATCGACTGGCGTTCGACACGCTGCCCGATTCGCTCGAAACCCTCGTCGAGAAGGGCTTCATGCCCGAACGCTATCTTCGCGATGAGAACAACCTGCCGCTGAAGTGGCGCCGGGAGGGCGAGTTCATGGTCGTCGAGAGTCCCGGCAAGGATCGCTGGACCCATCGCTGGCAGGGCCTCGACCCGCGCCGCTGACCGTCGCCAAGTCCTTGCGGTCCTTGGTGTCCCTTATGTCCCTTATTCCAGATCAAGGAGTGAAACGATGAAATCGGCCCGAATCTCACGTCTGTTGTGGTGTGCGGCGGCGGCCCTGGTGGGCAACGTCGCCCTCGCAGAACACCGGTACAACGACTCCTACACGCAGGCCCACCTCGATCGCGTCGCCTTTCCGATGGGCGGCATCGGCGCGGGGATGATCTGCCTGGAAGGGACCGGCATGCTCAGCCACTTCTCGCTTCGCAACCGGCCCGACATCCTCAGCGAGCACAAGGTGTTCTCCGCCATCTGCATCAAAGGCGACGAGAACGTCGCGCGCGTGCTGGAGGGCCCGGTGCCGAAGTGGAAGATCTTCGCGATCCATCCGGGCACGGGCCAGTACGGCGGCCCCGGCAACGGACTCGGAGAGACCACCTACGGACTGCCGCGATTCCGCCAGGCGAGCTTCCTCAGCCGCTTTCCGTTCGGCGTCGTCTCGCTGCAAGACCCCAAGGTGCCGCTAAAGGTCGAGATCATCGGCTGGAGCCCGTTCGCGCCGCCCGACGCCGATGCCTCGTCGCTGCCGATGGTCGGCGTCGAGTACCGCTTCTCCAACACCTCCAAGAAGAGAATCGACGCCGTGTACTCCTTCAACGCGGAAAACTTCATGGCCGTGCGCGGTCACGAGCCGCGCATCGATCGAATCGCAGGCGGATTCGTCCTCGGCCAGCCTCTGGGCGGCACGCTCAAGAAGCACGATGAAGGCTACCTGGCCGCGTTCGTCGACGAGCCCGAAGCGAAGGTCAACGCCGCCTGGTTCCGTGGCGGCTGGTTCGATCCGCTGACCATGGTCTGGAAGGACATCGCGCAAGGCAACTGCTACGACAGGGACTTCCCCACCGAGGGCGGGCCAAGCTCCGGCGCGACGCTGTTCGTGCCGTTCGAGCTGGCGCCGGGCGAGACCCGCACGATCGCGCTGAAGCTGTGCTGGTACGTGCCCCACAGCGACGTGCGCCAGGGCGACGAGACCTCGCCGGAAGCCGACAGGCTGACCTACCAGCCCTGGTACGCCGGCCGCTTCGACAGTATCGACACGGTCGTCGCCCAGTGGCGAGCCAGTTACGACCGGCTCCGTGCCGAGAGCAAGAAGTTCAGCCAGTGCTTCTATGACACCACCTTGCCCGCCGAGGTGGTCGCGGCGGTCGCCGCCAACCTGACGATCCTCAAGAGCCCGACCGTCCTGCGGCAGACGGATGGCCGCTTCTGGGCGTTCGAAGGATGTCACGACGGCGCCGGCTGCTGCCACGGCTCGTGCACCCACGTCTGGAACTACGCCCAGGCGATGCCCAATCTGTTCCCGTCGCTGGAGCGGACGCTGCGCGAGACCGAGTTCGGCGTCTGCCAGGACGAGAAGGGTCACCAGAACTTCCGCTGCCCCCTGCCGATCCGCGAGCCGAAGCACGAGTTCCACGCCGCCAGCGACGGCCAGCTCGGCGGCGTGATCAAGGTCTACCGCGACTGGCGCATCAGCGGCGACGCCGCGTGGATGAAAACGCTGTGGCCCAGGGTTCGTGAGAGCCTGGCCTACTGCATGATGGCCTGGGACCCGAAGCACGAGGGCGTCCTGCGCGAGCCGCACCACAATACCTACGACATCGAGTTCTGGGGCCCTGACCCCATGTGCACCAGCTTCTATCTCGGCGCGCTGAAGGCGGCGGTCGCGATGGGCAAAGAGCTCGGTGAGGATGTCACGCTGTACGAAGATGTGCTCGCCAAGGGCGAGGCGTTCGTCAACGGGCAGCTCTTCAACGGCGAGTACTTCTATCAGAAGATTCAGACCGAGGGCCTTCGCGCCGGCAATCCGCTCGAGGTCCCGAGTTTCAATCGCAGCCACACGCCCGAGGCACTGGAATTGCTCAAGGCCGAGGGCCCGAAGTACCAGTACGGCACGGGGTGCCTGTCGGACGGCGTGTTGGGCTCGTGGCTGGCCGAGATTTCGGGCGTCGGGCCGGTGCTCGACGAGGCGAAGGTCAACAGCCATCTCAAGAGCGTCCACAAGTACAACCTCAAGCGGGACCTGTCCGAGCACGCCAATCCGCAGCGGCCGGGCTACGCCATGGGCGACGACGGCGGCCTGCTGCTGTGCACCTGGCCCAAGGGCGGGATGCTGTCGCTGCCGTTCGTCTACAGCAACGAAGTCTGGACGGGCATCGAATACCAGGTGGCCTCGCACCTGATCCTTCGCGGGATGGTGGATGAGGGTCTGGAGATCGTGCGGGTGGCGCGCGACCGGTACGATGGGCGCAGCCGCAACCCGTTCAACGAGTACGAGTGCGGCCACTGGTACGCCCGCGCCATGTCGAGCTATGCCCTGCTGCAAGCGCTGTCCGGCGCGCGGTACGATGCGGTCGAGCGAACGCTGTACATCGCCCCGCGAATCAAAGGTGACTTCCAGAGCTTCCTGTGCACCGCCACCGGCTACGGCACCGTCGGCGTCAAGGACGGCAAGGCCTTCTGCAAAGTCATCAGCGGCACGATCCCGTTTCAGAGAATCGCGTACACGCCCCGCTGATGCCGCCCCGCCGCAAACGCAAGGGCCTCCGGCGTGGGATTGGGGATTGGCTGCAACGAGGATTTCGGCTTCAGCTTCCGATAATCACTCCCGTTGCGCGGCGATTTCCCAAATCGTACGGGATTCTACTTACGTCACCGGCTGTTCAAGCCGATATACGAACAGGCAACTGCCAACGATGTTCGCAGCGCAGGCCCCTGCGTATCAAGAGGGCAACGCGGCAGCGTATCAGCACGATTATGGGGGTCAGAAACCTGTATGCATTCACCTGCACAACAGAGCCCTTGTGGAAGAACTCTCCGGGTCACCCCCTGGGCGGGGTGTCTGGTCTTGCTGGCACTGGTCGCAGGATGCCCGCAAGCCAGGCATGGCGAGGAACCCGTCTCAACGACCACAGCCCCGACCGAGCCCGGCGAATACAGCTCGGGCGCCTGGACGTATGCCTATTCTGTCACCAATCCCGGCACGCGCAGCGAGGGCTACCACGGCGTTCTCTCGTACAAGCAGATCGAGGTGCCCGCACCGATGCACATCAATGACTTCTATGAGACCCCCTGGGGCCGGCTTTACTGGGTCGGCAAGCCCCTCGTCCCGTTCGGCAACCACGGGTGGATGCCGAAGCCGCTGGCCCGAGAGCCGGTGGGCCAGGCCCTGATCGATCCGGGCATCGTTCACAGCGGACGCTTTCTGGTCCACATCAAGACTGTGGCCCCCGAAGAGCTGGCCACTCCGGATCGGCTGGAGAAGGATCCCAAGATGCTCGAAGCGCTCCAGCCGTTCGGGCTGACCGCGGTTCATGTCCAGAGCGACTGGTTCCCGCTGGGGTCCGATCCGGTCACCCTCCACGACACCAAGCGCTGGGGCACCCTGAAGGTGTGCAGAGCGGATACCAATCAAACCCACGCACCCACGCTGGAATTCGAGTGCACCAGCGAACTGGCGGTGGACACGTCGCCCAAACCCGTCTCGCTAAGTGAGCTGATGGCCCCGCCTGCCTTCTCTCTGCCGGCCGCTCGCGTGTCTCTGTGTCCGGTGGTCGATACGCTCCAGCCGATCCGGTGCACGGTCCGTCCGGTCCTTGGCGATCCCCTGGTCCTTTACCTGGTCTGCCGGATCGAAGACCAGGGGCCAACGCCGCCCTGGAAGTCGCCGGCTATCCGCTACTATCAGACCGACCCATCCACACGGGCGGCGCCCCGTGAAATCGACTGATCACTCGTCTGTCTCCTTTACAAGGTAGCTCGTATGTACGCACAGATTCGCAAACAGGTCCTCCGGGGGCTTGTCGCCGGCATCCTGCTGTCGGGACAAATCAGCTCGGCCGGCACGAATGTATCTCCCGAACAGCTTGAGAAGAACCGCGACGCTGCCACCGAACAGTTCCAGGCCTGGCAGGAGGCCATGTTCCAGCAACGACAGGAGATCGCCCGCAAACAGCTTCGCCTGTTCTATCAGAACATGAAGGTGCCACCCCCCCTGCCGCCGTCGGCTCACGACGGGGCCGCCTTGGGCGATGATGACCCCCCCATGACCCGAATCGATATTCCCTTGCCGCTGCCTACCGGCACCCAGTTGACCATGTGGGTCGGAGAAGCCTCCGCCACGTTCCAGGTGGCGGTCGAAGGCAAAGCCATGTCCTTCGTGGGCGCATCCTACGTCGCCGGGATCACGTACTCGGCCAGCGACAACCAATGGCTGGTGGGCGACGCCGCGGACTTCCGGCTCGGCATGGACACGGGCCCCGCCGAGGTCACCGGCACCTATCAATGCCACGCCTCCCGCTGGACACCGCTGGGCGCACAACAGTCACAATCGAAGCCCGCCGGCCTTGAACTGTCCGCCGATCTCTGGAAGCTCAAAGGCTCGCTGGGCTACAACACGAACAACGAGTTGAGCGTGGGGCTCGGAGCGGACCTGCTGAAGACGCCCAAGGCGCTGGATTGGGTGGCCAAGGCCTCCGTCGGAGTACAAGGCCAGGTTTCCGCCCCCGTCAAGTTCGGAGGTCTGACACAGGACCCACGGTCGCTCAGCGCGGCGCTGAGCAACCAGATTGCCAAGGTGGTCCAGCTCCTGACGGAGCCTGTCCCCTGCCCGCATTGTCAGGCCAAAGGCGAACTCGACTGCGCCACGTGCAACAACACGCGTACCGTGACCTGCACGCAGTGCAAAGGGCAACTGCAGGTCGCGTGCACCCGGTGCGAAGGTGGAGGTGAGCTGTACTGCCCGAGATGCCGGGGCGAGACCACGGTGGCGTGCGGATCATGTGGCGGCTCCGGCCAGTTGCGCTGCTCATCCTGCGGCGGCCGCGGCCACGTGACCGTATACGAATCCGAGACACAGAGTCGCCAGGTGAGGAGGTTGGTCAGCGCCGGATTCGACGAGAACGGCGACCCCTTCGAGGAATGGGGCTACGAAACCGAGTACTACACCGTTCAGGTCCCCACGCAGCAAACCTGCAGCAGTTGCGGCGGGACCGGTCAGGGCGGCACATGCAGTCGCTGTGACGGCAGCGGGAAAGTCCTCTGCGGCAGGTGCGGAGGCACCGGCATCGTCGTCTGTTCCAAATGCGGAGGTTCGGGACAGCTCAAGTGCAGCAAATGCCGCGGCACCGGCAAGATCCCTTGCCCGGATTGTCACGGCAAAGCGATCCGCTGTCCGATGTGCAAAGGCAAACAACAACTGGGAAAGTGAGGACCCCGATGACCCGCTCTTGGATTGCGATACTCGGTCTGCTCGTACTGTGTGGTTGCCAGTCGGAAGGACCCCAGGTCCGGATCAGTCTGGAGCAGGCGCAAACGTTGAACCTGTCTCTGACCGGCGGCGTGGCCGCAGACGCCTCCGGCTCCGTGTACCTGACCACCGCCGACGGTCTGCAGCGATATGACACCACCGGCCACCGTATCGAGAATATGCTGCGGGAGCCCGTCAAGGACATCCGCGGTGTGGCCGTGACATCGCAGGGCGTTCTGCTGGCCCTGCGGCCCCGGACCCTGTGCGCCGTCGCCGGCTATCTGATCGACATCGTCGCTCTGCCCGCGGAGGCAACGGCTTTATCCTGCGATCGCCAGTTCGCCTACCTGCTCACGGACCGATCGAATGGCGCGAGCCTGATTCGCTACGATCTGACCGGCGAGACCAAGGGCCAGATCCAGACGATCCTGACCACGGAGGACCGGCCCCAGGCCATCTGCGCCGTGCGAGGCGGGTGCCTGATCGCCTCCGGCGGAACCCTCGTCAAGGTCACAGACCCTGCCCCGTCCGCCGACCAGAGCCACAGCGAAGTGGCGGCCGCCCTGCTCGTGGCCATGCAGGAGCCGATCACGTCGGTCGTGGCCGATCAGGCCCGTCTGATCGTGTACTTCAGCACCGCCCACGCCACCTACGCCTGGTTCGAGGGCCAGGTCCTTCCGATCTTCCCCGCCGGCAATCGCCTGGCCTGGTCGAAGGACACGTTGACCATCTGCCTGGCCTCGCCATCGAACAGCCAACTGATCCAGATCCCCGCCGTCAGTAAACACGTCGAGTCGCTGGCGAAAGGACTCGCCCCCAGAACACCAAAATGAGATCGACGGCGCCTGCCAGACACCCATAGCACCCGCGCGCCAAGGAAGGCGTCAGGACGCGAACGCGCGAACGACCCGAAGGGCCGCAGGATGGGCTTGGCGCAACGGCGGCGCCTTGCACGTTCGGCCGGGGCGTCGCTGCGCAACCGGTCAAGAGACTTCACAAACGGTGAAGGGACCGCGAACGGCCCCTTCACCGGATGGACTTTCGGCCTGCCGGACTCGCGGACAGGCTCCGTGCACCAAAGAGAGGGTTGCAGGCGTTTGCACACAACCCGCCATGTCAGCCTGACGGACCTCCTCGGCTCTTCGCAAGCGCCTCAGTTGCTCACCGACAGATAGTCGACGTCAAACGCCGTGACCGCACCGGTTCCGGAGGAGCCGACCGCGATGTAACCGTAGCTCTTCTCCGTCCCGGTTCCCGCGGTGACATCGAACGATTGCGCCGCCTCGCCGTTGACCGATATGGTGACGACGTGCGTACCGGCGCCGCCCGCGACGATATCGATCACGATGTTGTTCCACGCGGTTGCATCGGCGATGGCAAGTACGTTCGCTACTCCGGCATCTCCGGTGTCCACATTACCGGACGGCTCCATGCCTACGAGGTTGTTCATAACCAGAGCATCGGTCTCCAGTCCCGCGATCTCGCCGGCTTTCGCCAACGAGAAAGAGATGATCTGACTGCCGTCGGAGATACCGATCATGCCTTTGCCGTTGTCGCGGATATGGTAGCCGATACCCGCCTGGGGCCAAGGCGACGTTCCCGCCCCACCATCCGGATGCAGATCATCCAGTCCGGCGCCGGTTGCCACACGGATGGTGACTTCCAGGTGTGCTCCGTCGAGACTGACACAGATCGGGTGAGTGAGATAGACCTTCCGGTTGCTGGGGTCGGGCATGCCGTAGTCCCTCGGGTCACCTGTGTCTTGAATGCGCAGGAACGTGACATCCTCCTCGACAATGGTCGCGACGCCACCCGGGCCGCCTTCGCCGGGGCCGGTGCCATCCCAGGCATCGGAACTATTGTCATGATCCCACCGGTCGTCCAGGGCACCACCGTCGTACGTATACCTCGGCAGGCACGGCACGCCGATCAGCTCGACTTCGGCGATCTGCATGCTGTTGGCCGAAGCCGGATCGCGCACGGCCGGGAACAGGATCTGATAGTGCTTGTACGCAGTCGTGTTCTCGAACGTGATCGGCGTCGCGTTCCTGGTGAACCGCGGCCAAGCATCAACCTGGTTGAAATCGGCCACTTCGCCGGCGGCGATCAGCTCGTACGGCCCATCGATCGTCCCGTTGGAGCCGTACAGCTCAAACTGGATCGGGTCGCGCTCCACCGCGTCATTGGCCGTCGTCAGCGTCAGCCCCGTGACCACCGTCGGGCCGAGGACCGGCGTGACCTGGAAGCCCGTGGGCTCGGTCTCGCCCTTAAAGTGCAGGTACTTCGTGTTGACGTTGTCGTCGATCGCCAGATCGGGCGTCTCGGCGCCGGGCCAATCGCCGTCGTTCGGCACGCCTTGAACCGCATCGCCGGGCGCGGTGATATCCGACGGGCCTTTCAGCAGGAAGGCGTCGGCGTTGACGCGGATCTCGCCCCTGGTCAGAGCGCGATCATAGATGGCCACGCCGAAGATCTCGCCGTCGAAGTCATCGAAGAACGGCTCGGCAGGGGGCCGATCCTGGGCGCCGTAGCCGATGCCCACCAGGCCCGACAGGGTGATGGCGGCCGCCACGCTGCCCTTGTAGACGCCGTTGACGTACAGGTCCGTCGTGCCCGCTTCGGTGCTGGCAACGAAGACCAGATGGGTGACCACGCCGGGATCGTTGGCAACGCCGAAGTCATAGTCGGCCACGCCGAAGAGCGTCGCGCCGTAGGTCCCGGTGTTGTTCCACTGCTCGTACTTCAGTCCCGATTTGGTGTCGCCGAAGTCCCTGCGGCCGATCAGGCACATGCTGGCCTGCGTCTCGTCCGGATTGCTCTGGACGACGAACTCATAGGTCATCTCGCCGCCGAACTCACCGATGTCATAGACGCCGTCCGCGACGTTGGTCGCGAAGTAGCCCGGCTCGGCTGCCTTGGCGGCATTCTCCCAGGCCGCCATCGCCGCGGCGGCAGGGCCGCCCATGATCGCCACGATCTCGTCGGCCGCCAGGGCCCGGCCAAAGAAGCAGACGTCGTCCAGGGACGCGCCGTTCATCCGCCGGTTCACCCAGTTGGAGTTGCCGTCGCCGCCCAGATACGTGTAGCCGTCCCAGGCAATCGGCGGATGCGCCACCGCATTGACGGCCGAGGCCACGCCGTTGAGGTAGAAGGTCGCCTTGTCCGGCTCGACCGTCACCGCGCAGTGGGCCCACTCATTCAGCGGATGGCGGACCTGGCTGCGGAAGCTCCAGGTGCTGGACGCATCGTTCCAGTGATACGCCAGTTGCTGGTCGGCCAGGATGTTGAAACCGGACGCCGGACCGGGGTTCCGGTGCATGATGATCGACGACCACTCGGGCTGCGCCGTCGGGGCAAACAGCCAGCCGGCCATCGTCGCCGCCTCCAGCGTCAGACCCATCGGCTGGATCTCCACCAGCGTCGGTCCGATCAGTGTCACGGCGCTGCCATGAATGCCCTCCGCCCAGACCGGATCGCCATTCACAAAAACGCCATCGTTGCCGTTGGCGGACGAATCGGCGACCACCGCACCTTCGCCCTCATCACAGGCCCACCAGCCGATCAGAGCGTCGTCCTCCAGGAAATTCCATGCACCGAGCGCGCTGCCCTGCACCAGGGCCAGTACCACCAGACTGACAAAGCAAGCACTTCGTCTCCACATAACACACCTCCGTCGCATAGGAATGCTACCAAGGCGATCCGACCACACGTCGGAACACGCATCCCACCCCATAGACTCTGTCGTTTCGATCATGGCCGCCCCTTCAATGGACAGACTTCGAGCTGGAACGCTGATAAGTCGGCTGCTACCTCCGGCGTATCACCTCCTTTCCCTCGGCGGGGTGCCTCAGACATGCTGCGTGAGGTCCGCGACGGGTGTATCCGTGGTGCAAAGCCGTCGGGACCACATGCTCCACCCTGCCGTACCGTCGGACATTACCTCGCTGCAAGGGGGATAGAGTGAAATCAAGACGTGGAAAGGCCTCTCCCGGACCCATGCCGCACGATCCACATGGGGGGAAGCCTGCCCAACCTGCCTTCTTCCCACCTCACAGAGCGCACAAACCTGGAAACCGCATCTATTATAGGATCATGCTCCCCCCAAAGCAAGCCCTATGTTCACCCGTCCCCGGCCGATTGCAAGATTCCCGCCCCCGCCCCGGGCCCCTGCCTGACCCCCCGCCCGACCCCCTCGGCCGGAACCGACGTGGGTGTCCGAACGTCCCGGGGTAAGAATACCTCGCGCCAGCCGCATTCCCACTTGACAAGAAGCCGGCGAATGCGTATGGTCATTAGCACATTGGAGCGTGTCGTCGGGAGGAGGTCATATGGTGGACAAGCCGTACCGAACGGTTGTGGCCGGTGCGCGACCGGACCCAACGGGCCGGGGGTTCCTCGATTCACTGCCCGCTGTCTTGACGGCTGGGGTCGCGAACGATACCCTCTGCCTTTCGAAAGGAGTCCGTCGATCATGGCCGTGCTGAATTTCAAAGGCAAGTCCTTCGTCCAGAACCACCACCTGTTGGTCAAGTACCACCAGTTGGTCCCGCGTCCGGACCAGTCCCTGACGGACAAGGTCAGCCTGCACGACAACCTGATCATCCACGGCGACAATCTCAAAGCCCTCAAGGCCCTGCTGCCCATGTACGCCGGAAAGGTCAAGTGCATCTACATCGA
>ERZ795051.416-NODE-416-length-64319-cov-8.412066_pt1 | contig 64319 bp, 55 predicted proteins | sample MGYA00375135_ERZ795051 | MGnify/ENA primary metagenome ERZ795051 (study PRJEB30180, sample SAMN05720222) | activated sludge metagenome | isolation source: Anaerobic digester | place: Japan | collected 2015-05-26 ... | reverse complement strand
TATCAAACGCCTTTTGATTTCTTTTTTCAGAACAAAAAGTGTTACCTATGTCCCTACCTGTACAAGAATTTGACAATTTATAGATGTATGTGATAAAGTCAAAAGAATGAGTTGATTTATTAAAAGTAAATCCCATTCTGTCTTTAGCACCGTGCAAAGACAGAAAAGGGCCCGAATTATCGGGACGGGGTTCACTGAATACTTACAAAATAAGGAGGTAAAATAATGAAAATTAGTGAACTTTTGAAAGGTGAAAATAGAGAATCTCAAAAGCAACTTGACAAACTATTTTGTTCAATAGGTGATAACCCAAGAATTTTATGGTATCCAAGTGCAGGTGATGACTATAGGGATATTTCAGAATTAAGTAATGCTAACATAGACAGAAATAATATTAAAGGGAGAATTAATATCGCAACTGATTATGAAATCACTGAGCTACCAGATATTTTTGTCCATACAGATTATTTTAAAAGATGGGCAAAGTTAAGGCAGGGAGAGATATTTAATGATGATAACACTGGAAAGGATGATAAAACTAGAGTAACAATAGAAAACTTATATGAACTACAATTTAACAATGGATTAAATATCAACTACAATGTGAATGAAGATTTTGTTGTGTTTCCCGAAGAAGCACCTAAATCACCTGAAATTTATTTATTGGATGTAAGAATAAACTCAGACACACTTGGAGAGATAAGAAAACCTGTTTTTTATTTTCTCTTTGAAAACATAAACTTTCTGCAAGAGGTTCTTCTTAAAAATAGAATTAATATTTCTCACATAGTAAAAGTAAGAGAGGGGTGTGGTTTTGGAGGGAATAAGCAAAGTATCACAGTGGCATATGCTTTTTTATCGGTCTTAAATACGAAATATCTAATAATTGATAATGAAACACACTTTGATTTTCATTTATTTATGAGATTGGAGAGAGAGTTGAATATACCTGTAATGGACTATGAATTAGAAGAACTGGAACCTGTACGACAGATTATCACTCCGATTCGTTGGAGCGATCTAGATATCAATATATTTAAAGTTATAAGTGGAAGAGAAGAACTAACGAGGGATAGAATAGAAGAAATTCTAAAACCTCTGGAAGAAAGGTGGCATAAGGAAATGAGCGATTAAATCTGGATATATCTTTCTTTAGGTAAAAATAGCGATTTTAAGAGGTAAAATATCTCTTAATTCTCATTCTGTTAGTTAATTTTATATCTTATAATATAGGAAGTTCTTTAAGTTCTTTCCCTAGCCAGTTTTTGGAGAGATTGCATAAGATTATCAATATTTATTTTAACCCTTTTTGTCTTAATAAATTTGTTAGATATTTGCTTCCTTCGTTTAATATACATTGATAAAAACAATTCACTTTATCCTCAAAAATTTTCTGAATTTCACAAACTAATTCTTTGTATTCATCATCGGTATATAAATAATTTACTGATAGATTATTTTTAAGATGATAAAATCGTTCTGCATTATGAAAAATCCAACCTCTTGTCCCATTATTAAGTTTTAAAACAGCAAGTATTGGCTTGTACTCTTGCTTTTGGAATTTTTTTAATCCATCAAAGTCCTTTTTCTTAAACCCTATTTTTTCCCCAGATGTAGTTTTCACTTCAATAGCATACATATTATTTTTATCTTTTATAATTATATCTATCCCTTCAACATTACTCACCTCAACATTTTCTGAGGAAAATTTTTCTGCAAATGCTAATGCAAGAAGATTTTGGCAAATTTGTCCAAAAATCTGGCCTGTGTATTCCTTTTGTATTTCTTTTAATTTATTATAAACCTCTATATCCATTTTAGTATCCTTTATGATTTTTTTATAGTTGGACCTTTGTCTTTATCCCAAGTTTCAAATTTGTAGATTGTTTTTTCCTTTGTTAACTTATCATTCATCAGTTTAAATAATTCATTATCCATAGTAGAAACAATTAAATTTTTATTTTCTGCCACATAGTTTAATATCTCTACAAATTGTTCTTTCTCGTTTTGCCCTAAACTTTGAGATGGGTCATCAAACATAATAAAACTAAATGGATGACTACCTTGTAGATTTGCAATTGCAAGGAAAATAGAAAGAGCAAGGGAATTATAATGTCCCTGACTTAAAATAGAAGTAACATTTTCGCCCCTACTATCTTCAAATGAATAGGAATTTGTACCTGTGCGGACATCTCTCTGAACTTTCAACTCTAATTTATCAATTCCAGGATGTTGTGTCATAAATTTAAAATATTCACTAACTTTATCTCCTATGGAGTTAATTTTACTTTGTGCTTCTTCCTTAGACGCTGTTTTCACTGCTTCAACTATTGTTTGGAGTTTTTCATAAAATTTTTTCAATTCATCTGATTTTTTCTGTAATGCATTCCATTTATCTGTTGTTTCTATTTCACAAGATTTCTTTATCTGTTCTTTTAGTTTTAAAATATCTCTAATTTTTCTAAATTTCTCAATTTCATTTTCAATTTCCGTTAGAACTTTTTGTTTTTCATCAATTTTTGTTTTTAATTCTTCTTCATTTCCGTTTAACTCATTTATTTTAGCATTAAGATATTTTTCAATATCTTCTCTATCAGGAATATTATGTTTTTCTCTTATTTCTTTTCCTTTTTTCTCTATTTCTTGTTTTGCTCTATTGTACTCTTCCATAAACTGCATGGCTTTTCCCTTTAACTCTCTAATTTTTTCTTTTTCATATTTTTTCTCTTTTATCTCTTTTTCCAAAATACCAATTTCTTCTTTGAATTTTTCTTCATATTTCTTTTGAAGATTCTCAAGAAGGTTATCTTTTACTGAACCACAAACAGGACATTTATCCTTCTCAACTGGTGATTCTGTTAAATAATCTATTGAATTTTTTATTATAGTGCCTAATAAACTTACCTTTTCTTTTTCCTGTTCCTTCGTTTTTATTTCATTTTCAATCTTTTTTTCTTTCTCACTCAGGTTTTCCAAACTGCCATTTATTTTAATAAATTTATTAAGTTCACTTTCTTTGTCAGTATACTTTTCTTTTAATCTTTTGTACTCTTCTAATGACAAATTTAATTCTAAAATTTCTTCATGAATCTTTTTTTGTTTTTCTATACCTGGCATTTCTGTTCTTAATTTTGTGATTTCATTTTTGCATGTATAAAGAAACACCTCTCGGTCTGAAGGAGATAGTTGCTTAAACTCGTCGGAAGATTGAAGTTGTAATTCTGAAATAAATGTGAGTATGCGTTTATTAATTTCATTACCGAAACTTATTATTCCGTCATTGGAAATTTGTTCCTCTTTTATACCTATATCATTTAATTCTTGCTGAGAAGTATCAATTTGTTTTTGCAACCCATCAATTCGTGCCTTAATTTGTTCCCTTAATCCATCTATTTCATTTTCTAATGTATCTGGTTTAATTTTGGATAAATCTATACCAGCAATTATATTTCTATAATCCGAAAGTCCGAGCAACCTATCCATTGCTTCATTTCTATCTTTAGGTTCTTGGGTTAAAATAAAACGAATAACTTCTTGATGCTGATAAACAGATGAAAGAAAATCTTTAAATGTAAAATGGTTTAATAATTCATCTAATTTTCTTTCTGCTTCTTGTCCTGTAAAAGATTCCTCATTGTCTTTTGATTGCAGAGTAATTTCATCCTTCGATTTACTTTTCCATGTTCTCTTTAAAATATAGGGTTTTTCACTTACTTCCATTTCTAATTCTACATAACATTCCCTACTTACTCTATTTTTAATTTCCCAATCAATCCGTTCTCTGATACCTGTATTTTGTCCTGTACTTTCTTTTCCAAACAGGCACCATTCAATAGCATTAAGCACACTGCTTTTTCCTTTCCCATTTTCTCCAAAAAGTATTGTTATAGGCGAAGATAGTTCAAACTCTTTTTCATCTACAAATCCTCTGAATCCTTTTGTTTTAATATTTTTTATATTCATTCTAACCCCCTACTTGTTTCTCAACTTCTTCTTTAATTGTCGCAAATTCATTCTGGATTTTATCTTTCTGCTCTATTACAAAATTTCTAATTCCTTCTTTCCCACCATTATTAAAAGCATTATAGATTCCTTTCCATAGGTTTTTTGTTTCTACATCGGTTTCGGGTAACTTTTCTTTAACTTTTTCTTCTATTTGCATTGTTTATTCCTCCTTTGCTCAAATTTATTTTATATTACGGTTCATTTCTCCTAATACTTCTAATTTTGCTATATTTACCTATTATTTTTTTCACTTATTTTCCATAAAGTAAGCCAACCGTCCACTACTTTCCAACAATAAACTAATTCAGAATATTGAGGCCAGCAAACTCTTTCGTAATTTTTTTTTTGTGCCCCATCCGCCATAAAGGAGATAAGAAGGTCTTCCATAAGAGTTTTGAAGAACCGACTGAGCAAAAATCATCTCGGGATCCTGAAAATTAGTCCAGTTTCCTCCAAAGCCTGTCCCGGGTTGAATAATTGTAACAACATCAGGGGAACATTTATTTCCATGATAAAGTACTTGAAAAGTTGCAACTCCATCTCCACCAATAAAAAGAAAACTAAAATAACTTGGACCATCTTCTTCATCAAAATTTTTTCTCTTTTGCAAATGCACCAGTGCAAACGGTTTTTTAATGAAGTTGATTGTTTTTCTTAGATCTCCATCAATACAACGATTTGGTAAGATTGGACTCCATCCTTGAGGAATAAGTTCTTCTTTTCTTACATCACGACGAGTAAGAATGCGGTATCCCCGAAAACCATGATTGTAATCCTCTAAAGAATTTGATACTTCATCATACTCTAATCCATAATCTACATAAATAAAACTGTATACATATCCTCCCAGATATCTAACAGGGTCTCCATCCCGTCCAGATGCAGGGTAATAAAGAGAGTTGGAAAGAATTTTCTTAATAGAAAGTCCTTTAAGTTCCTTATCAATATTTACAAGCCAATTGGGAACTCTTCTTTTTTTAATTACCGGTATCATATTTTGTAAAAGTTTGTTTATGAATCAGTTATAACTCTATTCTCTCTCTTCTTTTCCTGTTTTGTTATATTTTGTTAGTGTCACCTCCCTTATGCTTTTATTTATATTGTCTATTCCTCTGTTTAAATATCCAATATCTTTACTTACATTTATCTTATAATTTTTGAATTTCGTTGTCAATCAAACAGCATTCCTCAAAAAAAATGCGGAAGTTGAGATACATAGGAAACACCTCAATGGTTTTGGAAAAGGTATCAGATATTGGTAAAATAAGGGGAATGAAAAAGGAATAACAATGTCTGACTTACTTTTTATTGTTTATTTTCCTATAACTATAATAGAAGACAAAAAAAATAAAAACCTCTCAAATTAATGAGAGAAAGGAGGGAATGTGTTTAAGGAAATTTTAAATTTGCTAAACGAAAAGCAGGGATATTTTTATAATTTTTATCGGGCTGCTGAACAAAAAGGGAAAATAGGGCAAAAAAGATAATATAAAGTTGAAAAATGGGTCCAGGCTGAGTTAGTCAACTACTTTTGGGACAATGGGAAGACAGTTATCCCTGAATATAGATTAAATGACAGATATTTTTGGGATTTATATTTTCGCGAAGAAAATATCTTCGTTGCAATAAAATCCTATATTGAATCAGCACAAGGATTAGCAACAGAATCTCCTGGGATGAAAAAAGACCTTCAAGAAATTAGAAACAATCCCGGAAAATGTGTTTTTTTGCTTTTACTTCCATCCGGGGAAGAAAGGTTACTTCCATCCCGGGAAGAAACGAGAGATGACCGGAAAAACAGGTATATCGATGAAGTAAATCGTATAATTGATAGAGAAAACTTACGAGGAAGAATCGGGAGTGATCGAAATGAAGATATTGCTTTTGAAAATGCTAATAATATAGGAATTCACATTCATTACTGGGAGTTCACAAAGAAAATACATAATAGTAAATCACAAATATAATAAATACGGGGTCAACTCTTGACAAATTTGCTTGGCATCTGAGATTTCCCATTTTCGCCGCAAGGTCCCTATCCTCACGCGCGGCTGATTCCAGTGGTTTTATTGCCTGTAATGCTCCGACTTAGTTGCGGTATCCGAGAGAGACCGCCCCACTTCAGTCAGACGTTCTCCTCCCAAAGCTCCTGTATCCTATTTTGTGTTTCCTGACCCTCTACCTTTTGGCAAACCGACAGAAGTAGCGAGGCATAGCAAACAGAGTTGGTGTGTTATTTCCCCCTTTGTCAAAGGGGGAAAAAGGGGGATTTAGCAAGCACAACAGGAGAGAGAGGGGGATTAAATTTTGTGCCTTAGTATAGGCACGGCTTTCACTGAACATTTAAAGGTTGACAATTTATAGATGTATGTGATAAAGTCAAAAGAATGAGTTGATTTGTTAAAAGTAAATCCCATTCTGTCTTTAGCACCGTGCAAAGACAGAAAAGGGCCCGAATTATCGGGACGGGGTTCACTGAATACTTACAAAATAAGGAGGTAAAATAATGAAAATTAGTGAACTTTTGAAAGGTGAAAATAGAGAATCTCAAAAGCAACTTGACAAACTATTTTGTTCAATAGGTGATAACCCAAGAATTTTATGGTATCCAAGTGCAGGTGATGACTATAGGGATATTTCAGAATTAAGTAATGCTAACATAGACAGAAATAATATTAAAGGGAGAATTAATATCGCAACTGATTATGAAATCACTGAGCTACCAGATATTTTTGTCCATACAGATTATTTTAAAAGATGGGCAAAGTTAAGGCAGGGAGAGATATTTAATGATGATAACACTGGAAAGGATGATAAAACTAGAGTAACAATAGAAAACTTATATGAACTACAATTTAACAATGGATTAAATATCAACTACAATGTGAATGAAGATTTTGTTGTGTTTCCCGAAGAAGCACCTAAATCACCTGAAATTTATTTATTGGATGTAAGAATAAACTCAGACACACTTGGAGAGATAAGAAAACCTGTTTTTTATTTTCTCTTTGAAAACATAAACTTTCTGGAAGAGGTTCTTCTTAGAAATAGAATTAATATTTCTCACATAGTAAAAGTAAGAGAGGGATGTGCTATGGGAGGGAATAAGAAAAGTATCACAGTGGCATATGCTTTTTTATCGGTCTTAAATACAAAATATTTAATAATTGATAATCATGTAGAAGACTTTGATTTTGATTTGTTTATGGAATTAAAAAGAGAGTTAAAAAGAATTGGTATACCCGTAATGGACTATAAATTAGAAGAACTAGAACCCCGACCTCGGATTCATTGGAGCGGGAAAGAGGTCCGTATATTTAAAGTTATAGGTAGAGGAGAACGACTAACGAGGGATAGAATGGAAGAAATTCTAAAACCTCTGGAATAAAGGTGGCATAAGGAAATGAGCGATTAAAGTTGGGGTATATCTTTCTTTGGGTAAAAATAGCGATTTTAAGAGGTAAAATATCTCTTAATTCTCATTCTGTTAGTTAATTTTATATCTTATAATATAGGAAGTTCTTTAAGTTCCTTATCAATATTTATTTCCCTGAACATTTTAATCCTTTTTGTCTTAATAAATTTGTTAGATATTTGCTTCCATCAAAGTCCTTTTTCTTAAACTTTATTTTTTCCCCAGATGTAGTTTTCACTTCAATAGCATACATATTATTTTTATCATTTATAATTATATCTATCCCTTCAACATTACTCACCTCAACATTTTCTGGGGAAAATTTTTCTGCAAATGCTAATGCAAGAAGATTTTGGCAAAATAGAATATAATTTCAAAAGACCTCATGAACCATTAAAATATCAAACGCCTTTTGATTTCTTTTTTCAGAACAAAAAGTGTTACCTATGTCCCTGCCTGTACAAGTTTTTGACATAGATAGTATAAAGTTATAGAGTATATACCATAAACAAAAGGAGATTTATGGTAAAGGTGCCTCTTTCAAACCCAAATCCAGATGTCAGGAAATTTGTTGATGTGATTCTTGGGAAAACAATCCCTGAAAGGCCTCCATTGATTGAACTCTTCCTTGATTATGAAGTGGTGAGAGAGATTTCCAAGAATATACTTGGCAGGCAGTGGGTTGACCCAGACGAAAAAGATATAGAATCGCAGAGAAAATACTATAGAAACAGTGTTGAGGTTTATTATAGAATGGGCTATGATTTTTATAGAATTACTGGTGCTGTTGGATACAATTTTACAGGAAATACAAGGCAGGGAAAAGACACAGCCATTTTTTCGAGGGGAACAAGACACTGGGCAGAAGAAAAAAAAGGTCCTATTTCAAACTGGGATGACTTTGAGAAATATCCCTGGCCAGATCCGAGAAAATTTGATTTCTGGTATTACGACTTTGTTTCAAAAAATCTTCCAGATGGTATGGGTATACTGGCATGTCCATCGAGTGGTTTTCTTGAGATTCCACTCGACACACTTTTTGGCTATGAAAATCTCTGTTATCTGATGTATGATCAGCCAGATCTGGTATCCGAAGTTTTTCGCAGGGTGGGTGAAACTCTTTATGCCTACTATGAAATGATTGTTGGACTCCCAAAACTTGTGGGATTTTTTCAGGGTGATGATATGGGATTTAAGACAGGACCACTTGTTCCACCTGATTTTTTAAGAACATATGTTCTACCATGGCATAAAAAGGTTGCAGATCTTGCGCACAAAAACGGCCTTATCTATCTTCTACACGCTTGCGGAAATCTCGATGCAATCATGCCTGATTTAATCAATGATGTAAGGATTGATGGAAAACATTCCTATGAGGATGAAGGAAACCCTGTTATTGAAGCAAAAAGAAAGTATGGTGATAAGATTGCTATCCTTGGTGGCGTGGATATTGATAAACTTGTAAGAATGGATGAGCAGTCATTAAGGAAGCATACGAGGAAAATTATCGATACATGTATGCCTGGTGGAAGATACTGTCTTGGTTCAGGCAATTCTATTACAAACTATGTTCCACTTCAAAATTATTTTGCAATGGTAGAAGAAGGGCTTAATTATTAATCAAGTGATTCAAGAAACCCTTTAGGAATTCTACAGGCAAAAACCCTCGGATTACTGTATAGAAAATCAGCATTAAAAATTACATTTTTGTTATCTGACGTAAAATAAGGATGCGGATGAGAACTCTGGCTACCTCCGCCTGAAGCCATTGTATTTTCAACAAGGGTTCTGTATTTTTTTGTTTGAAGATTACCAACAACCAGGGACAATGGTATAATATTTCCATCAGCGCCATAGAAGGAACTACCCACATATGAATCAGCAACAAAATACCTTCCGCACCTCGAGACACTGATATGATTGCATCTGTGTTCAGGCATTGGAAAAACCTGTGGTTTTTCATCCCCTGGTTTTGCTACAAAAACATTCCCATCAGGATACCTGCTATCTAACTTCCATGTTTTTATGTCCCAGGTAGTAGTAAAAACAACATTATCAGTACCTGGTATAAAACATTCATGCCCTGTTGCAGAATATGTGTATGGTTCACCAACAGGTAAATATTTCAAATTTTTCCCATTTCTATCAATTACAAAGAGTGTTGTTGTACTGCCAGTATCAGTATGAACTGAACCATTTTTATCAGCCCTCATTCCTCTATTATTTTGAATTAAAATCAAGTTTCCTGAAACTGGCTCGTACTGTGCGTGTGAATTAAGAATTTCAGGATGTTCAAAGATTACATTTTTTCTTCCCTTTTTTATATCGAGTTCAATAATCTGCGGAACAAAAGAATCTGATTTTTTCTTAAAACGTACAAACAGGATTGAATTCTGGTCGTATCTTGCTGATACACAGGCCATATTTTCATACTCTTTATCTTCAAAAACAACCTCTTTCTTCATTGTTTCAAGACAAAATCTTAAAAACTTTCCACCTTTTACCCAGTAGTAAACAGTACCACTATAGGCATTTGTACAAAGCCCGATATGATTTTCTTCAATAGCACACCAGGAAAGCATATCAATTTCTATCAAAATCAATGCATGCGTTCTATAAAATGGGTCTGTCTGCATTGTTGCGACAATTCTTTTACCATTGCTGCTGCAGTATGGTTGTTCACAATAATAATTATCGGTTGGATATGCAGGTCCTGTTAACTGGCTTATCAATGCATTGCTCGCAGGATCATATCTTCTGTCATTTCCTTCCTTAAACCATAGTTTTCTTTTCATATTTTCTCCTATCGGTTTTCAAAGAAAAAAGTACACCCGCAATAATCAATCCACCCCCGAGAATAATTGGAAAACCAATAACCTGTTTCAGCCAGAAAACCGCAAGAATTGCGGTTGTCAAAGGAGCAAAAAACTGGATTATACCCGGTATTATTGTTTTAAGTTTGCTTATTGAATAAAACCAGAGTGTAAAACCAATCCCTGCAGGAATAATTCCGAGATAACAACCTATAAGAATACACTTTGCATCAACCTTAAAAGGTATACCTGCAAATATTATCAAAAGTCCCAGCATCAATGATCCAGAAACAGAAGCCCACAGTGTACTTAAAACAGGGGAGTATTTTTCAATAAGTTTTGTTTTTTTTCCCCATACAGAATAAAAAGCCCAACAAAAAGATGCAAGTGCCGCAAGGGTATTTCCTGAAAGCTGAGAAGACGAGATACTCCTTATATTTCCCCCTGTAAAAATGAGATAGCAACCAATAAAACCAATGATTAACCCTGTAATTTCAAAAACATTAATTTTTTCCCTTAAAAGTAAAAAACCGAGGATTGCAATAATAAAACCATTGGCATTCATTAATAAACTTGCGATGGTTGAATCAGTTAGTTTAAGAGAATAAAAAATAAAAACATTCATTCCAAAAATACCTGTTGCACCAAGTATTAAGAATTGATAGACATCACAAAGGTCTAAGAAAAATTTTTTTTTAGTTAAAAACTGGTATAGACCAAGAAATAAACTTGCGGACGCAAATCTTATAAAAGCAATAACCACTGGATGGTACCCTGCTTTTACAGCAATCTGTCCAAATACAAAAACAGTTCCCCACGAGATAGCAGCAATGATGCCAGCAATTATTGCTTTTTTGTTCAAAGTCGTTTTATTTTAGAATCTCTGAAACCTTTATTGGATTACCTGATTTTACAGATTTCCATACACCTTCTCCAATTGCCACAGCATACGCACCAGCCATACTTCCTGCGCAGATTCCAAGTTTTTTTGATTCTTCTGTTTCTTTGACAAAAAGATCATGTTTAATTACGTGGTCTGCTCCACCATGACCTCCAGTGGCTACAGGAATATCATGAACCTGCCTTGTTCCAAAAAGCGGGATATAGGTAATTGTATGACGCTCTGAAACCGGAAAAGGACATCTATCAGGTGCAAAGTAATGAACTGCTTCAATCCTTCCACCTGTGCCATTTATACCGAGAATATATCCTTCCCAGGGAGTTGAAGCATTAAACGAATATGTCAATGTTATCCCTTTTTTGTATTTTATGACAGCAGAATATGTATCCTCAATATCTATATCTTCATCATATATGTACAGTTCTTCCGGGTACTGAACCTTATATGGAAGATTGAATGTATCTTTATAGATTTGCATATGTTTTGATTCTGGCAAAGGAACTGTCTCTGGATTCCATTTTCTGTAGTATGGGCATCTTTCCTTTATTTCTTTTTTACTTAATTTTTTCTTTGTTTTTTTCTGAGGATTAAATACACTATTCGGCCCAAAATAATTGAGTCCTCCAAAGGAAAAAATTTCCTCTGGTACATCATCAATAAACCAGTTCATAAGGTCAAACTCATGGCATGATTTATGAATAGAAAGTCCTCCAGAGATATCACGTTTTCTATTCCATCTTTCAAAATAACTTGGTCCATGATAGGTATCAAGATTATGGATTAATTCAACATTTACAATCTTCCCGAGTGCACCATCCATAATCATCTTTCTAATGTACTTATGTGCTGGTTGATATCTCATATTAAATGCAACCCGTATTTTTCCCTTACTCTTTTTTTCTGCCTCAATAACCTCTACTGCCTGCTTTCCGGATATAGTCATTGGCTTTTCAACAATAACATCAAGGTTATGTTTAAGTGCCATAATTATGTACTCTGCGTGGGTCCTATCTGGGCTTGTAATTATAACTGCATCTGGTTTTGTTTCTTTAACCATTCTTTCAAATTCATCATGCCCGTACGCCTGTATACTGGTATGCTGCCTTTCATTAAAGGTTTTAATCCTTTCTACATCAACATCCAGCGCAGCAACAACCCTACCATATTTACTGAAATCTCCATATTCAGGAAGTTCTGGTTTCCCAATAAGAGGGATAACATACTGGGCAATTCCTCTTATACTAAATCCACATATAGCATATTTCTTCATTTTTTACTCCTTTTTGTTGGAATACTCTACCAGGAATTATGGTTAATTTTCTTTTATTTGTCTCTTTGATTTTGCATTTTCGTCTTACAATGTTTTAATATTTTCAAAAACTGTATTATTATATTAAAACTCAACATAGTTTATGCCTTTTCACGTGTTTGTCAAAAAAACAGGGTTATTTAATGTTTTTCAAGTAAAAGTGGCTTACAAAGTCCTTTTCTTTTTTTCACCTTAAAAGCAAATGGTTGCTCCCAGTTTTTTCTAAAAGAAATACCTGCAATAATCCAGATTTCTCCTGGGTATCGTTCAAATAAATATGGATAACTTATCTGTCCACCCTTCTGTGTACCGAGGATTACTGGTTTTGTCCAGTTTTTTCCATTATCATAACTATGCCCTATTTTCTTCTGTGGCAACAGTCATTATTTTGTCATCACAGGTAGACCAAGAAATGGTTTATTCCCTTTTAATTGCAGTGTTTCACATAATGGATTAATCCATTTTTGTTCTATTTTCTCTTTTTAGCGAATAAAACAGATTGGTTATTAAAATCTTATCCTAAAATAGGAACATCAAGCCATTGACCATCCTTCATTGCTGACTTATGTGCAATAATACCAGGTATTGTCCATTCTGTTGCGCGAAAAACATCTATTGGAGGATTTGTGTTATTTTCTATAGAAGAAAGGAAATCCCTTATCATATAATACTCTGATGTTCCGTGCCCGCCTTTCTTTGCCTCTGGTGGTGCGTTCGGGTCAACTATGGAACTTGTAAAAACTTCTCCATCTTCGGGTGTCTGGCCTTTTACATATATAAAACCCTCACCCTTCACCCGTTTATTTTCGAGATGCCCGTTTGTGCCGTAAAGACAATACCACACAAAATGTGGACATGCAGGGACCTGACTGCGAAGGATTTTGACAACAGACCCTTTTTCTGTTTTGAAAAGGCCTACCTCAAAATCGAGAAATCCAGGGTGGTCTTTATATTCAGGATATGATCTAAATCCAGTCGTTAAACCACATGCCTTAACAATTCTGTCATTCATAAGCATCAACAGTGGTCCAAGTGTATGGGCGCAATACCAGATAGGGGGTCTATTGTGTCTCCAATAAAATTTGCCGGTTGCTTTATCAACAAGAAGATTAACTATTTCGTGTATATATTCACCTTCTGCATAAAGTATTTCTCCAATCTTTCCTGCTTCAACAATTTTCTTCCATTCCCGAATATAATGAAAATAACAATAATTCTCAGCCATCATATATTTTTTCCCTGTGCGTTTTACAGCATCAACAACCATCTGACATTCTTCAACCGTATAGGCAACTGTTTGTTCACAGAGAACATGCTTACCTGCCTCGAGAGATTTAATTGTTTGTTCAGTATGAAATGGAATGGGTGTAGCAATCATCACAATATCAATATCTGCATTGATAAAGTCATCAAATTTTGTAAATCTGGCTTTATCAGGAAGATTAAATGCATCCCCAACTGTTGAAAGTTTATCTTCATCAATATCACAGACTGCTTTTACACTAACATCAGGATGTACCTCAAACAAACTAACAAACCCTCTTCCTCTCGATAATCCAACAATACCTACATTAAATTTTTTCATCTTTTAACCCCCTTTTGTTTAAGATCTCCAAAGAATACTGGACAATTGTTTTAGTTGTTTTCCTGTAAATATTCAGAGGGAGCCGTGAATATTCATTGTGAAATATTAACGACTTACCATCTTATTTTCTCTTTTTCCCCAGTGGAAGAGAAAATCCGAGTATTGCTCGGCCCAGTGGAAAAAGATAAAATGGGAAAATCCATCTTCCTGTTTTTTCGTCTAACCTAATGCCATTAAATAATCTTTATGAAGATTCCCGAGCATTTCAAGAGATTTTTCCACCATAATCCTAACACCGACGGCTGATGGCTTTGCACTTTGCGCAATCAATGCTTCATACCCACCTTCTTCCCATGCCTGCTCTGTTATAAGGTACCCAAGATAATCTCCGCCAATCTCAACTGGATATGTATGCGAAAATGGACTTTCTCTCTTTATTTTTAGCCCTAATTCAACAAAAAGTTCTCCTGGAAGTGAAGCAAATCCAGTATTTCCTATGCACCATGCTTGAAGTATAGTATCATCCTGTTTCTTGCCTTCTTTACGCATTGTCTCCATTTCTTTAATAAAAACCTTCTGGGCTTCAGTACCCCAACCAGATTTTAATATTCTCTCTATTTGATTCGAGGTAAAATCTCTTCTCGGCACAGTTATTTCACATTTTTTTGCTTTGAGATATAAAGGAATTCCCTCTGGTTTTCTCATTTCAAGGGATGGTATAATTTTTTCTGCAAGTGCATCTCCTGCCTGTCTGTAACCGCCACATGTTAAGTTAATATCCCCGCAGGCACCTGGTATAAAAAGTGTTATGACCCTTGGACCAAATCTCTCACGGATTCTCGCTGCAACAACCGCAGGATAATCAGCACTGAATCTTGGTCCAAAATTTGTATTGGTGTGCAGAGTAAAATGAAACATCACTGCCATAAGTTTTCCATTTTCATCATCAAAAGAAAAAATTCCTATCTCAGGATCAATTGGTCCCGCTGAACCAATTGGTTGCTGATCAGAAGGAGCGTTTGGTAGAAGCCATGTGTTTATGGCTGTGCCATTTTTAAATTTTATCCTGCGATTATGGCAGAGTCCATTGTGAAAACTTCGTAATCTACAAAACCTTGCGGGTTTTTTTTCTTTATCAGCAGAAATAATACACTCAGCCATCTTCTCTGGTATGGTTGCAAGCCACTCATTGTTTATTGGTGTATCATCTGATAGAAGACGTGTTGTGTATGGACCAGTATGGGTATGACTTGCTGCCCAGACGATATTTTCAGGGGGAATGCCTGTTTTTTCTGAAGCAATCATTATGCCTTTGTCCCCTTGTTTTTTTTCGAGCGCAATAAGATCAAAAATTACATATGCAAGTTTCCTGCCCATAGATTCAAGAACGATTGTCTTTACATAAAGGGGGTCATCTATTCCTGTGGAAATCCTTGGTTTAACAGAACCAGCAAGCATAGTACCAACAGGCGGGGTTATTTCTATCTCTGCCACACCCACAAACAACCCTTCTGTTTTTTTTGACATATTATACTCCTCTCAAGAGGGTTATACACGTCTTTTGAATAAATTCCTTTCTATGTTTTTATTCACAATTCTCAAAAGCTGCGACAATCTTACCTGTTTTTGAACTTTGTTCTGCTGCCTCAACAACTCCTATAACCCTTCTTGATTGCTCTGGTTTTACAATTAATTCCTCGTTCATCAAAAGATGGTCTGCAATATTTCTATAATACTCTGTAGAACCATATCTTGGAATTGTAACCATTACAGTACTTTCCTGTTTTATTCCAGAGGCATAACTTACAAGATTTACTTTATCTGCTGATTCCCAGAAGATTTCAATCGCACCCTTTGTCCCGAATATCTTCCATTTTGGTCTGCTGATAGCGGAGATTGAAGAAATCATAAAATCTGCTGTGGTACCGTTTTCAAACCTTATAATTGCCTGCCCATGGTCTTCATTTGAAACAGAAAACCATACCCTTTTCTGGAAATCACCATATATACCTGTGATTTTTGATGGGATAAGATTTAAGATCCAGTCAATAAAGTGTGCCCCCCAGTCATGCATAATGCCGCCACTTATTTTTTTGTCAGAACGCCACCAGTATCTCGGGTGAGAAAAAGAACCAATAAAGCACTCTATATGAAAAATCTCGCCTATAAGACCTTTTTCAATGATATCTTTTATTATTATGTAATCTCCATCCCATCGACGATTATGGAAAACACTCAACATAAGATTTTTCTGTTTTGCTGTTTCAATGAGTTTGTTTGCTTCTTTTATATTAATACAGAAGGGTTTTTCAAGTATAACATGTTTTCCATAATCAAATGCTTTCAGAGCAATATCAGCATGCACATTATGGGGAACTATTCCAACAACAAGGTCAATTTCTTTCATCTTCAGCATATCATCAGGTGTTGTAAAGTATCCTTTCAGATTTGGTAATTCCTGTTTTGCAGCATTGACCCTTTCAGGATTTGTATCGCACATTGCAATTGTTTTCATTCCAGTTGTTGAATCAATCCATGTAGCGTGTCCTTTTCCCATACCAAACATTGGCCCATATCCTATGAGTCCACAATTGATTATTTTTTCTTTTTGTTTTTCGCCACAACACCATGCTATTGATCTTAAAACGATTTTACTGAAATTAAAATTCTTCCAGGTATAAATACAACCCCCTGGAGATATAAAGACAAATCTGCCATTTCCATACTCACTGGCGCAAACAATAGAGGATTTCTCATTACACCAGGGCGTGGAAAATATTATCTTTGAACTATTAACCCGGGTATAATAAAACCTATCTGTCAAAACAAACTCTGATGGAAACCTTGTTGTTATATAATGGTTGTTGTCATCAATAAAAACAGAAAATTGTTGAATGCCTTTATCCTCTACTGCATTAACTCCAGAAGTCCTTTTAATCTCAGGATTTTTAAGAATACACTCAATTGATGAATTGATAAAAACAATCCCACCCCCTGATTTTACATAATCAATAATTCCATTCTGCTCTTTTTCTGTTAATTTTTTTTCTTCAGAAACAAAGATAATCAATGAATCATAATCCTTGTCCTTTAATGAACATAAAATCTTTGTGTCTGAATCCATCTCAAAAGAAAACCTTCCGTCAGAAGTAAAAATCTTTTCAACGTCTAACCTTACTTTTTCTGAAATATGTCCTGCATCGTATAAATAGAAAATCTTTTTCATCTTTTTCCTCCATATCAGGTTTTATAGAGTTTTATTGCAAAATCTTTGTTTGTATCAGGTAATTGAAAATTTAATGTACCCTCATTTTTTATTTTTCTTGTTTCTTTAATTATACCAGTATAGGTATCCCAGAATTCTATCACATAATCACCAGGAATCAAGCCTTCTACCGTACATACACAATTTTTTGTTAAGTAAGGATCTGAATCTTGTGGTAATCGGTTTAACCTATCCTGACCATAAATCCATATAAGTGTCCTGGTTTCGGCTGACATACACAGATACTTAATCTTATCTGATGCCTCTCCTGAAATTGTTATGTTTTTTGGCTCAACTTTAACCTCCAATCTATTTTCCAAAGCCATATAATTAGCAAGTGCCTTATAAAGGAAATAAAGATTTTTTTCTTCAATGTTGTTATGCCACCAATATAATGGAGATGCAGCAAATGGAAGATGACTTCCTGCCCATATCCCATTGTGAATATCTGCATCAAGAAGAGATTCCGGACCTGCATTCCAATTTCCACCATACTCTGAAACAAAATGCGGCTTATTGAACCTTGCATTGAAGATAGAAATTCGCTTAAGGGCATCAACAATGTTATCATTGTTAACCCCGTAGTATGCATTTGTCAAAACATAGTCAACCTGAGGTAGTTTAAAAACATCACTATCATATAAAATAGTATAATGGCCTGTTATCATATGATTCCAGGGGTCAATCTTTGCAAGGTAATCACCAATTTCTGCATACCACTTTGCAAGTATATTTTTTTTGTAAAACTCTCCGCTTGCCCCAATAAGGTTCATTTCATTCACAAGTTCCCATGAGAAGATATTTGGACTGTATCCCCATCTTGCAACAATATATCTTAATCTTTTTTTGAAAAGTGTTTTTGCACGTTCATCAGTAAAAAATTCCTCAGGAGAATTGAGAAATCCTCCATTTTTTATATTATATGGATTATCCTGCCATTCCTGGTCACAGTAAGTACTGACAGAGCCGTGATTAACAATTAATAACTGAATAAAGATATTCCTTTTTTCTGCGCGTTCGAGAATCCAATCAAGTTTCCAGGCATTTCTTAAATTATATCTCAGAAGCCCTTCATAGAATCCGTATCCCTTTTTCCATTCAATAGCAAGCCACCAGGCAGACATCCATGTTTCAAAAAAGTTTTCTTTATTTGCTTCCATATCAGCAAGCCATGTATCAAAATTTACTGTCCCACTTTGTGCTGCAAGAGGACGTTTCCATATTTGAGAATACCTATTGTCATTCAAAGAACGGATATTATGGCCGATTGGATAGAAAAAAGTCCCATCATCAAACTCAAAATATCTATTATCCTTTTTACTCACCTGAACAAACCCGTGTTTAGAAGATGGGGTTACCTTAAATGTCATCTGCTGTGTGGAAATTGTTTCATTTCCTTTATTTATTGAGGCAACTATACGAAATTTGTAGGTGCCTTTTTCAGCAGGCGAAAATCTTATCCTCCATTCAGGATATCCCTGTGGTTGAAGATTATCTTCTCCTTTTACTCCTGGCCCGGCAAAATAAAAATCCTGATAAAAAAAACCAGGGATAATTATCTCTTTACCGGATGGTGAAATAAAATAACCATCAATTGCAATACAGTCAGGATCAAAAGGATTTTCAAAATAAACAGGTGTCTTAAATGAAACCTCAAACTTCTCATACAGAGGAATTTCTGTTGCATTAAACCTTACTGATGAGAAAAGAACAGGGGATAACCTGATATTATCGATGTATATTGTTTGTGAGGATTTTCCCTCGCATGTAAACTTGATACCAAACTCTTTTATTTCTTCTGCTGAATATTGATTCCATGGTTTTTTATGACCCTTTGGAATAAGATCAAGACTTGAACCAGAGATATTAACTGATATCTTATTTACACCATATTTAACAGTATACTGATTTGTCTGGTACCAGAGCCACTCTTTATCTTTAATATAAACAAAATATTTTACAGGATACAGAGGTGTTTCATCCACAACCATATCAAAAATCAATGATTGATACCCACTCCAGTTTTCATTAATCAAAACCCTTATGCCTGTTTCTCCAGGAAAGTTTGCTGAAAACTTAAGACAGGTATCCTGCGTTGTATTGTCTCTGCTTATTTCAATGCTGGCTGTTGCTGAAGAACCCTCTATAACAGCCCATCCGCCAATATCTTGGTCAAAATTAAAAAGTATTCTTTGAGAAAGACAATACCCCAGAGATATATTAAATATTAAAACCATTAGTATAAAGAAGAAAATTTTTTTCATCTTAAAAAATTTGTTGAAATTATGGTTGAAAAATTTTTTTTATGCAGAACATACCCTCGGCATCCATAATGGTTCTTTTTCCATTTCAGCGAAAAGAAGTTTTTTTATCATTTCGTTTTTCAATTCTTTATATTCGGGTTCATCCCAGAGGTTATTATATTCAAATGGATCCTTTTTTAGATCAAAAAGTTCTCCATAGTTCCTTCTGTAATAAACAGTTATTTTATATCTTTTTTCAATATATGTTTTCAAATAGATTGTTGTTGGTTCATGTCTGTTTTCAACAAGAGCCCAGTTTCTTAATGATTTTTTCTTTCCAAGAAATACAGATGATTGGTCAATGCCAGACATCGTTCTGGGTATATTACATCCACATATTGATAGTATGCTCGGTGCAAAATCAACAAATGAAATAAGCGCATCTGAAACCATATTTTTAGGAATTTTACCATTCCATCTTACAATAAACGGAACCCTCAATAGGTCTTCATAATGAAACGCGCCTTTTGCTGCGAGCCCGTGCTGACCAATAAGATGACCATGATCTGTTGTAAAAATCACAAGGGTATCTTCTGAAAGGCCAAGGTCATCAAGATGATTAAGAATCTCCCCTATATATTTATCCATCAAACTAATCATTCCATAGTAAACAGTGGTATCCTTTCGAAGTGTTTTCAGTAAATAAAGATGTGAATGAAAACCATGAAGCCCCATACCCGATTCCCTCCACGGCGAAAAATCCGGGTCTGGCTTCTGGGTAAGTTGAAAATGAGGAGGATTTTTTTTATGTTCGTCCTTTTTTACGCAGGGAATTGTTAACTTTTCAGGATTATACATTGTGTCCCAGGGTTCTGGAACAAGATATGACGGATGAGGATCAGGAAAACTCGCCCATAAGAAAAAGTTCTGGTTTTTTCTGTGATAACTACTCAAAAGTTTTTTTGTGCTTTCTGCAATCCACGCATCATAGTGAAATTTTTCTGGCAGATTCCAGTGCCATTTTTGTGGTTTTTTTACTGTACCAGCAGGGGCTCTGAAATATTTTCTCCAGTCCTTCAAACCCTTTTTCTCCATCCATATTGCATAGTGTTGTCCAACATGATATTCATCAGTATGATTTCTTGCAAGTTCGACATACCTGAAGCCATAAAACGGTCCATGAAATCTTTTCCAGAAGTCAAGTTTTTGCATAAATGGGTTTGATTCAAGCGAATGATATTCAGGGGTATCTTTTAACTGCTGGAAATGAGCCTTACCTATAAGAGCTGTTTGATATCCCTGCGAAGAAAGATATTCACCAATTGTAGGTTCGTCTTCAGGAAGTTTTGTTCCGAGTGCCCATGCTCCGTGTTGACCAGGATATTTTCCTGTGATAAGGGATGCTCTTGAAGGAGTGCAGGTTGGATTTGTGCAGTATGCCCGGGTAAACCTTATACCTTGCTTTGCAAGTTTATCAAGGTTAGGTGTTTGTATTTCAGGATTTATACAGCCAAGGGTATTATAGTGTTGCTGATCGCTTGTGATAAAGAGAATATTTGGCTTTTTTTTCATTGTCTGTTTTTATCTGTTTGTGGTTATATGTATAATAGTATTATTATGAAACAATTTTCATTACTTATCAAGCCAGCATCATCTGATTGCAACTCTAACTGTATTTATTGCTTTTACCGGGGACTGCCTCTTTATAAAGGAAGACCAACGAGAATGTCCTTTGATGTTTTAAGTGTACTTATTAAAAAATACCTCGCAACATCTCAGATGCAATATATTTTTTCATGGCAGGGTGGAGAGCCGCTTCTTATGGGGCTTGATTTTTACAAAGGTGTGATAAATCTTCAAAAAAATTTTGCAAAACCAAATAGTATAATTGGAAATGGCATACAGACAAATGGTTATCTTATTGATGATGAAACAGCAGAATTTTTTTCTCAGGCATCATTTCTTGTAGGTATCAGTATAGATGGACCAGAAGAATTACATAATAAATTCAGGATTATCTTAGATGGAAGTAATGCTTTTAATAAGGTGTTATCTTCTATAAAAATCCTTCAAAAACATGATGTTGAGTTTAATACATTAACAGTTGTTACATCCGCACATTCAGGAAAGGCAAAGGATGTTTATAGATTTCTTAAGGATACAGGATCTTATTATCATCAGTATATTCCCTGTGTAGAGTACAATAAAAATGGAGAAAAAATGCCCTGGACAATAGAAGCCAGGCAATGGGGAAGATTTCTCTGTGATATATTCGAAATGTGGCTTGGTGAACAGACAAAAACATCAATACGGTTTTTTGATTCAATCATCAATGTTTTACTTGGCAGACAACCAGGTATATGCCAGATGGAAAAAAACTGTTGCCAGTATTTTGTTGTAGAGCATAATGGGGATATTTTTCCCTGTGATTTTTTTGTAAGGGATTATACTTTTCTCGGGAATATAAAAAATGATGACTGGCAGATATTTCTTGACTCAGCAAAATACAAAAATTTTGGTGCACAAAAAACAATGTGGCATTCTGACTGCAATAGATGTGAGTACCTCAAATTTTGTGCTGGTGATTGTCAAAAACACAGATTGCCAAACCACAAATATATAAGGGGCAAAAGTGTACTATGTGAAGGATGGAAAATGTTTTATAAAGAATGCCTTGGTGAATTCAAAAAGATTATCAAAAAACAACAGGTCTTTTTTAATCAGGGTTAAGTATATCTGCTGAACCTTTTATCTCGAAATCCTCAATGATTTTTTTTATTGTTTCTTTTACGCTATTCTCGGCATACTGTTGAGAATTTTTTATTCCATTTTCATATGCCTGTCTGATTTCAGTCCCAATATTAATCTTTGTTATACCCGCCTTTACTGCTGCTTTAATATATTCAATTTCAACCCCTGTTCCACCATGAAGTACCAGCGGAATCTTTGTTGCCTCTTTTAATTTATTAAGATGTTCAATATCAAGTTTTGCTCTGATTTTTTTCTGATCTTTTCCTGCTCCTGATATGGCGCCGTGTATAGAACCAGTAGAAACAGAAAGCCAGTCAACGCCTGTAAGTTGAACAAATCTTGCGGCTTCATCAACATTTGTAAAGCCCAATTTTTTTGCAAAAATTTCTTCATAAGGTGGAGGCACGGTTGATTCATGTCCAAAAACATAGCCAATCTCTGCCTCAACGCAGATTTCTTTCAGATGAGCAATTCGCACAACGGTTTTCGTAATATTAACATTTTCTTCAAACTTGAGCCGGGAGCCATCTATCATCACTGAATCAAAGCCAAGAGTTATTCCTTCTTCAATCATATCCAACCAGTTCACATGCATAAAATTTTCATCTATTACAGGAACATGGTCAAGATGTAAAAAAGTAAACATCATGTCTGCACTTTTTATATATTCTTCATAGACCGCTTTTATACTTTTTGCTCCAAAGTTCTCAATATCAGGTTTTGAAACCTGGATTATTCCAATTGTTTTATATTCTTTCAATGCATCTGAAATTGGCTTAATCATATCGAGATAGGCAGCATTAAAAGCAGGAATAGCAACCTGTTTTTTGTACGCCTGTATCATAATATTTGAAATCTTCATATACTTATTCATAGTTTTACCTTATATTAATAATTCTTCCTGTTTCTATTGATTTTTCTCCACCCGCGCATATCGCAATACTTTCTCTGCCTGCTTCGCCATCTGCAAGTGGTTTTTTTCTTGAGATACAGCAATTGAGAAAATCCTCTATAAGAGCAGGATCTCCACCTCCATGTCCACCAGGGGCAATCTTAACAGGAATAACCTCCTTTTTCCTTGTGTGTCTATAGACAATCTCGAGATATGGTTTTTTTCTATCTTTTTCAGAAACAATGTAGGGATCTATTCCATACATCCTTCCTTTATCTCCTATAAACCAGAATTCTCTTTTATAATCAGGTGTAAATTGATTTTCAACAAAAAATGCCCTGGCTTTGTTTTGATATCTAATTGTTAAAATTTCATGGTCATAAACATCAATCTCTTTTGCAAAAACACATTTATCTTCAACCTCCATTGTAAAATTAGCAACACCATAATCCCAGGATACCTTTTTATTAACGATAGATTCTAAACAGTTTTTCTTCTTTGAACATTTTGAGCATACCTTTGTGTTTGATTCTTTTCCGCCAAAAACTGCAAGCCCTCCTTCTCCATAAACCCTTTCTGGCTTACTATTAACAATCCAGTTAAGAATATCTACAGAATGGGTTGCTTTTTGCACAAGAAGCCCACCACTATTTTTTCTTAATCTCCACCAGCCATGAAAGAAATACTGAGAACCAGTGGAAACAGAATCCATTGCGCCAGCCATAACAACCCTTCCTATTTTTTTTTCAATATTTATCATTTCATACATTTTTCTGTAAAAATTGTTATATCTTAAAACAAAGCCCACACAAAGAATTCTACCTGATTTTTTTTGTGCAGCAAGTATCTCGTCGCAATCCCTGACAGTAAGAGCAAGAGGTTTTTCACATAAAACATCAAGGTTGCGTTTAAATGCAGATACTGCAATATCTTTGTGAGTATAATCCGGACTTGTGATGATAACTGCATCGAGGTTTTCCATATCGAGCAATTTTTTTGTGTCAGTAAAAGCGCAGTTAGATGGGATTTTTAACGCAAGTTGTGCTGTTTTAAGACGTTTTTTATCAGGATCTGATACTGCCACAATTTGTGCAATATCGTTTTTTTCTTTAAGGATATAAAGACCATAACCGGCTATGCCACGATTGCCAGTACCAATAATTCCTATTCTTATCATTATCCCCCCAGAAATATTCAATAGAAATCCAGTGAAAGCAAAGATAATTTTTTTTCAGTATAACCTTAGACCTGATATTTGGTTTCCTATTCCGGGATTTTTTCTTGTTAAAACTTCTAATAAAATATGATTATAAGATAGCAAAAATATTTCTTTGTATAAAAAAGCAAAGTCAACTATCTAATGCAATCCAATAAAAATACAGGATCCCGGGACAACCTCAGTCCTTGCATTATTTCATATATGCCTTTGCTACCTTTTCGAAGGCATCTATATAAAGATTCATATGGTCCTCATTATAAACAGGATGTGTAAAGAAACTCATTGTTCTTTCAGAAAGCCATCTTGCTTTTTTACATTCAACCTTTGTATAATCAATTTTTCTCGCATTTGGGTCTCTGAAAGGATACTTGAGTTTTCCAAAACCATTCTGCTCAATATATACCTGTTCTTTATACATTTCAGGCCACTGCACACCATAAACAGGAACCCCTTCTGCTTCCATTGCTTGAACAAATTGTTTTACAGATACCTTTAGTTTTTCTGCATCAAGAACAAATGGAGCCCACCAGAATGCATTCTGTCTTTCTTCTGTATCAATAGGTGGATAAAGAATAAGCGGATGATCTTTTAATGCCTTAATAAGGTATTTCCCATTTCTTTTTCTATTTGAAAGATTCCATGTATCGAACCTTTCCAGTTCACTCAATCCTATAAGGGACTGCATCTCAGTCATTCTGTAATTAAAGCCAACTCTTTTGTGAATATATGTGAGTTTTGCCTCTAATTCGAGAAGTTTCAGTCGTTGCTGAACATCATACCCATGATCTCTAAATGACTTACATTCCCAGTTAAGGTTTTCGTTATCTGTAATAACAGCGCCACCTTCTCCTCCTGTCGTAAAATGTTTACTCTGACAGAAGCTAAAACAACCAACATCACCGATTGTTCCTGTTTTTTTCCCTTTATATATCCCCCCAAAACACTGAGCGCAATCCTCAATAACAAAAAGATTGTGTTTTTTTGCAATGGCTAGAATTGGATCCATATCAGCAACAATACCATAAAGATGCACAACGAGAATTGCCCTTGTTTTCTCGTTTATATGCTGTTCGATACCCCTTGGGTCCAGAGTATGGGATTCATCAACATCTGCAAAAACAGGAAGCGCGCCTGCCTGAAGTATACAAAACGAGGAAGCGATAAATGAATAAGATGTGCAGATTACCTCATCTCCAGGGCCAATGCCGAGTGCTGATACTGCTGTATGAAGAGCACTTGTTCCATTTGTCGTGGTGATTGCATACTTGGCACCATTCCATTTTGCCCATGCTTCTTCAAACTTTGTTCCATAGTCACCTGTCCAGTAATTAACCTTGCCTGTCTTAAGTGGTTCAATTGCTCTTTCAATCGTTTTTTCTGAAAAAGCAGGCCACATTGGAAAAGGTATACTGTTAATCTTTTCTCCACCTTCAATTGCAAGTTTTGCCATTTCCTACCTCCAGGTTTGGTTATTTTTGTGTTTATAATTTATACCCCCAATAGAACATTTTGTCAAAGAACTGTGCAGGTAGGGTACATAGGTAACACTTTTTGTTCTGAAAAAAGAAATCAAAAGGCGTTTGATATTTTAATGATTCATGAGGTCTTTTGAAATTATATTCTATAAGCCACTCTGTAAGCAAGGGATTAAATATTTCGTGAAAATATATCTCTTTTCTGGATTACACCAGATTACCTTTGTATCCATTTGAAATAATAAATCCTTAATTGCCTTTTTCTGCAACTCTGTTATCCGTTTCTTCTTTTCCGCAAGTTTTCGTTTTTTCCTTAATAATTCATTCTTTACTGGATGATAGTATAAATTGCGCTCTCTTACTATCTGCTGGAACGGGCAGAAATTTCTTTGCATATCTCCCCTTCATTTTCTGCTCCCTGGTCATCCCTTATTTTACCGATATCTGATATCTTTTCCAAGACCAGTGAGGTGTTACCTATGTATCTCAACTTCTTCAGGCTTCAGGGGAGATTTTGTTGAAACAAAATTGTACTTTTTAATAATCCACAATGAGTTATTCATCCTACTGAAGGCATTGAAAGAAAAAAAAGAATATCGTACAATATGCGGGTTAATTCTGGTAATGCTTATTTTTTGAAATGGAGGCCTGAATGAAAGAAAGTAAAAAGCAGTGGATAAAGGAAAAAGCATTCTGGCAGGATGATCCGATTATAGGTGCAAAGGTTGTACAACTTACAGGGAATCTTTCAATGGCAACAAACATCTATAGCGAAGACCCAACATGCTCAAAAGATAACCTTATTGCAGTATTTCGCTCAACAAAAATTGGAGCAACAGGGGAACTATGTGTTGTGGATATAAAAAATGAAATTTCTACTGAAATAGACAGCAATGTACACTGGGTAGGTGCCTGCGCGCAGGCATATGGAGATTTTTTCTTTTACCCATGTTTTAATAAAGGAAAGTGGGAAATGCGCAGATTGTGTTTTTCAACCCTCCAGGTTGAAGTTATTCATAACCTTTCAGGTGAAACCCCTTATACCACACTTGGTTCAGTGTCTCCTGATGGAAGATATATTGCAAATCAAAAATGTCCTGATGAAAATTTTTATCAAGTTATTGTGCTTGATACAGAGACAGGCGAAGAAAAAATTATTGCAGAAGGACCGGATTTCTGTAATCCACATCCGAGGTTTGATAGAATTAAAGGTGAATGGGTTCTTGTTCAGAAAAATTGTGGGTATCGATTTATAGACAGAGAAATAAAAAGGGTTGACACAGATGTTGCGGTGACCCTTGTACTGTGCAATCGAGACGGCTTAAAGCAGGTTGAACTTCCTGTTGCAAAACCATCAATACCCTGTGAGGTTTCGGGTCATGAAGCATGGATAAAAAATCAGACAGCATTTATTTTTTCATCATCACCAGTTAATCTGCCTTATGATGATGGACAAAAATGTGGAAACCTTCTTTTATACTGTATTGGGGATGAAAAACCACGCGTTATTGCGCATGCTCCTGAACTTTATTTCGGGCATGTTTCAACATCTGCCTGCGGTAATTACTGGTGCTGTGATGCATGGGAGTGGAAACATGACAGGCTGGATTGCTGTGTCTATGCACCAAAGATTGCGGTTGGTTCAATAAAAACAGGCAAGTTTGCCTTTGTTTGTCAGGTTGAAGGTTTCTGGCCTGAATACGAAATAGGACATTCCCATCCTTATATGAGTGCTGACAACAAACATATTGTTTTTGTATCAACCCGTACAGGATTTCCACAGATTTTCTGTGCAGAAATACCTGATGGTTTTCTTAAAAATCTCGATATCTGATTGGTATACTGACTTGATATGTAATCATCAAAAGGAGTGAAAAATGAATTCAGCATTTATCCTGATTTTTGTTTTTATTGCTTTCGCAATTGCTTATAAATTCTATGCACGCTATATTGAAAAATTATGGGAGGTTAACTCTAAAAATAAAACCCCTGCCCATACGAAATATGATGGAATAGATTATATTCCTGCAAAACACTGGATAGTTCTCTTTGGACATCATTTTTCTTCTATAGCAGGAGCAGGTCCAATACTTGGACCAGTTGCTGCAGCGGTTTTATGGGGCTGGGGTCCTGCGTTGTTGTGGATTATTCTTGGTTCAATCTTTATGGGTGGTGTGCACGATTTTTCTGCGCTTGTTATAAGTTTAAGATATCAGGGAGAAACAATCGGAGAGGTTACAAAAAATGTGCTTGGTGAAAAAAGTAAACTTGTGTTTTCTTTTTTTCTCTGGCTTACCTTGATACTTGTTATCGCTGTTTTTGCAGCAGTAACAGCAAAAACCTTTGTTGAAGAACCAGATATTGTGATTCCATCATTTGCCCTTCTTTTTATTGCAATGTTATTCGGCTTTGCTGTTTATAGAAAAAACGCAAACCTTATACTTTCTACAGTCCTTTCCCTTATACTTGTTTCCATTTTTTTATATGCAGGCAAACATATTCCAGTGGTAATTCCTGGTGAAAATTCAGTCAGAGTGTGGATTTTAATATTGCTTTTGTACTCGTTTTTCGCAAGTGTCCTTCCTGTAAATATTCTTCTTCAACCAAGAGATTATCTTTGTTCGCTCATATTATTTTTTGGATTGTTTTTTGGATTTCTCGGGGTTATCATTTCACATCCTTGTATGAATGCACCCATGTTTGTTTCGTTTAATTCCTCAAATGGGCCACTTATTCCAATGATGTTTGTAATGATCGCCTGTGGAGCAATCAGTGGATTTCATGGACTTATATCAAGCGGCACAACATCAAAACAACTTCCTGATGAAAAATTCAGTAAACACATTGCGTATGGTGCAATGATAACAGAAGGTATCCTTGCGACTATTGCCCTTTTGTGTGTTTGCGCCGGGCTTTACTGGAATAGTCCAGTACAACAACTAAACTACCCATTTTTAATGCAAAAAGGTAATTGGATAGGGACATTTGCCACTGGATATGGAAGAATGACAGGTAGAATTTTTTCTGAGGAAATTGGAAAACTTATTGCAATGGTAATGATTAATAGTTTTGTTCTTACAACACTCGATACAGCAGCCAGGGTCGCAAGGTATATTACAGAGGGGTTATTCGGAACCTCTTTCAGAATAAAGCCCTTGAAAAATAGGTTCATCGCTACAGGGTTTATATTGATTGCGGCTCTATATCTTGCTTTTGGACCATGGGAAAAGATATGGCCTGTTTTTGGCGCATCAAATCAGCTTGTTGCGGGAATAACGCTTTTTGTTTGTGGCTGTTTCTTAATGATGAAAAAGAAAAATTCCTTATCTGCCCTTATACCTGCAGTAATAATGTTTTTAATAACAATTGTAGCCCTTTTATACCAGGGAATTGGTTTTTACAAAAGCCATCATCTACTTCTTGGAAATATTAGTTTTGTCCTGGTTATACTTGCTGTTTTCATTATCATCGAAGGGATTGGCAAACTAAAATTTTTAAGAAAACCCGTCTGACCCTGTATTGCCGATATTGAGAAATTTTATAGATTCCTCTACAACATATAAGTCAAACTCAAAAAGTCCTTTCCACCATAGTTCAAATGATTTTTCATCACCAACAAACTCAGTATAATATTTAAATGCAGATATTTTTAGTTTTTTAATTTCTTTTTTTATAACAGAAAATCGCTGTGCAATTTCTTGTTTTAGTATAGATGGAATCTCTTCTTTTGCTGGATTCCACCATCTTGCTTCTTCCTCGAGAAATAATAGTTTTGTAAATAATAATTCTGCTTCAACACTGATAATAAGTCCTTTTCCAAATATACTTTTGAGTTTTTCTGTCCTCAAAATTTTCAAGATATACTCAAGGTTATGAACCTTTCCTAATACTCCGGGACCAGGTGCCTGACCTGATATAACCCAGAGTATATCATCAAGAGAAAATTCCCCGAATCTATACGGCATTCCTATCTCTTTTGCAATCTCCTCCATTCGCTCTTTAATCTGGTTCTGTGATGTTTTTCCATTATAAGATGCAGCCGCAAAGTTAGCGAGATTATAAAGGGTAAGTGTCCAGGGAGGACTGATTGGTGCAAAAGAATGAGCCCTTGCCCAGGAACTTGCAATAATTCCTTTAATTCCAAGTTTTTTCCCAAGTTTACACATTGATATTGGATTAAAAACACCCCTGACAAAATCAGGCATAAAGAGCATATCAGAACAGTTATAAACAGCGCAGGTTATCCATAAATTTTTATTAAAATTTGCAGCAACTCTTATCTGTGAAAAGCTCCTCGGATATCCGGTTTTTTCGTTTATTCCAATAAGTTTTTTGGTTTTCTCTGGAAGATCTTCGAAAAAATCTCCCTGACCTGCAAAGTATACTAACCTGCCACTTTGCGTTATTTTATATGGGTGTTTTACATTAATCTTTGATGGCTTTACACCCCCAATCTGTGCATAGCAGGATGTTTCTCCTGTATCGTCATACTGCCATACAACAGGGATAACATCTTCTTCAATTTTTTTAAGAAGATCCGGTCTGTTTTCTGTAAAAAACATGTCTGCCCAGAACATTGGTATTTTTCCATTTGACCTGACATAATCCCATACCAGATTTGTGTGTTCAAGATAAAAAACAATCTTTCCAATTTTTTCAACTTTTTTTCTGCAGAGTGGACATAAACCAAGTTGATGTGTTTCATCCTGTCCAACGTGGATATATCTGCTTTCTGGATGGAGTTCGCAAACAATCTCGATAAGTTCTTTGAGGTATTGTTTGACCTGTTTTTTTGATGGACATAGTTGCTGTGGATAATCAGGATCTTCAAATAATATCTTTGTTCCCTTTATTCTTGAGAGATATTCAACATGCCCAAAGCTTTGAATAAGTGGGATCCATTCTATTCCAAGATTTTTTGAATAACCAACAAGGTCTCTTATTTCCTGTTTTGTATATCTGTCTGAAGGTGGAAACTGATTGGGCAGTGGCAGATATGGAATACGATGTTCATATTCAACCAATACTCCATTAATACCCCATCTTGAAAGGAGATTTAAGTACCAGTAAAAAGATTTTATTGGTATTTTTGGACCTTTCAGGTCTATATGTACTATTCTATGTTCAATTGCAGGGTTGCCTTTAACCCATGATGTCTTTTTTTTCAATGTACCTTTATATTGTTTTCGCCTGGTTTCAGTATAACAGAAAGGTTTTTCTTATCTGGACCAATTATAAGAGTTATCTGCTTGTTTTGCTTTGTAATATTCTTAACTGATAGATTACTTACTTTACAGCCTTTCATTTCTGCACTCACAACCAGTCCATTTCCTGCATAAATATTCTTGAAACAGACGTTTTTCCATTTTTTAAATGGATTAAGAACTCTAAGAGTATTACCGTTTGCATTTGCAATCATCCCATTAAGAGCCCAAACCATTGCGGAATGCGCTGTAAGAAGCCAGTTATTAAACAATTCTTTATGGTAGAAAACCCTTTCTGGAATTCCACCAAAATAGTTTGTCCATTTTACAGCATTTTCAAGAATTTTCATTGATGTTTCGTCTCCCTGCAGAGAGAGGATTCTTACTACCCAGTAGTTTGCCCAGGGAAACATTTTCTCAGCATATCTTGTAACACCGTGAAAATTATAAACATCCATTTCTCTGTCATAATTTTCCATCATCTTCTTTATTGTTGGTTTAACTGATACATGGTCAGGGAAAAGATCAAAGATTAAAGAGCCCCAGTGTGGAAGTTTACCACCCTGAAATGACTGCATTACACCTTTTTTATCAATATTCATATTCAGCCCTGCAGTTAATTTTTCAATAATCATATCAAGGTTTTTGATGGATGTTTTTGCCTTTAATATTCTGGCGGCATCTCTGTACTCAATCAATGCCTTAAGAGTGATTGCGCATGTCCATGTGTCGTTGATTTTTTCTATTACAGTGGACTCATCAACTCCTTCACAACGACTGATAATCATATAACTACCTTTGTCTTCAATAAATGCATCAACCACAAACAAAAGTAGTTCTTCTGCAATGGGAAACATCTTTTTAAGAAATTGTTTGTCATCAGTGTAATTGAAAAAGGAAAATATTGTATGCGCCCACATTGCATTGTTGTGTATTTGTTTTACCATAAAACCATAATCAGTAAATCTTTCTTTTTCAACCGTCCATTCAAGCCGTACACCTTTTGCATTATAGGCACGCGCCTTTTTTCTTGCTTCAGGCATATATACAACAAGATGTTCAAGAACATTTTTTGCCTCTTCAATATTTCCGCATCCGAGCATCGCCATTACAGAAAAACAGGAATCCCAGAACATTACCCCCTGCCATAAATAAGGCATAATTCCCATTGGGAGGAAGCCAGAAGGATGAAGATTTGCTTTTATTACATATCTCGATACATCATATATGCTGGATATTGAAGAATCAGGGATATCTAAAACAGATGTAGAAAAATATTTCTGCCATTCCTTCACATGTCTATTGAAGGAAACAACAAAAGAAGATTTTTTACATTCATTGAGGATTTTTTCCGCCTCTGTTTCATAATCAGGAGAATCAAGATTATCCACTGCAATAAGATATCTTGTAAAAGATTGGCCTGTTTTCATTCTGCAACTCCTTATCCATCCTGAAACAAACCTGCCTTTTTCTATCTGGTCACGGTTCTCTTCACACGCCGGGCAATCCATCCAGGAATAGGCCACACCTTTAAGATTTTCAAATGCAAACCTGTATTTGATAAAGGATTGACTTTTAATACTTTCAATCGATACACTGTCCATCTGTACTGGTTCTGAATATATTTCAAGTCGAGGTTTTGATGGAGCATTAACAAAAAATTGTATTGCAGATCCTGATGAAGGTGTTCTTAAAAACCTGTAATGTTCGACAAGAGTATGATTGGATGTAAGAAATGTTGTAATCTCAACCTCAAGTTCTTCAAGTGTTTCATTGTCAACCTGACTGTAAAATGTTGTAATCACTGCTGTTTGTGGATTAAAAAACTGCCTGCAGTTTTTTGGTACAATTATATCATTGTTGATAAGAGCAGTTGATGAAAATTCAAAAAGGGGTATCATCTTTCCATAAACAAGTTCTGTGTTTGTGTGTGTTCTGCGATCTGTTTTATACCAGCCCTGACAGTATTGTAAAGGAAGTATGCTTGCATAATCATTATGTTCCCACCAACTATCTCCTGAACCCAGTATATTAATCATCATACCATCAACTCCATTTGCAAGATAAACAGGATGATACTGCTTATCCGGGAAACAAAACCCATACTGGTTTTTTTCAAATCTTTGTGCCTGCATTTTCCTTCTCCTTTTTTATTATTGCAAGAATTTTTTTTAGTGTTTTTTCAACATCAATATTGATAAACCGATAATCGTATTTTTGAAGAAGGACCTTTCTTTCTATTGAGGATTCTGTTAATCTTCTCATAATGTTTTGTTCTGTTTCTCCCCTTTTTTCAAGTCGTTTTCTCTGTTCTTTAAGAGATGGAGGTAATATCCCTATAAGAATAGCATCAGGATATCTGGACTTAATCTGAAGTGCACCCTGGGTATCAATCGTAAGAAGAACAATCTTTTGCTTATTTAGGTTTTCTTCTATAAAGGATTTTGATGTTCCGTAGTAATTATCATAAACCTTTGCCCATTCAGCGAAAAAGTTTGTTTTTACCTTTTTTTTGAATTCTTTTTCAGATATAAAGTGATAGTCGACTGAATCTTTTTCTGATTTTCTCGGTTTTCTTGTTGTGTACGACACAGACACCGCAATATCAGGGTATACCTGTTTAAGTTTTTTTACAAGGGTTGTTTTTCCTGTTCCCGATGGCGCTGACAATACTATAAGTATCCCTTTTTTACGGGGTTGCTTTACCTTTTGTTTTAAGGTCATGTATCATACGGGTGGCAATATCAAAAAATGAAACATAGTTATCCCTGACAAACTCCCATTGTTTTATTGCTTTATCTATTTGCCCATTTTTTTCATAGGCATGGGCAAGAACATCATCAACATATTCAGGATGAGGATACTTCACGGCTTTCTCTAAGTATTTTACTGCATTTGGATAATCCTTGCCCTTATGATAGTATGTCCACCCGAGTTCAAAATAGATATCATACTTATTAGCATTAAACGGATATGCCAGGCCTTTTTTTAAGAACTCTATTCCTTGTTGATACCAGTATTGCTTTTCTTCAGGTGTTTTTACTTCTGCATATATATTATAAGCCATATGCCAGCCACCGACTGTCCAGACAAGAATATAACTCGGTTGAAGCCATGCAATTGCTTCAAGAAGAGGCAAGATTTTATAATGTTGTCCTTTATGCCAGTATTCTTCCATATTCAACCACAAAAGGTCAGCGGCAAGTCCCTTAAACCCGCCAAGAACAAGGCTTCCCGCAATCTGACCCGGCATTAACAAGAGATTGCTTTCAAGATTCTCAATTTTTTTCCTGTAATCAATCTGTACCTGAACAAGATGTACCCCAACAAAAAGAACAACAATCGAAATAAGATATCTATATCCTTTTCTTCTCATATTTCTCTTTTCTGGAAAAAGTAAAGTGCAATAAGAAGCACAATGCAGGTATAAAGAATCCCATACAGAATTGTATATCCTACATACCCCCAGCTTACACTTATCCCAACAACAATCTTGTCCCTTATATTAAAATTTTCATAATTCGGAACAAGAGTATAAAGCATATCTGCAAGGCCTGCTACAACAATATTCTCTGTTCTTTCAATCATTTCCTTACCATAAGAGGTAAGGTGTCCAACAATATAAAGGAAAAATGAACATATAATATTAAATGCATCTGTTGTAAATGTTCCGAGTGCAAGGGTAATTCCACCTATAAGTATTAGTTCAAAAAATATAAGAAGGAGTGTTTTAAAAACCTCTATATCAGGAATACTTTTTTTGAAAAGCAGTAGCCCTATAAAAAAGAGCGTTGTTAGAATAAAATTCACAAAAATAATAAGTGATACACCAAAGAATTTTCCTAAAACAAAATCAGATCTTCTGATTGGTTTTGTTAAAAGGGTATAAATCGTACGGCGTTCAATCTCTGTGGAAATTGCAGTAATCGAGGCGAATATTGCTATTAGAGCGCCAAAAAACTCGATTGCAGAGAAACTAACATCCTTAATCATCTTTAACTCTTCTTCAGCAGTGAGAAAGGAAAACAGTTTTGATGCACCGATTACAATAAGGGCAAAAATAAGAATAATGTACAGGGTCTTTTTCCTCATTGATTCCCTGAAGGTATTAACCGCTATGGTCCACATCTTTTTCATTTTGGTTCTCCTGTTTTTACTGCTTCCTGATTGTCAAAGGCATAAATTGTTTTTACAAAAAGGTCCTCAAGATTTTCTGCCTGGTATTGTTTATTCAAGGCATCAAGTGTTCCTGTAGCAAGAAGATGTCCTCTATGAAAGATTGCGATTCTTTCGCAGACCCTTTCAACCTCTGAAAGGAAATGGCTTGAAAGAAGTATTGTTTTTCCCTGTTGTTTCAGTTTTATAAGGAGATTCCTTGTATCCCTGCAGCCAATAGGGTCAAGTCCTGTGGTCGGCTCGTCGAGTATCAAAATCTTTGGGTCATTTATTAAACTTGCAGCAAGCCCAATTCTTTCGAGCATACCTTTTGAGTAATGTCTCAAGGTAAGCCGTCGGGCATTGTTCAGTTCAACAAGTTCAAGAAGTTCATCTATTCTTTTTTTCGCGACATCTGGTCTGATTGAAAACAATCTCGCATAAAATAAGAGCAATTCTGGTCCATTAAGATAATCATAGTAATAAGGATTTTCCGGTAAAAACCCAACATACTGTTTCATTTCAATATCATCAGGGAGTCGTCCCATTATTCTTGCTTCACCTGATGTTGGAAATAGTATCCCGAGTAACAATTTCAAACATGTTGTTTTACCTGAACCATTTGGTCCGAGAATTCCGAAAATTTCGCCCTCGTTAATCTCAAGGTCAACATTTTCAAGGCCAACAACAAACTTTTTTCTTCCAAGGACATAGTGTTTTGTAAGTTTATCTGTCTGTATGATTGCCATAAAATCCCCCTAATTAGTAACCTATACCATCAAAATTATTCAATAGTACTGTTTTTGCAAACAATTAAAAATTCCCCTTATTTTAACATAGTTTTATATCTTCACAAAGTCAGTAAAGGTGGCTTTTATAACATCCAGGAGAAGATCAACACTTCCTTTAAGATTTTTTGTCCTTTTCACAAGAATATGGCATCTTCTTTTCAGTTGCTCTTCTAAAATCTTTTTATCTCCTTCTCTGTCATCAATATCATCGAGAATCTGGAATGCTTCACCAAAAACAATTCCGATATCTTTAAGTTTTTTAACGATGTTTAATTCACATTGTCCAATTATTGCCGGTAATTCAAAGCATAAACTGAATAGTTCCCCTGTTTTTTTTCTATCAAGCCATATCTTTATATCTGCGGGTAGTGGCTTATTTTTAAATTTCATATCAATGGATTGACCTCCTGCCATTCCGTTTGAACCAAGGGCATCACAGGTTCTTATTACTGCCTGATAACTTTTGCATTTTGCTATTTCTTTTATTCCAAGACACAAAAGAGCATCCCCAGCAAGAAGTGCCTCTGCTTCTCCAAACTTTTTGTGGCATGAGGGTTTTCCTCTTCTAAAATCATCATTATCCATACAGGGAAGGTCATCATGAATAAGAGAAAAACTATGAATAAGTTCAACCCCGCATGCTGCTGGAAGAATTTTCTTTGTCGGTATGCCTACTGTTTTTGAAACAGCAATAACAAGCACAGGTCTTATTCTTTTCCCACCAGGGAAAATAGCATACCTCATTGCTTCCTCGAGGGTTTTTGCCATGCCACCGGTATTTTTCAGACAATTGTGCAGATACTTGTTTATAATTCTGACTAATCCTTCAATATTTCCTTTTTTCTCACTCGAGACTTTCTTGATTTTATCCTCCTTTATTGCGTTTTATTTACCCACGGTATATCTTTTTCATTCTCGAGATGCCAAACCGCGTTAAAATTTCATGTGGAACAGTATGATTAATTTCAGCCATATCTTCGGCTGAAATCTCTGAATCAAGAAAAACAACTCTATCACCCTGTTCTGTATTTTGATTTAATTCAAGGATTGTCTGGTCCATACATATATTTCCCCTGATTGGCAAAAGCGAATCCCTGCATTTCATATAAAAATTGTTCGATAATGCCCTGGCAAGCCCATCGCCATAGCCAATTCCTGCAATTCCAATGCGGGTTTCTTTTTGACATACAAATCTTCCACCATAACTCAGTCGCGTTCCAGCATCAACATTTCTTACAAGCAAAATCTCCGTAGAACCGCAAATCGCATACTTAAGCGAGGGAAGACATTTGAATGTTTTAAGAAAAAGACATGGATAAACACCATAAAGAAGAAGGCCTGTTCTTACCATTGAGAATCCTTCGAAACTTTCGGGGACATTAATAATCCCACCTGAATTTGCAATATGGGTTGTTGTTCGCCATTTCGCTGGAATTTGTTTGAGAACATCCCGAAAAATCCTTACCTGTTCGAGGGCAAATTTCCTGTCAGGGTTTTCAGAATCTGAAAGGTGTGAGAATATACCCTCAAGTTTTATGTTCTTCCTTGATTTTATTCTTCTTACTGTTTCATAAAGATCCTCTGGCATGATGCCAATTCTTCCCATGCCTGTATCAACCTTAATATGAACTGAAACATTTTCTGACAATGGTATACAATCTATAAAATCTTGAGACGGTAATGTAATAGATATCCTGTGGCTGATTGCGTTTTTAATATTGTCCTTCCTTATTGGGCCAAGAACAAGGATTGGCCTGGTAATACCCGCTTTTCTCAATAAAATACCTTCTTCAACTGTTGCAGTTCCAAACCAATCAACAAGAGGTTCTATCTTTTTGCTTATAGGAACTGCGCCAAGTCCATATCCATCGCATTTAACACATGCGAGAAGTTTTTTCCCAGTGTATTTCTTTATGATTCTTACATTGTTTGATATCGCGTCCAGATCTACCTCAAGAATTCTTTCATTTTTTTTCATTTTTTTTCATTTCCATTTTAATCTGTTCAACGACCAATAAAGGATCTTCACTTTTAATAATAGGCCTGCCAACAACAAGGTAATCAGCGCCTGCACTTACTGCCTGTGAAACAGTTGCAGTCCGTTTTTGGTCATCACCTGATGCCTTTATTCTTATACCAGGACATACCATTAAAAATGGATGTCTGAATTTTTCTCTTAGAAGATTAAGTTCATGGACAGAACAAACAATTCCATCAATTCCACATTTATATCCTAATTCTGTTAGTTTCAGGATATGATTGTTTATATCCATATAAAGTCCAATCTCTTTTATATCGTTGTCTGAGAAAGATGTAAGAATTGTTACGCCAATAATCTTTGTGTCTGTGTTTCCAGTATTTCTTGCTTTAATTGCTGTTTTTAGCATATTGCTACCACCAAGTATATGAACTGTTAAAAGTTCAACACCCATATCACATGCTGATTTTACTGCATTTTCCACAGTATTTGGAATATCAAAAAACTTCAAATCAAGAAAAACTCTTTTCCCTAATAAGGTAAGCCACCTTATTATCTTAGGTCCAAATGCTGTAAACGGAATTATTCCAACCTTATAAAACATCACTGAACTACCGAGTTTTTCAACAACTGCTTCGGCTTCTTTTCTTTCTGCAATGTCTAAACTAACAATTAATTCAGGCATGTTTTCTTCCTGTGCTTTCAAGTAGTGCAACGCAAACAAGAATAAGCAATGTCTGACAGAAAACAATTATTCCCCCTGAGGTCGTCAGGTTTCTTAAAAGCAAAGCGCCAATTCCGCAGGCAAGTGTAAGCAGATAACAAAATATTACTGCCTGTGTAGGGCTCATCCCGAGCCGTACCAATCTATGAGAAAGATGGTTTGTATCAGCCATAAACACTGGTTTTTTGTTTTTTATCCTTATACAAACCACGCTTATAGTATCAAAAAATGGCAGTGCAAAAATAAGAAGTGGGCTTAATACAGGAAGGAAACTCTGGTAAGGCCTGTACTGGTAGTATGTCCCCATAATAGCAAGACATCCGAGAAAATAACCAATAAAACTGCTTCCACATTCTCCAAGAAAAATTTCTGCATGTGGGAAATTATACTTTAGAAAGCCAAGGATACTTCCGAGAAAACATGCAAGAAGTGTTGATATAAAGAGTTGACCATTACCTGATGAGAAGAAGAAAAATATACTGCCTGCAATAAAGGCAACCCCGGCAGCAAGACCATTCATATGGTCAAGAAGGTTAAAACTATTCATACAGACAACAATCCATAGTACTGTCAGGATAATGTGAACATACAGGTTTGATGAGAAAAAAGAGATTTTAATTCCTGCAAAAAATGTTATAAGTCCGCAAATAATCTGAAAAAGAATTTTTGTTAGGGGATTTATATGATAGATATCATCAAGAAATCCCACAATAACCACAACTGCAGATGTAATCAAAAATGCTGCAAGTTTTGGCATTACAGAGGATATACTTGCTGAATAAGCAGAGAAATATGGAAGAAGATTTTTCCCTGAAAGGCCGATAATTATGGTTCCAACAATTGATAAATAAACAGCGATTCCCCCTGTAAGCGGCGTTGGAAAAGTATGAACCTTTCTTGGAGAAGGATGATCAAGCACATTAAAAACATAGGCAAATTTCTTTACCAGGGGCACAAACATTAGAGAAAGGCATAGGGAGCCGAGAAAAACCAGGATATATACCAGTTTCCACACAGATTCCTGCCACATATATTTGACGCCTTATTTCCTTTGTTTTACCAGCAAACAAATCACCTGATTCTGTCTGCGATGGTATAAATACATTAAATATAAGTGTTCACTGAATTCTGTCCACTTAAGTAGCAAAACATTGAAGAGAAAATTACATTTTATACTCTTTACTCTATACTTGCTACTTTCTGTCTTTCAATAGATCCTGTTGACTGAATATTTGCCGATTAATGGCTATCTTCGACATACCTGTGCAACCACCTCTTCTATATCTCTAAAATCAAGTTATCTGGCAAACTCACTTTCTCTTTTTTCCCTGATGACTGTTACCTTTACCTGTCCTATGTATTTTAGATTTTCCTCAATCTTTTTTGCTATGTCCCTTGCAAGGAGCATTGCCTGCTGGTCTGAAATTTCTTCTGGTTTCACAATAACCCTTATTTCTCTTCCAGCAGAGATTGCGTATGCCTGGTCAACACCTTTAAAAGAAGATCCGATCTTTTCAAGTTCTTCAACCCTGCGAAGATAACTTTCCAGTGTATCCCTTCTTGCTCCTGGTCTGGTTGCAGAAAGAGCATCAGAAACCTGAACAATTACTGTATATGGCGAGGCAATATCAAGGTCTTTATGATGGTTTAATGCAGCATCGACAACCTCTTCTGACTCACCACATTTGCGCAATATATCCCCTCCAATTTCAGGATGGCTACCCTCTATCTCCTGATCAAGTGCTTTACCAATATCATGAAGCAAAGCAGCTCTTCTTGCAATCTTTGGGTTCAGTCCGAGTTCCGCTGCAATCATTCCCGCAAGATATGCTGATTCTTTTGCATGTTGGAGTACATTCTGTCCAAAACTTGTTCTGTATCTCAGTCTTCCAAGTAGTTTAATAAGTTCTGGATGCAGGTTTTCTATCCCCAGGTCAAATGCAACATTTTTTCCATCTTCAATCAATTTTTCTTCCATCTCCTGGGTCGTCTTCTGGATAACCTCTTCTATCCTTCCTGGATGAATCCTGCCATCTGCTATAAGTTTTTCAAGTGCAAGTCGCGCAATTTCTCTTCTATAGATATTAAAAGAAGAGATTGTAATCGCTTGAGGAGTATCATCAACAATTAAATCCACTCCTGTTGCAGATTCAAAGGATCTGATATTTCTTCCTTCTCTTCCTATAATCCTTCCTTTAATTTCGTCATTTGGCAAACTTACAACAGAAATCGTGCTTTCGGTGGCTGCTTCTGAAGCAAGTCGCTGCATCGCAGAAATAAGAATTTCTCTTGCCTTTTTATTTCCTATTTCCTTTGCCTCTGATTCTATCTTGCGTATAATTTCAATAGAACTGTTTCTTGCTTCCTGCTCCATTGCCTTTATCAGTGTTTCCTTTGCCTGTTCTCTTGTCATTTCTGAGATTTGTTCAAGTTTTTTCCTTTCCTGTTCAATAATGTTTTCAATCTCCTGTTTCTTTTGTTGTACCTGCTGTTCTTTTTCTGAGATTTGCGCTTCTCTTGTCCCTATCTCGGCTTCTTTCTTTTCAAGAAGTTCTACCTTTTTTTCGAGCATAACCTCGCGCTGATTCAAACGTCTTTCAAGAAACTGCAATTCTTTTCTTTTGTTTCTTGTTTCTTTTTCAAATTCAGATCTTAGCCTGTATAGTGTTTCCTTTGTCTGTATATCAAGTTCTTTTTTCTTTGTAAGTGCTACACTTTCGGCTTCCTTTATTATTTCTCTCGCCCGTTCTTCTGCTGCTTTAATAGTTCTTTCTCCAATATACTTACGCCACAGATATCCAATAAGAATGGCAAGCGCGCCCCAAAATATAAACAACGGTATTATGATAGGTGCTGAATTAATATTAATTGTAACCACCCCCTTACTTGTAAGGGATATCCAGGATGGTTAAATAGATGGGTACAATTGTATGCCTGGTTTGCCGTGTTGTTCTATCAAACAAAGGGTAACAATTGTTTTTTCTATTTTCATATCTTTACCATCCTCATTGACCTTATTCCTGGAAATTTCCCTATTTCGTTAATTGTTATATTATCGATTTCTTGATCTAAATTCAAAACAGTAATAGCAGGTCCCCCTTTTATTCTCCTGCCCATTGTCATTGACGCAATATTAACATTTTTCCTGCCGAGTATTGTTCCAATATGACCCACAATCCCCGGAACATCATCGTTTCTACATACAAGAAGTGCGCCCTCTGGTGTGGCTTCAACAGGATATCCGTCTATTCTTACAACCCTTGGTTCAGAAGCAACCACTGTTCCTGCCAGCGAATATGTTTTACCATCAATCAGCGCCTCAACAGTAATAAGATTTGAAAATTGTTCTGCGGAAATTTTTCTCTTTTCCGTAAACCCCACGCCTTTTTCCTTAAGAATTAAGGGCGCATTTACGTATGTTGCCGGCTGAAACCTTTCACAAAAACCTTTGAGGAGATATACCCTTAAAGGAGCAATATCATAGTTTGTTATCTCGCCTGCGTATTCAACAGATAATTCCTCGGGTATCCCATCAATCATCTGTGCAAGAAATAACCCCAGTTTTTCCGCGAGGTCAAGATATCCCTTGAATCTTGATATAACCTCCTTGTCAATAGACGGAACATTAACAGCATTTTTGATGGTTTTATGAATAAGTGCATCGACAATCTGCTTACATATATCCCTTGCAACATTAATCTGTGCTTCCTTTGTTGATGCTCCAAGGTGTGGGGTTGCTATTACATTATCAAGTTCAATCAGTGCCCTACAACCTGGAGGTTCACTGCAAAAAACATCGAGAGCAGCTGCCTTAACTTTTTTGTTCCTTATAAATTTTTCGAGAACTGCCTCATCAAAAAGTCCACCCCGTGCAACATTAACAATCATAACTCCATCCTTCATCATAGAAAAATGCTGTTCCTTTAGGATATTTTCTGTATCCTTGTTTAATGGAAGGTGCAGGGTAATAATATCTGCTTGTTTGCATATGCCTTCGAGGGTAACAAGACCAACATCAATCCTTTGCATTTCTTCTTCTGACACAAATGGATCATATCCGAGTACATTCATTCCAAATGCTTTTGCATATCCTGCAACGCGTCTGCCAATCCTTCCAAGCCCAATAATACCGAGGGTTTTACCAAAAAGTTCTGTTCCCATGAACTGTTTTCTATCCCATTTGCCCGCTTTTAAAGAACTGCAGGCAGCAGGTATATGTCTTACCATGGAAAGTATAAGCGCAAATGTATGTTCTGCAGCAGAAAGAGTATTTCCTTCAGGAGCATTCATAACAACTATTCCACAGGACGTTGCTGCCTGAACGTCAATATTATCAAGCCCTACCCCTGCTCTTCCAATAATCTTTAATCTTTTTCCTTTTTCTATAACAGGAGCAGGAATTTTTGTTGCGCTTCTAACTATAACAGCATCATAGTTATCAATGATTTTCAGCAAATCATCAACAGGTATTTTTCCCTTTTCATCAACAATAAAACCAGCATCTTTTAATATTTCAATTCCCTCTTTTTCCAGATCATCCGCTGTAAGAACCCTAATCTGCTCCACTACATCTCTCCTTTTCTCTTCATTATTCTTTCTTTAATAATACTTATTTTACCAATGACTGGCACTCTTGTCAAAGTTTTAAGGGATTTTCTGATTATGCGGGTATATCCATTCACAGGTAAAATCAGGAAAATACTACGAATCTCCATTGAAAAATGCAAAAAATAGATACCAAGTTGGAAGATATAAATATTGAAACATCTTCCTGTTTATTTCTTACTTACTATTCTTCAATAAGACAACCTGGTTAACTGAGTATCTATAAATTTATTCAATCATTACAACACAGGACGAATGCGGAGGTAAATTCTTGATTTTAACCGACTTACCTTTTATCGATACAGATTCTGATATCATGCCCCTAATATTTAGAATACGCAATTTTGAATTTTTTGGAACATCAAGTTCTTCTGTGTTTATCAAGACATCCCCATTCATTTCTTCTTTGTCTTCAAGATTCGTAATGAGCAAAAGCGCTTTACCCTGGTTTGATTGCCATAAACTTGGGAATAGCCAGAAATTTTTGCAGTAAACTGCGTTTGTTGGGCAATACGCAGGGTTATGAAGTTTTACGATATCCCCGGGTAAACTGGTCATTGCATTCCACAGTGGTCTCATATACTCAGACGCTTTTGCAAATGGAACACCTGGCTCAAGAACAGGATGACCCGTCATTCCAAAGGCACAGCATATTGCTGCTGCCTTTTTCCCAGAAAATTCTGCCCTATCTTTAAGGTTTCCTCCAATTAAATGTGCGCCAGAACAATCAAAACATGAAAAATATGCTGTGCTTTCAGGAACAGTAAGAAGCTCATCATGTTTTATTGATAATTCCCCACACAATGCAGCATCAAGACAACTCTGGCTGAGCGCAAAAGGAAATCCTGTATGGCCAATAATAGCTCCGTTTTCACCAATTCTTTTTCGCATTGCCCTCAGATACATAAAATAGCCATATGATGACCAGTGAAGAAGGCTTGTTTTTGTAAAGCCCATTGCATGAGGAGAATTCCAGTCAGGATAAAATCCATCCCAATCTCTTTTCATATACTCCTCAAACCATGTCTGATACATCTGATACTGTTCACAGCCCCTGATATAGGTTAAAACTCTCATATTACGTTGGTGACACCTATCAACAAATGCCTTAAACCATTTAGGATCTTTAACAACATAATCTGCAGGTGGTTCACAGTTTGTCCCTGGATTTCTCATCCAGAACTGGTGAATAATCATTAAATTTGCGCCAAGGTCTGCTGCTTCATCAACCCTTTTTATATCAGGGTTGCCCTTAAACAACTGTGGTGGTTGACAGGCAACCTGTTTGATTGGCATTAAAGCCCATGGCCACTGATTTTCAATAAGTGCATAGGGATACATACAATGAGCAACCCTGCAACCAAGAACATTGTTTCTATAGGCAGGATCAACACCTTTCCCACTTTGGGTTCGAGATGTAAGAAACAGCATACCCCATTTGTTTCTATATCTAACAGGTTCACTTATCTTCATTTGGGTCCCATGAAAGATATACCAGTGAAGTGCCCATTTGTTTCCCTCTTTGCCACCGCAACTCATTGTATACTGCCGGGGTGCATCATTAAAACCTATCCACTCATCAAGGACAAACTCAATCTTATTGCTAAAAAACTTTGTTTTATCCCAGCCGAGGTCTATTGAAGCAAGAGGCCATAATTCCCTCTGACAGGATGTTTCAGCAGGTTGTTTATAGAGATCAAGTCCATAAAAAACATGGGTTGTTGAATAATCTCTTTTATACCATGGTTCCCTTGTAAAATATCCCCATTTTGCTGATTTTGCTGTTTCGATATCAAGAAGAACATTCATTGATATTTCATTCAGAGTAAAACTTTTTTTCCCATCTGTATCAATTATCTGTTCGCAGAAAACAGCGCCTTCTGAGAATATCTCATATCTCTGTGTAATTTTTACAGAGCCACCCGCAATTTCTGCCTCATTCTGGATGACAACTCTTTCGTTGTCAGATGACTCAACAGTGAGTTTTGATTTTGTTTCAGAAAGATTGTATGCCTTGCCATCAACAACAAACCTGAGCCCACAGATAGTATTAGAACCTGAAAGAAGTTTATGCGATTCCATTTCATTTTTACACGCAAAATCAACTATTTCACCGCCTTTATCTGCGTTCCACGTAAGTTTTCCTGAACCTGTTTCAACAGTAATTTTTCTGCCATCTCTGCGAATTTTTAACATATACTTTCTCCTTTTTTAACAGGATTATTTGAAATTTGATAATACACCAAAAAATCCAATATGTCCAGATACTGTACGCATTGGGGGCATAGGTAACATTTTTGGTACTGAAAAAAGAAGTCAAAAGGCGTTTTTTTAATGATTCATAAGGTCTTTTGAAATTATATTCTACAAGCCACTTTGTAAGCAATGGGTTAAGTATTTCGTGAAAATATATCTCTTTTCTGGATTACACCAGATTACCTTTGTATCCATTTGAAATAATAAATCTTTAATTCCCTTTTTCTGCAACTCTGTTATCCATTTCTTCTTTTTGCCATACCGAATATGCTCTTTCCTTATTTTTATCACCCTTTTCTCTTGTTGCTGGCTGATTTCTGGTTACCTGGGCTTCTTTGGCGCTTTACTCTTACAAAACTATTGGGGTGTTACCTATGTATCTCAACTTCTGCATTTCAACCATAGAATACAGCCGGCCTGGATTGAAGTTTATTTATTTTCGGAAATCTGCAAATTTCCTGTCTATTTCTTCTCTTAATTCTTCACCAGTATCTTGAAACACTGACAGCAGTTCCTCATAAATATTTCCATTTCCCACAAAATTCCAGAATTCCTCTCCTACCAAAATTTCACCGTTCTTTAAATCGTATAATCCTTTTAGTGTCCATCTTTCGTAAGGTTCAGGGTGATAGGGATTATAGGGAATTGCCAATCCCGTGAAAACCCTGGCTGTTTTTTCCTGGCTCAATCTCAGAGCCACCCATCTCAGGAGTTTACGCTTCAAGGCGATAAACTCTTTCATATTTGGTTTGGCACTTGTGATATCAAAATAATATTCTGTATCCTTTATTTTTACAAATATATCTACAACAGAATCCTGATTAATTTTTGCCTCGTGCCTTTCTCAAAGTATTTCTTTAAGAAAACCTCGACCAATTTTGGAATAAATTTACCAAGATATGGATGTGATCATTTCCGAGGATTTCGATATTCTTTTTTGTATCTACATTCTCCTCGATTACTCTGGCATCTATCCCAAACTTGCTTGCGGCTTTCTTGTTAATCTCTAACATTTATTTAATATAATGGATTATTGTTTTTAGATTATTATACTGCAAAGTGTGGACGAAATTCTAACAATAATTGTGGTATAATGACCAATATGAAAAAAAATGCGATTGTTTTTGATTTTGATGGTCCCCTTGTCAATAGTGGCTGGGACAAATCAATTCATATTCTTTTTTCATCTTTTGTTGCCTGCTGGGATACTGGGTTCAGAAAATTTCTTCATCCTGATAATCTCGAGATTGATATAAACAAAATGATTCAGGGCTTTGTTAAATATCCTGGTGCACCCAGATTCCAGCAATTATCAGCGGTTGTCAGTTGCATTGTAAGAAATAAGCCAGAATCAGTAAAAGAACCCTATGAACTTGGTGTGGATGAAAACCTTCAGAAAGAATATAAAAAACTGCAGGAAAGGTATAATGAATTTTACTCTGGGTTAAATGATGCGGCAGCAAGATTATTCTGGAAGCCACTTCCACCAGTAAGAAAGGTTATTGAAACACTTTCAAAAGATTACGACCTTTATGTTGCCTCGGGTATTATTCAGGAAATCCTCGAAAGGGACTTTGACCACTATGGTTTTGATAGGAAACTTTTTCTGGGTATAAAGGGTAGCGACCCTGCAGGTGCCATTGACAAAGCAGAGATATTGAAACAAATCAAAAACTCCTGCTATGAAGATGTTCTTTTTATCGGAGATTCAAGCAAGGACTTAGAATACGCAAGAAAAGCAGGAGTGAAGTTTTTCAGGATTAAGACCGCAGATGATTATGAAAGGTTAATGAATCAGATTAAAAATGGTCTTCCAGATGAACAGGATATATGGGAATACACAGAACAAGAACTCGAGATTATAAAATCAAAGGTTCTTTTTCTTATGAAAACCTACGCAAGTGGAAAAAAACTTTCATACCAAGATATTACAAGGTGGATAAATACAGGTAGATTTTCCCCTTGATTTTCTGTTTCCGCTAAAATTTTTATATTTTCAGCGGAGCCCTCTCTATGATACCTTTTTCAAGTGGTTTGTTCTTCAAAACCTCATTAGGCCCATAAAATCCCTTGCTTATTCTGCAAAGAGAATAAAAGATTGTATTAGGGCCAACAAATACACCTGGGTCTGAAACTGAATTACAGCCAACCTGTGAATAATCTCCGAGAATAATGCCAATCTTTGGTCTACCAATGTCATATTTTTTCTCCTGGACTACAATCACAACATTTTTCTTTCCTGATATACCAGCGTATATACCAAGATTGGCTGTTGTTGCCTGGTTCCCAAAGTGAGTAGCATATCCGCAGATACTATCCCCAACATATGACGGATGCGGGAAATTCGCCTTGTCCATCATCACACCATTTTTTATTTCACCGCGATATGTTCCACCATCACCTATGATGACATCTCCCCTGAAATATGCACCCTGCCTTATCTCGTTTTTATTTCCTATGATTGTTGGGCCTTTTATCCCGACACCGGATTCAATAACATTATTTTCACCTATATAGATATCACCCTCATCAAGAAAAACACTTGCTCCAGTAAGATGTGTATCCTTCCCAATAAATAATGTATGGCCTTTATCTTTAAGCGAACCTTTTATAAAGGATGGTTCGAATATTGCCCCATCTTCAACATAAATAACAAAATTACCTGTACTTTTCCCTTTGAATGCTTGAGGAGACAATTCTTTTACTGTACTGGAATTTTTCTTTTCCTGAAGAGATTTTTGAATCCATTCGCAGGCATAAGGATGAATTGCCTCAAGGACTGATATAACCGAATTTATTTCCTGTCTTTCAAAAAGATCGCGATGCCTGAATGGATATTTATTGAAATCAAAATAAAAATGGACCTTTAATCTTTCTGGCACCTCATTTTGAGGTATATCTTTTAACTTTAGTATTTCTCCTTGCATATATTCCTCCTGTGTTTAGGTATAGATTTTAATATGAATGATAGAAAAATTCAACCCTCTAACTTTTTTTATTTGAAATTCGTGTAAAACCAGCAAGGGAAAAATATACATCTATCAGTTAAAACCAGAAGTAAAATATCAATAAAATGATAAAATGATAGAAAGAAATCCTAATTTGAATTAAAATATACATTAACCATGAATTATGAAATACCGTACAGGACTATCGACACAAAAAGAATAAAAATAAATCTTGGTGCTTTTTTTGGGAAACGAAGGACCATTTTATCTTATTTTTTCCTTTTGGAATGAGGAAAAGAAAATTTTCTTTTTGTAAATGGATAGAAAAATTTCAGGATTTAATTCTGTTAATTTTTAATGTGGGTTTTCAGGAGAATAGAAAATGTTTATAAAAAAAAGGTATACCCTATGAAGCATCAGGAAATAACATCCTTACTTTTAACCTTGCACAGGGAACTTTTAAGGGACCAAAGTAAAGAACAGGTTTTCAATAAGGTTATAAAGATTATCAGAACTTTTATAAAATGCGATACATATGCCATCTTGTCGGTTGAAGGTAAAAATATCAGTATTGCAGCCAGTTGTGGGCTCAATAAAAATAAAAAAACTGATATAATCGAAATAAATCAATCTGCCAATCCAATAAGATGTGCCTTAAAAACAGGAAAAAGTACAATAACTGTAGATATTGCTAAAAACCATAATGAAAGTTTATTCTTAGATTATTCAATAAACTCTTTGTTATGCGTACCTGTAAAAACAAATGGTAATATATCAGAAATCATTATTCTTGGTTCAAAAAAGAAAAATACTTTCACACAAGATAATCTTGATTTTGTCAATCTTCTTTCTATGGAACTTTCTTCTATTCTCGAAAGGATTCTCCTTTATTCAAAGGTTGAAGAACTTTCTATCAAAGATCCTTTAACAGGATGTTTTAATTATAGAAACCTTTTTTTTGATCTAAAAAAAGAGATTGAAAGGTGCAAAAGATATAAAAAGGTTTTTTCGGTTGTGATGATTGATATTGATAATTTTAAGAAATACAACGACAAATTTGGGCATCAAAAAGGGAACAAACTTCTAAAAAATATTGCAGAAGTAATACGCAAACAATGCAGAAAAGCAGATATTATATACAGATATGGCGGAGATGAATTTTTATTGCTTCTTCCTGAATCCCATAAAGAAGGAGCAGGAATATGTGCAAAAAGGATTGAGGAAACAATCTATAAAATGAATCTAAAGGTCGATGAAAACATCGCTATCACAATCAGTACAGGAATTGCAGGTTTTCCCGATGATGCATTCACCCCAAAAACGCTTATTAAACTCGCTGACAGAGCGATGTATAAAAACAAGTTCAGAAAAAAAAATAACCCTGATTATTTGCTTTCGCACTCCTGAATTTTCTTCAGAATCTTTTCATGCAAAACTGAATTTGTCGAAACAACAACATCAAGAACTGTTTTGACATTATCGCTACATTTAACCTTATTACCCTTAAAATCAGTAACAATAACCTCTGCCTGTTCTGCTATGAAAATCCCTGAAAAAACATCAACAAACGGTTGTTTCATAGCAAAATAAACATCAATTTTTCCCTCTGCAACATCAGCAAATCCGTATGGTCCCCCATTTGGCAGGAAAAACTTAAAGGGCAGAAGAAGATCCCTGTATTTATCAACAAGGGGAACAAGAAATTTTTTAGGTTTCATAGCATATGACTCAATACTTGCTCCATCCATATCTGTTACATCATTTCTTCCCATTTGCTGTCTATACTTTTTATCAAGTTTTACTTCCTTTGAGATTTTTTCGCCATCAATATCCGCAAGAAAAGCACCGTTTTTATCTGCATATGCAATCTTACCACTGACACAATCCCCAACGCAACAACACACAGGATTAAAATCTTTGTCATAGAAAGCAACAGAACTATACCAGAAATCCTTTATTCCATGTTTAAAAAGATAACTTCCATCAAATGGATCGCATACCACATAAAGCAAATCTCCTGGTTTATCTGTATTAATTTCAATCCTTCCTGCTTCTTCTGAAAGAAGAACAAAAGGTTTTCCCCATTCTTCAAGCCGCCTTCTATAGGTATTTTCTGTATCTTTATCAACCTTTAGAATATCAGGATCCCAGTTTTTGTATTCACCCAACCTTTTTTCTACTTCCTCCCAGCCGATATTTTTTTCGCTCAATTCATTTACGATATCAAGTCCTTCTGCAACCATTGCAAGGTTGCGGGCAAGAATCTCTGGCTTATCAGAAAAATTTTCCAATCTTTTCTTAAAAATTACATCTGACATATTATCCTCCTTTAACTTTGGTTAGTTCTGCTGAAAATTTTCTATCTTATCTCTTTTTAAAATTGCAGGTATATTTATTATAACCTCTATATCAATTATGTACCTAATTTTTGCTTTTTCCTGTACTCGTAGATTCCTTTGTTCCTATAGTAAAAAATGGATAGAGTAGATTGCTTACCCACTCTTCTAAAACCCATTTGCGTTAAGGAATTATTCCAAATCTTATTCCTTTCGATAAAATATGAAAAATGTTAATATATTTTATGAAACCCATGGTATTTATTGCTTTATCTTCTTTGTAAAGGAAGGCGGGATAGATTTGTCTCCTTTTTCAAATTGGGAATTTGTGTGTAAGGAATAGTTTATAAAGGGGGCGAGGGGGATTTAGAAGGGATGGACATAAAAACTTTTGAAGCCATTGAAAAATAAACAGAAAAAGTACTAAAAGTTCAGTCAGGTCTGTCGCTACCCAACAAAAAAAGGATAAAAGATGAAGAAAACAAAATTGGGAATTATTGTTGGATCAGGAGAAAATCTTGACCAGACATTTCAAAAAGTAAAAATGTTTAATTTCTCACTGTGTCAGATGGGGTTTATTGCTGAAAACATGGCAATGTTTGATCCTGTGAGAATTAAACAAAAGGCAGATGAATACAGTGTTGAAATCTTTTCTGTATTTCTTCTTTTCAATGGACAGGTTTTCAATCTTAAAGATGGTCCTGCAACAATGGGTTTTGTCGCACCTGCTTTTAGAAAAGAGCGGCTGAAACTTGCGCTTGAGTTTTCTGATTTTGTTAAGGAAATGCAGACAGAATTTATTGTTTCTCATGTTGGATTTATTCCCGATGATGAGCAGGATCCTGTTTATCAGTCGTTTATTCCAGTGATAAAGGAGTTTATTGAAAAATGCAGGAAAAATGGACAGTTTTTCTGTTTTGAAACTGGTCAAGAACTTCCTTCAACCCTGAAAAGAACAATTATTGACATTGGTCTTGATAATGTGGGCATAAACCTCGATCCTGCAAATTTGATACTTTATGGAAAGGCGAATCCCATAGATGCCGTTGAGATATTCGGGAAATATATCAGGAGCATCCATGGAAAGGATGCACTCTGGCCTAATAGAGACGAGTATCTTGGTAAAGAGGTTCCTGTGGGAGATGGTATTGTGAATTTTCCATTATTGCTTAGAAGGTTGAAAAACCTCGGGTTTAATGGACCCATTATCATCGAGCGGGAAATCTCAGGAGAAAAACAGATTCAGGACATAAAAAGAGCAATTGAGTTCTTTTCAAAAATTATTTAGCCCTGCTGAATTTTATATGTTAATTCAAGGGATTTTTCAAATTGAGGAATTTCGAGAAAACTCTGTGTAATATTTCCTCCATTTTCAAGAAAGCAAAAAAGAAACTGGCCCATCTTACTTTTTCCTGTTAAAACAAGAAAAATATGGGAATTTTTATACTGAATATTCGCAATCTTTGATTCCTGTCGGTTTTTCATATAGTTTGCAATAAAATCATAGGATTTAAAGATATGGGGGATATCTCTTAATTCATTAGCAATAATGCTGATGATTGTTTCGAAATCTCCGATTGAAAAATTGGCGAGACGATTTTCGTGAAACATTAAACAACCAGATGTAAGATTTTCAAGTCCTCTTTTTATCTGAAATACGCCTTTTTTAGCAATGGAATCTACTGAATATCCGGATGAAATCGGTAAAAAATCAATATCTGCCCCTCTGGTTGTTATTTCCCCTGGATGAGAAACAACATTGAAGATATTCTGGTTATCATCAAGATAATCAACACAAAAATTCTGTATTCCGTATGGTTTTGGTTCCCAGGTAAGACCGCGCGCATCAGAAAATATTTTCCCTGGTTTTAGAAGATTCATAGAAAAAAAACAATGATTTTCTCTGAGGAAATAAAGTGAATTAAGGCCAATCTGAGACCTATGGGCATTAATTGTTTGAGCGTGCTTGATATTATATCTTCCAAAGGTATGATTAACCTCTTCAAAATGATTCCTTATTTCATCTATCTGAAATTCTCTACCATCGCTCCCAAGATATATTGATGGATCTCTTTCAGAGGAATCTCTGTTAAAAGAATGTGCTGAAAACTCTGCCTTTGATTGATAAAAATAATCTCTTATCTTGTAGATTGTGTTTTCTTTAATATCATAGATACACAATCCTACATGTGGAATAAATCCAATCTCATTAAGAACCGACACATACCTGAACATTTCTGCAGGATCCTGTTGAGATTTTCCATTTCCAGTAGCATCATTAACCCTGCATGCAATAAAAGGCGGGATACCCTTAAAAATAAAAGGTTTTTTTGCTGTCCAGACAATAGACCTCCAGAATATTCCGTCAAATCCTTTTGTATGTCCAAGGCAATTTTTGTTCCATATGCCCTGTGAAATTCCGATAATAGTAATCCTGCCTTTTCCAAAAAACTTCCATATTCCAACAGGATTAAGATGAGCGTCCCTTAAAAAAACAGTCCAGTTCTTGTCAGGAGACAAAGGAATATTCACGAGCACTGGAATATTCGTATTTATTGTTTTTTCAGCAGAAAGGCCAGAAATCCATGATTCTTCAAACAAAACAGTATCTGCCTTTTTTATGTCAAACCCATCTATATTTGTAAACTGCGAAATTAAACTGCCATATGATGCAACCATGCCATCGAATATCAAAAGTCCCATACCAGAAGAAACCTGCTTGAATATTATTTTCCAGTCATCAGGAGTTAGTTTTTTTCCTGTTGCTTCCTGGGCAATAATAAGAAGATTCGTATTGGAAAGATCGTTTGGTTCAAGAAGTGTATAAGAAATATCAATGGTCTGATACCATATTTGATAAAAATCAAGCGCACTTAAGATTGAGTTTTCAAATCTTTGATAACTAACATAATCAGAACTATCGCAGATTACTATTGTTTTCACATCTATTCCCAGTTTGCGTGGTTTTTTTCCATATCCATAAAAGAAATACCCTCTTTTTTTCTATATCTTTCGACAACCTCATCAAAAAATATAAATACAGTTTGTTCAAAAAGACAACCGCCAAACTGGATAGAATTGGGTATATTCAGAATAAATGATTTTTTACACAATTGTGTTAGGTGATTTTTTTCTGCTGTAATGCATAATGTACATGCCTTTGCTTTTTTTGCTGCTTTAATTGGAGGCAAAAGCATTCCTGGCTTGCCTGTTTTTGAAACAATAATTAAAAGATCATTGGTATCAATTGGCGGGCATATCTCTCCAATAAAAAAACTCTCTTTCCCGAGATGCCTTAATCTCATTGCAAATGCTTTACCAACCATACCGCTTCTTCCAAGCCCCCAGACAAAAATTCTCGAATGGCTTTTAATCTCATTGATAAAATCATTGTATGTCTCTTCAGGAATTTTCTCTATTGACTCAATAATTTCCTTGAGGATACTATTTTTCATATAATCTATTTTAATTCTTTAAGAAACTCTTAGCAATTATATACACAAACTTTTTACTTCCTGAAGCCACTCTTAATTTTATTTTTGGTAGTGCCAAACCCAACTGAAATTTTAGTACTTTTTCTGTTTATTTTTCGATATTTTAGAAGTTTTTATATTTCTCCCCTCTATGAATTCCCCTTTGCAAAGGGGATTTAGAGGGGTGTCTCATAGAGACAGGGCATTCAATCATCAAAACCCATGTAGTGAGGGACTTTAGTCCTGTGTCCCTTTATAATATCATAAATACATCTCACCTTTATACGCGATGTATTTATAGTTTTAGAGAAAGGATACAAAATCTCTCACTACACTTTTCCCTTAATCTCTACTTGAATATAAAGAGCACAAAATCCCAAGTACCAAAACCTGCTGTTTTTGTGTCCACACATACAGGTTCTTGACACTTTTTTTTGTGTATGGAATAATGGTTCTATAACTTAAACCATGAAACCAGACGAAATTCTACGCGTCTACAAATATGATGTAATAACACGGTTTAGGGAAAATGCAATTCTCCCTGCGTATAAAGGTGCAACATTAAGGGGTGCATTTGGAATTGCCTTCAAAAACAGTATCTGCGTAAATAAGAAAATCCAGGACTGCAATGGATGTCTTATTTCTAATAAATGCATATACAAACAAATATTCAACACAGAGGTCATCTCTGACGAAAAATCCCAGAATTTTCCCCAGCCGTTTATCCTTGAACCTCCTTATGATAGACAAACATTCTATGGGAAAAATGATTACCTTAAATTTGGCCTTATAATAATTGATAAAATGGTGGATTATTTCCCATATTTTGTGTTAACCTTTAAACTAATGGGAGAAAAAGGCATTGGCATCAGAAAAAAAAGATCAGAATTTGACCTTATCAAAATAAAAAATAGAACAAGAATTGTATTTGATGGAAAAACCCAGAACATAAAGGATTATAGAAAACCAGTCAAAATCAGTATCCCAAAAATAAAACAAAATCTTTTAACCCTTAATTTTATATCTCCAACAAGGATAAAAATCGAAGGAGAACTTATAAATGGCTTGCCATTTGTACTTTTTATAAAGTCCTTATTAAGGCGAATTTCTTTACTTAAAAAAAACTACTCAGATAATAAAAACTTCAAGATTGATTATGATGCATTATTAGAAAAAGCATGCAATATACAAACTGTTTCAAGTTCATTAAGATGGTATGACTGGCAAAGGTTTTCTTCGAGGCAAAAAACAACAATGAAACTTGGAGGTTTTACAGGACAAATAACATACAGTGGCGAAATACAGGAATTCATACCTTACATAAAACTTGGAGAGATAATTCATATTGGAAAAAATACTTCTTTTGGTCTTGGAAAATATGTTATAATCTAAACGATGAAAGGAAAATTTAATGGATAAAAAACAAGAGGCAGTAATACTTGGCGGCCTTTTGCATGATATAGGGAAATTTTATCAGCGCGCTTATCCAGATAAAACAAACCTTTCCCAGCAAACTAAAAACCTTGAAGGATATATCTGTCCGTTCAATAAAAAAGGGAATTTTTTCACCCACCAGCATGTTTTATGGACCAATGAATTTTTTAATAAATATCTCAAAGGATATGATGATGTTGCCAGTATTGCAGTGTATCACCATAGACCAGATAAATTTGAGGACAAAATTGTTCAACTTGCTGACTGGCTTTCAAGCGGCGAAAGAAGAAAAAGAGAACCAGAAGAAACCCTTCCTGTTGAAGTAAAGCAAGAACCTTTAATATCTATTTTCTCGCAGATAGAGATTAACAACAAAAAAACAGATATTCATTTTTGTCCTGCAGTAAGTATTGGAAAGAAAATAGAAGATCTATTTCCCTGTAAAAATAAAACAGATGCATTAAACGAGAAGAAAAATTTCACGGCTTTATGGGATGGTTTTTCTACAGAGATTGGGCATATAAAACCTTCTGATGGATTTAATAAAAACTATCCACGAATTCAACATCTACTCGAAAAGTATACATTATTTGTGCCTTCTTCTGCATACTTCGATAAACCCGAGGTATCTCTTTTCCATCATCTAAAATCATCAGCAGCCATAGCAGGATGTCTTGTTAATTTAGATATTTCTGAAAAAGACCTTGATGACATCATTGAAACTTTCTATATTAAACCATCCCAGATTTTGCAGAGAAAAGATTTTGTTCTTGTTTCCGGAGACCTTTCAGGAATTCAAAATTTTATCTATTCTGTAACAACAAAACAGGCATTGAAAGGATTAAGAGGAAGATCTTTTTACCTGCAGATTGTTTCTGAAACAATAGCAAGGTATATTCTTGATGAATTTAATCTACCTGAGTGCAATCTTTTATTTCTCGGTGGAGGAAATTTTACACTCTTGCTTCCAAACACGCCTGATTTCCCGGAAAAAATAAAAAATCTTGCAAAAACAATAGGAAAGAATATGCTTGATTTACATAATGGAAGAATTATTTCAGTTCTCGGGTATACAACGCTCTCCTATCAGGATTTCACAACCGAGAATTTCTCCAGAAAGATTGAAGACCTCAGAAATATTATGACAAGAGAAAAAAGAAGAAAACTCTCTCCTGTTTTTGAAGAAAAAAACCTATTCAAGCCATATCCCCAGTTTATAGACAAAGAACTATATGGATGCGAGATATGCGGAAAAGAAATTGAAACCGAAGGTAAGTGTTCTTTATGTTCGAGTTTCGAAAATCTTTCAAAAGAAATCAGATATTCCAAAACATTAGAGATTGAACATATAAAGTATGAAAAAGAACAAATGCCGGTTGATTCCTGGGAACAGTTTCCATCTACCTTGGGCTACAAATATACCTTTAAAAAAGAATCTTTAGGTTCTCGCTCTGACAAAATTACTTATATTTTCAACAACCCTGATTTTCTTACAGGTCGATGCGATGGCTGGAGATTTGAATCAATATACAGTCCTGAAGGAACCCTCGAAGATTTAAGTAAGGTTGCCACAGGTGTTAAAAAATGGGCTGCGCTAAGAATGGATGTAGATAATCTTGGCTTAATATTCAGCGAAGGCCTGAAAGAAAAAAGCAATGGGCAGAATAAAGATGTCCAGAAAATTTCTATTTCAAGATACAGTATGTTAAGTTCTATGGTATCACTATTTTTTTCCATCGGTATCAACCATTTAAGGGAAACCAGATATCAAAATTGTTGTGTTGTATACTCAGGGGGAGATGACCTTTTTATAATAGGGCCATGGTCTGATATTCCAAATTTTGCAACAGATATTAGAGAAAGTTTTATAAGGTATACCTGCAATCATCCTGGGATTACTATTTCAGGTGGGATATTTATTGCACCTTCTTCTGGTTTTCCTGTTTACAGGGCTGCCATTGAAGCAGGGCAATTAGAAGAAAAAGCAAAAACAGGAGAAAAAAATAAAATAAGTTTCCTCGATACATCTATCAACTGGCAGGATTTTTACAAAATCCATCAAATAGCAGAAGAAATTTATACCCTGATAGAAAAGAAAAATGTTTCTCGTTCTCTTCTTTACGTTTTGTATGCTGGATACGAAGAAGAAAAACTTCTTTCTAATAAAAAAATTAAAAAAATTCCTTACGTCAGAATCTGGAGGATTTTCTATGCAATAAAGAGATTTATGGAAAGACATAAACAAAAGGAAATTCAAGAAGAATTAGATGAAATAAGAAAACAGTTTATTTCTGACTTTCGTCTTCAACCCAATCTTAACACAGCGGTTAGGTGGGCAGAACTTTTAACGACAAAAGAAAAAGGAGAAAAAAATGAACAGTGAAAAAAATTTCAGAAACAGACCAGGATTTAATGAAATCGAACCCTGGCACGATGATGTAGATAAAAACAAAATAAGTTTGATTATAAATCAATCAGATGTAAAAACAATGAACGAATACGCAGATTATCTTGCAAAAAAATATGCCCCGCATGAGGAAAAAGAAAAAAAGATAAAACTTACGACCTCCCAGATAAGAAATATTCTTGATGATGTTCAAAGAATGAAAAAGGAAGACATTGAATCAGGTAAACATGAATTGCTACGGCCGAAATTAGCATATATTGCCGGGAAAAGCGATAAAAACAATTATTCAATAAGGGGACTTCGCGAAATACTGGATTTTGCATTACAAAATGTTGGAAAAGATTTTAACAAATTTGAGAATTTCAGAAACTTTTTTGAAGCCATAGTTGGATACCACAGGTTTTATAGCAAGGTAAAAGATTAATAGGAGGCATTATGAATAATGTATCATTTTTAGGCAAAATAATGATTCAGGGTAGTATAGAAATTAAGACAGGCCTTAGAATAGGCGGTATGACCACAGGGGTTAAGATTGGAGGAGTTGACCAACCTGTCATAACAGACCCAAATAATAAGCCATATATCCCTGGTTCTTCATTAAAAGGAAAACTACGATCCCTTCTCGAGAAAAAGGAACAGGTTAAGATTGCAAATGGTCAACACTCCTGCACCAGTATAGATGAATATAAAAATTGCCCGATATGCAGAATCTGGGGGATTATGGGTGATAAGATTAAGGATAATGATGCTTTTACCCTAACAAGGGTTATAATTCGTGATACATACCTTGATGAGTCATCCATTACTGAAGAAATGAGAAGAAATATGGACCTCGAATGGACAGAGGTTAAGATGGAAACCGCAATTGACAGGTTTACTGGAACCGCAAAAGGTGGCAGTTTACGTCAGATTGAAAGGATACCCGCTGGTGCTATATTCAAGCCAATGGAAATACTCTTCAATATATTTGAAGAAAATGATAAAGACCTTCTTATGAAGATTTTTGAGGCAATGGAACTACTTGAACACGATTATCTTGGAGGAATGGGTTCAAGAGGGTATGGACAGATAAAATTCAAGGACATTGATATCTTCTGGAACAGTAAAAGATCCTATACACAGGGTGCTATCAATCAAAACAAAATCAGCAATGGTTTTACAACTCCAGTAGAAATATTAAAAAACTTTGAAACAATAAAAGAAAACATTAAAAATGAATCTTAAACTTTACAGATTAAAATTTCGTTCTTCTTTTCATTCAGGAGACAGAGAAGGATTTTTAGAAAGTACAGTACCAATGCTGCATTCAGATACAATCTTTTCTGCTTTCTGCCACTCATACTGGCTTCTTTACGGAGATACCCAACTCTCAGAGTTGTTAGACAGTTTTATAGAAAACAGGCCAGTATTTTTGTTATCTTCTGCATTCCCATGGATTAAAGAAAAGGTTTATTTTCCTGTGCCATTAAACCAGTTTACAGGTGATAAAAAACTTAAAAAAATTTCATTTGTTGAAAAAAAAGCATTTGAACAACTCCTTGCAGGAAAAACACTGCAGGATATTTCAATCTATGATAGGATTTCAGAAGGAAAACCTTGGGTTATTCAAAGTACTCCCAGAATAGCATTGAACCGTTTAACAAATTCTCCTGGAGAAAACTATTTTCATTTCGGAGAAGTTTTTTTCAATTCAGAAGATTCAGGGCTTTTTTTCATTGTTAGATTTCCGGATGAATCTTTTATAAAAAACTTCCAATCTACATTAAACCTTATGGCAGACGAAGGAATTGGTGGAGACAGAACTGTTGGAAAGGGCTTTTTTAATGTGCAATGTTCTGACATCGAACTTGTAACTCCCAAAAACACAAACAGTATTATAACAGTTTCGCTTGTTCATCCAAAAGATAACGAAATCCCTAATATCAAAGATGGGTACTACGAAATCATAGAAAGAAAAGGATATATTTTTTCCTATGCTGGAAGAAATCTGCGCAGAAAATCAGTAAGAATGATTTCCGAGGCATCTGTCTTTTCTTCAAACCTAACAGGTGATATGGTTGATCTTACCCCTGAAATATTCAAACAACACAGGGTTTATAGATATGGATTTTGTTTATCTTTGCCCTGTAAATTGAGGGAAGAAAATGAAGATTAAAATAAAAACACTTTCTCCTGTTCATATTGGTTCTGGAAGAGCAATAGGTCCGATTGAATATTTTGTGAAAGATGGTTTTTTTTACAGGGTGGATATGGATGGTTTATTCAAAGATACAAGATTTCAGAAGTTCCAACCACTTTTTATAAAAAAATCTCTTGAAAATAGAAAAATTTCCGAAGTTTTCGGTGATAATTATGACCTGTTAATGGACAATATCCTTTATAAACACTCAATCTCTAAAAGTGCAGAAAACGCAAATCTTATTGAAGTAAAGGAAATTATCAAAACTGCAGGAAGGGTTTATATTCCTGGTAGTTCTATTAAAGGAAGTATTCTTTCAGGAGTAATTGAACAAATACTATTCAGAGAAGCCATACAGGTAGATCTTAAATCTTCACTCGGAAATGTTCTGGACAAAATTACAGGTGGCACACAGAAAGAGTTTAACAGATGGATTGATATCAGAGACACAAATACATTTTCTCCAGAAAATGTTCTGGAACTTTCACAGGTAAAACTTATAGGAGCAAAAACAAAAAGGGCTATGCCTATACTCTATGAAACCATTAAAACAGGTTGTGAATTTGAAACAGAAATATTCTGGAGAGCAAAGGGAAATCAATCAATTGATGAAAATTTTATACTGAAACTTGCTGATAACTTTTATCGCAAAATCTACCAGAAAGAAAGAACGTTCAATAAGATAAAACAATTCCTTCCACCAATCCCGAAAGATGCCATCCTTTTAAGAATAGGACAGGGTTCTACTGCCTGGGCAACATCCTTTTTAATTCTTGCAGAAGAAAAAGGAATAACAAGTTATAATATACAACGCCCTAAATTTCATAAAACAAAAGGCCCACCTGCCACAAGAAAACTTGTCTCTGGTGAAATTTCAATGGGCTGGATAGCAATCAGTTCTTAACTTGTTGACAATATCAAAAGGACAGAATTATGTTAAAAGCACTTATTATTTCTGTTGGTACTGGTAGGAACAGAGAGGATATTGCACATTGTATTTGTTTTTCAATATCAAATCATCCTCCAGAATTTGTTTTATTTATTGTAACAGAAAAGAGTGAGAGAGAAACCCTACCTTTTGTTACTTCTAAGTTAAGCGGCTTAAAGTATGAAAAGAGAAAAATTTCAGATGAGAACGATGTTCAGACAGTATACACATCTTGCAAACAATTTATTAAAGAAATTCCCTATAAACCCGAAGACATTGCAGTTGATTATACCTCTGGAACAAAGGCAATGTCAGCAGGATTACTTCTTGCGGCGATTGCAACAAATGTTGATACCATAATCTACATAGCAGGCAAAAGAGATACCGAAGGCCGTGTTAGTCTTGGTACAGAAAGTGCATTAACATTCAAGCCGAATATTATTTACGCCGAAAATCTATTTGACTATGCAATCTCGTTGTTCAATAACATCCAGTTTGATGCCTGTAAAGAAACACTCAAGAAAGCAAGAAACACAATATACGAAGAAGAATTTCAAAACAAACTCTCATTACTCGATAAATTAGCCACCATCTATTCTGAATGGGATAGATATAATATTGAGAAAGCATTCAACGAGATTAACACCATTGATAAAAATCAGATGCAATTCCTCTCTAAATGGAAGATTAAAAACAGGATTGAACAGAATAAAGAATTTCTATATAAAGAAAAAAACGATAAATTCTGTATTGAGCGGGCAATTGATTTATTAGAAAATGCTTCTCGCAGGGCAAATATGGAAAAAAAGTATGATGACGCAGTTGCCCGTTTATACAGATTGCTCGAGTACGGTGCACAGATTAAATTAAGCAAAAAAAATATCTATAAACTCGTAGATAATGAATGCCTTGTTGATTTTAATGCATTATCAGAAGAACTCAAGACAAAATACGAAAAATATGGTGAAAGATTACCTCTGGTAAGATCCTATGAGCTTTTAGAGGACTTAGGTGAAGAAATTGGCAGGTTCTTTATGGAAGAATTTAATAAAAAAGAAAGTATGGTTAAAAAACTGCTCGGGTTAAGAAACAAATCAATTTTAGCACATGGCTTTAATCCAGTAGAAGAAAACACATACCTTGAAATGGAAAATTTCGTAGTAAATTTTTTGAAAGAATTCTACCCTGAAATTAAAAATATTCCATCAAAAATAAAATTCCCGGTGATACAAGGGTAATGTGGCTACAATATATTTAATTGAGCAAGGCGCTAAATTAATCAAAGAGCAAAAAAAGATTGTAATAGAAAAAGAAGGCCAGGTATTGCTCGAAATTCCTGATTTCAAGGTAGAGCGTGTTTTTATCTTTGGGAATATCCAGATTACCACCCAGGCAATGAAGTTTCTTCTTGAATCAGGGATTGAAACATCATTTTTCAATATCTGGGGCCGATTAATTGGAAAACTATCACCCATTGAATCCAAAAATGTCTACCTGCGTATTCAGCAATACGAAAAGCATAAAAACCCTGAATTTGTTTTGTCTTATGCAAAGATATTTGTTGAAGGCAAGATTAAAAATATGAAGGTTGTATTACAAAAATACAGCCACAATCATCCTGAAATTGATTTTTCTCAATCAATAGCAGAACTTGATGGTTGTTCAGGCGAACTAATGAGAAAGGTGCAGGTTTCGTCTATTCTCGGGGTAGAAGGCAGGGCAAGTGCAATATACTTTGAATGTTTCAGTAAAATGTTGAGGAAAGGTTTTATGTTTGAGGGAAGAATTAAGAGGCCCCCTCCTGATCCTGTTAATTCATTATTAAGTTTAGGATATTCCCTTATAACAAATGAAATGCTTTCTACTGTTTCTGGAATTGGCTTTGACCCTTACATAGGATTTCTTCATACACTTGAATATGGAAGGCCATCCTTACCACTTGACTTAATAGAGGAATTTCGCCAATCAATTGTTGACCGACTAACACTGGAAATTATCAATAAAGAAATTATCAATCAAGACGATTTTGAAGAAAAAGAAGCAGGAGTATACCTTAAAGATGCCCCAAGAAAAAAATACTTTGAGCAATACGAAAAACGTATGCAAACAGAAATTACCAGCCCTGAGACAAACCAACGACAAACCTATAGAAAACTGATGTTTATTCAAGCGCAGAAACTTGCAAAATCATTACTGGAAAATCAACCCTATATCCCATTCACAATAAGATAATGTTTATAGTAATAAGTTATGATATTGCAGATGATAAACGAAGGAATAAGATTGCGAAGACCCTCGAAAACTATGGAACAAGAGTACAGTACAGTGTATTTGAATGTATTGTGGAAAAGGATAGATTGCTGAAATTGCAGGAAGAATTAAAAAAGATTATTGATGAAACCAAGGATAGCATAAGGTTTTATTTTTTGTGTGAGATTTGTTTGAAAAGGATAGATATCGCTGGAACAGGTGAAATTACAAGAGATCTTGAGTTTTATATTATTTAAGTGGATTAGCGCAAAGCGGAAATATATGAAAAACAATAATTTATCACACACAGCCAGAAACATTTCAGTATTTTTGAATTATAAAAGTTTGAGATTAGCGAAAATATGGTTTACAATCATTACTGGTAGCGGTTCTTTGACAACCGCTGAGAGAACATAAGACCCGCTTGATAGGGGATTGCGACGTCTTCAGTGAATACCACACACCAACATTTTTTCACTGAGAGAACATAAGACCCGCTTGATAGGGGATTGCGACCAATAGATATCTCCACCGCAAAAGCATTTTTCTTTTGCGAGAGAACATAAGACCCGCTTGATAGGGGATTGCGACCCTTTATCTATTGCCTTGTCTATTTGTTCTGGGGTGAGAGAACATAAGACCCGCTTGATAGGGGATTGCGACTTTCATATTATCCTCCTTACATTGTTAATTTCATTCTTGAGAGAACATAAGACCCGCTTGATAGGGGATTGCGACGCAATATATCCACAAAACATACCATTCAATCTTTCTGCGA
>ERZ795051.404-NODE-404-length-65602-cov-11.244481_pt1 | contig 65602 bp, 52 predicted proteins | sample MGYA00375135_ERZ795051 | MGnify/ENA primary metagenome ERZ795051 (study PRJEB30180, sample SAMN05720222) | activated sludge metagenome | isolation source: Anaerobic digester | place: Japan | collected 2015-05-26 ... | reverse complement strand
TTGACGCCGATGGCGTGTTGGACGGGCAGGATAATTGTCCGGAGCATCCGAACCCAGCGCAGACCGACTCGGACAGCGACGGGATCGGCGACGCCTGTGACAACTGTCCGCATCACCCCAACCACGATCAGGCCGACGGAGATAACGACGGCATCGGCAATGCCTGTGACGGCGACCGTGACAATGACGACGTTCCGGACGCCATCGACAATTGCCCGTTCGTGAGCAATCCCGACCAGGGCGATCTTGACCAGGACGGCGTCGGCAACCAGTGCGATAATTGCCTCGCCGTCCACAATCCCGACCAGGCTGACAGCGACGGCGACACCATCGGCGACGCCTGCGACAACTGCCCGACCGTTTACAACCCATTCCAGATGGACAGCGACGGTGACGGCGAAGGCGACGCTTGTGATAAAACGCCCGGCAAGTTGGTGGATACGGACGGCGACGGCGTGCCCGACAGCGAGGACAACTGCCCCGAGGTTGCCAACGAGGACCAGGCCGACGCTGATCGCGATGGAATCGGCGACGCTTGCGACGACAGCGACGAGGACGGCATTGTCGACGCAAGCGATAATTGCCCGACCGTCGCCAATCCCGACCAGGCGGACAGCGACGGCGACGGCGTTGGTGACGCATGTGCATTCGGTAGCGGGGATGCCGATTCCGACGGCATTCCCGATGCCCAGGACAACTGCCCCAACGTCGCCAATGCCGACCAGACCGACAGCGACGGCGACGGCCGCGGTGACGCGTGCGATCCCACGCCCATCGGTCCGTCGGGATGCTCGCAGACCTCGGCCCTGATGCTTTCGCTGACGCTGGTGGGCCTGGTCGCAGCATTGGTCCGGCGGCGCAAAGGTTGAAGCTGATTGGGGAATCTGAGCCCGAACCGCTAGCGAGGGCCAAAATGAGCCTTACTTTGGCCATTTTGGCCCTCGCTGACGCGCTTCGGGCTCTGATTTGGGCTTCTTGTCCTCCCTGGCGCTTCGGGCTCTGATTTGCCGCCTATTGGCTATGCTTCGCCTGTACTGCCCAAACCTTGAACCGGGTTTCTTCCGCCTGCCGGACAGCGAGGCCGCTCACGCCCTCAAGAGCCGCCGCCTGCGAGCGGGCGACTCAGTCGTCCTGTTCAACGGCCGCGGCGCGTACGCGCGCGCCCGCCTGTGCCCGCTTGGCAACGGCGCCTACGCACCCGCGGGAACACGCGAATTCGGTGTGCCGGTCGAACGCCTGAAGAACCGCCGCGCCCCCGCCGTGCTGGCTGAGGTCACTGTCATCGAACAGGCGCCGCCGCCCACCGACACGCTCGAACTCGTCGTGGCCGGCTGCAAAGGCCCGCGGCTCGATTGGCTGGTCGAGAAGTGTACTGAGTTGGGCGTTACCCGGCTCGTTCTGGCCGAGTTCGAGCGGTCCGTTGTGCGAGTCGGGCCCACGCACGTGCATAACCTGGAACGCACCGCGATTGAAGCCTGCAAACAGTGCGGGCGGTTGTGGCTGCCGGAAATTTCGGCCGGCTTGCCGCTGAGCGCGGCGATCGGGCACGGCCTGGCGCTGGACCGGGGCCAGGCAGACTCATCTGCGCGCCGCATGGCGTTTGCCGACCCCGCGGCCACGCTTCCGCTGGGGCGCTGGCTGGAATCGGCGGCGAGTGGCAATGTCACAGTGGTCGTCGGGCCGGAAGGTGGCCTCACTCCGGCCGAGACTGATGAGCTGAGCGGCGGCGGGGGCCAGGCGGTGCGGCTGGCCGAGCACGTGCTGCGGGTTGAGACGGCCGCGATCGCGGTCGCCTCGGTCTGTGCCGCGCGCTTGAGCGAATGAACCCCCTGGTGCTGCGGCACAGGCGTCCCGCTTGATTAACTGCGCTTGAAATGCGGCATCTCTTGCGGAACCTTGATTGACAGCTCCACAAATCCGGCAAACTGCCCCGCCCGAAACCAGGGCAATTGGTGAATCACCTTCTTTTGCCCGTTCTTTTCAATCGTGTAGTTGTTGGGCTTCTGCTCCGCGAACAGCCGCATGGCCTTTTCGCGCGACGCCCCGGGATGGCAGTCGAAGACGTTGGTGCCCAGCAACTTGCGGCCGCCATCCTTTTCCAGGTTGCGCTCGGCCGCTTCGTTCATGTATATGATTGTGCCCTGCTGATCGCAGACGAGGACCGTTGCATCCAGTCCGGTCACCCAGTCCAACGCTGGTTCCATTGTCCTAGTTCCTCAGGGTTGCGGTTCGCGTGCCCCATGAGCGATTAGAGCTGAAGGAGCGCCTTGCCTCAAGGTCTGAACAGTTATCGGTCCGCGCTCTGCCGGCGGCTCGGGCGCTACTCGCCACGATACTCGCACGAGGTGTTGCACGTCTCCCGGACGATGACCGCGGCCAGGTGCGGCAGATTCGGCCGCACCTGCCGCCAGATCCAGCGGGCGAGCAACTCGGCCGTCGGGTTCTCCAGCCCCTCGATCTCGTTGAGGTATTGGTGGTCCAGCCGGTCAAAGACGGGCTGGCAGACGGCCTTAACTTCGCCGTAATCGACGAGGTACCCCTTGGCCTCGTCGACCTCCCCGGCGAGGATTATCTCCACTTTGAAGCTGTGCCCATGCAGGCGCCGGCATTTATGGCCTTCCGGGAAGGTCGGCAGCCGATGCGCCGCCTCAAACGTGAACGTTCTGCTTAACTGAACACGCATCTTTAACTCTCAGGGCGATCCTGTTGCGCCTTTACACGCCGCGCATCGTCGGCGGCCAGATCAGCTTGTGCAACTGCAACCCGAGCCGCACGTTGAGACGGTCCGCGAGAATCCACGTCGCCAGCTCGCGCGGGGTGAGTTGGCCGAAAACCGGGGCAAAGAGCACCGGGCAGCGCTTGCTCAGGTCGTAGCGCTGGAGAACTTCGCGGGCCCAGTCGTAGTCGGCCCGGTTCAGCAGCACGAATTTGAGCTCGTCGCGCGCGGTCAGTAGCTCGAGATTTTCCCAGCAATTGCGCTCCGCCTCGCCGCTGCCGGGGCACTTGATATCCATGATGCGTACGACACGCGGATCCACCGGGGCGATCGAAACCGCCCCTGACGTCTCGAGCATGACGGTGTCGAACTCGTCGCAGAGCCGCGCCAGCAGAGGCACCGCGGCCGGTTGCAGAAGTGGCTCTCCGCCGGTCACCTCGACCAGCGGGCAGTCATAACGCCGCACGCGCTCGAGGATTTCGTCCAGCGTCAGCCAGCCACCTTCATAAAAGGCGTACTGCGTGTCGCACCACGCACAGCGCAGGTGGCAACCGGTCGTACGGATGAAGGTGCAGGGCAAGCCGGCCCGGGTGCCCTCACCCTGGATTGAGTGGAAAATCTCGTTGATGCGCAAACGCGCCAAATCGCCCATTATTGCTGCGAACGCCCTTTCCGGGTCGATTAACTGCCAGTGCAGATTGTAACGCCTGTGCCGGCTTGAAGCCGCAGGGCGGCAAGACCGGATCACGCCCAGAATCGTAAGGCAGAATCGCGCTACTTGCCGGCCTAACGACAGGGCAAAACCGGTACCCCTCGGCCGGCGATAAGAAACAGGCGTCTGGGTGCGCGCTGGCAACCGACGCCCGGCCGGACGTGCCGGGGGGTAACACGTGCCGGCTTTTGATACTAGCGCCGTCGGGCGGCGCGTTCAACGCCTGGCGGATGATAGACTTGTGACTTCCTGTGCGCCAACGATGTCAAACGGCGTCGGCTAAGCCCGGCCTCAAGAAAGGGGGCGGCGCGCCACGCACAGCGCGCCGCCCCTTGATCTACCTAATTCTCAATTTCACCGCCTGGCCATCAGCCGCCGGTCAGCAGCCCCACGAACGCGTCGATGTCGAACGCATTGACGGCGCCGTCTTCGTTGCAGTCAGCCAGCATGTAGTCGCAGTCGCTATAGGCTTGCGCATACGTGCCGGGGTCGGTGAGCGCCAGCACGAATGGGTCGATGTCAAACGCATTCAGCGCGCCGTCGCAGTTCAAGTCGCCGACTTCGTAGGCGTCCATATCGCAACGCACGTAATTGATTAGTACGGCGTCGATGCCGGCTTCCGTGGTCGAGTTGTTCGGCGCGTCCGCGACGCTGAAGCGGAACTGCATCTGGGCCGTCAACGGCACGTAATCCGCGACGTGCAGCGTGTCGTACACCCAGCCGTTGAACGGCGCGAGGCGTTGCATGCGCACCCAGGTGCTGCCGCCGTCGTTAGAGACCTCGCTGAACAAATAATCCAAAGCCGGCGGGAGCGTGTCGTCGCACGTGAACCAGCGCGCGTACTTCAGCACCAAATCCGCGGCGCCGCTGGCGTCGACGACGGGCGAAGTCAGGATAGTAGGACCAAAGTCGACGTCGAAATAGTCGCTGGCCGATGTGGAGCGATTATCAGTAACAAAGCAGCGGCCAGAGCCGTCGTAGTCCTCAAATGGCGCGCCGACTGTGCCGCTGGACAGCGGGACGGCCCGTTGCCACGCGCCTGTGGTCAGGGTCGGATCATTCCACACTGTCCATCCCAGATCATTCTGGAAGTTGTCGTCAAGCAGCACAATGAGCGTTCCCACGCTGGCCCGCAGTGGGTTGGCAGGGCCGTCCGCCGGGAAGTACACAGTCGACTCAAGGCTGCCGGCCGCGCTGAAGTAATAGGCCGGCAAATCGCCGCAGCTCGGCGGCGGCAGGAGGGCCTCGAAGAGATCGCCCGCCACGTGCGTCAGCGGCACAGTCAGGAAGGGCCCGCCATCGTAACTGTAGTGCAGCATCCCTGTATCGGGAACATAGTACTCAGCCCCGTTGCGAATGCGGACACTGAGCGCCGTCGTTTCACCCGGCGGCAGCAGTTCGGGCGCGCCTTCGGGCAGTGAAATGTTCAAGGGATAGCAAGCGCCCATCTCCGACAAATCCGTGGCGAGGTAATCGGGCGACAGGCCCAGACCTTCTGATAGCCCGGCCAGACCGTCACTGATACCGACCTCCAGATAATTGATTCTTATTCGGCCGTCGAAGAACAACTCTATCTGGAACGTATTCTGTGCGCCCGAAGTGATCTCGGGAACGTGGAACCAGGTAACCGCGACGCGATCGTCCAGCCGGCGCCAGCTTATCGTACTGTCGGAGGACGGGCGCAGGTCATCGAACAGGGCCGACACGCGCGGCCGGTTGAAATGATTGGCCAATGATTCGCTGTAGGCGCTGTCGCCGGAACCAAACGTGATGTAGCCGTTGCTGCTGATGTAGAAGGTCGTGTAGGGCACACCATACAGGTAGACAGTTGCACCTGGGTTCACAGCCACGTATTCGTCGTCACCCAACGTGACCGCCGTGCCGCCGGCCGGATCGGTCGGCAGCTCGGAGATGGCCTCGACGCAGCCGAAGTAGAAGTCGTTCGAATCATTGGGTTCGAATATCAAACTCAGGTAGTCCAGGTCATTGCCGGACGAGAAGAGCTCGGTGAAGAAATCCGGCACTTCGGGCGTAGTAAACGTGTAGCAGGCGCCGCCGTTGTCGTCGTAGACGAAGTTACCGGCGCCATCTGTGGCCTGAACCGCATAATAGTAAGTGGTGTCGTCATCCAGCCCGGTCAACGCCACCGATGGCGTGTACGAGAGCGACGTGATGCCGGCCTGCTCGTAGAGCGCGCCGCACGACCGCCCATAGAACACGATCATCGATACCGGCTCATTCGCCTCGAACGAGATATTCGCCGAACGCGGCTCGATGTCGCTGGCTTGAACGTCGAAAATCTCCGGCGCCAGGCAATCGACGGTGGCCGTGGCAGTCCGCACCACGTCGTAGTGGCCCTGCCCGTCATCCGCATCGATATACGTGATCGTCACGACGTTGCCGTCGGCTACCCACAGCACGCCCGGCGCGTCCGTCGCGCTCAGCGTAATTGAACCGCGGAAGGCCGCCGTCCCTACTCCGGTCTCCGTCAGGACCACTTCCTCACCGGCCGGCTCCAAGTCGGAGGCAATGTTGATTGCTATGGTTTCAATCGCCTCCGGATCCTGGTTCAGATCACAGTCGAGCACGCGCACTTCCGCCGTGCTCTCGCAGGCGTACAACGAGCGGCCCAAGCGCGCGGTGCCGGCCGACGAGCAGGGCGTTACGCCGCTTACGACCAGCGCGAAATCGGCGTCGACTTCGGGCGATTCGGGATGGCTGTCTTCATTGATCTCGTCGGCAATTACCTCGACCACCCACAAGCCGCCGGCCGGGTTCTGCACGAATACGTTCTCCACCGTGTCTACGGTGTTGGCCGTCCCGCCCGGCGTGGAGTAGTTCCCGGTCAGCAGACCGTGGTTGCCCCAGTAGACCTGGCCGCTGGGATCGGTCACGCGCAGCGTCAGGTCGTTGATGCGGGCCATGGCGGCCGACGGCGAGCCCGGCGGGTCGGCGTAGACGAGCGTGGCCTTGAATTCCGGCTCACCGGCCTCGACGTTCAGGGCGTAGGTCACGCTCTGCAGCTCCTGGAGCACCTCCGACTCGTCAATGATCAACATGCGCTCGCGGCGGTCATAGATGTTCCGCAGGCTCGGCCAGCCCCAGCCCTGGTGGATGCGCGTCAGGTCAGCGCTGCCGCCGGAGAATGGATACTGCTGGGCGTTGTTGATCAACACGGCCTTGGCGGTCGTCATGTGCGGGCGGTTTTCAAATACGGTCCCGCCCGGAATGACCTCGTTTCCGAAAATGCCGTCGGCCCACATCTGGAAGAACAGACCGGCGTGGCCGGCAATGATTGGGGTGGCGCCGCTGGTGCCGCCAAAACCGTCGGTGTAGGCGGTCGAGCTGCCCGTAGTCGTCGTGCGAATGTCGTCGTAATACGCGCACAGATCGGGTTTGATACGCCCGTCAGATGCCGGCCCGGTGCTGGCGCCGCCACACCAGCAGTGGGAGCTCGGGTCCAGTGCGTCGTAGTGGTAAATACCGCCGCCAGACAGGATGTTCTTCGCCCAGGCTTGCGGGCGCGACAGCGTGCTGCCCGTATTGCTCTGAGACTGGCAATGCAAAATGTCGAAATCGAACAGCATCGCGTCGGTATCGGCGGAATCAGTTGTGTAGTTGGAAACCTGCGGACTGCCGACGCTGGACGTTTCGAACACGCAATAGTACGGGGCCTGCACTTGTTCGGCCGTATGCTGATACCGGCTCGGGCCGGTCAGGCCGATGGTGTTATAGTCGCCGATGATGCCCTGTCCGGCCGGCAGCAGGCCGCGTGCGTTCGGATCGCCGGTCCCGTCGCCGAAACAGATGCCGGACGTCGCGGCGCCGTGTGAATCTGTGCCGCAAGCGCCATGCTGAATGAGGGGCCGCGACTGGAAATCGACGTGCGACGTGTTGAACCCGGCGTCGAAGACTTCGCCGCGAACGCCGTAGCCGTCATAGCCCTCGATGGTTTCGATGTAGTTCGCCCCGCCGTACTCGCGGGCGTTGTTCATGTCCTTCTCGTACGGGCCCCAGCGATCCACGAAGTGCACTTCGTCCCAGGTGATTACCTGCCAGAGTTGCGCGGGGGTGAGAGTGGCATGCAGCATGAACTTGCCGGCATCGACCATGTTCACGGTCCCGCCGATGTCTTTGATGCGCTTGGCCACCGCGTGCTTGTGTTTTAGCCCGGACTCGAAGACCATGATGTTGTACCGCTGGAACGGGAACAACTCCTCGAGATTCGCGCGGTTGTCGCGCAGCACTTCCTCGATCCGGTAACCGGGATCGTAGGCGCCCACCCAGCGTACAAACGGCAGCGCCGCCACCGCCGCCCGTGTGTCCGGATTCATGTGAACGAGGTAGGCATAGTTCGGAATGAACTGGTACACCCGGCCGCCCAGTTCCTCAATCTGTGCCCTGAAGTCCGGCAGAATCTGCGTGACAAACTGAACGATGAAGACGTTTCCGCCGCGGCCGAGGTCCGCCGCCACGGCCGGCACCGATTTGCCGGGATCGAACTGCGCCGCGCGCAGCATGATGTCGTAGTTCGCCTGGCGTACGCGGTCGACGCGCTGACCATCGAGACTGATAGCGAAGAACGGAACTGTGCCGGAGTCCGTGCTCTCGTTCCACAGCACCAAAACGGCCGGTGAATTCGGGACCGCCACCAGGCGCTCGCCGCTGACGCGATTGGGCGTGGCGTGAAATGCCGCGCCGGCGTCAAGGGCCAACTGGTACTTGGCCCCGTCAAAGCTGACACCCACCCCGGCCCAGGCTGTCGCGGCCAGCGCGCTCGCCAACAGTACCTGGAGAAGATACACCTTCCTCGCTTTCACCTCATGCTCCTTTCGAATCCGGCGGGCCCGTTCACCGCGCCTCCAAGACAAACATGAAATTTGGCGCGCGCTCGTAGCCCGAGGGGTTGAACCTTCTTCCCTTCCGTTCAAGGGCTTGCCTCCAGCGCTTGCCCGAGCTCATTCATCATACCGGACGCCCCCCCGTGGACAAAGCCAATCTTCCACGAGGCAGTTCCCCTTGCGCCGCGCGTTCCGGCCGTTCAGCAATCGCTTCTGCGGGTCCGGCAGGTCCACCGTGTCTTTAGCGTCCGAATATCACCGCCTACGGGAAACCGTCAGCGCGCGGCACGCTGCGATACTCGTAAATCTTGATCTCGGTCGGCGCTTCCCCGGGCGCGGCCGCTACGCTGAAGGCCAGGTCCAATTGCGATCCCAGCATGGAGTGAAGGTCTTCCATGAATGTCGCCGGGCGCGGCGGCGTGGTCATCAGCAGCGTATCGATCGCCAGGTACGTATTCGGGCGCGCGTATGATGCCAGGAATTCCACCAATTCCGGCACGCGTCCCTGGTACCATGGCCACTCGGCGAAGGCGCGGTCGGCGCACAATGCGACGCGGTGCAGTCGGCGGTTGCCCACAAGAAAGGCGTCCGGTGGAGTGTTCTCCGAGAACCAACGGGCCGCCGCACGCACGTGCTCATGCCCGCGATTGACCGGCCGGAGCAGCCACGGCCCAGTCAGCAAAACACACAGGCCGATTATGGCCGCCAACTGGAAGCCGAAGTTCGCTTGTGGCCGAATCCGCTGCGCCAGGTACACCAGTCCCGCCGCGGCCAGCGGCATGGCCAGTGCTGCCAACACCAGCGTATGCCGCCGGTCCAGATAGCCATAACTCGATTGCAGAGCGCACAACAAAAACGCGTGTAGAGCAAAGGCCGCTGCCAGGATGCGACCCGGTTGTCGTCTGGGTCGCGCAAAGGCCAGCCCAATGAGGACCGGGATGGCGTACACCACGCGTAGGGCGCGGCCACACTCATATAGGACGTTGATTGGAATGAGCGCCCCGCGACGATCCAGGCCGGCATAGGCAACCGGTCGCGGTTCGGCCGCGTCAGAGTGTTGCGGCTTTCTCAAGTCCAGCGCCGCCTGCTCGTCACCCAATCCGAATTGCAACAACTGTGGCAAGGGTTTTTTCTTGACGAACCTTCCAGTCGCGACCTGGTATGGCGCACTGATCGCGGCGAAGACGGCCAGCATTGACAGGCCCAGCGTCAAACGCCGCTGCAGACGCCAGTCACGCCGCAGTGCCACGAACACCAGTCCGATCACCAGCACCGCCCCGCCTTCCGGCCGCGTCAAAAAGGCCAGAGCGGATGCCGCGGCCGATCCGAGCAGCCAGCGTGCGCGCCGCTCCGACTCCAACCCCGTCGCCAGCGCGGCCAATCCCGCCAGGTATAGCGCCAGGTGCGGCGTGTCGCTCAGCACATCGGCCGCAAGGTGCGAAAGGTCTGGAAGCAGGGCGGCCAGCAAGGCGGTTATTACCCCGATTCGGCGGTCGTAGGCCCGCGTTCCCAGCGCATAGGCCGCCAGCAGAATTCCGATATATCCCGCCAGGCCCGCCAGGCGGCCTGCCAGAATCCAGCCCGCCGCACCTTCGCTCCAGAACTGTCCACAAACCTGCCGCAGGAAAAGCATAAGGGCGGGAAACAGCGGATGCTGGTCGTAGGCCCGCAGCGCCTGGATGGGCTCGGCTCCCAGCCGTTGTGCATATTCGATGAATAGCGCGCTATCGGGCGAGATCATGACTGCGGAGAAGACGTGATACGTCCACAAACCCGCGGCCAGCAGACCCACCCACACCAACGGAGCCTTGCGAACTTTGCGCGCCGCGGACGGCGGCGCTGCGGGGACAAGCACCCCAACCGCGCTTCCTTTCGCCGGCTCGGTCACTCGAACGGTCATGCTGGATCTTCCGGCGGCCCGTCCTGGTCTTGAAACGGCGGCGTGCTCATCCGCCTGTCGATCGTGACTTCAACAATCCGCTGCGCAGCCCGGCCGTCCCCGTAGGTATTCACCACGCGCGCCATCGCCGCGTAGGCCGCATCGTCGGCCAGCAGTCGCGCGGCCTCTTCGACGATTCGCGCACGTTGCGTGCCCACCAGCTTGACCACGCCGGCCGCAATAGCCTCCGGCCTTTCGGTCTTATCGCGCATTACCAACACCGGCTTGCCCAGCGCCGGGGCCTCCTCCTGGATGCCGCCCGAATCCGTCAGCACCAGGTGCGCCCGCGACAGCAAGGCGACGAATGTGGCATAGTCCTGTGGCGGCACAAGTCGCACTCGCGGGCAGCCGTGGAGATTCTCCTGAACGGGCCGCTGCACGTTCGGATTCAGGTGAACCGGGTAAACCAAGCATATGTCCTCGAAGCGTTCCGCGATCTGTCGCAGCGCCAGGCATAACTCGCGAAACGGCTCGCCGAAGCTTTCGCGCCGATGGGCCGTCACCAGCACCAGCCGCCGATCGCCCGGATCGAGTTCCGGCGGCAAAAGCTGTCCGGCGACGCGCGCCTGCATCCAGCGCAGCGCGTCCACCACGGTGTTACCCGTCAGAAAAACCGTGGCTGGGTCGACTCCTTCGTGCAGCAGGTTGTCGCGCGCTCGCGCCGTTGGGGCGAAGTGCAGGTCGGCCACCACGCCCGCGACACGCCGGTTCACCTCTTCCGGAAACGGGGCCCGCTTGTCACGCGTTCGCAGGCCCGCCTCCACGTGCGCCACCTGTGCGCCGCACAGAAAGGCCGTTAACGCAGCGCCCATAACCGTAGCCGTGTCGCCTTGTACGCACACGATGTCCGGACGCACTTCGTTCATAACCGGCCGCAGCGCCAGGATCAGCCGCCCGAGGAACTCGCTGGAATCCTGCCCGCCCCGCATGAGGTTCAGATCGATGTCCGCCCGCATGTCGAACGCGGCCAGTGTGCTGTCCAGCATCTGGCGGTGCTGACCGGTGGCGCACAGGGTCAACGCGACCTCGCTGGCACGCGCGCGGTAGGCGTGCACCAGGGGCGCAAGCTTGATGACCTCCGGCCGCGTGCCGAAAACAAGCATTACGCGCTTCACGTCCGCTCCTGCCAGCCGCGCCGGCCGAACCGCTGCAAAACCCACCGCGTGGCCGGATACTAGCACGCCCGCCCCGAGGTCGAAAGCCGGCCGCCCGCGGCCGCGGCACACCGCCGGCGCAGCACGGGCGCCATGCCCAAGCGCATCGCTGACGGCGGGTGCCATGCCCAAGCTGTAAGCGCGGGCATGCCCTCGCTGTGTCCGTTGTACGACCGCACTGACGGTCCGAGTCCACCGAAGCCGGCCAGCAGCCCCGGCGCGGCGCGCAGCATTCCACTTTTGCAGCCCCACATCCACCGTTATTATCCCCGCATTACCGGCGGCCTGGCTGCCAACTGAAGGAGGACGTGATGAAGTTGCACAAACTCGCGCTCTTGCTGGTCTCGGGTGGAACACTCTTGTCGTTCGCCGGTTGCGGACGCTGGGCGCTTGACTTGCTCTACGTCCTGCCCCAATTCGTCGAGTTCTTCCAGTCGCTGAATGAGGCTACCGGATAAAGCCTCACTGCACCGCCCGCACCCAGGCCGCCCGATGTGAACCGCCCGCGCGCAGGCTTCGCGTGTGTCACTGCTTGAAGCCGAAGCTTCAAGCGGTGCACTCCGACGCCAGAGGCGCGTGTTCTTCGGCGAAACCGACCCCTTGTGGTGGATGCCCACACCGCCGGGTGGGGGGTTACCTTCGCGACTTTTGCTTTACGCCAGAGGCTGCGTGTCTAGTGCGGCGCAGATAGTAAGAAGTGCACACTGTCTAGTGTATATGTAGATTTCAGGGCTGAGGCGCCATGCCGCACTGAAGAGCCTGTTAGCTGCCGGGCGCGCTGCACTCCGCCCATAAGCGTGCCGTGTGCTCCGCGCCACGCCAGCCCTCCGAGTAGTGCCGTAGCCACATGCGGCTCAACATCGGCGCAAAAAGCTCTCGCAGCTCACCCGGTCGCAGAACGTGCGCGGCACGCGCGGGCCGCCCGTGCCGTTGGCGGTGCTCGGTCGTGAACGTCTCCAGCACGATACTCCCGCCCGGATTGACCCAATTCGGCAACTGTCGCACGAGGCCCCGATCCAGGTAACGAAACATCGTAACCAAATCGAATTGCTCATCCGGCCGCCACCCCGATTGCTGTGGCGCCATTCGCTCTGGCAGCACTTGCTGTGGCGCCGGCGCTGCGCCGGTGTACTCATTCGCCCGCGGCATCGCGCTGGTGTTGACGGTAGAGATGTCCGCACAAATCCAATTAACCGCATGCCGGCCTCTCGCATACCGCCGCTCCAGCGCGCGCCCCAGATCAAGAGCGTCCGGCAGAATGTCAACCGCCGTTACCTTCCAGCCGCAACAAGCCAGGAACACGGCGTTCCGCCCCGACCCACACGCCAAGTCGAGAGCGCTGCCCGGCGCTACCGGCGACTCGCCCGCGCGGAGCTGAAGCTGCGCCGCAACTTCCTCCAAAAACGCGCTCGGCTCCCACAACCGGCCGACCTCATTGGCTCGCGCCTCGGACCTCACCGGCGAAGTGCCCGCAGTTGCTTCCGCCTGCCCGGCGACAACCCGCGCGACACGCCCGTGCTGCACCAGCCACTCCACGACACTCGTTGCCAACTCCGGCGGCCCAACGACCTGAATACTCTCCGACTTGGGCGGCAGCTCGTGCAGCCGCGTGCCCAGCTCCGCGAAAGGAATGTTCACTGCATTGGGAATCGGCCGCAGCCCGGCCTCGCTTTCCGGCCGCGGATCGAGCAGGTCACGCTTTACAAGCCGCGCTGGATTCACTCAGGGCTGCGCCACCTCAAGCGCGCCAGGCCGTCTATCGCCTGCGCGCGATTGTTGCCGGAATCCACGATCAGCACCCGGTGACCGCGCGCGAGCGCGGCCGTCAGAACCGCGCGAGCGACGCCCTGCAACGTGCTCATGGCGCGGCGGCGGGAAGCTGTGCGCTCTTCTGCTGCGCCCGCTCAATTGCCGCCAGCAGCACGTCCGCCGAAACGACTCCCTGGGCCGAAGCGAGCACTTTCCCCGATGGATCGACGATTGCGAATGCCGGAACCTGTGTGATGCTCCAGCGCCGCGCGATATCGCGATCCACATCATACTCCAGCGGCACGGCCACCAGGTTCCGGAGCGCTTCTACCACGCGCGGCTGCATCAGCACGTCTTCCTCAAACCGCGTGCACTCAACCGAGTACCACGTGCGGAAGTACACAAAGTTCAACTGCCGCTGCGCTTGCGCCTGCGCGCGAGCGTCTTCATAAGGTCCGAGTCGCCATTGCACCCCGGGCCGGCACGCGGCCAGCAGGGGCGCGAGCAAGAACACTCCGGCTACGACGGTCAGCGGCCTTGGTCGCCAACACGCTTGACACACGCTCCGCATGGAAATGGGCGGCCTCCGTTCTTTTGCGGCTCATACTTCAGCGCCGCCGCAGGGCGTCACAGGCGACATTTGCTTCGCGACACGCCGTTCGGCACAATGGCGCACTTGCTCGCCGGAAGACGCGAAATTGTAAGCGTCGCCCGCGGCTTCGCCAAGACGCCCAACGGCGGGCGGCCAAGGCGCAATAAAACGGGCCGCGCCAGCCCTGGGGCGCCGCTAAAACTTTCTACCGGCCGCCCTCACGTGGCCGCCGATGCAGCAGTACACGCAGGACCGTCGTGCCAAACGTCGAACAGATCAGCCCCGAAGAACTGAAGCGGGCGCTGCCGCTGCTGCTCGCCACGCCCGGCGGGCGCGCCGCTTCGCGCGCGGCCGTGCAGGTCTTCCAAGATTACATCCGCGATCCGCGAATCCAGTGGGACGCGTGGCGTATCGGGAGCGTGGATCGGCCCGCGGCTTTGGTATTGGCTCTCTTATTGCCCGGTTCGACGGCGATCGTACTGGTACCGGTTCCGGGCGAACTGGGTATCAGGGCTAGCGAGCAACAAGAGCTGCTGCAAGCTGCGCTGGCGCGCCTGTGTCAGCGCGGACTTTACTTCGCGCAGGCTTTGATTCTGCCAACCGCGCACGCTCAAAAGGACTTATTAGAAAGCGCCGGCTTCCGCCTGCTCGCGCCTTTGACTTATCTAGAGCGCGACGTGCGATATCCATGGGTTGATCCGCCGCAGGTTGAAGAATCAGTCTGGCTGACGTTCGGTCGTCAGACGTACGACGAGTTCGCAGCATTGTTGCTTGAGACATATAAGGAAAGCCAGGATTGTCCCGAACTAACGCGGTTGCGTCCGATCGACGCGGTCATCGCGGGACATCAGGCGGCCGGCGAGTTTGATCCCACGCTTTGGGAAATTTTGCGCGTGGATGGCGTGAGCGCCGGCTGCATTCTGTTGGCGGCGCTGCGCGACGGACGGACGGTCGAGCTCGCATATATGGGTGTAGCGCCGGCGTTCAGGCGGCGTGGGCTCGCCACGGTGCTGCTGCGGCGCGCGCTGGCGCTGTGCCGTGCGCGCAGCGCGCGCCGTTTGACGCTCGCGGTTGACGAGCGTAACGAGCCCGCCAAGCGTGTGTACCAGCGGAACGGGTTTCAAGTCACCACGCAACGTGATGCATACCTTTTTCCTTTTTCGAGTCCCGGTGGTTTGCAAGCCGGCTGATGGCGCTGCGCGTCGCGCCACGCGGCGCGGCGGCAATTGTTGAAAACCGGTGCTTCTAAGATGCGCCACGAAAATTTTTTTCTGCAACAGTTTGTGGTGTGTCCAGTAGTTACGTTGCGCCGCGCATCTGTTGATAAAAACTTGATTGCTAAATCCTTAAGCGCGTGTTATATTTCAACTGCCGTCGTTCCTGGTGGGGATGGGCGGCGTGTTCGGCGATTCTCTTACAAACACAAATAACGCTCAGCTTTTGCTGGGATGTTTTCTTGAGGCGGATGGTGGATACAACCGCAGCGGAGAGGGTTTGTCATATTCGCGAGAAGGTCGCGCGGCGCATCGGGATGAACCGCTTCCAGACGTGGTTCGGTGAGCCCACGGCGTTTTCCCTTGAGGGCGAGCACCTGCAAATAATGGTGGAGAACCCGCTCGTCGGTACGTGGATTACCGCGAACTTCTTGCCGCAACTGATCGAAGCCACGCGCGAAGTAATCGGGGCCGAGCCGTCAATCAACGTGCAGGTCTTGAAGCCGCGCTCCGACGCCGCGCCGGCGTTGGCGCCACCTGCCGCTGCTACGGCTCAACTGCCGCCGCAGCGCCGGCCCGCAGCGCCTGCGCCGCGTCCGCGCCTGCTGCGCGGTGAGCTCGAGAACTTCGTAGTCGGACCCTCCAACCAACTTGCGTACTCTGCCGCTGCCGCCGTTGTGCGACGTCCCGGGGCGGATTTCCGTCTCCTGGTTTTGCACGGCGCTTGCGGGCTCGGCAAAACGCACCTGATGCAGGGCATCTGCAATGGCGTGCGGCGCGAGCATCCGGATTTGGAGTGGCGCTTCGTCTCAGGCGAGCAATTCACTAATGAGTTCGTCTACGCCATCAAGACCGGACGCATCGATGCGTTCCGTACGCGGTTCCGGCACGTCGATGTGCTTCTCGTCGACGACATCCACTTCCTCGCCAACAAGAAAGGCACGCAAGACGAATTCTTGCATACTTTCGATGCGATCGACGGCTGCGGGAAAGCCGTCATACTCGCTTCCGATCGCCACCCGCGAACGATCGCGACGCTTTCGGAGCCGCTAATCAGCCGCCTCGTGGCCGGCATGGTGGTTCAAATCAACCCACCCGACTTCGACACGCGCCGCAAAATCCTGGCGCGTCGCGCCATCGAAATCAATGCCCAGGTCTCCGACGAGGCGCTCGACTTCATTGCCCACAGAATCGACGGCAACGTGCGCGAACTCGAAGGGGCCTTGTACACGCTGGCCGCCGTGGCTGCTTTGGCCAAGCGGCCCGCCGATCTCGAGATGGCCCGTAGAGCGGTTTTGGACCGGGCCGACCGTGCCCCTGATGCGGCCGACATCCAGCGCGTCGCGGCCACCTACTTCGGCCTTTCGCGTGAGGCCATTCAGTCCGATTCGCGCGACCGCACGATCAGCTTGGCGCGCGCTGTGACGATGTACCTCATCCGCAAACACACGCGCATGAGCTTTCCCGAGATCGGACGCTTTCTAGGTAACAAGAACCACTCGACCGTACTCATGGCCGTGCGCCGTATCGAGAAAATGTTGGAAGCGAATGGCGCGGTCGTGTGGAGGACGTCAGCGGGACCGCAGGAGTCGCCCCTGTCTGAGTTGCTGGCCACGCTCGAGAACCAACTCGCGCGCGGGCCTGGCCGGCGACCAAATTAGAGGCGACCGCTCCGCGGGCGTCAGCGGCGGTGGCACGGATGCCGCCGCCGTTCCTGTTCGCGACTAAGCCACCTCCGCCCGACGTGTCAATCCTCACTCCTCTCCCTCAACTTCAAGACTATGACCAGCCGAAATGAGGAATATGCCTCATAAGCGCGGCTTTTGGCACAAAGGCAACAGGTGCGCGGGCGCACGCCGGTCATAACCCCCTGAAAATGCAGTAACTTGTGGCATTCTGCACAGATCGTCGTCGCCCCGTCCCCCGAGATCCCACGCGCCCCCCGGATCCGAGCCCTGCATGCCGCAGAGAACAACGCAGCCCGCGAACTACCAGGCATTCGATCGAGAGGCGAACAAAAATGGCACGCAGCATGCTGACCCGCTGTCCCCAGGAGCTTCTGATGAGGCCGAGACGCGCCGTCATGGCGAAAACCACGAAAAAAGCCACACGAAAGCCCCAGCGCGGGCGCGTGCTGCTGCTCGAGCCGGACCACCTCACGCGCTGGTCGATCACCACGTACCTGTGCCGGTGGTTCGCGGTCGAGACGGTCGAGTCGAGCGAAGACGCTGCGCGGCTTGTGTCAGATGAGCCCTTCGATGCGCTCGTGCTTTCGGACCGCGTATCTGATGGGGAAGTCGCAACTCTCCACAGTTTCGCCGCCGGCCAAAACCCACGCGTCAAGACCGTACGAACGGTGACGGCTGCCTCGGAGCCAACCACCGCCCAGACGTCATTGGTTCAGCTCGAGAAGCCGTTTCAATTAGCTCAACTCGCGCAATTGCTCGGAGTAGCACAACCCGACTTGTCGTGAGCTATTCGGCATGCGGACCACGTAGCCGCGCTCCCTCTGCCGCACTGTGATCCGCTGAATCCCTGCGCTCGGCCGGAAGCCTGGCCCCCCTTACAAAAAAACCCGCCCCAGGGTGCACAATAACACCCGGGGCGGGCGCACTCCAATGGGTAGGAGACGGTCCGCGCTCCCGCCGCAGCGGGGGCCGCACCGCGCCTATCCAGCGCGATACTCGTACTCGCTGTATTCAGGATACCACATATTTTCCGCCACGTAAGCTTCAATTTCGTTGTCCGGGATCATGCGGCCGATCCGCAGCCGCTTGGCCTCGCGGATGACGTTGACGGCGATCTTGGCGCTGATCTCGCGCAGGCGGCCCTGATCCGGGTAAAGCGCGTTCTGCTCCAGGCGGTCAGGCGTAATGCAATCTGCCAGAGTCTTGGCCGCAACCGAGAAGAACAGGTCGGGCACTTCGCTCGCTTCCGCCAGAATCACGCCCAGCCCGACGCCCGGGAAAATGAAAACGTTGTTGCCCTGCCCGATCACGTGCCGCTTGCCCTTGTACTCGACCGGCGCGAAGGGGCTGCCGGTCGCTACCAGGGCCCGCCCGTCAGACCAGCGGATAGCCTCTTCAGGCGTGCACTCGGCCTTCGACGTCGGATTGCTGAACGCGAAAATCAGCGGCCGTTCGCAATGCTTGGCCATCTCGCGAACAACCTCTTCCGTGAAGGTGCCCGGGCGGGCGGTCGTGCCCAGCAGAATGGTCGGCTTCACCCGCTTGACTACTTCAAGCAGATCGAACGGGCCGTCGCCTGTAAAGCCGTACTCGCGCATTTCGCTCCGCAACATGGCGAAGGGGCGTTTGTGCGGGTCTTTGATGACCTGGCCTTCGTGAACCAGGCCGGCCGAATCCAGGAACGCCTGCGCCTTATGAATCTTCGCCTGGTTGTCGGTCTCCTCAGCCATCGCCGTGGCGACCAGACGCCCGATTCCAACGCCGGCCGCGCCGGCACCAGCGTAGACAATCCGCTGATCACACAGCTTCTGACCGGTGATGCGCAAGGCGGCATACATTCCGGCCAAGGCCACGCCGGAGGTGCCCTGAATGTCGTCATTGAAGCACGTGATGCGGCGGCGATACCGATCGAGGACGGCGAAGGCGGTGTTCTTGAGGAAGTCCTCCCACTGCACGAGGGCCCGCGGGAACACTTTCTTGACGCCCATCACGAAGGCTTCGATGAAATCATCGTACGCCTCGCCGGTCAGCCGCCGCTGCCGGTAGCCTATGTAATATGGATCCTGTAGCAGATCCGGATTGTTAGTGCCCACGTCGAGGCTGATCGGCAGGCACTGCGACGGGTGAATGCCGGCCCCCGCGCAATACAAGGCGATCTTGCCGACGGGAATACCCATGCCGCCGGCGCCTTGGTCGCCCAGCCCCAGAATGCGTTCGTTGTCGGTCACGACAATCAGCCGGATGTCGCGCTCGGGCCAGTTCCGCAGCACGTCCGGGATACGGTCGCGATCCTCGGGCGTGAGCCATATCCCGCGCGCCTGGCGGAAAATGTGGCTATATTTCTGGCACGCCTGTCCGACCACCGGCGTATAGACGATCGGCATCAATTCGGCGGTGTTCTCAACCAGGACGCGATAGAAAAGGGTCTCGTTTCGATCCTGAAGGGCCGCCAGGCCGATGAACTTCTCGAGATCGGTCTCTTTAGCGCGCAGGTGCTCCATTTCCAGGGCTACCTGCTCCTTGATGGAGAGTTGGCGGGCCGGCAGCAGGCCGCGCAGGCCCAACGCGTCGCGCTCCTCGGGCGAGAATGCCAGCCCTTTGTTGCACAAAGAGCAAGTTAGCAGGGCCCGCCCGGTCAGTTGCACGGGACAAGGCCGTTTCTTCCACTGGGGTTGATCAAACATCGCAGGACTCCTTACGTCTCTGATGCGGGTCTGGCGTCACGCGCCCGGGACACAAAACCTAAACGCGGCCCGGCAGCAAAACCCATGCCACCGGTGCGCAGCACCGGCTTGACCCAGCCGGCCGGGTCGGGCGCGACCCCGGTAGTGTAACGGCCGGCCGGTCCGAATGCAGCCAAAGAGGGGAGATGCGGGTGCTCAGACTTCGGGGTATGTCTTGTGGTGGAAGCAGGGTGCCGGTGCTCAACCTCGTTTGATTGGCAAGATAGTCGAAGTAGTCCAGACCACTTGCCGGCCCTCAACGCGGCGGTCGAGCCGGTGAGCGACCACGGCAAGGGCTTTGCGGTCGTCGCCCACTCAGCAAATACCCGCGGCTTGGCAAGCGCAGGCTCCGTGCAGGCGCCAACGAAGCATGCTGGCCGAGTGACGCGCCGCCGAATCCGACGGCCCCGATTTGAATTCTCCCAAACCTGAACGCGGGCGAGGCGCCCGCGTGAGCGCAAACGCGCCCGCGAGTTGCGACGGCATTTTGCTCCTCACGGCTGGCGAGGCCGCCCGGTAATGAGTGCATGTTCACACAATCCCAGTGGCCAAATGCGCTCACCGGACTTATAGTGAAGCCTCGAAAGCGCTCCCGGAATGGAGCTCACAGCATTGACGCCTGTGAGTTCGCGAGATTATCAGACGTGGCGACGGGAACGAATCTTGCCCAACCAACCCGTTGGCAGGCCGCGATTGTTTCGGTATGAAACCGACGCGAGCCGCGGCTATCGGTAGCTGGTCTGTTTGGGAATCCAGGCGTGCCGCGGGGCTCGTGTGCTCCGGCGGGCCGCGCCGGGCAGAGAACCGCTGGCCCGCCGCTGCGGGCCGCTTTCCGGGTGCGGCATGGTGGAATTGACAATCTTCGGCCGCGGCGGCAGGGGCGGTGTCACCCTCGCCAAACTAATTGCCAACGCCTACTTCTTACGCGGTAAGTATGCTCAGGCCTTCGGCGTCTACGGCGCCGAGCGGTCCGGTGCACCGGTCCAGGCTTACGTTCGGATCGACGATGAGGAAATAACCAACCACAACGAAATCCGCGAGCCGGATCACATCATCGTCATCGATCCAACGCTGATCGCGCCTTCAGTGGCGTCCGGCATGAAGCCCGACGGCTTTGTGTTACTGAACACTCCGCAGCCGCCGGAGAAATTCGTCGAGATGTTCCCCGGGCGCCGCGTAGCCACGGTAGATGCCAACGAAATCGCCTTCGCGAACGGGCTCGGTTCCAAAACCGTTCCGATTGTGAATACGACCCTCGTCGGCGCTTTCGCCCGGCTGGTAGACATGCCGTTCAGCGACGTGGAAGCGGCTCTGGCCGAGGCGCATTTCGGCGGCCCGAACGTCAAGGCAGCCAAGCAGGCGTTCGACGCGATACAGTCGAAAAAGCTGTCCGGCAAGGTTGAAGTGCAAGCCGCACCGCGAAAGAAGAACCGCATAGCGGGAATCTTGGACGCGGAAGTCGGCGGCATGCCGACCATTCGTACCGGCACGTGGGCTTCACGGCGTCCAAGCCGTCATGAGCTCACCCCGGCCTGCAACAACGGTTGTCCCGCCGGCAACGACGTGCGCGGTTTCGTGCAAGCCGTCGCCCGCAAAGAGTACGACGAGGCGCTGCAACTGATACTGAAGACGTCGCCTTTCCCGGGCGTATGCGGACGTGTCTGCCCCGCGCCGTGCATGCAAGCTTGCAATCGGCGCGAGCACGACGAGTCCATCAATATCCGGGAGATCGAACGCTACGTCGCCGACCATGCCTTGTGGCCCAGCGCCACGCAACCGGTGCGCGAAACGGAAATCGCGGTTGTCGGCTCCGGTCCGGCAGGTCTCAGTGCGACGTATCACCTCGCCCGCCTCGGATACCGCGTCCACCTTTTCGAGGCCGGCGATGAGATCGGCGGCGTGCTGCGAACCGGCATTCCCGCCTACCGCCTGCCGCGCGACGTGCTCGACCGGGAGATCAGCTTCATACTGCGGCATGGCGTGCAGACGCATACCAAGCGCCGCATCGGTCGCCAAGAACTGCTCGACCTGACGCACAAGTACGCGGCCGTGTTTGTGGCCACCGGCCTGCAAGAACTGCGGTCGCTGAACCTCGGCAATTTGGCCGAGGACATGGTGATGCAGGGCATCGATTTCCTGGACAGTGCGCGGCGCGGGCGGATCAGTCTCACCGGGCAGCGGGTAATCGTAGTGGGCGGCGGGAACACCGCGATGGATGCCGCGCGCACGGCGCTGCGCGTCGGCGCACGCAATGTACGGGTCATCTATCGCCGCACGCGGGCGGAAATGCCGGCCATCGCGGAAGAAATCGACGAGGCGCTGGAAGAGGGCATTTTGCTGGATGAGCTGGTCAACCCCCTGCGGCTGCACCAGGATGCGGACGGAACGGTGCTGACGTGCCAGCGCATGAAACTGGGGCCGCCGGATGAGTCGGGCCGCCCGCGACCGGTCCCGCTCGAGACCGAGGACGCGGTATTCGAAATCCGGTGCGACAAGGTACTGCTGGCCCTCGGTCAGAGCAGCGATCTGACAATCCTGCCGGAGGGTTCTGAGGTCCACGTGGGCAAGGCCCTAGCCGGACTGACCGGCGCGCCGGTGTTCGCCGGCGGTGACTTTGCCACCAATGATGGCACGGTCACCGCGGCGGTGGGCAATGGCCGCCGAACCGCGCTGCACATTCACCGTCTGCTGAGCGGTGAAGATCTTTTCCCGCCGGCGCCTGCTCCGGTGGCCGGCCCCGAAGCCATCATGATGCAGGTGTTCTCGCATCAGCCGAGCGAGCGCGGGCGGGCGATTCCGCCGGAGGTGCGGCGCGGCAGCTTCAGCGAGGTGCGCCTGGGTCTGATCGACGAGCCGGGGCATGAAGCCGCCTGGCAGGAAGCGCAGCGCTGCTTCAGTTGCGGCGTCTGCAACGAGTGTGACCGCTGCATCAGCTATTGCCCGGAGGGGGTGATGCTGCACGAGGGCGACCGCCGTTACAGCTTCAACTTCGACTACTGCAAGGGCTGCGGGATTTGTGCCTCGCAATGCCCGCGCGGCGTCATTTTCATGCGAGAACTCTAGGAGGCCGAAATGGCACGCGCACTGGTTACCGGAAACAACGCCGCCGGGCACACACTGGCCGTCGCCGGCGAGGCGAACCGGGTCGCCCGCGGCTGTTGCGGCGGGGCTTATCCGATCACGCCGCAGACCGAGATCATTGAGTTCTTGCGCGGTTTCAAGTTCACCAAGGGTGAGATTGTCCCGGTCGAATCCGAGCACAGCGCCATGGCGGTGTGCATCGGTGCCTCGCTGGCCGGGGCCCGCTCGTTCACGGCCAGCTCCTCCAACGGGCTGACGTACATGACGGAGAACGTCTTCGCGGCGGGCTTTTACCGGCTGCCGATCGTGATGATCGCGGTGAATCGCACGGTCGGGCCGCCCTGGAACATCTGGGTCGATCAGGGCGACAGCCTGGCGTTGCGTGACGCGGCCTGGTTGCAGTTCTACTGCGAGTCGCACCAGGACCTGGTGGATACGATTCTGGTCGCATTCCGCGTGGCGGAGGACCGGCGGGTGATGCTGCCGGCGCTGGTCGCTGAGGACGGTTTCATTCTGTCGCACACGACCATGGTGGTTGATCTGCCGGAGCAGAACCTGGTCGACCGGTATCTGCCGCCGTGCCGCGTGCCGCACCAACTGAGCTTCAAGCACCCCGAGACGGTGGGCGGGCTGACCTGGCCGCGTGAGACCGAGCATCATCGGCGCGAAATTCAGGAGGCCATGGAGGCGGTGCCGGCGGTGATGCGGGAAGCTCTGGACGAGTTTGAAAAGATTTTCGGCCGGCGCCCGCATGGGGCCTTTACGGCCGAGCAGACCGAAGACGCCGAGGTGGTGCTGGTGGCCTGCAACACGATGGCCCGCACCGTGCGGCGGGTGGTCGAAGCGCGGCGTGCCAAGGGCGAGAAGGTCGGCCTGGTGAAGGTGAAGATGTTCCGGCCTTTCTTGCGGGAGGAGTTCGCCAAGGCGATCGGCTCGGCCAAGCGTGTGGGAGTGCTCGATCGCAACCACTCGCCGGGTTCGGGCGGCATCTTCTGGAATGAGATCGCCACCAGTCTGCGGCAGCGGCCTGATGTGCTGCTTCAAGATTACCTGGTCGGCCTGGGCGGCGGAGACGTGTTGCCGCGGCACGTTGAGGAGATTCTGGACGATCTCAAGGCCCGCAAGCAGTCCGAGGAGCCGATCTGGAAAGAGGTGGCGGCATGAGGGATCGTCAGTCATCAGTTGTCAGTTGTCAGTCTCTCCGAGGGCCGGCGGGCCGGGGGAGCGAGGGCATAGTATGAGCGCCCGCATAGATACACCGACGAATAACTCCGACTTCAGCGCGGCCAAATGTGAAGCCCTGACGAATCAGTACGTCCGCTCAGACGGCATTCTCCGGCCCGGCAACACGAATTGTGCCGGGTGCGGCATGTCACTCGGCCTGCAATGGCTCGACCAAGGCCTCGAAGGCGAGAAGCCCACGATGGTCATTCCGGCCTGTTGCGGCATCGTGACTGCCGGCGGTTTTCCAACCAGCGCCTACGGCGTGCCCACGGTCGCCACTACGTTTGCCAGTTCGCCCGCGGTAGCCACCGGCATTGCCAAAGTCCGCGGGTTAAATGGCGAAACTAATCCAACCGTGTGTTGGACCGGCGACGGCGGAACGTACGACATCGGCATGGCTACGCTCTCGGCCGCGGCTGAGCGAAACGAAAATCTCATCTACATTTGCTACGACAACGAAATCTACGGCAACACCGGCGGTCAACGCAGTAGCGCCACGCCGCTGGGCGTCAAGACTACGACGACCGTACAAGGGAAAGCCGAGCGCAAGAAGGACGTGATGGCCATCATGGCAGCCCATCGCATACCTTACTGCGCCACGCTGTCGCTAGCGCATCGCGAGGATTTCCTGCGCAAGATCAAGAAGGCCCGCCAAACGCGCGGTTTTCGCTTTCTGCTGATTCTGTCACCTTGCCCGACGGGCTGGAAGTCGGAGCCGACGGATAGTGTGGAGTTGGTCCGGGCGGCGGTAGGTTGTGGACTCTTCCCGCTGTACGAGGTGTTTGACGGAGTCCGCTATCGCATCAACGCCCGGCCTGACGGTACGCCGCTGGACCGATACCTGGCGGGGCAAAAGCGCTACAAGTCCGAATCGATCGACGTGGGCCTGATTCACAGCCAAATTCGCGAGCAATGGGCTTGCCTCGAAGCCTTGGAAAGGTCGTTCCCGGCCCGAAAAGAAGATTAAGGCCCGTAGTCTTGCGTGACATGCGCGCGGCATGCTGAAGTGAACCGCCACGCGCCTGTGAGCAACATCCTGCCCGATTGAAACGAGGTACAGCACGGCTCGAATGAGGCGAGCCTCCGCGCCTGCGAAAACTCGGCAGGCCGCCGTTCCGACCCCTTCTTTCTTCGATACCTTTACGGTGTTCTGGGGGCCGTCTACACTCCTGCTTCAGTTGGTGGCAAGAACAGGCGTGCGCGGAGTCACTGCAATCAAGATGGAAAAACAGGCACCGATTCGTTCGCAAGTGGCCGGCCATGCCAGGCCCCAACCGTCCGACGACCCGAGCGGCCAGTCATCCCGAATTCAGCGACCGGCGCCTGCACGGTTGTTGTGGCTGATTTTGGTGGCAGCAGCTCTCGCGCTGGCCGTCTGCTCTTACGACCAGCCTATCACCGACCGCGTGGTCGCCGCGCGGAAGAGCATCGAGACCGTACTCGGCCCGCCGGCCGCTCTGGCCACGTTTCTGATATTCCCGGCGATCCTGTTCTCTTTTGCCAACCGGCGGCGACTGCTAATCGGATTTTTTTCGACGGTGCTTCTCTCCGGCCTGATTACCCAAACGCTCAAGCGTGTGGTTGGCCGCGCGCGGCCCGATGAGCACCTCGGGTCAGTTCAGTTCGACCTGTCCAAGTCGCTTCCGTCGCAGGATATATGGCTGGGCATGGGCCAATATCACTCGTTCCCGTCCGGGGACGCGATGCTGGCTTTAGTGCTGGCGCTGCTGCTGGGGATTTATTTCCCGCGGGCGCGCTTGGTTTTCTACATCTGTGCGGGCTTCGTCGGCCTGCAGCGCATCGTGCTGGAGCGACACTTCGCCTCCGACGTGCTGGCCGGCTACGCCGTAGCGGCGGCGTCCGTATACATCTGCCTCCGGCTGCTGGGGCCGACGTACTACGATCGCGATTTGCCCGAAAGCACGTGCTCTCTTTCGCCGTCGGAGGGCGGCCGGGAGTGATCGAATGAGCAGCCTCGAGCGAAGTTTGTGCTGTCTGAGCGTCACCCTGGCACTCGCTTGCGCCGCCGCTTGCGGGCAACCGCCCGCCGCGAACCCGGCCCCGGCCAGCATGCCGGCCATGCTGGACGTTGGCGCGCCTGCCCCTCCGATTCGGGCCGCAAACTGGCTCAATGGCAAAGCCGTGCAGATTGAGCGGCAGGCCGATTCGCCCGTCATCGTGTTAACCTTCGTTGACACGAGTGCCGGGCCCAGCCGCGGCGCGCTGCCGGCGCTCAGCGCGCTGCAGGAGCGCGAGCGGCAGCGGGGCCTGATCTGCATCGCCATAACGGAAGAACCTACCGCCGAAGTGCAGAAGTTTATCGAGCATACCCGCCCCCCGCTGACACTCCGGGTCGCCATCGACGATCAGGGCGCCACGGCCCGCGCGTACTGCGCCGCGATCGGCGTTAACTTCCGGCCCTACAGCTTCATCGTGGCGCGCGACGGCACGATCGCCTGGCACGGCCATCCGCAGCAGCCCGAGCTCGTGCAGTACGTCGAACAATTGCTCTCAGGCAAGTACAACCCGGAGCAGGCCCGCGAGGCCGTACATCAGGCGCTCACTACCGAACAGCTCGAAGCAGTCTTCCGGGAAGCCTATGCCAATCAGGCGTGGGGCACGGCTCTTTTGGCCTTGGATCGCCTGCTCGAAGCGGGCGCCCCTAAGGACCGCCTGCTGCGCTACAAGCTCGCGATCCTGCTGGGCGAGCAACGCGACCAGGCCGCCGCCCGCGCCCTGATGGCCGAAGTGCTGAAGAACTACAGCGCCAACGCGCGTCTGCTCAACAGCCTGGCCTGGGACGTCGTCAGCACCGATCGGCTCTATTTCCAGGATCCGGAAATTGGACTCCAACTGTCCCAGGCCGCCTACCGCGCCTCGGGCGGTCAGGACCCCGCCGTTCTGGACACCTATGCTCGGGCCCTGCATCTGCTCGGCCGGCTGGACCTGGCAATCGCGGTCCAGGAGAAAGCGGTGCGCCTGGCTACTGAACCCGATCGCCAGGCATTCGCGCAGCGGCTGGCCTTTTACCGTCGCTGCCAGGAATTGCAGGCGGGCCTCACGGCCGAACCGTAGCAGCAGCGGCCCGTCACTGATCGATCTGTGCGGCACTGCCAAACTCGTTCGCCTCAAAGGCCGGCCAGCCCTACAATGCGGCTGCTGCGCAGGGTATTGGCAGCCTCCGGATGGTGTGCGCGTCGGCTCAGCGCTGGGCCGGGCGAAATCAGTTTGCTTGTCGAGTGAGTGGCGATGAAACCGCGCAAGCAGGATTTCTTGCTCGGATTGGCCGTCATCATCTTCCTGGTTCTATTTCTGATTACCGTGCTTTTCCTGGCACGGCAGAGGCTGGGCCCGACACGCCCGATCACCGTGATCTTTCCGCACGCTGAACCGATGGCCCCGGTGACCGAAGGCAGCGACGTCTTGCTGAGTGGAGCGTTGAAAGTCGGTCAAGTCACCGCGGTGCGCTTTGAAACGACCAGCGTCGAATCGCCGCGCGGCTCCCAGCCCAGCCTGGTCATCGCGGTTGACGCGGAGATTGTGCAAGCGCTCCCACTATATGGCGATTGCAGAATTTCGACCGATATGCCGCTCATCGGCGGCACGGGCACGCTCGTTATTCAGTTCGTGGGCACGCCGGGGGTGCCTTTGCCGCCCGGACCCATTCACGGCTTGCCCTCAGAAGGCGCGGCCGCGTTTGCCAACATTACGCGCCGCCTGTCCGAGCCGGGCGGGATCATCGATCGCGTGGATCAGATGCTCAATCCCGACCTGGAAGGCTCGCTGATGAATCGCCTGATCACGACGTTGGCGGACGTGAATGTCATCACCGGCGAGCTGCGGCTGCAACTGACTGTCGAGGAGCGGGATACGCTTCTAGGCAAGATGCAGGCGATACTGGACGAACTGCAGGAGATGTCGACCGCCCTCAGCGACCAGGCGCAAGCGGCCGTCCCTGGTTCAATCATGGCCAAACTGAGTTCCGCTCTGGACCTGGTGCATGCCGATCTGCAAATGGTCCTGGAGATGATCCGGGATTCGCAGCCCTTGGTGCACGACGCGCTCGACAATTTGCGGCACGCAACGCGCGTCATTGATCAGGACGTAGTTGGGACGCTCGCCGCCCAGATGGACCTGGCCAATTCCGCTTCGCTGTTGGCCAAGGCGCACAGCGCCATGGAAGACGTCAATTCGGTCACGGCCAACTTCAAGAGCGTTTCGGAGCTCGTGAGGAACCTGTTGGTCGTCGACGGGCAAAAGGTCAGCATCATCCTCGACAATCTTCAGGAGATGAGCGCCCAGCTTTCCGCCACCAGCCGCGAATTGCGCCTGAACCCGGCGCGCCTCATCTGGGGCCCCAGCCGCGGCGAGCAAAAGCGCATCGCCGCCTTCCAGGCCGCCCGCGACTTCGCCCAGGCCGCCGAATCGCTCGACCAGGCCGCCACCGACCTGCGGAACATTCTCCAGGCTGTGCCGCCGGGCGAGCTAAGTCCCGATGATCGCCGCCGCATCCAGGAAATGTACCAGGCGCTCCAGGCGGCTTTCGATCGCTTTGAGCAGGCCCAGCGTTACTTCTGGGAGCAAATGAAGTAGAATGGGCGGCGCCGAGCTGCGAGCTGAAAGAAGTGTCGCCACGCTATGCCTGAATCGCAACCTGTCTACGACCTCGTCATCGTCGGGGCTGGTCCCGCCGGGGCGGCTGCCGCCGTACGTGCCCGCCAGTTGGGTCGCTCCTGCGTGGTCGTCGAACCCGGCCCCTGGCCGCCGCCACGCGGCCCCCTTGAGTGGCTCGGACCGGCGGGCGTTGCCATGGCCGACAAATGCGAACTTGCAGCCAAGGCCGTTCGCGCCAATTACTTCTCCGGCCTGCGCCTGCACTCCTGGGATTTGAAACGAACCGTAAAGGCCGGGGAACCCGATCTGCGGGGTTGGATATTCGACGCCAGCGACTTCGCCCAGGCCCTGCTCGAGCTTGCACAACGGGCCGGCGCGGATGTCCTGCTCGACGCCCAAACCAGCGATCTGCACCTGGGCGAGGATGAGGTCTGCCTCAAGCTTTCAAACAACCGGCAAGCCTGCGGTCGCGTTCTCCTGATCGGCGATGGACTGGACTCACGCGCAACCGAATTGGCCCGGCTGGCCACGGTCCGCGAATCCGACGGCCTATCGGTTTATGCGGAGGCGCTTTTCGAGCCGGCCGGTCAAACCGGTCTGGACGTCGTCATCAGCGCCAGTCGCTCGCTTCAGATCGTGGTCATTACGCGCGCCGCTCGTCGCGGGTGCGTCCGCCTTTTCAGCCACGAGCCGGGCGCTCCTGTGGAGCGGCTGTTGCGCGACTTCCTTGCGGTGGCGTGCGAATCGCGGCTGATCCCCACCCAGCCCGAGGGCGAAGTGAAGGTGGGATTCACCGCGGCCGGCGCGGCGTTGGAGTTCGAAACGCTGGTCGGAAAACGGTGCCTGCAAATCGGTGAAACGGGCGGCTTCATCGCTGCCTTCAGCGGGGAGCGGATTTATCCCTGCATGCGTTCCGGGTGGATGGCGGCGGAAGCGGCTGACCGTGCCCTGAAAGCTCCGGTATTACAAGACGAATTGCACTCGTTCAGTTCGGCCTGGCGGCGCGATTTGGCCGATTATCTGCGGCTCCCGAACACCGACCTGGCGCTCCTCATGCCCCTGGTCTTTAACAACTCGCAAATGTCGGGGCGCTTGGCCCGTGCGTTCCTGCTCGGACAGACTTTCTGATTCCGACTATAATCCATGGCTTATGCGATAGGAGAGCAGCGCTCACAGAATGCCGTCGTGACTATAAAAGCAAAAAGCCCGGGGAAGCTGGCTGAGGGCCTTTCCGGCCGATTTGCTCTTTGAGACTGGCGAATTCACGATTAACAGGGGATAGGCCGTATGCCTCAGACCACGAAACTGGACCCCGGAAAACTGGCGGTCGTCCACTACCCAGATCCGCGCTTGCGGCAGCCCTGTGAGCCGGTAGCCGTTTTCGATGAGTCGTTGGCCGCGCTGGCCGACCGCATGATTGAGCTCATGGTCCAGAACAAGGGCGTCGGTTTGGCTGCTCCTCAAGTCGGCGTGCTCAAACGTCTGATCGTGGTCAGCCCCACCGGCCAGGCCGCCGACGCTATGGCCCTGGTGAACTGCGTCATTCGCGACCGCGAGGGTAATGTTGAGGCCGAAGAAGGCTGCTTGTCGCTGCCTGGGGTGAACGTTCGAGTTCGCCGCGCCAAGCGCTGCCGCCTGGAGGCTCTTGACCTTGCAGGCAATCCGCTGGAACTTGAGGGGGAGGACCTGCTGGCCCGCATCTGGCAGCACGAAACCGACCACCTCGACGGCGTGCTCATCATCGACCGCATGGGGCCGGCCGACCGCATGGCCGTCCGCAAAACCCTGCGCGCTCTGGAAGAAGGCTACAACGGCGCGACCTAATCTGGCGCCGCGGGCTAGGCCGGGTCCTACGCCCTCATAACAGAGAATTTATTCCAATCGGCTAAGCTAGTCAGCGGCGCTGCCGTTGCGCGGCCTTATATTAAGTGGAAGCGGTGAATGCCATGGCAAAGATACTGGTCATCGATGACGAGCCCATCCCCTGTCGGATGCTGCACCACTTTTTGACCGGCGAGGGCCACGAGGTGCGCACCGCCTTGGACGCCGACGAGGCGGTTCAGGTGGCGCACGACTTCCGGCCGGATTTACTGATCTCGGACTGGCTGTTGAAGGACAAGACCGGCTTGGACGTGGCGCTGGCGGTGCGCGACGAGTTGCCGGAGGCGCGCGTCATCTTCACGACTGGGCTGCCGGCGACCGTGGTGGCGGAGAAAGCTCGCGCTGCCAGTAATGTGAGCGTGCTGGAGAAGCCGTTCGACCTGGAGAGCCTGGTTGCGGCGATTCGACGCTCGATGCAGGCGGCAAACGTGGGGGAATGTTGAACAGCGTCAGGCGGGGCGGCTTAGTTAGTAGCCGGAGACTGGCCAAGGCACGCCCGCGCCCCGTCGGCGCGGGACTTGGCACCCGGCTCGCTGCTCGGCTTGCTTTTACGACCGCCGTCGCACATAATACAGGGCTCGTGCGAGAAGCTCCGCCACAGGGGCCGAGCACGTTTGGCCGAGGCGAAACCGAGATGAAGAAAGACATCCATCCCAATTACGTTGAGACGCAGGTTAGCTGTGCCTGCGGGGCGAGCTTCAAGACGCGCTCCACGGTGCCCGTACTCAAGGTCGACATCTGCAGCGAGTGCCACCCGTTCTACACCGGCAAGCAGAAATTCGTGGATACGGCCGGTCGCGTCGAACGGTTCCAGAAAAAGTTCGGCGGCAACTACTTCAAGAAAGACACGGAGCAGAAGCCCGGCGTCAAGTAGCTGCCTTAAGCCTCGATATTTCGCCTACGGCCCCGGTTCACCGCCCGCGGGCCGTACTTTTTTGGTATATGTCCCGGCCAGGCCGCACAGGCGAACGGGGCAGCGGCAAGTGGCCGATATTGAGAGCTGATAGCAGCCTGATAGCTGAGAGCTAATAATGCCGGTTACAAAGATTGCTGATCCGCCGTGGATGGCGCGCGTGGAAGAGATGACGCGCCGCGCCGACGAATTGGCGGCGGAGATGAACAAGCCCGAGGTGGCCTCGAACGGCGCGATGATGGTGCGCCTGGCCCGCGAGCACGGTGAGCTCGAGAAGATCGCGCGCCTCTACCGCGACTATCGCGGGCTCATGCGGGAAATCGAAGAATCGCAGCAGATCGTCGACGAGCCCGGCTCTGACGACGATCTGCGGCAGCTCGCGGAAGAGCAGATGCCCGGCCTGCTGGCGCGCCGCGAACGGCTGCTTACGCAGATGCAGGAGCGGCTCGTTACCGGCAACGAGGCCTCGATCCGCTCGATCATCCTGGAAGTCCGGGCCGGCACCGGCGGCGAGGAGGCGGCTTTGTTCGCCCGCGAGCTGCTGGACATGTACCTGGCCTACGCGGCCCGCAAGGGTTTCAAGACCGAGGTGATGTCTCTGTCGGACTCCGACCTCGGCGGCGTGAAGGAAGCCATCGTAAACATCACCGGGGAAGAGGTTTACATGCACTACCGCTTCGAGGCCGGCGGGCATCGCGTGCAGCGCGTGCCCAAGACCGAGGCCCAGGGGCGGATTCACACGTCTGCCGCGACGGTCGCAGTCCTCCCGGAGCCGGAAGAGGTCGAGGTGGACATCGACTGGGAGAAGGACGTTATCGAATACGTGAGCCGTGCGGGCGGGCCCGGCGGGCAGAACGTGAACAAGGTTTCCAGCGCTATTCGGCTGGAGCACAAGCCGACCGGAATCACGGTTTCGATGCGCGATGAAAAGAGCCAGCACAAGAACCGCGCCAAAGCGCGGCGCGTGTTGATGTCGCGCGTCTACGAGCACTATGCCTCGCAACAACGCGCACAGATCGTGCAAGACCGGCGCTCAATGGTGGGCAGCGGTGACCGCAGCGATCGGATTCGGACCTACAACTTCCCCCAAGACCGCTGCACCGATCATCGCATCAATAAGGACCTGTTCGGCCTGCAGAAAATTCTGGTCAACGGCGAGTTCGACGAGTTTCGGGCGGAGCTGCACGACCGCGATCTGAAGCTGCGCCTAGAGCAGCTCTAAGCAAGAACTCGCCCATGCCGAGCTAACAACTAAGAACTTAGTCCAGCTTGCCCTGTGCCAGCAGACGCTTGGCCTCGCCCACCAGCAGGAACGAACCGGTGATGCAGATCAAGTCCTCGCGCGTCACGCAACTGCGTGCGATGCGGTACGCCTCTTCGAGGTTGTCCGCCACCTGCGCCATCTTGAAGCACTTCTCGGTGAAGCGCGCGTGCAATTCCCGGGCGTCAGCCGAGCGCGGCGAATCGATGTTGGTGAAAATCACCTTGTCGGCGCCGAGCTGCACCTGGCCCAGCATGCCGTCGATATCCTTGTCCGAAGCGCAGCCGAAGATCACCACCATCGAGTCATAGGTGATGTTCTGGCCGATGCCGCGCATCAGGGCGGCGATGCTGGAGGCGTTGTGTGCGACGTCCACCACGGTCCGCGGATTGTCGCGGATGATCTCCAGCCGGCCTTCGATGTGCACCTTCGCCAGCCCGTCAATCGCCGCCTGCTCGGGAATGACGTACCCGCGCTGCCGCAGGGCATCGATCACGCCGAGGGCGATGCCGCAGTTATGGGCCTGATGCTCGCCCAGCAAGGGCACCTGCAAATGGTCGAAGCGGCTGGTGGGCGTCGACATGCACACGCGAATGTGCGGTCCGGTGGCGCGCGAGCATTCAAACCGGTAGCTGAATTCCAGGTCCTCGCCGACGATGCGCAGGTCGCACTTCTTGTCCTCGGCGGCCGCGCGCAGCACCTTCTTCACGCCCGCCGGCTGGCGGGTGGTGATAACCGGCACACCGGGCTTGAATATCCCGGCCTTCTCCTCGGCGATCTTTTCCAGCGTGTTGCCAAGCTGTGCCACGTGGTCGTGACTGATGCTCGTGATCGCACAGACCAGCGGCTTGACGACGTTGGTCGAATCCAGCCGGCCGCCCAGGCCGGTCTCGATTACCGCCAAATCAACCTTCTTGTTCACGTAGTGCAGGAAGGCGGCGGCCGTGACGACTTCGAAAAACGTCGGCTCATCGCGCTCGAGGCGCCGCACGACCGGGGCGATCTTGGCGATGATGCGCGTGAAGTCCCGCTCGCTGATGCGCTCGCCGTCGACGCAAATCCGCTCGCGAAGGTCCGTAAAATGCGGCGACGTGTACAGGCCCACCCGATAACCAGCGTTCTGCAGCATGGCCGCAATCATGTGGCAGGTCGAGCCCTTGCCCTTAGTGCCGGCCACGTGGATCGCCTTGATCTTGTCCTGCGGGTTACCAAGCTCCTTCAACAGCCGAAACATCCGCGAAAGGTTGAATTTGACCGGAGCATAGTTGGGCCGCGCGGATTTCTCGAAGTTGTATCGGGAGTTGACGAACTCCAGGGCGGCGCGGTAAGTACGGATCGATCCGGAACGGCTGGGCCGACGGGACTTTGGGGGAGCCGCTGGCCGGGCCCTGAGTCGCTTCCCCGGCAGCTGGCGCTTGGTAGCTAGTCGTGCCATAGGGCTTTATGTTAACAATAATTCGTGCCGTCGTCAATAACTGTGCGATGACGGGCGTCCGTCAGGCTTGTCGTAAGTACAGTGGCCATCGGCACTTACGTTAATGTAAGCAACTGTAGGGCGGGAGTGCTCCCGGTAACCGGTAGCTGGCTCGGTAGTTAGACGGTAGGGCGGAACACCTGGGCGCGTGCGACCAAAACGGGCCCGAAAGGACCGTCGGCAGATGAAGACCCTCAACGTGGAGCTGGCAGGTGGCGGTTATAGGGTCCACATCGGGGCCGGCGCGCGCAGCGCGCTATCGGAACTGGCGAACGCCCCATGTGGCAGGTTTCCGCCGGCCCATAAACCTCGGATCACGATTATTACGGACAAAACGGTTGCTGAACTGCATCTTGAGCCGGTTCTTGAAGTCCTGCGACACGCCGATCGCTCAACGTGCCCCCTCGTTCTGACCGTTGCCCCAGGCGAGGCGAGCAAAACCCTGGATGTAGCCGCGTCGCTCTACCAGGCGCTGGCGCGGGGCGGCGTCGAACGCTCGGACCTGATCGTGACTTTGGGCGGGGGAGTGGTGGGTGACTTGGGCGGCTTTGTGGCCGCCACCTGGCACCGGGGCATCCGCTTCATCCAGGTTCCCACAACGCTGGAGGCCGCCATCGATGCCGCGGTGGGCGGCAAAACCGCGCTCAATCTGGCGGCGGGCAAGAACCTGGTGGGGGTCTTTCACCAGCCGGCAGCCGTGTTCATCGACACCGATTTCCTGCACACCCTGCCGCAACGTGACTTCATCGCGGGATTGGCGGAGAGCGTGAAGCATGCGGCGATCGACGGCGAAGCGTTTCTGGAATGGCAGGAACGCCAGGCGCAGTCCATCCTGGCTCGCGATCCGGCGGTGCTGGAGGAACTGATCGCGTGGAATTGCCGAATAAAGGCGGCAATCGTCGCGCAGGACGAGCGCGAGCACGGGCTGCGCGCCGTCCTCAACTATGGGCACACGGCGGGGCACGCAATCGAGCACCTGCTCGGCTACGAGCTGCGCCACGGCGAATGCGTGGGTCTCGGCATGATTGTGGCGGGCGAGTTGAGCTGTCGTCAGGCAGGCCTGGCCCGAGCCCGCGCGGAGCGCATCACCTCACTGATCGCCAGGTTTGGGCTGCCGACACATTTGCCTCGGCGTGTCGATGGGGCTGAAATCGCCGCTACGTGCCGCTTGGACAAGAAAGCTCGCGCGGGTACCGTTCGATTCGTCCTGCTGGAGGGGATAGGCCGGCCGCGTCCGGGGTACAGCGTCTGCGAAACGGAATTGGTTGACGCACTCAAGGTCATCGGGCCGGGGGGATAGAGCGCATACGATGGCGGCCGGGACAGGGCGTCCCGGCCGCCTGGTGTTCATCTCGCGTTAGCCTGCGCGCCGGCTATTTTGGCCAAGCGCGCGGGCTGGGTCGTTCACGACTAATTGCTGAGGGGTTCCATCCGCCAAGTCTCGGACAGGACTTTTTCCTGCGGCGAGTATTGGTCGACCAGTCCGGCGATGACGTCGCGCAACAGGGTGGTCATGTCCTTCGCCTTGACGCGCGGGCCGCCGTTGTCGGTCGCGACCTTAGCCTTCTCGGCCGACAGGGGCTTGATACCGGCCTGGTCAGCCAGCCGCCGCTGAGCTTCGATTTGGCCGGGGGTGACGCGGCCGGGGAGTTCCGGCGTGCCGAACCAGACCAGGTCCTTGGTCAGATCCACTTCGCCCGGGACGACCACGATCAGATGGCCCGACTTATCGCCCTGGTTGAGGCGCATGGCGGCCTGATTACCGACGTACAGGACCGGCTCCTCGATCTGGCGCGGGATAACCAGGTTGGTCTGCACCTTGAGAACCAGGATCGTGCCTTCGCTGACCTGGAACGGCGCATTGCACCAGTCGTAACGGAAGCTTTCGCTCAAGGTGAAGGGACGGGCATAAACGACTTCGTCCACCGCCGCGGGAGTCTTGGCGACGGGCGGTGCGGCGAAGACCATCGAAACCATCGTCAACAGACACACACTCGCGAGTATTGCTTTCATTTCCTTCCTATCCTTTCGCTGCAAGAAGCAAGAGTTCATTTCTGCAAGTAGTTTAGTCACACTGCACGTCGAAGATGCTAACGGCATCAACGCCCATCTCGGTCATCGAGTTGTTCGGGTTGTCCTGGGACCAGAAGCTGACCCTGACGGTGGCGGTCAGGGGGATGAAGTCCACGACATGGAACTCGTGCACCATCCAGTTGTCGTGGTTGGCGATATGCGCCGCCTGCACCCAGGTCGCGCCGTCGTCGCTCGAAACATATACGTCGAGGTAATCTTGCTGTGACGGGTACATTCCCGTCGCATCATCGCAGTAGACCCAATCCGCGAAGCGGACCACCGGATCTTCCATGCCACTGAGATCGAGCAGCGGTGAGATCAACTGGGTAGGACCGCCATCCACATCGAAGGTACTGCGGTTGTCGGTGACGTAGCACTGCCCGGAGCCGTCGTAGTCCTCCGGGGGCGAGTGGTCGGCATGGCCGCCCGGAATCGCGCGCTGCCACATTCCGGAGGTCATGCCCGGCGTGTTGTACACGGTCCAGCCGGCCGCCGTCTCGAAGTCTTCCTGCAGAAGGCTTATGTACGTGCCGACCAGCGAGGAATACGGGGCTGCCGCACCGCCCAGCGGCGCAGACAGCAGGCCGGTCACCGCGCCTTCCGCCTCAAAGTAGTACTCGGGGCGATCGCCGCACTGCGGCGCCGGCAGCGTGCCGCGCCACAAGTCGCCGGCCACGTTCACCAGCGGCTGCGACTGCCAGTCGCCGCCGTCATAACGGTAGTACATCATGGCCGATCCGGGGACCAACGTATCGTTGCCCGGGAGGATTTCCACGTTCACGGGGTACGGAGCGTGCGGCGGAATGAACTCCGGCGGAGGCTCCGCCACGTACATGGTCAGGGGGATGAAGAACGGCGGCAGGTCGTTGTCGAGCATGAGCTCGTCAATCACGATGCGGCCCTGCGGCGTGCCCCAATCCGGGCCGAGGTCCAGACGCACCGCCACGATGTTCTCCAGGTCAATTCCGCTGCCGTTGGCCAGGAAGTCCGCGGTGCGAATGCGGATGCGGCGCATTTCGTTATGCCAGCCGCCGCTTCGGGCATACGGCATTCCGAAGCCGCCGCCATAGGCGCCGGTGCTGATCGAGCTGGTATTGCCGGCGCTGTCGCGCAGCGTGATGGTGAACGTCAGGATGCCGTTGGTCGCCTGGGTGTACGGGTGCTGCGTGCCCTGGGCGCCGCGCAGGCTTACGTACTTCCAGTCGGCGAAGTTGCGCAGCGTGGGAACGACGGCCCATTCGTAGTACCTATTTGCGCCGTTCCAGTCAAAGACGACGCCCTTGCTGGTATCACTGTAGTCACTGCTGGCCTGCGTGGCGCCGTTGAACGGATCGCCGGAGCTCCAGGCAAAGCTGCCATTGTTGTCATCCAGCCGGCCTTCAGTCAGGTTGGTGACATTGTACGTGACCGCGCCGCCGGAGCTGCTCGTGCCCGCGCCGGGCTGCGTCTCGTAGTCATCAATGAAAGCATATCCCTCGTCGCCCATGTTGCGGTATTCCTGCGAGACGACGTAGCACGGATCAATGCCCACGGGCACGGACGGCGGATGGAAATGCTCGTACTGACGCCACAGGTAATCCTCACCCGGGACGTTACCTTCAGCATAGTGCTTGTACATGGGCAGCATTATGCCGAGCTGGACCAGGTGCGTGCCGGACTCGTTGATCGGGCAGGGACCCGAGAACCAGGCCCCGGAGCCTTCGGAGTCATGGAACCAGCCGTGCCCGGTGCCCTGCACGACAGTCGAGCCGCGGAAGCGCGTGGCCCGGTCGTGTATGTGGAACGTCTGGCACAGGTCGCAACCGGCGGAGCCATCCACGTCGCTATCGCCCGAGGCCGTCCACAGGTGATAGTTCGCCGCGCCCGGGTTGGTGCGATTGGGCCCGAAGAAGTCGACCGGCAACATGCTATCAACCAGGATGATGTCGTCGGCGGTGTAGTAGGTCGGAGTGTAGGCGTCGGGTCCCGGCGCGCTGATGCGGCGGTAGGCGAACGCCACGCCCTCGCCGCCGCGGCTGTGTCCCACCCAGATGATCCGGTGCGAGTCAACGTGGCCCACGAGTGCGCCGCTGGCGATGGACGGTAACAGGTGGAAGAAGGCGTCGGTGTGCCCGCAGGTGGTCAGCGAAGCATATAGCCCGGAACTCGGGCCGGTGTTATTGCCGTGCGACATGACGATGAAGCCGTACGAGGCCATGTGGAAGCCGATGTGATCGTACCACTGGTAATTATGCCCGTTGCCGTGGCTGATCACGATCAGCGGCAGTTGGCCCATGCTGGCAATGTTCGTCGGGTAGTAGAGATCCTGGCCGGCAACGGTGGCAGGAATGCCGAAGATCGTGCCGACGTTGTAAAGCGTCTCCGTCACGGCCAACGGGCCGGCCGTGGTGGTGTCGTGGCATACGTACAACCCGGCTTCCCGCCCCAGGCCGTCGATGTAGTCGCCGCCGTCCAGCACGCCGTTCTGGTTCATGTCGACGATCATGTCATAGCCACGTCCCAGACCGGTGTTCGCGCCGGTGGCCGCTTGAAACACCGCCGCGCTCAGCTCGTTCGGCCCAGTGATCTGGAACGTGTTTTCCTGAATCGTGGTGCCGCCGAACGTCACGGTAGTTGGCCCACCGGCCGTTTCATCGACCAAAGCCGGATCAACTGCCCACTCGCCCGCGGACTTCTTCTCGACGATGTAAACATCGGCGCTCCGGCCAACGATCTCCGGGCGTAGCGTGGGATCGATCGCCATTTGGATCGGGGCGTTGACGTGGAAGGCCCGCACGTACTCGAAGTACGGATAAGCCGTCAGCGGATTTCCGGCCAATTCCATGGCGATCGGCGGCTCGGGCGTTGGGCAATCAGCCACTGTGCAATCCGCCCACTCCGGATGCCAGACGCCGTCGCAGCCGCTTTCGGTTGTAACCGCGCAGCCGCCAGCGGGGTTGCAGCAGGCGGCGGTCGGCGGTGCGCTTGTCAACAGTTGCACGAACGGGTCAATATCGAACACGTTGACTTCGCCGTCGTGGTTGGCGTCCGCCAACAGATAAGCACACGACGGAAACAGCGCGGCATATTCGACTGGATCCGTTAAAGCCAGAACGAACGGATCGATGTCAAACACGTTTACCGCGCCGTCGCAGTTCAAGTCGCCCGTCTCATAGGCGCGGGCCACGCCGGGGCAAGCCAAGAGGAGCCCCACAAACAAGAGATGCCAACAGTACTTCAAGCCAAGTCCTCCTTTTGTAAGTGACAAGTAAGCTCCTATCCCCTACCAGCTTCGCATCCGAAAGCCAGTACAACGTTAGGTCTTAGTATAACAGGCGGGCGACAGCCGGCCAAGCTAAATATCACTCCGGCGCCCGAAGCTGGACTATTTATCGGAGCCTTGCGCAGGGACGGCGACGATGCCGGTTATCGGGCAAAGCTTGCTTCCGCCCACGGCCATTGGACTACGCCCTGTGGGCCGCCCTAGCGCCGTCTCCAGCCCCACAGAACAGCGCCCAAGCCCAAGATCAGGAATGTGCCGGGCTCCGGGATCGTCAAGCCCGGTGCGGTTTGTGCGGGCGCCAGGCCGGGCGTTGCTATGTCGGCGGCAGCGTCGAGCACCAGCGGCGGCGGCGCGAACTGGCCGTCCTCGCTGACCTGGATGCCCGCCACCAACTGCGGCACCTGCAGTGCGATCTCATCAACAATCTGCCCAATGGCTGATCCGGGGGTCAGCGCTTGCAACTCGGTGGTATCAACGCCCAAGCTCGACAGCAACGCCACGAAGGCGTCAAAGAAGATATTGCCCTTGACGTTGATCGGGCCGATGTCGAAGTTCTCGGGCACGCTCTCCTGGGCCAACCCGTCGAGAAACAGCTCCGAATTGGTGTTGCTGATGTTGATCGATGCTTCGTAGAAGCCGAACTGGTTGATTTCCACGGCCTCCGCGATATTCAACGTTCCCGCGAGCGTAAAGTTCTGAATGCCGCTCTTGGCGCGCAGCGAATAGTTCAGGTTGTTCGCGGCGAAATTGGCGGTGCCGATCAGCGGACCGCGGTTGGTGTATCCGAAGGTAGCTTGCGTGGCGCCCTGTAACTCGATTTCGAAGTTGCCCAGGTCCAAAACTTCCGGCCGCCCCTGCGAGTCCAAGCCAAAGACGCGATTGAACTGCACATCGTAGCCCCGGCCGGGGCTGTTGCGCTGGATCTGCAGGCGCCCGCTGCGCTGGCCGTTGATGCGCGTGCCGTCCGACGCGGTCAATAACGGAAACCCGCTTGGTGTAGATAGGATGTAGAGACCCTGGTAAATGTCTTGGTACAGCCCGGCCCAAACCGGCGTCGCCGCCCACACGCACGCGATCATGGCCGCGCAGCATGCCGCTCGCTTCATCGGACTTCCTCCGGCGGATTCGGCCGCCGCTGGCTCTTCCTGTCCACGCTTCGGCTGGCGCTCCGTGCCTGACCGGCTGGTCCAGCGGCCGCGCCGCGCGGATCGTAGCACAAAGCCTCGCGGCGTCAACGGTTTTCATCGGTGAGTCCCTCGCCGGTCTAAACGAACAAGCTCCGATATGTAGATTTGCAAACCCAAGGCGTCGCCTGTTGTCCAACAATGTGTATAATGTGCGGCGAGATTAATGCTGGGGGAACTGGATTTATCAGACTTCCAGTCGCTCCGATCAGCGGCGGCAGCAGGTGGATTGAATGGCAGGAAAGCAGCTTGGGAAGACCGGAGTCCTTCTAAGTGCTATTCTAATGCCCCTTTTTCCAGCTTACGCCGCGCCTCCCGAGCCCGAAACTCAGCCCGCTACCGCACCCGCTACCGCTCCCGCTACAAGAATTGCCGATCAGCAACGTCTCGAAGACTTCCTCATGCTGATCCAGGGGCCAAACTTGCCGTTGGCTGCGCGCCGAACCGGTGCGCGAGAATTGCTCCGGCTTGGCTGGCCCGAAACCGTCAATCGTCTTGCCGGCGTTTTGGCGAGCGAAAACAAGCCGGCACGCTTGGCCGTCGCCCTGGCGCTGGCAGATGTTCCGGATCCCCATGACGCTTACATCGAGCCGCTCATCTCGATGTTGGCCGACCCGGATGCCGATTTGCGTCACGCTGCGGCCGCGGCTTTGGCGGGCTATCGCGATAGCGGCGTCTCGGCGCGCTTGCGGGACATGATGCTGGACGTTTCGCAGCCGGCGGTGCTGCGTTTGGCTGCCGTTGAGGCGCTAGGGGCGATAAATAAGCGCTCCGCCGTGGCGGCTTTGGTCGAGGCCGTCGCGCTGCCCGACTCTTCGATCGCGCAGCCCGCTCTGGAAGCACTCGAGCGCAGCACGGCCATGGATTTCGGAGGCGATGCCGGGCGGGCCCTGGCGTGGTGGGAGCAAAGCCAGAATGAGCCGTTGCCTGACTGGCAACAAGGTCAGATTGATCGGCTGGTGCGCAGATCGCGTGAGCTGGAGCAGGACTTGCGTGAGTTGGAGCTGCGCCTGGTTGAGTCTTACCGCGCCGATTACATCCGCACTCCGGAAGCGGAGCGCGGGCCACTGCTGCAGAGTTACTTAAAAGACCCATCCGCGTTGGTTCGGCTGCTTGGATTGGAGCTCGTTCAGCGGCAGCTTGGAGAGGGCAAACCCCTGCCGGCGGACGCGGCGGCGCCCGTGCGCGAATTGACCCGTGAACTGCTGAGCGATGCCGATCCGGCCGTGCGCGTCGCCGCGGTTCAGACGGTGGCCCGGTTCCGCGATGCAGCGGATGCGGAGCGGTTCCTGAGCGCGTTGGCAGTTGAACGCCGGGCGAATGTCTGCCAGGCTCTCGTGAACGGGCTGGGCTACGTTGGGAGTGGCGAAGCGTGCGAGACGCTCCTCAATATCGTGCGTTCGCAGGACAATCCGGCGCGTGCCGAAGCGGTTGCGGCACTGGGGCGGCAAGCGGAGCGTGGCGTGCTGGGGGCGGCGGAGCGTGACGCGATTGCAGATGAACTACTGAAGTTATTCGCAGAGACGCCGCCGGCGCAGGCGGCACTGCGGGAACGCGTATTGTGGGCCATGGCGCAAATCGCTGACCCGGCCTTCGCTACCGCGTTTTCACAGGCCTTGTGCGAGCGTGAAGCGCCGCTCGTGCGACAGGCGGCGGCCCGCGGGATCGCGGCCGTAAAAGCACAAATTGAAGCTTTGATTCCCGTTACGCGCGACGCGGACCTGACCGTACGCCGCACCGCGGTCGAATCGCTGGCGGACTGCGCCTGCACGGACGAGCACTTGGCGGCCCTCTGGGAACGCCTGGCGCCGAGCAGCGAGCCGGATGCGACCATTCGACGGATCTCCTGGCAGGCGTCCGTGAAGTTGCTATCCGGGCGATCGGTGGCGGAGGTGGAAGGCTGGCTCGGGCGGCTGCCGGATACCGAAGAACGCGACGCACAGGTTGATGAATTGCTGGCGGTGCTGGAGGCCTCGTTGGCGAAGGTTCCGGAGGGCTTGCGTGAGCTGGGACGCGTCTGGACCCGTGTTGGCGCGCAGCGCGCGGCGCAGAACAAAATCGACGCGGCCATCGCCGCCTACCTGGCCGCAGTGCGCGATTTGCGGATGAGCCAAGCGCCCGAACTGACTGAAGCAGCGCAGGCTGTGCTGCGGATATCGTTGCTCAACGAGCGGTACAACGAGTCACTGGCGTCGGCCTTGGCTAAGGGCAGCCCGGCCCTGGACGGCGGCGCGCTGTGGGCAGCGGTTCGTCCGGAGCTGGCGGCGCGCCTGAACGCGGGCGGCGCCCAGCAAGTCATTCAAATGCTCTCCAGCCTGCGCCAACACCCTCCCGCCGCCTTCTCCGAAGAAATCGCGAACGATATGAGCGCCCTGTTGGCTCAAGCGCAAGCGCCTCCAGCTTCTGCGCCGGCATCAGCACCGGCGTCGGCGCCGGCCACGCAAGCCGCCCAAACACAGCCGGAAAACGCCGGTCCGTAGCGGCCGAGTAGAAGCCGGCCGCTGCGCTGGCTGCAAGGCTCGCGCGCTATCCGGCGCTGTCCCCGATCCCCAGCTCCTTGCGAATTCGGTCCAGCACGCCGTTCACGAAGGCCGGGGAGTCTTCGCTGCCAAACTCGCGGGCCAGTTCGACCGCTTCATTGATAACCACTTCGGGCGGCGTGTCCGGTTGCGCGAGCAGTTCGTGCAGCCCCATGCGCAGAATATTGCGGTCGACCGGAGGCATGCGGGAGAGGCTCCAGTCGGCGACGGCTTGCCTCAGGAGCTGATCGTAACGGTCGCGACTCTGCCACGCGCCGCGGGCCAGATCGCGCGCAAAGCACAGATTGCTCACCCCTGGCGAGCGGGCGATACCCAAGTCGGCGTAAGTCTGCGAGTCATGCAGGAAAGACTCGAGTTGTTCGTTAAAACCCTCGCCCAGGGAATCGAACAAGCACAACGCCTGAAGGGCCAAAGCGCGGGCATGTGAACGTTGCGTGTGTTTAGGACGCGGGCGGCGCGGCATGGACATAAATGCTAGCTTGATCAGCCAAAATAATGGTCAATAGCGGATTGTATTCCGTCCCGTGCGGCCGCCCTGACCCTGGTTTACCGGTCATCCGCACAGCGATTTCCTGGCGTTTGCGCCGTGGAGGGACACGCGATTCGGTCGGTTTTAGGCTGCGCACCCGAAAGCGACCAACACTCATTTCAGCGATGACAGTTGCGGCAGCAGGTTGGCCATCTCGATCGCGGCCAGTGCGGCGTCCGCGCCCTTGTTGCCGGCCTTGGTTCCAGCACGGTCGATGGCCTGCTCCAGGTTGTCGGCCGTGATGATGCCGAAAGTGATCGGCACGCCCGTGCTCAGCGACACCTGCGCGATGCCCTTGGCGACCTCAGCCGCGACGTACTCGAAATGCGGCGTCTGCCCGCGGATCACGCAACCCAGGCACAGGATGGCGGCATATACGCCGGTTCCGGCCAGCCGCTGCGCGGCGAGCGGTATCTCCCACGCCCCGGGAACCCAGACCCGCAGCAGATTGCCAGGTTCCGCGCCATGCCGGACCAGGGCGTCGATCGCCCCGTCGAGCAGGCGCGAAGTGATGAATTCGTTCCAGCGGCTCACCACGATTGCAAACTTATGTGGGGCCGCTTCCAGCCGGGCGGAAATCGTGTCTGCCATCACACTTACTCGTGTTCCGTGCCTCGTCTCATGTAGGGCGTCAGTCTACCCTCGCGACCGCTGGATGGAAACGGGCGCCTCGCCAGGAGGCGCGCGGAGGGAGCGAGAGAGCCGCTTTGCAGCAGCAACGACTCTCCTATGCTCATTCCACCGTCACGCTCTTGGCCAAGTTGCGCGGTTTGTCCACGTCACAGCCGCGCCGCACGGCTGCATGGTACGCAAGCAATTGCAGCGGAATCACGGTTACGAACGGTTGCAGCGGTTCGGGGACCTTCGGGACGTAGAGGACGTCGTCCGCCAAGCGCGGCATCAGGTCATCGCCTTCGGTGGCCACGGCAATGACGCGGCCGCCGCGGCTGCGCACCTCTTCTATGTTGCTGACGACCTTTTCGTACAAGTGGTCGCGCGGAGCGATCACCACCACCGGCATGTCCTCGGTGATCAGGGCGATGGGGCCGTGCTTCATTTCGGCGGCCGGCAGGCCCTCGGCGTGAACGTAGCTGATTTCTTTCAGCTTCAGGGCGCCTTCGAGGGCGACCGGGTACTGAAGACCGCGGCCCAGGTAGAGCCAGTTGTTGGCTTTAGCATAACGGGCGGCGATTTCGCGCGTCTGGTTCGATAGCGTCAGCGTGCGCTCGATCGCGGCCGGAATTTCGTTTAGGGCGATCAAATAATCCTGGCATTCGCGGTGACCCATGTGGCGGCGGCGGGCCAGGTAGGCGGCCATCATCGAGAGGACGGCAAGCTGGCCGGTGAAAGCCTTGGTGGAAGCGACGCCGATTTCAGGCCCTACGTGCAGATACACCCCGGCATCCGTTTCGCGGGCGATGGTTGAGCCGACCGCATTCACGATTCCCAGGGCCAAGGCGCCACGCTCGCGAGCCTCGCGCACGGCCGCGAGCGTATCCGCGGTTTCGCCGCTTTGGGAAATCGCGATCACGACCGTGTTGTCCGTCAAAATGGGGTTGCGATAGCGAAACTCGCTGCCGTATTCAACTTCGCAGGGGATGCGGGCCAGCTCTTCAAAGAGGTACTCGCCGACGAGAGCCGCGTGCCAGGCCGTGCCGCAGGCCGTGAGGATGATGCGTTTGGCGCGCACCAGTTCGCGGGCGACGCCGTTCAAACCGCCAAGAACGACGCGGCCTTCGGCGGTGTCGATGCGGCCGCGCAGGCAATTACGCAGGGATTCGGGCTGCTCGAAGATTTCCTTGGCCATGAAATGTTCGTGGCCGTTCAGCTCGAGTTGCGTCAGGGTCCACTCGATCGCCGAGACTTCCTTGGTGACCGGAGCCGCGTCGAGCGTCATGGTGCGGAAGGTGCCGTCGCGACGGACCACGGCAATTTCGTTGTCTTCAAGATAGATGACCTGCGGCGTGTGCTGAACGATGGCGGAAGCGTCGGAGGCGATGATGAACTCGTCGTTGCCGATACCAACTATCAGCGGACTGCCGCGACGGGCGCCGACGATCATGTCGGGGTGGTCGGCGTGAATGACGCAAATGCCGAAGGTGCCGCGGACCTCGTTCAGCGCTTTGCGAACGGCATCGGCCAGGTCGCCTTGGTAGAGGTGGCCGATGAGCTTGGCGAGCACCTCGGTGTCGGTTTCGCTTTCCAGTTCGATGCCCTCGGTTTTGAGGTAGGCGGTGAGGGCCCGATAATTTTCAATAATGCCATTGTGAATCAGAGCTAAACGGCCCGATGCGTCGCAATGCGGATGGGCGTTTCGCTCAGTGGGAGCGCCGTGTGTGGCCCAGCGGGTATGGGCCATGCCGATCGTTGAGCCGTCCAGCTCGCAGTGAATTTTGGCTTCGAGGGCGGAAATGCGGCCGACGGCGCGGCGCATTTCCAGACGATTGTCGCGGATCACGACCATACCGGCGGAGTCGTAGCCGCGATATTCAAGACGCTTCAGGCCTTCCAAGAGAATGGGGCAAGCTTCACGTCGCCCGATGTAGGCCACAATCCCGCACATTTCGCGCCTCCGCAGAGCTTCCGGGACCCGGATGGACCTAATGGCGTTTTCGGCTGTTTCGCCGGGGCAGGTCTCTTGAGTGTACGCGGGTCAGGCTCGATCGTGCGGAAGCCTACGGGGTCCGGGCGGAGATTTCAATGCACAGGGCGGGACGGTCGATGGGGTTAAGAGCATCGCGAAACGGCGGGCGTTGTGCACGCGAAATAGACGGTTATCGCGGAGGACTTCATGACCGCCAATCAGCCGAGAAAACTCTATTCGCAACTGCTGCAGGATGATCCGGAATTGCGTGACGTTGTCGCCGATTTCGTACGCCGTCTGCCCGGTCGCATGGAAGAAATCGCCGAGGCATTCGAGCAGTTGGACTGGGGGCACCTGACGATGCTGGCTCACCGCCTGAAGGGGGCGACTGGTTCATATGGTTATCCGGAACTTAGCGCGCTGGCGGCGGCGATGGAGCGCGGGTTTCGGGCGCAGCAGGCAGAGGATTTTGGGCAGTGGCTGGAGCAATTCGCGGAATTGGTGGAGGCGGCTCGGGCGGGATTGGCGGAGGAGGGTGCCGAGGGTAGTTAGGCGGTGCTTGTCAGACTTCGAAAGCGGTAGGGGGGTGGCACTTCTGTAAAGCGAATGTTTTTGGCGGCAATCCGGGGCGACACGCCACGGCTCTGCTACGGGTCGGAATTTGGAGCGATACGCCCCGGCTCTGCTATGGATCGATTTGGAGCGCGAGCATGGTCACATCGTCCGGCGGGTAGAGCGAGCCTTCTTTAAGGTCGAGGTGGGCGCTAACCGCCTCGGTGAATTCTTCGATTGGCAGTGACAGCCAGCTTCGCATCGCGGTTGAGAGCTCAGCTTCTGCTCCGCGTTGTTCCGTGGCGGCGAAGAAATCGGGTTCCAGGCCGTCAGTGAACATCACGACCTTTTCGCCCGGGGCCAGGATGATGCGCGCCTCTTCAAACTCGCCGTCCAAATCTGGCAGGCCCAACAGGCCGCCGGCCGGGTTGATTTGGGCGACCTCACCGCCGGCCTGCACGTGTAGCGGGCAGGGATGCCCGGCCCGCGACAGCCGCAACTCCCGGGTGCGCACGTTCAGGATGGCGTATACGGCGGTCACGAATTGGCAGTTTGGCAGCTTCTGGCGCACCAGGCATTCGTGCAGAGTAGCCAGCGTGCGAGGCGGCGAGATGATTTCGTAAAAGCGCCCGGCGACGCGCTTGGGAACGAGCGCTTGCCGCATGAACATCGTGAGTAGACCGGCGGCTACGCCATGGCCCATGGCATCTGCGACGAACAGCCCGATGTGGTCTTCATCTATGCGGAACGCGTCGTAGAGATCGCCGCTAACCCAGCTTGCAGGCCGATAAAGGGCGGTGAGCTTCGCGCCGGCCGTCTCCGGCAGGGTGGCCGGCAGAAAATCGCGCTGCAATCGACCGGCCAGGCGCATTTCCTGATCGATTTCGCTGAAATAGCGATTTAATTGCTCGCCCAGGCGATGCAGTTGGTCGAGCTCGCGCTCCATGCGTTTGATGAGCGGGCCATAGCGCGTGAGCGTGTTAAGGCGGCCGATGATCTCATCGAGCGTGGCGTCGGGCTCGACCCAGTCGACCAGCGGGCCGCCGGCCCAGCGCAGGTTATCAGCCGCGCCGCAGACGAGTGTGGGGATGTTATCGGTGACGAGGCGTTCGAGGAGTGTAGCGGCGGGCTGGAGTTCCGCTTCCCGGGCGCTATTTCGCAGGGCGACGACGGCGATTTTTACATTGTCCAGCGTCGCGCCCTCAGCGCAATCCAGGGGAACTCGGGGCGTAGCGATGCCGCGCGCGGCGAGACGCTGGTGCAAAGAGTTACAGTCCGCGCCGTTGGTCTCAAAAACCGTGATCGGCGGTACGTCGCACATGCGCAGCAGATCGCCTCACCTGAACGGGGCGGCCTGCGGCACGCGCAGAATCGCAGCGTGCGAGCGGACGCGCCCCGAATCCCCCTTCGACGCGCTACGGCTGCGTCTTGAATACAGCGTCCGGTATGGTGAGGCGGTCGCCCTCCTGCAAGCCGAGGCGCGCAAACGCGCCCTGCTTCATCTCGAGCGCGAACATGGCCGGCTCGATCGACGAAAACGTCCGCAGGGTGCGCGGCGGCATTTGCCAGGTTTTGACGACCGTGCCGTCCCAGCGGGCGAAGGCGATGTCCAGCGGCGTGATGGTGTTCAGCATCCAGAATCCGCGGAGCCGCTCCTCCGAGAAGACGAACAGCATGCCCTGCGCGTCGCCAATCTCTTCGGGCGGGACATGCATCAGCCCTTCTTCCACGACGTGCGGCCGTTGGGCGTCGAATTCCTGCGCCAGCCAGACCTGCACATCCTGTCCCTTTACCTGAATGACGGCCGTGGGAAGGCTGTCGAGGGGGTATTGGCGGGCGGCGTCGCTACGGCGCCCGGCGGTAGCCCTATCCGTGTCCTGCGCGGGGCCGGCCCCGCCCGAACCGCCTGAACCGAAGCAGCCGGTGAGCGTCAGCAACATCATTGCCCATCCCGCGAAGAAGAGCCGGCAGCATGTCGATGGCCGTGATTGCATGGCACTTTGTGTCCAGCGCACAGCATAGGGCCGCGCGTCCGGGCTGGGCAAGCCGTTGTTGAGAGATGCGTTAGAATGCAGAGATGGACGGCCTGATTATCCTGAATAAGCCTGCCGGCATTACCAGCGCGAAAGCGCTATACCGAGTTCGCAAGCTTACGGGCGTGCGCAAGAGCGGGCACGCGGGCACGCTTGACCCCGCGGCCGAGGGCGTGCTGATCCTCTGCCTGGGCGCGGCGACGAAGCTGGTCGAGCGCTTGATGGATCAGCCGAAGTTGTACCGGGCGGTGGCGCGGCTCGATGTGACCAGCGAGAGTTTCGACAGCGACCGGCCGCTTCAGCCGGTGCAGATCGAGCGTGTGCCGGAAGCGGCGGAAGTAGCGTCGGCGCTGGGCCGTTTTGAGGGTGAGATTTTGCAGGTTCCGCCGGCGGTAAGCGCGTTGAAGATTGGCGGGCGGCCGGCGTACAAGCTGGAACGTGCGGGGCAGGTGGTGGAGTTGGCGCCACGGCGGGTGCACGTTTATTCGGCGCAGGTCCTGCGTTACGCCTGGCCCGAATTGGAGTTCGAGGTCGCCTGCGGGCGGGGGACATACATTCGGGCGCTGATCCGCGACCTGGGTGCAGCGCTCCACACGGGTGGCTGCCTTGCGCATCTGACGCGGCGGGCGGTTGGTCCGTTTCGAATTGAAGACGCGTGGACGTTGGCGGCGCTTGAAGAGGCGGGAGATCCGGCTCGATACGTCATTCCGCTGGAAACTGCGCGCCAACTGGTGCGGAGTCGCGATACTGTGTAGCGCTGGGAGACCGGTTTGGCCGGTCTCCCTTTGCTCCGAAGTCGATGAACGTCGCCGACAGTTCGCGGCGACACACCCCGGCTCTGCTAGAGGCGCGATTCGCGGGCCTCGCTGGCCAGGTGAATCGTCTTGCGCGTCAGGTCGTGAAACGCGGTGACGTATCGCACGGTGCGCGACTTGGCGCGCATGACCAGCGAATGCGTCCGCGCAATGTGGCCCTTCACCTGCATGCCCTTCAGGAGCGCGTTATCGGTGATGCCGGTGGCGACGAAAATGATGCCGTCGCCTTTGGCCAGCTCCTCCGTGCAATAGACTTTCATGAGTTGCTCGCCATAGCCGTCGGCTTCGAGCTTTTTGCGTTCGTCTTCGTCGCGCGGCCACATGCGGGCCAGGATTTCGCCGCCCAGGCACTTGATGGCGGCGGCGGCGGTAACGGCCTCCGGCGAGCCGCCGATGCCCATGTAGACGTCGACGGCGCTGTCGGGCATGGAGGGAGCGATGGCGCCGGCCACGTCACCGTCGCCGATCAGGCGAATGGCGGCGCCGGTGCGGCGGACGTCGGCGATGAGCTGTTCGTGGCGCGGGCGGTCGAGGATGCAGACCACCATGTCACGCACGCGTTTACCGAGTTTAAGGGCGATCAGCTCCAGATTCTGATCGACGGGCGCGCCGAGGCGCACCGTGCCGGGGCCCTCCTTGACCTTCGGACCGACGGCGATTTTTTCCATGTAAACGGCGGGGACGGCTTGCAGCGCGTATGAATCGGGGCCGTCGGTGCGCGCTACGGCGAGAACGACGATAGCGCCGGTGAGGCCCTTCGCGGTGAGCTTGGTGCCGTCGATCGGGTCAACGGCGATGCTGACGCAAGGAGAGCCATCCTTCCACGTGCCCAGGCGCTCGCCGACGAAGATGCCCGGCGCTTCATCTTTGATGCCCTCGCCGATCGTACACGTTCCGCGCATGTCGATCAGGTTGAGCATGCCACGCAGGGCATCCGTGGCTGCGCGGTCCGCGGCGATCTTGTCACCTTTGCCGATCCAGCGGAAGACATTGAGCGCGGCGGCTTCACTGGCGCGGACGAACTCCATTCCTAGAAGTTTTTCCGGCTCGTACTCCGCCTCAGAAACCTGTTGTACTGGCATGTGCACATCTCCTTTGGCGGCCGCGTGGACGTGGGCAGCCACCGCAGTAACTTTAATGCGCAAGTGTAGGCGCGTCCACTGCGCGGCGTTCCATCCAGAGCTGCGAATACGGTCCATTAATTCCGGAAGAGAACGGCCCCGAAGGATGCGTTGCGGCGGTTAATCGTCAGTTCCAGCGACACGTCGCAGAGTGGCCGCGCGACGCGGCTCAGTTACGCTACATAGGGGCGCTGGCGCGGGCTGCGAGCTCCGGTACGGAGTTGGGTTAGGCGCTCGCGGATGACCTCGTGCGTGCTGCGGATTTCACAGCCTTTTGCGGCCAATTGCCGCAGGGCCATGTCGGCCTCGCTGGGGTTCCAGAAGCCGCAGGCGTCATGGATCACGGTGGCGTGGCGGTGGCGCAGCAATAGGCCGAGCACGAGGAGGCGGATAGAGGCCTCCAGGGCGACGCCGAAGACCGTGAAATGCTGGGTCGGCACTTCGGTCAGCAAACGGTCGAGCTTGGGATTGGTGAAGGGGTCGCGATGCTGTTTGATCAGGATGGCTTGCTGGTGCTGCTGCAGGATTTCGAGCGAGATACACAGGAGGTTATCTGACTCGATAGTGACATGATCCGGCAACACGCTGAAAGTTATTTTGCGCTGTCCCGGCGTGCCCAGAACGCAATGCGGGTGCGGCACGCCGCGCACCGTATCCGGACGGCGCGCATCGACACAAGAAATAGTGGGTATTTTTGCCCAGCGCGCGAAGGCCATCAGATGTTTAACGTTTTGCTGGACGGTGCGGGCGTTGGCCGTGGGACGGGCGCCGTCCGAACTCAAATAGTCTCTCTGAGTGCAAACGTCGACGAAGACGTCTGCGACGCGACGATGTGGCACGTCCTCATCCCTCCAAGAAAATCGCGAGGCAGGTGCGCAGAAGCACACCTCGCATCCCTGCGTTTGGCTCGCTAGTTCCTTAGTTGCACTCTGGGAGGAGGGCCAGCGCGGGCCGTCAGTTGCTCCTTCCATCTCCTCTGGCAAAATTCTAGAACAGCCGGCCCGAAAAAGGCAAGCAAAAAATGAGCATTTGGATCGTTTGAAATGTGGTTATGGGGCGTTCAACAAAACCAGAGCCTCGGACTCTTTTGTTTAGCGCGCCGCAGAGTTGGAGCTTTGCACGCCCCGCCTACAGAATCAGCGAACGCCCCGTCATTTCAGGCGGAATGTCGAGCCCCATCATGCTTAGGGCGGTCGGCATGACGTCGGCCAGACGGCCGTCATCGCGCAGTTCGGCGCCCTCAAAGCCAGCGCCATAGACGTGCAGCGGCACTGGATACAGCGTATGCGCCGTATGCGGTCCGCCAGTCTGGGGATCGACCATCTGCTCGAAATTGCCATGGTCGCTAGTGATGATGGCGCACCCGCCCAGGCGCTTGACGGTTTCCAATACTCGGCCCACGCACTCATCAACGACTTTGCAAGCCTTCACCGCCGCCGGTAGCGAGCCGGTGTGGCCAACCATGTCAGGATTGGCAAAGTTGACCAGAACGAAATCGTCCAGGCGGCTTTCGATGCGGCGCACGACAACATCCGCAACTTGCGGGGCCGACATTTCGGGCTGCTGGTCATAAGTTGCGACTGTGGGAGAAGGAACGAGCTGTCGTTCTTCCCCAGCGAAGGGCTCTTCGCGGTAGTCGTTGAAGAAGAAAGTGACGTGGGCGTACTTTTCAGTTTCCGCGCAGCGGAACTGCCGCAGGCCGAGGCGACTGAGGTACTCGCCGGCAATGTTCTCCATTCTGGGCAGCTTGGGGAAGGCCACCTTGACCGGCAGGTCGGCCTCATAAGAAGTCATGGTGACGAAAAACAGGTCCAGCTTCTGGGGGCGTGGGAAGCCCATTTCGCGTTCGACGCCGGCCTTGTCTTTGGCGCGATAAGGGAATTTGTCGAGCGTGAAAGCCTTGGTCAGTTCGCGCGGGCGGTCACCGCGAAAGTTGAAGAAGATCACGGCGTCGCCGCTGCCCACCGTCGCCAGCGGCAGGCGGCCGTCTTCGCTAATCACCGTGGGGACTACGAATTCGTCGCCCTGCATGTTTGGTTCGAGCGGGTCGTCGTAATAGCGTTGCAGCGCCACGCGGGCGCTGGGCGCGGCCCGGCCTTCGCCCTGGGTCAGCATGCGATAGGCTTTGCGTACGCGGTCCCAGCGGTTGTCGCGATCCATGGCCCAGTAGCGGCCGCAAACGGAGGCGATCTGCCCGACGCCGATGCGGTTCAGTTCCTGCTCGACGCGCTCGATGTAGCCGATGCCGCTGGTGGGCGGCGAGTCGCGCCCATCGGTGAAACAGTGGATGTAGGCCTCTTTAAGGCCGCGGCGTGCGGCAAGCTCAACACAGGCGAACAGGTGCTCGAGCCGGGAATGGACGCCTTCGTCGCTCACCAGACCCATGATGTGGAGCTTGGAACGGCGTGCCAGGCAGCGCTCGACCGCCGCGACCATTTCCGGGTTACCGAAGAAGGAGCCGTCCAGGATGGCCTTTGAGATACGCACGGATTCCTGGTCGACGACGCGGCCGGCGCCGATGTTCTGGTGTCCGACCTCGCTGTTGCCCATGGTGTTGGGCGGCAGGCCGACGTCCGAACCGCTGGTCGCGATCAAGGTCGTGGGCCATTGCTCGTTCAGCATGCGATCGACGGGCGGGTCGGCCAGCCTGACGGCGTTTGCATAATCCAAGTTGGGATCGGGATTGCGGCCCCAGCCATCGCGAATTATCACAACGCACGGTCGGTGTTTGACGGTCGCGCCCACGTGGCAAACCTCCATTGAAACCGTTAAGCCTATTCGGCGGTCAAGGCAAATTCAAACCGCCGGCGCGAGGGGGCTCTCGACTGTCCCTGGAGTTGATATTAGGATGCCGAGGATCGAAGCTTGCAGAAAAACCCGTGCCTGCCAGGCCGCTAACCGATCGAAAGGCGTTCCGGCGGCGCGGGGGAGTGCCCTATGATTCTGCTCGAAAGTGGACCGGCCCGTACAGATCGGAACTGGTGGCTGGGTGTCGGCCTCGTATTCCTGGTGATGGGGGGGTATTTCATATACGACGGCGCTGTGGGATACCGCAAGCAGAACATCGCCAAAGCCCGTGAGCGGCTTTCGTTATGGACTGCCGGACAGCCCGAGTTGGGCGAGACGCCGGGGCCGGAGGAGTACCATCTGCTGCGAACGCGGAAGGTCGCCAGCCGGCAAGAGCTGCACGAGCTATTGGGGCAGCCGCTTGCTCCGCGCGAGGGCGCCGCGACCGCCGGGGTGGAGCGATTTGCGAGTGTTTACGGCGTAATTACCGTCCCCATTGATCCGAGCGGCCGCGTGCGGTCGGAGCTGGCCGAGTGGCAAGCGTGGAAGTGGTCGAAAGAGGAGATCAGGAACCAGTATTACTGGGGGGTGATCCCGTGCGTTCTGGCGGTTTATTTTCTGATCCGGGCGTTCCGGGCCGGGCGGCTGCGGGCCGAAATTGACGAGCAGGGCATGACCTACGGCGGCGTGCGCATTGCGCTGGCCGATATTGCTTCGATTCGGGATTACAACAAGAAAGGCTGGGTCGATCTGTACTACCGCCGCGGAGGGCAGGAGAAGCGGCTGCGGATCGACAATCAGAAAATCGCGAAATTCGACGAGATCGTCGAGCTGCTGTGCCAGCAAAAGAAGTTTCCGAATCCGATCAAGGCATATTTTGAGGCGCAGCAGGGGGAGGATGACGAGGACAAGGCGACGGCCGATTTCGGGGGTGCAGCAGACGCACAGGCGGGCGTCAAAGCGGAGAGCGAAGGGGGGGCCGGCGCCGAGACTTAGAACCAGGCGCGCGGTATCTGCCTTGATTCCTTAACCCTGGATGCCTTGATCCACGTTCGCGCTGCGAGTACAAAGCCGAACCAATCTCAGGAGCTTGCGATGAAACTGTCCGAGGAATTAGCGCGGAAGATAGAAGCCCACGAGGCGATCGTGGGGGTGATCGGGCTGGGGTACGTCGGCCTGCCGCTGGTGCGGGAATTCTGCAACGCCGGCTTCAAGGTCATCGGCTTCGACATCGACCCGAAGAAGGTGTCGATGCTGAAGGCGGGTAAGAGCTACATCGAACATCTGCCGGCGGAAATCTTCAATCCGTTCATCAAGGACAAGCGCTTTAGTCCTACGGCGGACATGAAGCTGCTTTCGAAGCCCGACGCGATCCTTATCTGCGTTCCCACGCCGCTCGACAAAATGCGCGAGCCGGACATGACGTTCATTCGCTCGACCAGCGAGGATATCGCGCGGCGCCTGCGTCCGGGGCAGCTCGTGATACTCGAATCGACCACGTATCCCGGCACGACGCGCGAGGTTGTTCAACCCCTGCTGGATGCGACCGGGCTGCGGCTGGACCGCGATTACTTCCTGGCGTTCTCGCCCGAGCGGGAGGACCCCGGGCGCAAGGACTACACGACGAACAACATACCCAAGGTGGTAGGCGGGGCCACTCCGGCCAGCGGCAAGCTGGCCGCGACGCTCTACGGGCAGGCGCTGACAACCGTCGTCCCGGTGTCGAGCTGCGAGGTGGCCGAAGCGTGCAAGATCCTCGAGAACGTTTATCGCTCCGTAAACATAGCGCTGGTTAACGAGTTGAAGCTGATTTTTGAGCGCATGGGCATCGACGTCTGGGAAGTGATCGAGGCGGCGCGGACCAAGCCTTTCGGCTATCAGGCTTTCTACCCCGGGCCGGGACTGGGCGGGCACTGCATTCCGATCGACCCGCTGTATCTGTCGTGGAAAGCGCGGCAATACGGCCGCCCCACGCGTTTTATCGAACTTGCGGCCGAGATCAACACGTTCATGCCCGAATACGTGGTTATGCGCGTGTCGGAAGCCTTGAATGAGCGTGGGCGGGCCGTAAAGGGGGCGCGCATTCTGGTGCTGGGTCTGGCGTATAAGAAGGACGTGGACGACGTCCGCGAATCGCCGTCCGTCACGCTGATCGAGCTACTGCGGGCGCGCGGCGCGATAGTCGATTACCACGACCCGCACATTCCGAGCGCCAAACCGATGCGTGAACACAACATCACCGATATGCGCAGTGTGCCGTTGACGCGCGCCAATTTGAAGAAATATGACTGCGTATTGATTTCGACTGACCATAGCTCAGTCGACTACGACATGGTGGTCGAGCACTCGCGCCTGGTGGTCGACACGCGCAATGCCACGGGCAACAAGAAGCGGCCGGCCGGGCGCGTAGTGAAAGCGTAAGCGGCGATTGGCGGGCCGCGGTGGTTGCACAAAAAAAGCGGCCAAGTCAACCTCCGAGAACCTTGCCGGAGTGGTGACGACCCTTTTTTCTGCGGGCAGCTTCGCCCCGCAACGATGCACCACAAAACCGGCGGCTCGGGGATCTGACTTAGCCGCACGTATCGCACAGGCGCACTATCTGCGCCAATAACTCTCCAATTCCGATTACGCCGGGCTCCGTTGGGTGGCCGCCACTAGCCGGCTCACTTAAGCCTCGCGCGATCTGTACACTAGAGTATGAATCTGGATTTGAAATGAGTCAAGTCAATTCGCGTTTAGACGCGAGTTTTCCGAATAGGTTGATTACTTGGTCTGGTTTTCGTTATCGCTGCTTGGGGGACGCACGGCCGCGTGCTCGCCCTCGTCCCCGGGCTTGGTCCGTAACTGTACGAGGTATTGGCGAAGCTGCTCTTCGAGATCGCCAGTAGGCTCACCTTTGGGCAACAAGCTGCGGAACGAAGCCTCACCGGCCCTGCTGCTTAGAAAATGTGCCACCAGCCAGGTCTGCTCCATGCGCACGTTCGGGTCCGCCGGGGCGGGAGGATTCGCAAGCACGTTCGCAAGCCAAGGCAACGCCTCCGAAGGTGCATTACGGTCCGATAGGACAGGGCCTTCCACCAGGTTGCCGCTTCGAAATAGGAACAGGCGGCACGCACGGCGGCGGTGGGCTGGAATCGCCAGAAAGTAGTTCAACTGCTCCAGTGGATGGACCCGCGGCAGAATTTGGTCATGCCATTTCCAGCCCCAGGCGATCTGCCGTTTGAGCAATGCCGCGCGCTCATACTCCTGTGCGCGGGCGGCGCTCGTCATTCGCTCCTTTGCCTCGGCCAGCCACGGGCGCACTTCGCCTCGCGCAAACGCCCAAGCCGCCCGGAGGCGCTCGATGTAGCGCTCCAGCGGCACTGATCCGTCGCACGGGGCGTCGCAACGTCCCATTTCGGCATAGAGGCAGCGCTGGCCGCGCGGAGCGCGTTGCACCTGTTCCGGGTAGCGGCACAGGTCGAACAGGTCACGCAAACCCTCCAGCGCCTTTTGACAGGTGTCGTGAGTCAGCCAGGGACCGACCATTTCCCCCGAAATACGCCAGACCTGCTTGGTAACGTTGATGTCAGGAATCGGTTCGGACCAGTCGACTCGGAGAAAGAAGGCCGGTCCGAAAGAAATCATCCGCCGGTAGCGCTTCGGATACATTTCGCGGGCCAGCCGGTAGTACCACCAGCGGGCCTCGAAAGGGGAATGCATCCGCCGCCAACGAACGCCGCGGACGACTTCGGCCAGGTCCGCCTTACCCTGCTGGACGCGAGCGGCATCGGTGAGGCGCGAGTGCAGTATTCGGCGGAGATGTTGGGTCGTGGCCAGTTGGACCGGCAGGTCCGAGGTCGCGAGCAACAGGTAGACGGCCGGGCATCCAGGGACGTCCTCTAAATCGCTCTCCTGGGGGCGATGCGACCAAGTGACCGCTTCCGGCAGAGCCGCGAGGACTTCCGAGCTAACGCTCCTGTTGTCGGACATGGCGAAAGGCGAATTCTTGTCTCTAAAGCTCGGGTGCGGCGAGCGCTGTGTTCCCATGCGCCTCGCACCCGGGCGAGCACGAACCCAGCGATGACGGCAAGCCCGTGCTCAGCGCTTGCGTGCGTCCCCGGCCTGCACCACGGCGCCGCCCCGGCTTTGCTACAAGGCCATTCCGGTTATCACGGCTTCGAAAACCATGGTGCCGTCGACGAAGCCCTGCGTCGCGCACTTGGTACGTCGCTTACGAGCATCTAACGCTCGGCCGACAACGACGAACCGGCACGGCGGTTCGACCGTACCACGGTATTTTACATCATCGACGCCCGTGAGCCCCATGAAGAAATCCCGCCCGTTCACGAGGTGGCCCAGGAAGCTGGCAAGCTGGGCGGCGACCTCGATCATCAGCACGCCGGGAAAGAGCGGGCGCCCCGGTACGTGCCCGCGCGCCCACCATTCGTCCGCGCGCACGTCATGGTAACCTGAGAAAGTGCCCGCCTCGCGATCGAACGTGACGACCGCATCCAGCAGCGCGAACTCATGGCGGTGCGGATTGACTTCCGCGATCTGCTCGCGCGTGGCAAAAGGGCGGGAGAAATCCAACGACAAAGGATCGAGAATGGCGGGCGGCGGCATTAAGACCTCATTCATCCCCCGACTATGAGGTAACCTTATTACTGATTAATTATTGGTTTACTTACTGTTGATCACCGCCACCCTGATCGGGAGCGGGACCACTCGGCGTTTCGGCATCGGTGCGGTCCCCGCCTCCCGGACTACGGATGTCGAGAACGCGTTTGCGGACGGCTTGTGCCGTATTCTTGATGTCCTGCATGGCTTTCCGCACGCGGGTGCCAGCCGCCTTGTTGCCGCCCATCGCCTTGTAAACGTCGTCCCCTATCTCTTCCACTAGCGTCTTTAGTTTCAGGTATTCGTCCACTTTGTTCTCCGTAGGGCCACTCTGCCGCGCCGCACGACCCACCTCGCGCCCGCATCAACAGTTAAAGACTATCGCCGACCGGCTCCGGCAGGATACCCGCTGGGGCCCTTCTGATGGGGTTCTAGCACCCTTAAAGGCGGTTTGCAAGTCCGCCGGACCACTGCCGGAGTCGCAATTTGAGCCCTGCCCGGGCTTACAAAATCGTAAGCCGCTGTGGCAAACGACGTCATCTGACGTCCCCGAACTTCCAATCGACTACTTTCAGTTCGACGCTGCGGCGCCCATTCCATTCGTTAATAATCGGCTCGAAGGCCAGCCGCAGACGACGCACCTCGTTTACCTGCTCCGCCTGGTCGCCGCGGTTGAACGCAATGGCTTTGCGGTGTTCGCGACCTTGCCGGACCATCATTTGCAGGTGGTTGCCGGCCTTTCCGACCACCCGTGGCGGCTCGGCAAGCTCAACAACCCCCGTTGCCAGCCGCGGGGCAGGATTACCCGTTCCGTGCGGCGCCATCCGTTGCAGCGCGTCGACGACATCGATCGTCAGATCGGTCAGCTCGACTTCGTCATCCAAGTACAGGCGCGGGCAGAGGTCTTTGGGCGTCAGCCGCCGGGCCGCCTCAGCCAGGAAAGCCTCTGTGAACGCGTCGACGCGGTCGGCTGCCACCCGCACGCCGGCCGCCATGGCGTGGCCACCGTGACTGAGCAGGTGTTCACCGCAGCAGGCCAGCACCTCGTGCAGCGGGAAATGTGGCACGCTTCGGGCCGACCCTTGGCCGCAGCCATTCTCCAAGGCGATGAGCACCGCCGGGCGGCGGAACCGGTTTACCAGGCGTGAAGCGACGATGCCGATGACGCCGGCATGCCACTGCTCGCAAGCCAGCACGATGCCGTGGCAGCCGTCGCGGTCGAAGCCACGCTCGATCACGAGCGCCTCGGCCTGCTTTGCTATTGTGCGTTCGAGTTCCTGGCGTTTGCGGTTCTGGGCGTCGAGGGCGGCTGCGATCTCCGCGGCCCGGGCGCTGTCTGCCTGCGTGAACAACTCGACGGCCGTGCGAGCGTGCCCGAGTCGCCCGACCGCATTGAGGCGCGGCGCCAGCATGAAGCCGACGTCGTAATCGTCATAACGCGACTTGCCCTCCAAGCCGGATACTTGAAGCAGCGCCTTCAGGCCGGGGTTTTGCGTACGGCGCAGATACTTGAGGCCGAACGCGGCGATCACGCGATTTTCGCCGGTCAGGGGCACGACGTCCGCGACCAGGCCCAGCGCGGCAAAAGTCGTGGCATCCAGCAGGAAGTTGCGGAACTGTTCGGACACGCGCTGCGTGCCGCAAAACTCCTGTGCGAAAGCCCAGGCGATCTTCAATGCTACGCCCGCCCCGGACAGGTCTGGATTCTCGCTGGCTCCGCAAGCGGTGGGATGCACCACGCAGTCGCATTCCGGCAGCGTGGGACCCGGTTCGTGATGATCCGTTATGATCAGCCCGAGGCCGAGTTGCCGAGCCAGACGCGCTTCGGCAACGGCCGTAATTCCGCTGTCGACCGTGATGACCAGCGCGTCACCTTCGGCCGCGATGGAGCGGAGGGCTTCGCCGTTGACGCCGTAACCTTCCTCGAGGCGGTTGGGGATATAAAAACTCACATTGGCGTTCGCCAGGCGAAGCGCGAGCCAGAGAATTGAGGTGGCAGTGATGCCGTCCACGTCGTAGTCGCCGTAGATGACAATGCGCCGCCCGGCGCGCACGGCTTCGGCCAGGCGGCGGCCGGCGCTGACGGCGTTTGGCAAAGCTTCCGGTGGCAGCAGGAGGCCCAAATCCGGGGAGAGAAACCGGCCGACCTGCGCGGCTGTCGAGATATCGCGATTGAGCAGGACTTGGGCGAGTAGAGGGGCAATGCCGGCCTGGCTTGCGAGGCGGTCGCGGTCAGGGTGTGGCTGAGCGATGATCCACTCGCACTCGCCCCGGAACCGCGGCCTGCGAAACGCCTCCATGCTCGCCCTCGGGGATCATCGGGAACGTGCGAAAGGGCGAAAGCCGGAAAGTGTGCGCGCACCTTCCAACTTTTCCTTTTTGCGACTTTCCCGCGCCTTCGTATCAGCCATTCTGCTTTTGCTCGCCAAGCTGCCGCTTGAGCAGTACTCCGTACTGCCGCACGGTTTCGGGCGCAATTTTCGCACGATCCGACCAGATCGCAAGCTCCAGCGCGCTATGGGCGGGCGACGCTCCGGGTGGTTGCCGCGCGAAGTCGGCCAGCGCGGCGCGCAGCAGGGCGATTGCGTTGTGCGTGGCAGCGTGGAGATTGTCCAGGATTTCCTCGAGCAGCTTCTGCTTGGTCGCGCCGGGTGCGTGCGGGCGCCAGCAGTCGTAATCGGTGATCAGCGCGATCGCGGCATAAGCGATCTCGGCTTCGCGCGCCAGCTTGGCCTCGGGCATCAGCGTCATCCCGATCAGGTCGCCGCCCCACGCCCGGTGCATTCGCGACTCGGCCTGGCTGCTGAAGGCCGGGCCTTCCATGCAGATGTAGGTGCCGTGCGGGTGTACCTTGGTTTCGATCTGCGTGGCCGCAGCCAGAAGCCGCTGCCGCAGCACGGGGCAAAACGGTTCAGCGAATTCCACGTGTGCCGCCAGTCCCGCGTCGAAGAACGTAGGCACACGGCGATACGTGCGGTCTATGACCTGGTCGACAATGACGAGTTCGCGCGGGCGGAACTCCTCGCGCAGCGATCCGACGGCGCCGCTGGCGATCAGGTGCGTGACCCCCAACGACTTCATCGCGTAGATGTTGGCCCGATACGGAACCTGCGAGGGATTGATTAGGTGCCCCGCGCCGTGCCGCGCCAGCAGGGCCACTTCCAGACCTTGCCAGTGTACCACGCGTACCGGCCCGCTCGGCGCGCCGAAAGGTGTGTCGATTACGTGATCCGCGCCGTCGACTTGCCCGAACAGTGCATCCGCCAGTCCCGTGCCGCCGATGATTCCCAGCATGCGATCTCCTGTGCTGTGGCAAACGGCAGCATGATAACGCATCCTCAACAGCAGGGCGCAACGCGGGGGATAGCCGGCTTCAGGGCACTGGCGCGGACGTGTTTGAAGATTTCACCCCCGGCCCCCGCTGGAACTATTAGTCGTCGAGCACGATTCGGCAGCAACGGCGGGGGGGAAGGCAGACCCCGCCGGAACGCGCTGCCGAATCGTGCGCCGACGCTTTGTTACCTGCTCTAGTAAACCCGCGTCGCCTCAGTTTCGCGGATCGGGCGCTGGGCCTGGTCGCTTTGAACCTGCACGGCCATACGCATATCGCCGGGCCGGTCGCAGTGGGCGAAGATCGTCCAAGTGATCTTTTCCTTCGGAGGCAGCAGCGGCACCGTGGCGAACGTGAGTTCAGTGCCCTCGACGCGCGGCTCCGTCGGGCCAGTGCTGCGAACGAAGGTCAGCTCGTCCGGCAGGCGGGCGGCCATGCGGATGTTTGTTTCGGGGGCCGAGCCTTGGTTGATGACCGTGACCCGATACTCGACCAATTCGCCGATGCGCAGCGGATCCTGGATGTCGATCATCTCCAACAGCAGAGCCGGCACACCTTCCAGCGCTGTGGCCAGCATGACGCTCTGCTGCCCGCCGCAATCGCCGCACACGACAAAGACCGGGTTGATGGTGCGGGCCACGTCAGTCGCGCGCACGCGCAGGCCCAATTCGCGGGGCTGGCCGGGCGGGAAATTGCCGATGTTCCAGACGACGCGCTCGCCGGCAGGCTGACCGCCGTCGGTGGCTTCGAGGAATAGGACGCCAGGCGGCAGTTCGGCGGTGACCGTCACATTGGTGTCGGGCGCGTTGCCGGTGTTCTCGATCAGAATGCGGTATTCGATGGGCAGGCCGATGAGCTCTTGATCCGGGCCGGCGGCGCGGATGTTCAAGGCCGCAAAGCGTGCGAAGAACAACAGTTCGCTGCGCTCGGTGCGCAGGCCGGCGTCGCCGACGGCCTGGGCTGCAACGCGGTATTCGCCGGGGGCGAGCACGGGCAGACAGATGTCGAAACTTCGTTCCTCGTTGCAGCCGAGCGCGCCGACCATGCGCTCCGAGTCGGCGGCGGCGGCCAACTGAGGGGCGCCCGCGGGCGGCATGATCGAGACGGTTACGCGCACGTTGTCGGCCGTTGCGCTGCCGGTGTTGCGCACGGTGACGTGCAGGTTGGCGTCCTGGTCGGAGCGGCAGATGAACACATCCTGCGGGCCGGTCATGCAGAGCGCAAGCTGCGGCTGCGTTACGGCGGTCTGGAGGCAGGCGAAGAGGTCGTAGCGGGCGGTGAGGCAGCTCGAGAGACAACCGGTGCCGCCGGCAACACCGCATTGCTCGATGCAGCGCGACTCGCGCGGGCCGAGATCGCCGACCGGATAGCGGACGACGTTGGCGGCGTGGGCGCCGGCCGGGCGGTCATGCGGGAGCCAGCCTGCGCCACCGCCGATCGGCCCCTGGACACTGACATCCTGAGGCAGTTCGTCAATTACAGTGACGTTTCGCAGTGCGTGTTTGGTGCGGTTAGTGACTTTGATCGTGTACTTAAACGGCTCTCCGGCGCGGACTTCGCGGGGGCCGCACTTTTCCAGTTTCAGCACGGCATCGCTGCGGTCGCCGGTGGGCAGGTATATGCTGCTGCACGTTTCACGTTCGCAGCGTGAGCGCCAACTGGCCGTACAGGCACTACAGGGACTGCTTCGGTGCTCGCACACCGCGCAGCGTGGGCACTCGGCCAGGTAGGCGGCCCGCGGCGCACAGGTGGTTTCACTGTTACATTTGTTGGCGCTGTTGCAACCCGCCAGGCCAAGTGCCAAGAGGCAGGAAGCGCCGATCGTGATTGTCACAAGTGGCTGCCAGAACTTCTTCATTTCTTCTCTCCCGAGCGTTTTCGCGCGCCCGTGGGGCCGCAGTGAGCCTTGGAGGGTCCCAGCCCGCGATCCATCCACGCTGGCGCGAGCGGGGAATAAGGAGCGCCCGCCACGGGGCGGGCGTTCCTATTCACGGCTCCCCTGTTTGCACCGGTTGAGTTCGCCGCCGTGGCGAACTTCGTTTTATTTTGTTGTTGGCCGCCGGGTGCGTAGGCCGGTCGGCCACTTACGTTCGGCCTCGCAAGAGGCCGGCAAGCAGCGCGAGGACAAAGAGGACCACGAACAGGAAGAACAGTATTTTGGCGATAGTCGCCGCCCCGGACGCGATGCCGGTAAAGCCAAAGATGGCGGCGATAATAGCGATGACGAAAAAGACTATTGCCCAGTAAAGCATTTGCACACTTTTGGATTCGAGCCAGGCCTTAACAGGCGCGTTCTATTACAGTTTCGCATGGCGGTCTGACAGCGCTCTAAATATTGGGTGAATTTGATGTAACAGAATATTTCGGATAGTCTAGCTAGGATTGAGCAAGGTCTTAGGGACTTGCTGCTTTAGGCCAACAGCTACTCTGGACAAGGACGGAAGCGCGCCAGGAGATAGCCCCACACAAATGCTACAGTACTGCCCAGCGGTATCATCCAGGGCCAGGCGACGGTTTGATGTTTAGTGCCGCCGGTCGGGTCTGGCCAGTATCCCCGATAGTTCAACCATAGCATAAATGCCAGTCCGGCCAGGAGGACCAGCGTCTGCAGTGGTGCTGGAAGCACAGTGCGGGCGCGCTCGCCGCGTTTCGAGAGGAAATCCAGGTAAAGTTGCAGCAGCCAGCCGGCGAAAATGACCCCGGCTGCGACCCAGCAGACTACATTGGACCATTCGGCGTGCCAGATCAACGCGAAGACGCACATGCAGGAGAGCGGCGCCGCGTGAATGAAGCCCCGGCTGTCGACGCGCAGCGGCAGGAATGACAACAGGAACCCGGCCAGGAGCGCTCCCGAGACATAACCCGCCATGGCCAATCCCATATCGAGAATGGACGGGTATCTGCTTGCGACTTGCTGCGACCAGTATGCGAGTAATCCGAGCAGTATGCCCCAGAACACAACCAGGCCGCGACTTGCCATGACCGAAGCTCGCCCCTGGTTGTGGCCGGGCTCCTCGGTCGTGTCGTCGCCGTGCCGGGTGGACGATTCCGCAGCGACGGCCACGGTAGTCGCGCCGCCGATTCGAGAGCCGGCCAATGGCTGTCGGGAATACAGAGGGGCGCCCGCCGAGCGCTGCTTGCGTCGCCGCAATGTGCGCATCAACGGCTCGTAGAAGGCGGTCTGCGCCGTCTGGCTGAGGGCGGTCAAGATGCCCATGACGCTCGAGATGGCCGCCGCGAAGATGGCTGCGATAATGAGGCCCTTCAGGCCGCGCGGGACCACCTCGACAGTGAAGATTGGGAAAATGCGGTCGCCTTTGGCGCGAAACAGGTCCAGCGCCTCGCCCTGCAGCGGATGGCTCTGGTAGTAGGCATATAGACCGATGCCCACGAAGGCCACAATGAACGTGACAATCTGGCTGGTGGAGCTGGCGATGAGGGCCCGGCGCGCCGCGCGATAATCGCGGCAGCAGAACATGCGTTGGGCCATCAGTTGATCCGTGCCGTAAGAGCCGAGGCCGCCCCACGTGCTGGCAATGACGGCGGTCCAGATCGTGTAGCTGCGCACCGGGCTGGGGCTGAAATCGAAGAAAGTGAACTTGCCCCAGGGGCCGGACTCCTTGGCCGCCCAGCCGGTTCGGATCACCTCGAGCAGACCGCCGTCCAGGGAGGCGACGACGACGGCGAGCGCGGTGATCGCACCCAGTAGGAAAGCCAGGAAGAGCACTACATCGGTCCAGATGACGGTGCTCATGCCGCCGATCAAAGTCCAGGCCACGGACACGCCGGTAATGAGGATGATGGCCCAAGCCAACTCGTTCAGGCCTAACCCTTGCGAGAGCGCCACCAGTTGGTCGTGCAGCACGACATTGATCACTTCCGCCGTCAGGTAAATGCGTGCGGACTGCCCCAGCAGGCCGCCGAGCATGAACAGACCAGTGGTGAGACAGCGCACGTGCCCACCGAGTTGGTTGTGCATGTAGTCATAAGGGCTGTAGATTTCGCGCTTATAGTATGCCGGCACGAGGATATAGCCGACCAGAATCCGCGCCAGGAGTGAACCGAAGACGCCCAGTTGCAGATACGTCAAATTGCCGCCGGGTTTGAAGACTACCCAAGGCACGCTGACAAAGGTGAGGGCGCTGATTTCGGTAGCGATGATTGAGCCGCTGACGGCCGGCCAAGGCAGCTTGCGTCCGCCGAGGAAGAAATCCCGGATGGTAGCCTGGCGGCCGGCCATCTTCGCCCCGAGCCAGGTAGTGAACCCGAGGTAGGCGACGACCACCAGCCAGTCAATCCAGGTGAACTGGGCACTGAACGCGGCTAGCATCCCTTGCTCTTCCCGAAGAGACAGGCAACCACAGAGAGGCGGCCCCGGTCGAATGGCGCCAGCATGACGAACTACTCCTCCTTCTC
>ERZ795051.392-NODE-392-length-66346-cov-23.872667_pt1 | contig 66346 bp, 59 predicted proteins | sample MGYA00375135_ERZ795051 | MGnify/ENA primary metagenome ERZ795051 (study PRJEB30180, sample SAMN05720222) | activated sludge metagenome | isolation source: Anaerobic digester | place: Japan | collected 2015-05-26 ... | reverse complement strand
TCTTCTCCGGCACCCTCAAACCAGCGAGGAGCTCCGAACTTCCTCCATGAAAAAATCGAGCAGAAGGTTTTCTCAATCAAAACTTGAAACTACCATTCCTTGTATGTATATAGCTTAGGTTACTTATCGTAGAATCCCATGTGCGGCGCGGGTGTCAGGCGCGCACCAGCCTGTTGGGAATCGCAACGGGGAAACACATACTTTAGGGGCTGTATCTGCACGATGGATTATATTGCCGAACAAAATCAGCATCTCGATACCGCCTGCTCAGATGCTCTGGTCTATTCCGTCAACGCTCGCTTCAGGCTCACCACTGTATCGCCGAACGTAGAGAAAATCCTCGAGCACAAGCCTGAGAATCTGACCGGCAAGCGCTTCCAGGAGCTCCGTTGGCTTCACCCAGACGATCTGGACAGAGCGATCGCTGATACTGTTCGACTGCTCTGTGGAGAAAAGATCCTGTCATCCATCTACCGGTTCATCACCCGCACGGGCATGGTGAAACTCTGTGAGGTCGGCGGGGTGCCTTTGATCCGGGACAACGAAGCGATAGGCATCATCGCCGTGGCAAAGGATGTCACCCGCTGCAGGCATCCGAAAAGCAGGACCATCACCGCCGATTCCTGCACCAGCCTCTGTGCCCGGAATTATCACAATCCTGCGGTCGCAATGTTCCCCGGTCAGCCGAGTCTGAGAGAGATCCCCGCGGAACAGCGGGAGGAAACCCCGAGTGGTGGAGAAGCCAGGGCCGGGGGAAGGCAGACGGGACTTGAGGAAATAGGGATCGCACTGAAGGTTCTCATGAGGCAGCAGAGCAATGATCGGTACGACATCGAGAAAAACCTGGCTGCAAACATCGTGGTCTCGCTTCTCCCCTCCCTTGCATGGCTGAAGACCTCAGGCCTGAGAGAGGACCAGATGCAGTGCGTATCCGAGATTGAGAACCTCCTCAGGGAGATCGGATCGTCCTTTGTTCGGGATCTCTCGTTCAGACATCCGGGGCTCAGCCCGAGCGAGGTCAGGGTGGCGTACCTGATCAGAAACGGCAAGTCATCCAAGGAAATCGCCGATCTCCTGAACGTCTCCCTGAACACCGTCCTGTTTCATCGCAACAACATCCGGCAGAAGATCGGTCTGAAAAACAGCCGGAGAAGCCTCGCAACCTATCTCCAGACCTTTGACAAGCCCGAGCTGTAACGTCTCTTTCCATCTACTCCCGTCCCTCATAGGCGATAGTATGAACCTATCACTTTTCTATTGTTTTTCTATCGTCATAACCATCGGCATGATTTTCCGATACGCAGACAAGGGCTTGGATAAGCAAAGCCAAATACTCAAATGAAAAGGAGATATCATGAGCTGGTTTTCCAATCTCACCATCAGGGTCAAACTCCTAGCCGGTTTCATTGTTCTTGCTGTCATCGCCTTGATTGTCGGCTTCGTGGGTATCAGAAATATGGGCACCATAAGGGACATGGCTGATGCCATGTACCAGAATAAGCTCCTAGGTGTGTCTTACGTCAAGGAGACCAATATCAAACTGATCGACATGACCCGGGCTGAGAAAAACCTTATCCTGGCCTCGACCGATGAGATGAAAAACCATTACGTCACCATAATATACTGAGGCAAGAGATCTGTTCCAGAAAAGTCTGGAAAATGCAAAACCACTCTTCTACACCGACCAGAGTAAAGAGCTGCTGGCCGCTTTTGAGCGGGCATGGGAAGACTATGAACCAATCTCGAAAAAAATCGTCGAAACCACCCTTTGGGATAAGTTCAATGAAAAAAGTGTCGCGGCTGAACTTTCCATGGGGATGGGCAGGGAAAAGCTCGAAGCGGTCGATGAGGCGTTGGCTAAACTTTCCCAGGACATGGAAGAAAACGCCAGGCAAGAGTTAGAGGAGATCACCCAGATCTATAAGCAAAGCCGCATGTTCATGATCATCCTGGTAGTGGCGGCTGCAATTATCGGCATCATCATCGGCTTGTTCCTGTCTCGAAACATCAACCTTATTCTCAAATCCATCCTGGATGAAACGAAGAACCTCACGGACTCCTGTCTGGCAGGCAGTCTGAATATCAGAAGCGATGTGGAGAAGATCAACTTCGAGTTCCGTCCCATCGTGCAGGGCATCAATGAGATCCTCGACGCACTCATCAACCCTCTCAATGAGACCGCGGATTATATCGAGCGCATCTCCAAAGGAGATATCCCCGAGAATATCATCGAGGAATACAGGGGCGACTTCAACAGAATCAAGAACAGCCTGAACCTCATGATCGACTCCATGAACAAGATTACCGAGGTGGCCAAGGATCTCGCAGATGGAAAACTCACCGTATCGGTCAAGGAGCGCTCGGAAAAGGACGAGCTCATGCTGGCACTCAAGGAAATGGTCGCCAAGCTCAAGGATATGGTCGTGAACATTAAGAGTGCGGCGGACAATGTAGCGGCGGGCAGCGAGCAGATGAGCTCTGCGGCCGAGGAGCTCTCGCAGGGGGCGAGCGAGCAGGCGTCCGCCGCCGAGGAGGCATCGTCCTCCATGGAGCAGATGACCTCCAACATCCGCCAGAACGCCGACAACGCCCAGCAGACCGAGAAAATCGCGGTCAAGTCCGCCGACGACGCCATCGAGGGCGGAAAGGCGGTCGATGAAACCGTAGGCGCCATGAAGACCATTGCCGAGAAGATCGCCATCATCGAGGAGATCGCACGGCAGACCGACCTGCTGGCCCTGAATGCAGCCATCGAGGCGGCACGGGCCGGAGAGCACGGCAAGGGGTTTGCCGTGGTGGCAGCCGCGGTCAGGAGGCTTGCAGAGAGAAGTGCAGAGGCCGCAGGAGAGATCAGCAAGCTCTCGGTCAACAGCGTGGAGGTGGCCGAGAAGGCGGGCAAGCTCCTCTCCCAGATCGTGCCCGATATCCAGAAGACCGCCCAGCTGGTTCAGGAGATCACCGCTGCCAGCAACGAGCAGAACGCGGGCGCAGACCAGATCAACTCCGCCATCCAGCAGCTCAACCAGGTCGTCCAGCAGAACGCCTCGGCTGCAGAAGAAATGTCCTCCACCGCTGAAGAACTATCCTCACAGGCCCTCCAGCTCCAGGACACCATCGCATTCTTCAAGATCGACGATACCGGCACCAGGAGAGCTGCTGTGAGCCAGGGTGCCTCAGTCACACCGAAGAGCCCGGCCAATGGAAAGATCAAGGGACCCCAAGCAGCTCAGCACAGTGTGCCGAAGATACCGTCCGGCTCTTCTCACAACGCGCGGCCTGTGGGAGTAAACATCAGCCTGGACGATGCCGATAGCAGAGGTGACTCCAAGGACAGCGAGTTTGAGCGTTACTGAGGAGACGAGGAGGAAGCCATGAGTGTACAAGGAATAACCGAGACAACCCAGTATCTCTCGTTCCACCTCGATGAAGAGGAATTCGCCCTGGAGATCACCCGGGTCAGAGAGGTGCTGGACTTCACGCGCATCACCAAGGTTCCCCAGTCACCTCCCTTCATGCGGGGCGTGATCAACCTGCGGGGCACCGTGGTTCCCGTGGTGGACCTCAAGGACAAGTTCGGCATCGGAGTCACGGACAAGACCGTCAATACCCGGATCATCATCTGCGAGATCGACGTGGACGGAGATATGACCACCCTGGGCGCATTGGCAGACTCGGTGCACGAGGTCATGGAAATCGAGCCCGAGCACATCGAGCCCGCACCCAAGATCGGCACCCGGCTCAACACCGAGTTCTTAAGGGGCATGGGCAAACGCGATGAAGAGTTCATCATGATCCTCGACATCGACAGGGTCTTTTCCGCTGACGAGCTCTCGCTCGTCAGCCAATCGTCACCTGGTGCGGCAGACGGCGACTGTCAGGGGTGCTCACCGGAGACGTAAAAAGAAGGCTATTGGCTCAGAAACATATTCTCCTCAGGGCGTTTGGCTCCGGCGGTGTTTTGGTCAGCCGTTGGAGCCAAACGCTTATAAAACCTGCCCCTCAGAGACGGGAACCCGCCATGCTGGATATGCCGCCCCCTGCCTGTGACAGTGAAATCAGCCGGTAAAAATATCCCCCGAGCGGACAAAGCAGACCCCCTTGCCCGACATGGTGTCCAGGGCGCTGAAAAGGCTGTCAGGTGGCGAGCCCACAGGCCTTGCAAGGTCGACGATGACACAGACCTCATATCCCAGGTCGCGGCCGTGGGACGCGGTGAAGAACACACAGTAGTCCAGGGCGAGGCCGCAGACGAAGATCCGCCTTACGCCCCGGTCTCTGAGATAGCCGTCCAGGCCTGTCCGGGTTTTGCCGTCGTTTTCCAGAAACCCTGAATAGCTGTCGATATCCCGGTGATAGCCCTTGCGGATCACGGTATGGGCATAGCGGGTCTCCAGGTTTCTGTGAAAGTCCGCACCAAAGCTCCCCTGAACGCAGTGGTCGGGCCAGAGGACCGGTCCGATCCCCTGAGCCTTGAAGAGGTCATAGGGCTTCATTCCCGGGTGGGCGGAGGCAAAGGAGTGGTGCCCTGCGGGATGCCAGTCCTGGGTGAGTACTACCGGGAGGTCGGACCGGTTGAAGAGCTCCATCACCCGGTTGATCCCCTCGATGATGACGTCTCCCTCCTGCACGGCCAGCGCCCCTCCTGGGATGAAATCATTCTGCATGTCGATGACTGCCAGGGCATCACCGAAGGCGGGCTTGCCTGTTTTCACATAAACCAGATCTTCCAGCTTCACGGCACATTCCTCCAAGGCCCGGTATTTTTAAGGTCTGGATAGAGAATATGAATATCCAGGACCCGGATCAACCACAAATTTTTCAAAGAGATGCCCCTTGTTAGCCGGTTCAGCTCCGCTGCCGGGGAGATTCCGCCGCCTGATTGCGGCTCACGCCACGGGCCAGCGAGGCGAAGATGCCCAGGCCGCATAGAAGTGAGAAGACGGCGAATCCGATCCTCATGCTCTTCATGAAGGCGGGATAGAGCTCGGGCGTGATGGCGTTGGCTCCGATGAAGAGGGCGAAGAGCATGAGCACGATCCCCATGCTCATGGCCTGCCCCGTGACCCGCATGGTGGAGATGAATCCGCCGGCAAGGCCGTACATCCTCCTGTCTACCGCGCCCATGACTGCATTGGTGTTGGGGGAAGAGAAGAACGCGAACCCCAGGCCGATGATCAGCAGGGGCGTGAGTATCTGCACCATGCCCGCCCCATCGGTGAGAAACACCAGCAGAAAGAGCCCCAGACTGGTGACGGCCATGCCCACCGATGCAAGCACCCGCGGTGCGATCCGATCGGAGAGCCTGCCCGCCAGGGGGGAGAACAGGGTCATGACCAGGGGCTGGGATACCAGGATCAGACCTGCCTGCTGGGGGCTCATGCCCTTGATGAACTGGAGGTAGAGACTCATGAGAAAGGTGATGGCAAAGGTGGCGCTGTAATGGATGAAGGCGGCCAGATTCGACATGGCGAACTGGCGGTTCCGGGTGATCAGGTCGATTTTCAGCAGGGGGTGCCGCGCCCTTTTCTCCCACACAAGGAATACCAGCATGCCCGCAATGCCTGCAAGCACCAGTGCGATCCCGGTTGCCTCCTGGATGCGTGAGAACCCGTACATGAGGGCGACCAGAGAAGCAGAGTAGACGAAAGACCCGGGGACGTCGATGGCGCCATCTTCGCCTCCCCGCTCCTCCCTCACGCACAGGATAGTCAGGGCCAGGACCGCCAGGCCGATCGGTATGACCGCCAGAAAGACGCTCTCCCACCCGATATGCTCGGTCATGACCCCGCCCAGGAACGGACCCAGGGAGAGCCCCAGATAGACAGCGGCCACGTTGATCCCCAGCGCCCTCCCACGCTCCTCCGGCGGATAGACCGAGGTGAGGATGGCCACCCCGGTGCCGAATATCATGGAGCTTCCGAGCCCCTGCATGATGCGAAAGGCGATGACAAAACCCGCAGAAGGACTCAGGACAATAAGAAACGAGCTCAAGGTCAGGATTGCGACACCCCAGGCAAAGACCAGCTTCCTCCCGTAGATGTCCGCCATCCTGCCGAAGGGCAGGAGAAAGATGGCCGATGCGAAGAGATAGGAGGTGGAGACCCAGTTGAGCATGAGGGCATCCATGGAGAACGCCTCTCCGATTGCAGGCAGCGCGATATTGACCGAAGAACCCAAAAACGGCGTCAGGAAGGACGAGAGGGACGCCACCGCGAGAACAATCGCTCTCCTGCTCGAAATCTCCACTTACCGCCTCCCGGGCGCTCGCCGATGACCGGGACCCCCGCACAGCGGATACCGGGTGTATTCAGGCAGATGGGAAAGATCGCCGATGCTCCGGAACCCTGTCTCAAGTGCGGCTTTCCTAATCTTCACGTGTCCTCTTCCTGGTGAGATTGTACTTTTCCGCCTTGAGGTAGAAGGTCTTGTAGTTCAGCCCGGATTCACGCGCAGCCTCGGCGATGACCCCCCGGTGCTTCTTCAGGAGGTGCTCGAAATACCGGCGTTCGAACTGCTCGATGAGGTTCTGCTTGATGGCGTGGTACCCGGCGCCTTCGCCTGCATCAACCCAGATGGTTGGGCCGTCGGCTGCTTCCTCAACCGTGGCGCTGGCCGTCTCGTGGAGGTTTTTCCCCAGATCCGAGAAGTGCTCGATCCGCTCGGATCGGCACGAGACCATGGCTCGCTGGATCACGTTCTCCATCTCCCGGACATTGCCGGGCCAGGAATAGGCCATGAGCTGATCCATGGCCTCGCGCGACACCCCCTTGACCGGGGAGTTGAACTTTTTCCCGTGCTTTTCGATGAAGTGGTTCACCAGAAGCGAGATGTCGTCCTTGCGCTCCCTCAGCGGCGGGATGATGATGGGCAGGACGCTGATGCGATAGAAGAGATCCTCGCGGAAGAGCTCTTTCTTGATCATGCTCTGAATGGGGCGGTTTGTGGCGCAGATGACCCGAAAATCCAGTTCGATCTCCCGGTTGCTTCCCAGACGGGTGATCTTGCCGTCTTCCAGGACCCGCAGGATCTTGGCCTGGAGGTCTATCGGGATATCGCCGATCTCGTCCAAGAACAGGGTGCCGGTGTGGGCCTTCTCGAACTTTCCGATGCGCTGGGTAACGGCGCCGCTGAAGGCGCCCTTCTCGTGCCCGAAGAACTCCGACTCCAGGAGGTTCTCCGGCACAGCCGCGCAGTTGATGGTCACGAACTGCTTCGACCTCCGGTCGCTGCGGGAATGGATGGACCGGGCAACGAGCTCCTTGCCCGTGCCGGTCTCCCCCAGGATGAGCACGGTGAGGTTGGTATCGGCCGCAGTGAGGATCTGATCGTAGAGCTTCTGCATCTTCACATTTGCACCCACGATCTGGTCCAGGCCCTCGGCATACTGGGGAATGCGGCCCTTGAGCTCGATGTTCTCTCTGAGGATCTCCTGCTGACGGATGATCTTGGTCAGCGAGAGTTCCAGGGTGTTCATGTTGAAGGGCTTTTCCAGAAAGTCGCTGGCGCCGTACTTCATGGCCTCCACGGCCCCCGAGACCGACCCGAACGCGGTGATGACCACCACATAGGTCGATGGGTAGCGTTTCTGGATCTCCTTGAGCAGGGTGTATCCATCCATCCGGGGCATCCGGATGTCCGTGATCACGATGTCCTGAGGCGTAACGCTCAGCTTCTCCAGCGCTTCCAGCCCGTCGCTTGCCGTCTCGATCACCAGATCGAGGCTCGAAGACAGGAGCGCCTCTTTGAGCTGCTCCAGGAAAACCTGTTCGTCATCGACGAGCAAGATCCTCTTCTTCCCCCGGCTATCCCGGTCTCTTTCTTCCGACATGGATGGGTTGTCTCTTCTCATGGCAGATCCTCACCGCCGCCGGCAGATACACGTTCGACCGCCGGCTGATCCACAGGAACGGAAACAACGAAACAGGAGCCCTTTCCCCGGCTGCTCGATACGGCAACCTCGCCGTGATGCATATCCACGATCTTCCGCACGAGCGCCAGCCCGAGCCCGGTGCCCCTGGCCTTCCGGGTGATGAACGGCTGGAAGATCCGTTGCAGGTCGTGTTCATCCATGCCGCACCCGGTGTCTTCCACACGGATCTCCATGGCATCCGAGACAAACTCGCGGCCCCGTCCCGAGAAGACACGGCCCGGCACCAGAGAGGTGGAGACCGTGAGGGTCCCCCCTTCGGGCATGGCGTCCAGGGCATTGTCGATGAGGTTCTCGATGAGCTGCCGGATCTGGATTCCGTCCACCATGATCTGGTCGTGCTCGGAATCAAACGAGGTTTTCACCTCGACGCACTGGGTTGCACACTGGTCGGCACGATTGAACAGGAGGCCTTCGATGATATTGCTGATGTTGTAGATCTTTAAGTTCGCCTTGCCGGAGCGCGTCCACTCGAGGACCTGGGTCACGAACCTCTCCAGGGTGTCGATGCCGCTCGTAATCCCCTGGATGATCTTCACCTGCCGTTCCTCCAAGGGACTGGTGTTGAGGAGCAGCTCCATCCCGGTCTTGATCTTCTGGAGCGGGTTTCTCACCTCATGGGCCACATGAGCCGACATCTCTCCCAAGACCGCCATCTTCCGGGCCTGCTCCAGCTCCCGCTCCATATTCTTCTTTTCCGTGATGTCCATGATAGAGACGATGCTCTGCCTGGTCCCCGGGATCAGGCCGATGGTGAGGAAGGCGTCCCTGACCCTGCCCGCTTTGTCTATGATCCTGAACTCGTATTCGGAGGGTATGCCCTTCTTTCCCTCCCTGCGGGCCTTGTGATAACCCGCCATGCGCTCCCGGTCGTCGGGATGGACAATATCTGTGAAAGGAACCTTGCCCTCGATCTCCTCCCGGCTGAAGCCTGTGAGCCTTTCAAACTGCCGGTTGACCAGGGAGATGACGCGGTTCTCCTCTATGAGCATAATGGCCGTGCCGGTGTGCTCGACCGTGGCCCGGTACTTGGTTTCAGAGGCGCGCAGGGCCTTCTGCTGCATGCGCCTCTGTGTGATGTCGCGGATGATGTTCTGCGTGGCGGGCCGGTTCTCGTATCTGATGATGGAAGGAGAGATCTCGAATGCCCGCCATGTGCCGTCCTTGGACCGCAGGGCTATCTCATACTCCTCGGGCACCTTATCGCCCCTGATCCTCTTATCGTACCGCGACTCGATGAGCTCTGCGAGCTCGGGCCTCACCAGGTCGCGAAACCCCATGGTGCTCAGCTCCTCGCTGGTATAGCCCATGAGCTCACGGAACCGCGGATTGGTGTATTTGAAGAAATGGTCCTGGTAGACGAAAATGCCGTCCTTGGCATTCTCCACCAGTACCCGGTATTTTTCCTCGGAGGCCTTGAGCCTTTCCTGCACCTCCTTAAAAGGCCTCAGATCGCGGAAGATGCTGATGCCCGCAATGGGTCTGCCTGCCTGGTAGACATAGGATGCCGAGAGCGAGATGGGGATGAGCTCTCCGCCCTTGCCGTAGAGGGTGGTTTCCTCAGCAACAAGCCGGTAGGGTTTTTCCGGGGTGCCCTGATCCAGCAGCGAGAGAATCCGCTGCCGCTCGCCCCGTCCCATGAAATCATCGATATTGATCTTGCGCGAGAGCATCTCCGCAGCAGAGTATCCGGTGATCTCCTCTGCCGCCTTGTTGAATATCAGCGCGTTTCCCTTGAGATCCGATGCGATGATCGCATCGCTCGAGTTCTCGATGAGTCCTTTGAGGAACTCATTGTACGAGGTGAGATATTCCTCCATCTGCCTGCGTTCGGTGATGTCCCGCGCGATGTTCAGGGTCGCCGGCCCGCCGCCCAGCAGAATGACCGAAGGGGAAAGGGATATGATCCGCTCCTGAGACTTCCGGGTGACAAAGGTCACCTCGTAGCGGGAGGGAACATCATCTCCCCTGATCCGGTGCTCGTAGCGCTGCTCCACCATCTCCAGGGAGTCCGGATGGACTATGTCGCGCCAGCTCATGGCCTCGAACTCTTTGGCGCTGTAGCCCATCATCTTTTCAAAGGCGGGGTTCACATAGAAAAACCGATTGCCCTGATAGACAAAGATCCCGTCACCGGCCTTTTCCACCATGGTCTGGAATATGGCCTTGCTGATCCGTTTCGCACTGGTCTTTGATGTGTCACGGGAGTCCATATCTCTTTTATAGAGATACACAATGAATGGCCTTGCATCAACAAAAAAACCCGGTTTTCAGGTCATTACCGGATGTCACGCCAATTTGCTGCGAAAATGGAGCCGCGGCATTCTTGCCTGGGGGCCCAGGCTTAGAAGGTATCGCTCCCGGTTCTCACCGGGGGAATAGTGACGCGCGGTTCTTCTCCCGTGCAATGCAGCGAGGACAGGGGGATCAGGCCTTGAACTTTCCGAAATCTTCCGGATTCATCTTCTCCAGGATCTCCTTGAGCTTTTCCTGGTCCTGTTCAAAGCCCACGATGACCTTGCCGCCCGTCTCCTTGTTGGTCTCCACCCGGATGGCGTCTTTCACCACGTGATCTGCCACAAAGATAGCGCAGTTGAGCCTCAAGGCGATGGCGATGGCGTCGGAAGGCCTTGCATCGACCGTGACCTTGTTCCCGTTATCGTTCAGGGTGATCATGGCATAGAACACATTGTCCCGGATATCCACCACCTCGATCTTTTCCACCTGTACGCCCAGTGTTTCTATCACGGATTTGAAGAGATCATGGGTCATGGGCCGTGAATAGCGGATGCCCTCGAGCGATGCAGCGATGGCGCTCGCCTCCATGATGCCGATCCAGATCGGCAGCACGAACTTGCCTTCGATATCCCTCAGGACAACAATGGGGGCGTTGTTGGTGGGGTCCAGGGCTATTCCGGCGACCTTCATCTCCACGAAACCTGGCATGGCTCTTCCTCCTATAAAATACATTAAGACTGCCTCTTCCATTAGTCAATACACAACAGCCTCGGCCTGGCAGGGGGATTCCCGGGCAAAAACGAGGTATCCCCGCTTCTATAAGGATGAGAAAAATGAGACAGGGCTATCTCGAATGCATCAGCAGTCCGATGAGCTGATCCATGTCAAACACTGTACGGGGCAGGTTCACACCCTCTTTTGCCAGCCAGTCCTGGACGCGCAGCACCAGGGGCGGCACGATGCCGGCGGACTGGAAAACATCGAGGCTGCGTATAAGATGATCCTTCCGGATATCCGCAGCCAGCCGGGCTTCAGAGAGTATGATGCACCGGTCCACGATATCCAGAAAGTCCTCCAGGTTGTGGGTGACCAGGATGATGGTCACGTCTTTCAGACCTGCGATGAGCCGGATGAGCTCCCTCCTTCCCGAGGCGTCCATCCCGGCCGTGGGCTCGTCGAGGATCAGCACCTCGGGCGAGGAGAGCAGGGCCGAGGCCAGGGCGAGTTTTCGCTTCTCGCCCGAGCTCAGATAGAAGGGAGAGATCTGTCTGAGGACGTCGACATCCAGCTGGAACCTCCCAACCACCTCTCGGGCACGGCGCTCGATCTCTCCTTCATCCAGGTCGAAGAAGTTCCGCAGGGTGAAGGTGAGCTCATCGTACGCGGTTTCATGGAAGAACTGATGCTCCGGGAACTGGAACAGGACCCCGATGCGTCTCCTGATGGAAGAGAGCCTTCCAGCCTTGGACAAAGACAGGACACTCTGCCCATCATAGCGGATATCGCCTTGAACCGGGAGGATCAGCGCATCGATGAGCTGGATCAGCGTGGTCTTGCCCGAGCCCGCCGGACCGATCACCGCGACCTTCTCCCCCTGGTCCAGCGAGAAGTCCACATCGCTTAAGGCCCATCCGGCGCCGGGAACATCATAGCGGTATGAGACATTGCAGCATTCGATCTTCATACCTTTCTGAACCACTTCCTCACGTCCCGGGCATCCCGGGTATTCAGGCACAACTCTTTCGTTACGAACCCCTTCCGGGCGATCATGATCCCATAGGCCATATCGTCGAGACCGGCCACGGAGTGGGCGTCGGGTCCTATTGCGATGATCCCGCCCCGGCTCACGAACGGGTCGATGAGCCTCCAGTCGAGGTCGAGCCGCATCGGATTTGCGTTGAGCTCCACAGCCACCCGGTTTGTGAGCGCCTCTTCAAGGACCTCGTCCATATCCACGGCATAGGGCTCCCGCGAGAGGAGGAGCCTGCCCGTGGGATGGGCGAGGATGGTCGTGAAGGGGTTGCGCAGGGCCTTGACGATCCTCCTGGTCATTCTGCGGCGGTCCATATCCATATGCGAATGGATGCTGGCGATGACGAAATCAAACCTTTCGAGCACCTCGGGCGGATAGTCCAGGGAACCGTCCGCAAGGATGTCGGACTCGATGCCTCTGAAAATGACGATGTCGCCGAGTTCCTCCTCAAGTGCATCGATCTCCCGGTGCTGCCGGGCCACGGCCTCTCCACTCAGTCCGCCCGCGTAGTGCGCGCTTTGGCTGTGATCCGAGATGCCGATCCACTGGTATCCCCGCTCACGGGCGCCGCGCACCATTGCCGCCAGGGACGCGACGCCGTCGCTCATCTCGGTGTGGTTGTGGATCGTGCCCTGGATATCCCTTAAGCCGAGCAGCTCGGGCACGGTGTGCGCTCGGGCACGGGCCAGCTCCGAATCCCGGCCCTCGCGCACCTCCGGGGGGAGAAACTGCAGGTCCAGAAGACGGTAGATGTCCTCCTCATGCTCGATCCTCACCTTACTGCCCCGGCGGATAACGCCGCCATCGATCTCTACCTGCATCCTTGATGCATGTTCTCTGAGTGCGGCAAGATGGTCATCGGAGCCCGTGGTGACCAGAAGCCTCACGGCCCAGTCCTCAGGGTGCACCACTCGCACCGCCACCGGTGGAGCTCCCGCCCCGGCCGGAAGCTCCAGGGTGTCTCCCTTGAGCTCGCATTCGGGCGCGCCCAAGGCGTTCCGGAGAATTTCATCGACCCTGTCCGATCCTTCCACCAGGATCTCGACCTGCTCGATAATCTCCGAGAGCCTCCTGCACGCCCCGGTAACCTCTGCCTTCAACCCCTGAGCAGCGAGCCGGGAGAGCACCTCATTCGCCCGGGCCAGACCGTCGCTCAGGAGATACTTGCCCCGATAGTTCATCACCTGTTCCAGCAACCGGGGCAGGTCTCGGACAAACTTTCCGGGAAATGACCTCAAGCCCGAGAGCCTTCCCTGCCGTACCGCATCCATCAGGTCGTCCACGGTCTCCACTCCGAGCCGGCTGTGCAGGATCCTGACCCTTTTGAGCCCGATCCCGGGCACCTTGAGAAGCTCGTCGAGCCCCCTGGGCAGTCGAGCCCGGAGCTCTTCCAGGGCGGAGAAGTCACGGTCCTTCACCCACGCCTCGATGGTCGAAGCAATGCCCTTGCCCACGCCGGGGATACTCGGCAACCCGCCTTCTTCCACCACCTCGCTTACCGGGACGGCAAGCTCCTGGATCGACCGGGCCGCCCTGCGATACGCCTGGATCTTGAAGGAATTCTCATCCAGATACTCCAGGGCCCTGGCCATCTCCAGCAGGTATCGGACAACGAGCAGATTATCCAATGGCCCTCCCCAGGACATACCCCCCGCAGGGCTCTTCCAGGATCACGCTCACGCGGTCGTTCACCCGCGCCTTCCCTTGTGCCTCTACTGTGAGATAGTTGGACGTGACGCCGCGGAAAGAATGTCTTCCTGCGCGGGTGACGAGCAGGTCTTCCTCCATGCCGATCCGGGAGAGGACAAACGCATCGCGCTTGCGCCGGGAGAGCTCCCTGAGCAGGGCCACCCGCTCTTTTACGGCGCGGGGGTCCACCGTGTCCCCCCAGCCGGCAGCCGGGGTGCCCGGCCTTGGCGAGTAGGGAAAGACGTGCAGATATGAGATATCCGCCTCTTCCAGCAATGAACGGGTCTGGCCGAACTCGTTTTCGCCTTCTCCGGGAAACCCGACCATAACATCGGTGCCGATGCTCACACCCGGATTAAGGGCCTTGATCTTTTCCACCAGGGAGCGGAAATACCGGGCGTCATACGGCCTGCCCATCCGGGAGAGTATGGCGTCGGAGCCGCTCTGCACCGGGATGTGGAGGTGCCTGCATACCCGCGGTTCTTCCACAACCAGGCGGATGAGCTCGCCGGTGAGGGTCCACGGCTCGATTGAGCTGATGCGCACCGCGGGCATGGGTGTTTCCTTGAGGATCTTTTCCAGCAGCGCGGCCAGGCCTCCCTCGTAGAGCCCGATGTTGATCCCGGAAAGCACGACCTCGCGAAACCCTGCGGCATACAGCCCGGTGATCTCCCCGATGACTTCCTGCCACGGCCTGCTCCGGGGAACGCCCCGGGCGTGGGGAACGATGCAGTAGGTGCAGAAGTTGCCGCATCCCTGCTGAATATTCACGAACGCGCGGCTGTGACCGCAAAAGCCGGTGATACGGGAGGGCAACTGAATGTCGAGGGCAGGGCCGATGTCTTCGAAGGGGATCACCTCGACGGCGGGCGACAGGGCCCGGAGTGCATCTCCATAGACCTTTGCCTGGCAGCCGGTGGCGATCACGCGCCCGCCCAGGGCAAGTGCCCTGCGCAGAAGGTTCCGGCCTTGGGCATCGGAGCGGTGGGTCACCGTGCATGTGTTGACGATGGAGACATCGGCCCCGGGACTGCCGAAGGGCTGCTCCCGGTGCCCACGTGCTGTGAGCGCTTCTCTGAGAAGCTGGCTCTCGTACTGGTTTACCTTGCATCCAAGGGTGGTTATGGCGAATATCATAGCTCGTGAAAAGGCATACCCTCGTATGCTTCCAGGTGTCAATGCGGGAATCCCCTTGAAGGCCAGGCTTGCGAGGGATTTTCGCCCGATCCAGAGCAGGGGGAAGAAAGGCGGGCCCTGCCCTACTCCTTCAGCTTCTCCTTGATCTCCTTCAGGAAATCCTCCGAGACCTCCAAAAACCTTACCCCGGTTTCCACATTGCCGGACTCATCCGCCAGGGACCACATGGCCTTGCCCCGGGCCTGCTTCCCGTCGATCGTGATCCTGATCTCGCGGTCAACGGAGATCTTTTCCGCGGTTTTCAGCAGAGCCCCTTCCTCTGCGATATTGAGCAGGTCTCCCTGCTCCGGTCCCCCTCCGATGTCGTACACCACCGGGGCGGCTAGCCGGCGGCGGCGGAACCGCAGATGTTTCTGGTACGTTTCTTTGTTTCCCATGCTCCTGAGCTGCGAGTCCAGGTTGTAGACGGCGTTAAAATACCGCAGCTTCTCCTCTTGGCGCGCCACCTTGGACAGGTGTTTCAGCAGCTCCTTTCGGGTCCTCTGGAGTGTATCGATGAGATGGTTGAAGGCTGTCTCGTACTCCCGGTTGCCTCTGTTGGCCAGGTAGCTGTTGATCATGGCGGGCAGCCTTTTCCTGATCTGAAACTCGAAGTCTTTGAGAACCTTCTGGAATTCTTCCTTGTTCATGGACCCCACCATAATCAACCGGCTGTGAAAAATCAAATCAATGTTCTTTTTTCTCCTCGCGCCCGGCCATATCCTTCCTGGAAGACTGCACAACACGATCCCCTTACCCTTGCCCGGGAATTCTGTTATTACTATAGCTTATGAGAGTACTCTTCTGCACTTCAGAGGCGACCCCCTTCGCCAAGACCGGCGGTCTGGCCGACGTGAGCTCCGCGCTGCCCGCCGAGCTCAGAAGCCAGGGGGTGCAATGCGATGTGGTCATGCCGCTCTACCGGTCTGTCAAAAAATCCGGTATCGCGCTTCAGCACGTGGCCGACATCTCGTTCCTCTCGGGCCAGGGCATCTCTCAGGGGAGGGTCTTCTCCCACGGCCCCGTGTATTTCATCGAAAACGACCTGTACTTCAACCGGGACGGGTACTACTCATACCAGGGCAGGGATTTCCCCGACAACCTCGAGCGGTTCGCCTTTTTCTCGCGCGCATGTGTTGAGCTGGCCACGATCCTCGAAGGCGTGGACCTCATCCACTGCAACGACTGGCAGACCGCGCTCATCCCGGCATATCTCCATGCGCTGGGCCTGACTGACTTCTCCACCTGCTACACGATCCACAACCTCGCCTACCAGGGGGTGTTCAACTCCGCGCTCTGGCCCATGCTCTTTCTGCCCTACGAGATGTTCCGCCCGGATATCATGGAATACTACGGCAACATCAATGTGATGAAGGCCGGCATCGTATTCGCCGACATGGTCACCACCGTGAGCCCCTCCTATGCCGCCGAGATCCAGACGCCCGAGTTCGGAGCGGGTCTCGACGGGCTGCTGCGGGCCGTGTCGTTCAAGCTCGCCGGGATCGTCAACGGCATCGATATCCGGGTATGGGACCCGCTCCACGACGAGCATATCGCTCAGAGATTCAGCATCGACGATCTCTCGGGAAAGGCGGCGTGCAAGCGCGACCTTCAGGAACGATTCTCCCTCGAGAAGTCATCCGGGCCGCTTATGTCCCTCATCAGCCGCCTGGTGGATCAGAAAGGCATCGACCTGGTGGTCTCAATCATGGACGAGATCATCTCGCTGGGCGCCCAGGTAGTTGTCCTGGGGACCGGAGACCGCCGTCACGAAAAGGACCTGCTCAGCCTCTCAGCCAGCCATGCGGGAAGGCTCGGCGTGGTCGTGGGATTCGACGAATCCCTTGCCCATGTCATCGAGGCAGGCGCCGACTTCTTTCTCATGCCCTCCCGGTTCGAACCCTGCGGCCTCAACCAGATGATCAGCATGCGCTACGGCACCATCCCCATCGTCACCTGCGTGGGCGGTCTTAAGGATACGGTCACAGCCCTCGGAGAGGGGGACAACCCCACCGGCATCAGGGTGAAGAGCCCTACCGCTACAGACCTCCTGGCAGCCGTCCGCCGGGCGTGCGACCTGTACCAGGACCCGAAGGGACTCTTCTTCGCAATTCGCGAAAACGCCATGCAAAAGGACGTAAGCTGGCGGCATTCTGCAATACAGTATTACAAGCTGTATACCAAAATGATAAATTTTCGAGAAAGACGGAGATAATCCGAGTTCCGAGTTATCTACAAAATGTCGATAATTGCCTCGGATCAAGTGAATATCCCATCTTCCCCCGAGCCGTCCGGATGCTGGAGTCACGAGGCTTCCACGCATATTATGAGGATAAAACTGAATGTTTTTGCGCCTGCACGAAGTGAACACAGATGGGAATAACCGCAGAGGTTCGGGTTTGACGTTTTTTATCCGGGAGTCCAATATGCCCTTCATACGTTCAAATTTTTCACCCACCTGGGAGGTTACAGTGGATCACTTCGATATCATTAAGGAATCTATCCTTGCGATGATTCCCGGAGCGTCCGAAAGGGTGCTCATCGAGCAGATGGATATCACCGAAGAGGACGGAACTATTCTGATATCCTGCCCGAACGCGTTCTCCCAGAAGTATCTGAGCAGGCAGTACAAAGACCACATCGTCCAGTGTGTCCGGGGGACGCTTAAACAGCCGGTCGATGTCCACTTCTGCGTGCGGCAGAAAGGAAAGACCAGGCAGGAAAAGCCGGCTCCCGAGCCGCCGGTCCAAATGACACTCCCGTCGTTCTCCACGCCCTCTCCGGCAAACGGGCTCAACGGGAACTTCACCTTTGAGGAATTTGTGGTGGGAAGGTGCAATGCCTTTGCCTACGAGGCGGCCATGGCAGTCACGGAAAACGACATCAGCAAGTACAACCCGCTCTACTTCTATTCGGACGTGGGCCTGGGCAAAAGCCATATCGCCCATGCCATCGGCAACCGGCTGCTCTCATCAAAATCGGGCGTTTCGGTCAAGTACACGACCGCCCGGGACTTTTCCCAGGATTTCGTCCATAGCGTGCGCAACAATTGTCAGCAGAACTTCAAGAAGGCCTACCAGCCCTCATCCCTGGATATCTTCTTCATCGATGACGTGCACCTGTTCAAGAACAAGGAGAAAACCCAGATGGAGCTCTGCCATGTGCTGGACGACCTGATCAGCGCTGGCAAGCAGGTGGTCCTCTCCGGTTTCCGCCCGCCTACATCCATGTCACAGATCGACAAGGGGCTCCGCTCCCGGTTCTCGGCCGGGCTCGTCATCGACCTCAAACGGCCCGATAAGCTCACCAGGGACAAGATCGTCAGGCACAAGGCCCAAAAAAACGGCATCATCCTGCCCGATGAGGTGGTAGAGTTCATCAGCAGCAGCGTGCTCACCAGCATCAGGGAGCTTGAGAGCGCGGTCATGACCATCACCGCCATGAGCTCGCTCATGAAACGCCGGATCACCCTGGACCTGGCCAAGGAACTCCTGGAGGGCACCCTGGAGAAGCAGCAGCGCATCACCTTGGAATATGTCCAGAATTTCGTGGCCAAGAACTTCTGCATCCCCAGGGACACGATCATCTCCCCCTCCCGGAAAAAGGAGGTCGTCTATCCCCGGCAGGTGGCGATCTTCCTCTGCAGGCGCTACACCCGGGAGTCGCTGCAGAGCATCGGCAATGCGTTCTCCCGGAAGCACTCTTCCATCATCCACTCCCTGGAGACCATCGAGACCATGTACAAGCAGAACCTCAAGGTAAAACGGGAGATCGATTTCCTGATAGAAAAGCTCGAGGCCGAGACCGCCTAGCACGGCAGCGGAAATCGGCATTTCAGGACGGGGAAAAGCACCTTTTTCACCCGCGCCCGAAGAAAATCCGGCGTACATCGAGCACTGAGAACCGTTCATCGATCGCTTCTCGTTTGAAACGGGATGCAGAAATCAACGGCAGGAGCATCTTCAGCCGGCAGGGCCCGGTTCTCCCCTCGCGGGATCCGGGCTCTACCGGGCGGTGATACCGGCAGCCTCTCTGCTTAAATCTCTGAAATTGTCGACGCCGGTGAAGAACTCGCGCATCATCACCACCCAGTAGTATCTCCCCCGGGGCGTGAGCATGATGCGCCCCTGTTCGATGCGGATGCCCCCTGTGAGCAGGAAGAACAGGAGCTCGGGGCCCAGCAGCCACCACGGAGGCGAGCCGAATCTCTTCCGGAACGGCGCGCTGTCCATCGACAGGCCGAATAGCCCCATGAGGAACGCGTACCGGCTCAGCTCCCGGACCGAGAAGAGCCTTCTGGCGGACAGAGGGAACTCCCCCCGGAAGATGCGCTCGCAATAGGCGGGCAGGGAGAAGGTGTTGGCGTAGATGCCCCCGCCCACCAGTCCGAAGGCCCCGCTCCCGGCACCCACGTACTCCTGGCTCACCACCACGTATTCATCGATCATGGAGGTGTCCTTCTTCGAGAAGCACCATGCCGAGCTCGCCCGGTAGTCTTGGGCCAGGTGCGAGGTGATGAGCGAGTAGAAAAGCCTTTCCTTCCGGTAGTTCACCCTGCCCATGAGGTCGGTCATCTTCTTCCGGGTGTCATCCGAGATCATGAGCGGGTAGAAGGTGATCTGGTCGGGACTCGCCTCCTTGAGCGCCTCGAGGTCCTGTTCAAGCATAGCCCGGCTCTGGGTGGGGAAATTATAGATCATGTCGGCATTGAGGGTCTGCACAAAGCCCTTTGCCTTTGCGAGCCGCTCCTTGAGTACCTCGGAGCTTCCATACTTGTCGTAGCGCCCGATGCTCTTGAGCAGGGGGTCGCTGAAGGTCTGTATGCCGACGGACACCCGTTTCACCCCGGCATCGGCCAGGAGCTCGAGCGTCCGGGCGTCCAGCCGGTCCGGGTTCGTCTCGACCGAGACCTCGGAAGGGGAGAAATCGCGCTGAACACGCGCGAGCAGGTCAAGAAGCTCGTCGAGGAGTATGGTCGGCGTCCCTCCCCCCACGTACACCCCGGAAAAAGAGAAGCCCCTGTCCCGGTACATATCGATCTCACGCTTGAGCGCACGGAAATACTCCCTGGCCCTCTCCTCCCGGTAGGGGACCCGGTGGAACGAGCAGTAGGGGCAGAGTTCTGCGCAGAACGGGATATGGATGTACAGGTGGATCGGCTCCGCCGGTGCACAGGGCGGCTGAGGACGGCCGTCCTCAAAGGCGAAATAGCGTGAGGACGCCTTCCTCACCATGCGCGCGATGAGATTCTCGACAATCATGCCCTACCTGAACATCCTTATGATGAAAATCACAAGGCTCAAGACGATGCTGATGAGAATGCTGGTGGTGATGGGAAAATAGAAGCTGAATCCCGGCCTCTCGATCCGGATGTCCCCCGGGAGCTTTCCCAGCCAGGAGATCCCCCCGCCAAAGTAGAGCAGGGCCCCGATGAGCAGGAGGACCGCACCGAATAGAATGAGCATTATCCCCATGTCTCTCATGAGCAGATATATATAGAGGAAAAAGCATGAACGCGCAAGGAGGCAGCCCTGGAGCAGATTTCCATCGCTCCCTCGGCCTTGCGCCGGGAAATGCACTTGTGATACACCCTATTTATTGGGATGCATATGCGCAAACTGTTCGGGGAGGGAGCCATGATACGGCATCATTATCTCGACATCCCGGTGGTGACGTCATTCAAGGGGGCGCAAGGGCTCTGCAAACAGACGCTCATCGGCAAGGAGCAGGCGGCCGGGAATTTTTATCTTCGCCATTTCTCCCTGTATCCGGCCGGCTGCACGCCCCGGTATTCTCACCCCCGGGAGCGTGAGATCTACTTTCTCTCCGGCGCCGGAACCGTCCTGGCGGTCGAGGAAGCGTGAGAGATGATCCCGATACGGGACACGAGTGTCTCCCGTGGATTCGCCCCGGCAACCGCCGTCATCATCCTGATCAACATCATCGTCTTCATCGAAGAGCTCCGCGTGGGAGACGCGATCTTCCAGCTCTATGCCGCAAGCCCCGCAGATGTCTATAACTACCTTATCAAGGGCTCGGGGAATATACTCGCAATCCACTGGTCGATCCTCGTGTCGTCCTTCATGCATGCGGGCTACCTCCATATCCTGGGCAACATGGTTTTTCTCTCGGTCTTCGGACCGGCCCTGGAAAAACAGATCGGGATCGTGCGCTTTAGCCTCTTCTATCTCCTGGCGGCTTTCGTGGCCTTCTACAGCCATGCTGTGATCTACCCCACCTCGCCGGTGCCGGTGGTGGGTGCGTCAGGGGCCATTGCAGCCGTGATGGGCGCATACCTCGTCTTCAGCCCGAGGGCCCGGATCCTCACCATCGTCCCCCTGCTCTTTCTCATCGAGGTGGTGGAGATTCCGGCCGTGGTCTTCATGATCGTATGGTTCCTGCTCCAAGGCGCGCAGGGTTTCTTAAGCGTCCATTCTCAGACCGATGTCGCATGGTTTTCTCACATGGGGGGGTTCATCCTGGGGTTCATTCTGGGAATCAACATGCGGTGGTTCAAGTAGGAATGTCTCCGGGATGGTTCGGCAGCCCTGCCATGACCGCCCGGAAAGGTTCTCTGCCCCGGCGGAGTCGTAATCCTGTTCAGTTCTCATACAATAACCCTTCTTTCACAAGCGAAGATGAATTACCATTTTGCAACCAGATGGAAACAGGAGTTGAAGAATCGGAATCCCGCTATCTCCCTCCTGGTCTATGTTCAGGAGTGTTATCAGTGGCACACATTTTTTTAAAGATTCATATACATCCTCCCGATAGTGATGCTATGCGCTCGGGAGAATTAATTTTTGGTGATAAACAGGTATTATTTGGATATAATACGGGCGATGAGAATATCGCGGCCAGTCGTCTATGCACTGATTCTGATCACCGTATTGTTTCTTTCCTTCACCATTCCCGGGGACAAAGGCCTGATCAGGAGTTACCAGCTCTACCAGGAGCTGAAGCACCTAAAGGCCCAAAACGCCTCTCTGAAAGTGAAAAACGAATCGCTTGCCCAGGAAGCGCTCATGCTCAAAGAAAACCTGGCATACATCGAGCATGTAATCGTTCAGGAAATGAATCTCGTACGACCGGGAGACAAGATCGTGGTGTTCAAGAAGGAAAAGAAATGATCACGGGGTGATGAGGATGCTGTTTGAAAAGAAGACGCTACTAGGACTGGATATCGGCTCTCAATCGATCAAGATGGTGGATATCGAGAAGGTCCGCGGGGGCTACGAGCTCAAGGCCCTGGGCCTGGGATTGATACCCGCCGAGTGCATCGTAGACAAGGATATCATGGATTCAGAGACCGTGGTCGACACGATCAAGAATCTGAAAGAAAACCTCAAGATCAAGGCCCGGGGAACAGCCAGCGCCATATCGGGCCATTCGGTCATCGTCAAGAAGGCCGAGCTGCCGATCATGAACGAATCCGAGCTGCAGGAAACCCTGATGATCGAGGCCGAGCAGTACATTCCCTTCGACATCAACGACGTGTACCTCGATTCCTTCGTGCTGGGCGAGAGCCTGGAGCGCTCCGACATGATGGATGTCCTCTTCGTGGCCGCGAAGAAAGAGCTCGTGGACGATTACGCCTCGGCCGTGAGGAACGCGGGCTTAAAACCCATGCTCATGGACATCGACGTGTTCGCCCTGGAAACCATGTATGAGGTGAACTACCCCGACGCCCCCGAATCGATTGTAGCATTGGTGGACGCCGGCGCATCCATGATCAACATCAACATCTTAAAAGACGGGATGTCGATCTTCGCCCGGGACATCTCCATGGGCGGCCGCCAGCTCACCGAGCGCATACAGCGCGAGTTCGGCGTGAGCTACGAGCGCGCCGAAAACATCAAGACCGGATCGGACATCGAGGGAATCGACCTGGAGCGGATCAATTACATCTTCAAGATGGCTGCGGAAACCTACGTGCAGGAGATCCGCAGGACCCTGGACTTCTTCCTCTCCACCATGGTCAATGAGAACATCGAACGGATCTACATGTCGGGCGGTTCGTCCCGGATACCCGGGCTGATACCCCTGCTGAGGAAACAGATGGACATCCCGGTTGAGATGATCAATGCCTTCAACAACATCCACTGGGACGACAAGGTCTTTGATCCGGAGTACATGGCCTATATCGCACCCCAGATGGCAGTAGCGGTAGGTCTTGCGTTAAGGAGGGCCGATTTAAAATGGTAAAGATCAACCTGCTTCCCATCAAATCGGAACTGAGGAAAAAGGCCCTTGTCGAGCACGTGACGCTGCTCGCCCTGTGTATCATTCTGGTCTTCATCCTCTCCTGGTTCGTGCAGACATCGATAAACCACCAGAAGGAAATGCTCCAGCAGGAGGTGACGGCCACCAAGCTCGAGATCAAGAAACTCACCGCCGAGGCAGGAGAGATCGAGAAGTTCAAGCAGCAGAAGCAGGAGCTGGAGCGCAAGCTCGACATCATCACCGAACTCAATGCCAAGAAGACCGGCCCTGTTGAGGTGCTCGATCAGCTGAGCCTGCTCATTCCGGAAAAGGCGTGGATCACGTCTTTGAAAAACACCGGCAACACCCTGGTCCTCGACGGTGCAGCGGTGGACAACCCCACCATTGCCACCTTCATGAAAAACCTGCAGACATCTCCCTACTTCCAGGAGGTGGACCTCGAATTGACCCAGCAGCAGGGAATCAACCACAAGTTTACCATCAAGTGCAAAATAAAGTTGCCGAGTTGAGGTGATATATGAACATTGTAGATCTCTTGCTGAGACAAAAGCCCGCCATTAAGATACTCGCTCTCGTCATCATTCTCGGAGCGATTCTCGGCGTATACTGGCAGTTTTTCTACAGCCCCGTGGTAGCGGAGATCAAAATGATCGAGCCCGAGCTCAATAAGCTCAAACAAGAGCTCTCTGCCAAGAGGGAGATCGTCAAGGAAAAGCCTAGGTACGAGGCGGAGCTCGAAGAGACCAGGGCCAAGCTGCACCTCGCCCTTAAACAGCTCCCCAATAAGAGCGAGATCCCAACACTGCTGGAGAACATCTCGGCCCTGGGGAATGCATCGGGGCTCCAGTTCAAGCTTTTCAAACCCAAAGGGGAGGTGCAGAAAAACTTCTACGCGGAAATCCCCGTGGATATTCAGATCGAAGGAAGATACCGGGATATCACCACCTTCTTTGACAGCGTGTCCAAGATGCCCCGGATCGTCAATATCACCAACATCACCATGCAGAACAAGAATCAGAAGGACAATGTGCAGCCTGTTCTCCTCGCAACCTCGTGCAATGCGGTGACCTACAAGTTTATTGAAAATGCAGATCTCTCACAAACAGGCACGGCAGAGTCCAAAGGGAAGAAACCATGAAGGGATATGTATCCGGATTAATCATCATCCTGTTGGTATGTGTCGCGGCGTGCTCAAAAAACGAGGCACAGGCCCCTCAGGCTCACCCCGACCCTTCATCCAAGGTCGCAGCCGTCAAGCAGGAAAAGGTGAAGCCCGTTCTGGTGCCTGAAGAACAGAAGAAGCCGCCGTATAAGATCACCGGCATACGGGATCCGTTCCAGCCGTTCGCACGCTCCGCCCAGGGCGAGTTGTCGGAAGAGCAGACCCGTGTTATGGATCCCCTGCAGAAGCTGTCCCTCTCTCAGATCGAGCTCGTAGGCATCATCACGGGCAAAGAGAAACGAGCGCTGATCCAGGAGGCTTCCGGGATGGGGTACATCATCAAGGTGGGAACGCTCATCGGTGAGAATTCGGGCATCGTGACCAGGATTGAACAAGACAGCGTCACCGTGAAGCAGCACTTCAAGGACTACATGGGGCGCGTGAACACTCGGGAAGTGTTATTGTCGCTCAGGAAGCAAGAGGGGGTAACCGGAAAATGAATAAGCAAACCATCCTTACTGTGATAATCGGCCTGCTGTTGTTGCCCGCATCGGGGTTCGGGCTGACCATCAAGAGCGTGGACTTCATGACCGTGGAGTCCAAGTCGCGTCTGCAGATCGGCCTCGATGGAAAGGCGACCTTCGACGTGAAGCGCGACGGAGACAACTTGAGCCTCTTCATCGACAACGCCAGCATCTCAAAACAGCTCGCCCGTCCCTTTATCACCAGGGAGTTCGAGACCGCGGTGGAGCAGATCCTCCCCAGGCAACAGGGAGGCTCGGTGGTCTTCGACATCGCCATGAAACAGATCGTCCCCTACTTTGTTTCCCAGGACAACGATCTCCTCATCATGGACTTCGACATCCCCGAGTGGGCACGAAAGCAGGAGCAGAAAAATCAGGGTACCGTGACCGTGGTTCAGGCGGCTGCAGCATCGCCCATGCCCGCACAGGAAGCCAGGCAAATAAAGCCGCTCGCTGCGCCGGTAAGCGCAACCCCTTCCATGCTCAAGGGAAGCGACCTGGCCCAGCGGTCGTTCATTGAACCCCAGTATACCGGCGAGCGTATATCGCTGGATTTCCAGAATGCTGACATTCACAATGTCCTGAGGATCATCGCCGACGTGAGCGGGCTCAACATCGTCACCTCGGATGAGGTGAAGGGCAACATCACCATCCGGCTCAAAAACATCCCCTGGGATCAGGCCCTGGACGTGGTACTGGAAAGCAAGGACCTGGGAAAGATGGCAGTGGGCAACGTGGTGAGGATCGATGCGGCCGACAAGATCAAGAAATCCCAGGAAAGGAAGCTCGAATCGCTCAAGACCGAAGAGCAGCTCGAGCCCCTTGTCACCTCGGTAATCCCCGTGAACTTCGCCAAGGCATCCGAAATCGCCGGAACCATCAAGGGCAAGGAAGTCGGTCTGGTGTCCGACCGGGGAAGCATCACCGCGGAAGACAGGACCAATGTCCTCATTGTCAAGGATATCAAGAAGAACGTGGATGACATCCATACCATGGTCAAACGGCTCGACAGGGCAACACCCCAGGTGCTCATTGCAGCCCGGATCGTGCAGGCCGACAGCGACTTCACCAAAGGCCTCGGCGTCCAATGGGGCGGCTCCTGGAGAAACCAGTCCGACCGGACCCACTTCGGCCTGAGCGGTGTGAACACCGGGGCCGCCAGAAGCCTCTTCAGTCCCACTGTGACACCCGGCGGAAGACCCGCATGGACGACCGCCACAGTGCCCCAGCCCTCTCTTGCCGTGAATTTCCCCACCAACCAGGCAGCGGGATTCGGCATCACGGTGGGACGGCTCGCAGGGTCCGCCTTTGATCTCGACCTCAGGCTGGACATCGGCGAGACCATCGGAAGCGCCGAGGTGATCGCGCGGCCCAAGATCGTCACCATGGACAACAAAAAGGCGGTCATCCGCCAGGGCGAGAAGTACCCCTACGTGGTCCGTGACGACGATGGCCAGCTCTCCACCGAGCTGAAAGACATCGAGCTGGTGCTTGAGGTGACCCCGCGGATCGCCTTTGACGGAAGCGTGAACATGGAGATCTCGGTCAAGAGAAACGCCATCGGTTCCATCGTCAACTCCCTGGGCGATCCCAGTATCGCCTCCCGTGAAGCTCAGACAGAGGTTCTCGTGAGAAACGGCGAAACCTCGGTCATCGGCGGCATCATCGAGGAAGAAGAACGCATGAATATCCAGCGCGTTCCCTTCCTTGGGAAACTGCCTGTGGTCGGCTTGCTCTTCAGCGGCAAAACCCAGGACAGGGCCAAGAAAGAGCTCCTGATCTTCATCACCCCGCAGGTCCTCGAACCGGTGGCTATGAATTAGCAGTTACGAGAGACCGTGCCCCTTAAGTGAGCGGGCACGGTCTCTCTTTTGATCCACACCTCATCCCTCACCAAATCAGGATCCCACAAAAAAGCCTTACCTCTCGATACGCCTAAAGGATACCCACATCTGCAGATGGATTCCGGCTGCCGTCACTGAAAAGATCACCGGGCGTACCATGCCGGACGCATGCCTGCATGGATATGGACATGTCCCCGGATGCTATTATCCATGATCAGCACACCTGCGCTGACGGGTGGATGGGAGATCCGCATTGACAGAACCACCGGTTCGTTACTATATGGTATGTATCCATATCAAGAGGAGAATTGTTCATGGCAAAGACGACGAGAAAAGACCTTTTGAATGCGCCCGATGAGTTCATCACCACCACCAGGTCCACCATACAGTGGATCAAGGAGAACCCCACGCGGTTTATCACCCTGGTGACCATCGTGGTCGTCGTCTTGGCGAGCGGCATTGGTTTCTATTCCTGGAAAACGGGCAGGGAACGTTCGGCCATGAGCGCGTTGAGCAGCGCGGGAGACAATCCTCAGATCACCGCGGATCTGGCGCAGAGCTATGCCGACACCAAGGCGGGCAAACTCGCACGTCTGAGACTCGCATCTTTATCGTACAGAGAGAAAAACTCATCGGCCGCCATCGACCATGCACAGGAATTTATCAACGACTGGGGGCAGAAAGACATTTTTCACTGGCAGGCAATACTGATCCTGGCAGCCGCTCATCTCGACCGTCAGCAGCCGGAAAGGGCTCTGGAGTATCTCTCGAAGGCCCTTGTGAGCATGCCGGAGAACTATCGCGATCAGGCCCTCTTCTATAAGGCCAACGCTCTCATAGCTCTGGGCAGGCACCAGGAGGCGGCGGAAACGCTCGCCCAGGTATCGGAGAGTTATCGCGACATCATCCTGCCGGCACTTGCATCCTTAGAGAACTAACTATCAAGGAGAACTTTACTTTGACACCAGACAACAAGTCCCTGAAAAATGGGAACGGTACAATCAAAAATATTGCCCTATGGGTAGTCATCGCCTTGATCATGGTGATGCTCTTTCACCTTTTCAATCAACCCGCAAGCGAGGCGACAACTTTTGCCTATAGCGAGTTCATCGAGATGGTGGACAAGGGCGAGATCAAGGAGGTCGTGATCCAGGGCAACGAGATCAAGGGAAGCCTGACCGACGGCACCCCGTTTGAAACCTATGTGCCGAACGAGGCGAGAATCGTGGAGAGGCTGACGGAAAAGAATATCATGATCTCGGCCAAGCCCAGCGACGACTCACCCTGGTACATGTCCGTGCTCATCTCGTGGATCCCCATGCTGCTGCTCGTAGGGGTGTGGATATTCTTCATGCGCCAGATGCAGGCGGGCGGCACCAAGGCCATGAGCTTCGGCAGGAGCAAGGCTAAGCTCATGTCCCAGGACAAAATCAAGATCACCTTTGCCGATGTGGCGGGCGTAAACGAGGCAAAGGAAGAACTGGAGGAGATCATCGAGTTTCTCAAGGAGCCCAAGCGGTTCACCTCGCTCGGCGGGCGGATCCCCAAGGGGGTGCTCCTGCTCGGGCCTCCGGGCACCGGCAAGACCCTGCTGGCAAAGGCCGTGGCCGGTGAGGCCGGCGTGCCCTTTTTCAGCATGTCGGGCTCGGACTTCGTGGAAATGTTCGTCGGCGTAGGCGCGTCGCGGGTCCGTGATCTCTTTGCCCAGGGCAAACAGCATGCGCCCTGCATCATCTTTATCGACGAGATCGATGCCGTGGGAAGGCACCGGGGCGCGGGCCTGGGCGGCGGACACGATGAGCGCGAACAGACGCTCAACCAGCTCCTGGTGGAGATGGACGGGTTCGAATCAAACGAGGGCGTCATACTCATGGCCGCCACCAACCGGCCCGATGTGCTCGACCCGGCGCTTCTGCGTCCCGGGCGTTTCGACCGCCAGGTAGTGGTGGCAAGTCCTGATGTCAAGGGCAGGGAAGGAATCCTCAAGGTACACTGCCGGAACATCCCTCTTGCAGAGGACGTAAACCTCCAGGTGCTTGCAAAGGCTACACCCGGGTTCTCGGGTGCCGACCTGTCCAACCTCGTCAACGAGGCGGCGCTGCTCGCTGCACGCAAGAAGCGCAACCAGGTGAGCATGGAGGATCTGGAGATGGCCAAAGACAAGGTGCTCATGGGCGTGGAGCGCAAGAGCATGGTCATCTCGGAAGAGGAGAAAAACGCCACCGCGTACCACGAGGCAGGTCATGCCCTGGTGGCCAAGAAGCTGCCCAATGCCGATCCGGTCTACAAGGTGAGCATCATCCCCCGGGGAAGGGCCATGGGCGTGACCCAGCAGCTCCCCATCGACGACAGGCACACCTACAAGAAGGACTATCTCCTGGCAACCATCTCTGTGCTCATGGGAGGCAGGGTCGCCGAAGAGGTCGCCTTGGGATGCCTGACCACCGGTGCGGGCAATGACATCGAGCGGGCCAGTGACATGGCTCGCCACATGGTCACCGAATGGGGAATGAGCTCGCTGGGCCCGCTGAGCTTTGGCAAGGTCGAGCAGGAGATGTTCCTGGGCAGAGAGATCTCCAAGCGCGTGGACTATAGCGAACTCACGGCACAGAAGATCGACGAGGAGATCAAGGCCATTATCACGGGCTGCTACGAGAAGACGAAAGAGATCATCACCGAGAATATCGATGCCCTGCACAGGATAGCGAAACGGCTGCTGGAGAAAGAGATCCTTGATGGCGCCGAGATCGACAAGATCATCCAGGAAGGGACTGCCTAGAGCCAGGCTCCTTACGGGAGCGAACGGGCAGGACATCCTTTCGTGCGGCGCCGACCCGGCCTCGATCCCCTACATGGAGCCAAAGCTCCATCACCGGAATCTCCTCATTCAGGGGGTAAAGCTCTACGCCGCCAACATCCTCAAGCAGAGTATGCTCTCCCTGGGCGGAGACGCGGCTGTTCACCGGGGGGCCATCTCGGGCAAGGTCGACGTCTCCGACTGCCTCATCATGGGCGACCTGAGGCACTACCGGCTCCTGGTGGAAAAGCTGAAGCACCAGCCGGGCATGGCAGACCTGGCAGGGCTGATCGAGCAGCAGGTCTTTGCGGACAGCCGGGGTTTGAGCCTTAAACTCCTCGGAAAAGAATATCATTGGCCCGACACCCCGGTGATCATGGGGGTGCTCAATGTTACCCCTGACTCGTTCTCGGACGGCGGGGCATGGCTCGATCCGGAAAAAGCCGTCGATCATGCCCTGGACATGGTGCACTCAGGGGCGGGCATCGTGGATGTCGGGGGAGAATCTACGCGGCCCGGCGCGCGGCAGATCAGCGTGGATGACGAGATCGCCCGGGTCGTGCCGGTCATCAAAAAGATCGCATCCAGGATCGATGCTCCCGTGAGCATCGATACGAGGAACGCCCCGGTTGCCAGGGCAGCGATCGATGCCGGGGCGTCCATTGTCAACGACGTCAGTGCATTGAGACATGACCCATCCATGCTCGAGGTCGTCCGGAGCACCGGAGCGGGCATCATCCTGATGCATATGCGGGGAACACCCGAAACCATGCAGAACCACACCTCCTACCGCGACATCGTCAGTGAAATCTATGCCTTTCTGGACGGGCAGATCGAGCAATGCCTTCAGGCCGGCGTCGATCCCCGTTCCATACTGGCTGATCCGGGCATCGGGTTGTTCGGGAAGGACCTTGCCGGGAACCTGCGGCTCATCCACCATATCGACGAGTTCGCATCACTGGGGGTGCCGGTGGTGCTCGGCCACTCAAGAAAGTCGTTTATCGGGACCGCTCTGGATGTACCGGTCCATGAACGGCAGGAAGGCACGGATGCAGTGAGTGCGTGGGCGGCAATCCAGGGTGTGCATGTCCTGCGCGTGCACGATGTCAGGCGCACCTCCCGCATCAGGGATATGATCCTGGCCATCAGGAGGGGTGCATGATCGCCGGGGTGGGTATCGATGTCGTCGATGTTACACGGATAGACGCCCTCCTGGAAAAATACGCTGAACGATTTCAGCAAAGGGTGTTCACTCAGGATGAGATCCTCTACTGCCGGGCCAGGAGCAACCCCGGTCTGCATTTCGCTGCACGCTTCGCAGCCAAGGAGGCAGCCGTCAAGGCCCTGGGCACCGGCATCGGCCAGGGGATACGGTTCAGAGACATCGAGATCGTCCCAACCCAGGGTGTTCCAAAGATCCTCTTCCACAACAGGGCGCGGGAGTATGCCGACGATATCGGCGTCTCTGCGGTCCATGTGAGCATCTCACACGAGCGTCTCACCGCGGTTGCCGTAGTCATCCTGGAAAAGAGTGAGACCCCATGGTGAGACAAACCTGTATCACGAACAGCCCCGAGCAGACCTTCGAGCTGGGAAGGAAGCTCGGCGAGAAGTTGAAAGGGGGAGAGATCATCCTCCTCCACGGCGACCTCGGTGCGGGAAAGACCCTCTTCACCAAAGGGCTCGCACAGGGGCTCGGGGTTGAGGACCCCTCTCTTGTGGTGAGCCCCAGCTTCACCCTGGTGAACATCTACAAGGCGAGGCTTGACATCGTTCATGGAGATCTTTATAGGCTAGATGCTGACGCAGTGTATGAGCTGGGTCTGGAAGATTATATGGATCAGGAACACGTATTGATCATCGAGTGGGCTGAGAAGGCAGGCGACTTTTTCACGGGAGACGTCCTCGACATTACCATCGAACACATCGGGGAGTCTTCCAGAGCGTTTACCGTTGAGTCAGATCGCAGATACCTCGACACCGATTGTATCTGATCCCCTCCCGGACGGTTCTGTTTCTCAAGGGAATCACTGCCGCCAGAGGCTTGCACGAATCCTGTTCCTGGCAAAGAAAGGGAAGATGCTCCATGGCAGTAATCGTTCAGAAATACGGCGGGACCTCGGTGGGAAGCCTGGAGAAAATCCGGCGGGTCGCCGAGAAGATCGCCAAGCGCCATCGTGAAGGCAACCAGGTAGCCGTGGTGGTCTCCGCCATGGCCGGTGAGACCGACAGGCTCATCAGGCTCGCCCGCGATCTCTCCGAGAGGCCCGACAGAAGAGAGTTGGACGTCCTGGTGTCCACCGGAGAGCAGGTTACCATATCGCTCCTGGCCATGGCCCTGAAGGACCTGGGAGCCCCCGCCCGCTCGTTTCTGGCGCACCAGATCTGCATCTTCACCGACAACGCCTATACCAAGGCCCGCATAACCAGGATCGAGACCGACCGCATCAGCAGAGCCCTCGAGTCGGGTGAGATCGCCGTGGTTGCGGGCTTTCAGGGCATCACAGAGGAAAGAGAGATCACCACGCTGGGCCGCGGAGGCTCGGACACCTCGGCTGTGGCGCTGGCCGCCGTGCTGAAAGCCGACGTGTGTGAGATCTACACCGATGTCGATGGCGTGTACACCTGCGACCCCAACATCTGCAACAAGGCACGGAGGCTGGATCGAATCACCTATGACGAGATGCTCGAACTGGCCTCGCTCGGGGCAAAGGTGCTGCAGACGAGGGCGGTCGAATTCGCGAAGAAGTACCGTGTGCCGATTCTGGTCAAAAGCGCCTTCTCTGATGACGGAGGCACCCTGACGACCACGGAGGATGAGGATATGGAAAAGGAAGTGGTTTCCGGCATTACCTATGATCGCAACGAGGCGCGGATCACCGTGCTGGGAGTACAGGACAGGCCGGGAGTGGCGGCAAACATCTTCAAAGCGCTGGCCGATGAGAACATCAATGTGGACATGATCATCCAGAACACCTCGACCGACGGCAAGAGCGCTGACTTGAGCTTTACGGTCACCAAGACGGACTACGAGAGGACCATGGACATCGTGAGGAAAAAGGCGCCCGAGTTCGGAGCCAGGGATGTGGTCGGGAACACCGCCATCGCCAAGCTCTCCATCGTCGGCGTGGGCATGCGATCGCATGCAGGAGTAGCCGCGAGGATGTTCGAGGCCCTGTCTCAGGTGGGGATCAACATCACCATGATATCCACTTCGGAGATCAAGATTTCCTGCGTCATTGACGAGAAGTTTCTGGAGCTGGGCGTTCGCGTGCTCCACGAGGCCTTTGAGCTGGATAATGCCGGGGGCGGTATTGTTGAAGAAAATTGAAATATATGACACCACCTTGAGAGACGGCGCACAGTCGAGGGATGTAAACTTCTCGCTCGACGACAAGCGCGATATCGTCCTGAAGCTCGACCAGCTCGGGCTGGATTTCATCGAGGCGGGATGGCCCGGTGCGAATCCCAAGGATGACTGCCTGTTTGCAAAGATTCGTGAAACCGAGCTTCGCTTTTCCCGGGTGTTCGCCTTCGGCAGCACCTGCAGGCCCGGCACCTCGCCTCACCAGGACAGGATGATCAAGGCTATCATCGATGCCCGTCCGGACGGTGCCACGATCTTCGGAAAGTCGTGGGATATCCACGTCAAAGGCCAGGGAGGCCTGGGGTGCTCTCTGGAAGAGAACCTGCGCATCATCCGCGAGACCATCTCCTATCTCTGCGGCATCTTTCCCCTCGTATTCTTCGATGCCGAGCACTTCTTCGACGGATTCAAGCACAATAAAGACTATGCGCTCGCAACGCTGAAGTCTGCGGCTGAGGGCGGCGCGCATCGGCTCGTGCTTTGCGATACCAATGGCGGCAGCCTCCCCTCGGAGATTGAGGAGATCATGGGATTCCTGAAAGGCGCCTTCTCCGTGCCGCTGGGCATCCATTGCCACAACGACAGCGATCTTGCCGTGGCCAACTCCATCACGGCGGTGCGCTCGGGAGCGACCCATGTCCAGGGGACCATCAACGGGCTCGGCGAGCGCTGCGGGAATGCCGATCTGTGTTCCATCATCCCGAACTTAAGCCTCAAGATGGGTCTTCAGACCATCCCCAGGGAGAGCATGCACCTTCTCAACGAGGTCTCACGGTATGTCTACGATGTCGGCAACCTCTCGCACGACAGCCATCAGCCGTATGTGGGCGAGTCGGCATTCGCCCACAAGGGAGGCATGCACGTCCACGCCGTGATCGGCGACCCCGCGACCTACGAGCACATCGACCCCTCGCTGGTGGGAAACCAGCGGCGCATTCTGGTCTCGGAGCAGTCGGGCAAGAGCAACATCATCTACAAGGCACGGCAGTTCAACATCGACCTGGCAAAGGACGACACCACGGCCGGCGAGATCGTGAAGATCATCAAGGACCTCGAAAACTGCGGGTTCCAGTTCGAGGGAGCAGATGCGTCCTTAGAGCTGCTCATGAACAAGGCCATGGGCAAGCATGTCCGCTTTTTCAAGCTGAGGGGCTTTCGGGTCAACACCGAACGCCGCAGCGACGATACCGACCCCATGTCGGAGGCGACCATCATGATCGAGGTCGACGGCAATGTCGAGCACACCGCAGCCATGGGAAACGGCCCTGTGAACGCCCTGGACAGAGCGCTTCGCAAGGCGCTCAAGAAGTTCTATCCCAGCATCGAGGAAGTGGAGTTGCTGGACTACAAGGTCCGGGTCATCTCGTCGCGCACGGGCACGGAGTCGGTGGTGCGCGTCCTCATCGAATCAGGAGACAAGAAGGACCACTGGAACACCGTGGGGGTGTCGACAAACATCATCGAGGCCTCATGGATGGCGCTGGTGGACAGTATGGACTACAAGCTCTACAAGGATTCCAAAGAGTTATAATTGTCTATTCATTCTCTTCAAGACCCGCTTCTTTCCTTCCGATAAGTATCGTATAGGAAGAAACACACTCCAGAGGGGAAGGGGCAAACACATGGACAAGGGCATCGGCAAATTAGAGTTCCAAGGGCTGAAAAAGTGGATGTCGCAGGGTGAGTATATCATTTCCACCATGTCCGATGACGGGACCATCTGGACCTACACCTCCAAGGTCTTGCCCATCTTCGACTTTGGAAACACCAAGATCTTCCAGGCCCAGGAGTCCGGGGTTGCGGAGGTTCAGGGCGTAGAGAGGGGAGACGAGCTGTACTTCTCCATCCAGGGGATCAAGGTCTCCAAGATCTACGACTTCTTCTATCAGGACGACATATAAACGCATGAAGCACAAGCCAGGCGGAGGCCGCAGGGTCCGTCAGGGAGAGGGGAGCGTACCCTCTCCTTTTTGTTTTGCATCCGCCCGTCTTCTGTCCGATTGTTTCCCGATTGTTGCTTGACCGCTGCCTGACAGGCCTCTGCCTGTTCTTTGATCATTATTCCCGCGCGCCTGTTTTCACCACACCAGACCGAGAACGACCGAGGCGAACATCAGGAACATGATCCACAGGGGGAGCCTCGATCTATTCCTGTCCTGGGACACCTGGCGGAGCTCAATGAGCAGGTAGATGAGTGCGGTGATGCCGATCCCGCCCGCAGTGTAGATGTTCAGGGTGGAAATGAGCTCAATGCCCAGCCAGATACAGAGAGGAATGAATATGATGATCCACACCATGGGGCATGTATACCATAGTATGTACACCGGTGGAACCCTGGAGAGTTGCTGATTCTTTTTTATTATATCTCATCAAGAAACGCCCTCGCTCATCCTTGAAAAATCATCCTTTTTACCCTTGATATTTTTGCCCATCCGTGAGAGATAGGGGTGCAAATCGAGCCAGTAGCTCAGCCGGTAGAGCATCGGACTTTTAATCCGGTGGCCGAGGGTTCGAGTCCCTCCTGGCTCACTGTGTGTCCCCATCGTCTAGCTAGGCCTAGGACACCGGCCTTTCACGCCGGCAGCAGGGGTTCAAATCCCCTTGGGGACGTAACTATGACGAGCCCGGAAATACCGTGATTTTCCGGGCTCTTCGTTTATCCGATCCCTGAGATCCGGGCCGGAATACCTTACCGGATACTACCCAAAACTACCATCATTTACCGTTTTTTAGTCCTATTTTAGTCCTAGTTGCCGCAGTGATCTTGGGTGGGTGCTCGGTCGGCGAGGACGATCGGTACGCCTATGTGCGCAGCATTGATCCGTGGCAGGCGCGGGAGGCCTGCAGGACATCGTTGAGAATACAGACCGCTCGCCTATAGATTGATGTAGGAAGATTGAGTTCACCGGAGGAATACCAGGCCATGGCAAAGGAAAGGAAGAGATCTCCCGAGGATATCAGGAAAGATGTATATTCCCAACTCGCATGGGACAACAGGGTCGGGCACACGAACATTCTGGTAAAGGTGATGGATGACGGGACCGTGATATTATCCGGCATGGTAGCCAGTCATGCCGACCGGCTTGAAGCTGAAGAGGATGCATATGCCGTTTCAGGTGTCAATCGTGTGGAAAACCGCCTGACTGTCAGCCTGCCTTCGGAATATCCAGTGCCTGATGATGAAGATATTAAAGCACATATAGAGAACCTGCTACAGTGGAACCCGACCATTGACGCGTCCCGGATACAGGTGGTAGTGACCGGCGGCGTCCTCACTCTCATAGGAGATGTGGATTCGATATGGCAAAAATACCGGGCCGAGCATCTCGCAGAAAACATAGCCGGTGTCATATCTGTGGACAATCGGCTGATGGTGCGGCCGATCGGGGAAGTATCCGACGAAGATATCCGCCATGACATCCTTTCAACACTTGCCAGGAATACGTTCATTGACGCCTCGAATATCGCTGTCTCAGTGAAAAACGGGGAGGTGACGTTCAGCGGCGTTGTCGACAATCACGTGTCCAGGAGCATAGCCCTCAACATTGCCCACAACACGAGCGGCGTTGTCGATGTGCATGACCATCTGGAGATAGCCCCCTAACACTGTGGGCGACGGCTTCACATTTCCGCTTTGGCGTGTTTCCGCAGTGAGAGTTTGTCACTGCCCGCTGCCGGGAGAGGAATTCTCCTGGGAGAGTATGTCACAAAAGACATCGACCAGCTCGGGGTCCAACACATTTCCCTTCATGGACACGAGCATCTCCATGGCCTTGTCCCGGTCATACGCCTTCCGGTAGGGACGCTTGGTGATCAGGGCGTCGTAGATATCTGCAACGGCCACGATCCTGGCCTCAAGGGGAATGTCTCCATCCTTCAACCCTGCCGGGTAACCCTTGCCGTCGAAGCGTTCATGGTGGGAGAGGACGATATTCACTACGGCCTCGGTGAGGCGCGCCTGCCTGGCCACGTCCGCACCCCACAGCGGGTGGTTTCTCATGATATGGATCTCTGCATCATCGAGGGGGCCTTCGCAGTTGAGGATATTCTCAGATACACCGATCTTGCCGCAGTCGTGCAGCCAGCTTCCATACTGGATCGCCTTTACGGTTTCTCCCGGGAGATTGAGCTTCCGGGCGATGGACATCGCATACCGTGCCACCCGCTCGGAGTGGCCCTTGGTGTAGGAATCCTTGAGCTCGAGCGCCCGCACCAGCGAGAGCATGGTGGCCTCGTCGCCCCTGACAATGGATTTTATGAGCCGGTATCGTCTCAGGGCATCCTTCACCAGCCCCACCAGCTGGGTGTTTTCCCAGGGCTTCACGATAAACCGGAAGACCTCGGCACGATTGATGGCCTCCATGGCGGTATCGAGATCGGCAAACCCGGTCACGAGGATCTTCACGGTATCGGGCGAGATGGTCTTGACCTGGGAAAGAAGATCCACTCCCATCATGCCGGGCATGTGGTGATCGGATATGAGAACCGCGATCTCGTGAGTCTTGAGGATCTTCAGGGCCTCCTCCCCGCTTCTCGCGGTGAGGACAGGGATTCCTTCCTGCTCGAAGATCGCCTTGACGATATCGAGTATGAAGTCTTCATCATCGACAAAGAGTATCTCTTCGGTCATTACCGTATCTTTCTCGTCCCAATTGAGGAAAATGTTGAATGAAATCTCTCTTGCGAGCAGAGCAACTATCTTTTCCATACCATCCCTTCGACCACAGCACAAGAAAGGCGTTCCAGAATCTCTGCATCTTGTTTCCTCTGTCAAGAACGGGTGGATATGATGCGGCAGTTGTGATACACATGCTCCATGCGCTCTATCGGAGACGTGATAGCCGTTTATATCGACAACAAGCCTTCTGTATATGCACGAGTGGAGTCGATTACGCCGGATATCAAGCCTCACTGGTTTCAGGTCCGTCTCCTGTTCCTGAGCTTCCCTCCCCAGGAGACCACCTGGATCCTCCGGGAAGAATACCTGGAGGGATCGCCCTTCACCATGAAGGACATACCGGTTCAGATCATGCCCCTGGGAAAGCCCGGAGGAGAAGAACCACCCTCGCCTGGAAGGAAGAGAAAGAAACCGAGCCCGGGCGAGGTCGTGTCGTTCGAAAAATTCCGCAAGAAAAAAAAGCACGGTGACGGACCGGGCGAAAACGGCTCGTAGCACAGAGAAAACACGGCCTTCCAACCCATTGTAACAGACTTGCGTCAACAGTGCCGGGGAAGTTGCCGTCCCCAAGTTTCATTCGCCCGTCGTTTTCCTCACCAAGATAGTGTTAGAGCCGGTTTGCAACTGTTTGGCAAAGGTTAAAGTGGAGCAGGTCAGATGCCGATAGGCATTACCAAGGTGATGTATGGCAAATGAACGGATAGGCGACCAACTCATAAAAAACTCCCTGATAACAGCAGAGCAGCTTCTCGAAGCACAGAAAGCACAGAAAATCTCCGGCACGAGGCTCGGGTCTCAGCTCGTGAAGCTGGGGCACCTGACCGAAGAGCAGCTGGTCGATTTTCTCGGGAAACAGTACGGGCTCCCCTCGGTCATTCTCAAGGAGATCTCCCCCGATCCCGAGGTCGTCAAGCTCATCCCGCTCAACATCGTTCAGAAATACCACGCCATTCCCTTTGAACGGACCGGCTCCACGCTCAAAGTGGCCATGACCGACCCCACAAACATCTTCGCTGTGGACGACCTCAAATTTCTGACCGGATACTCCATTGATGTCCACGTCACCTCCGAGGAGTCCCTCAAGTGGGCCATGGACCATTTCTACGATCAGGCCGCCTCGCTCGACGACGCCCTGAGCAGCATCGAAGACGATCAGGGACACGTGGAGGTCGCTTCCGAGGGCACCGATATCTCGGTGGGAGACCTGGAGAAAGAGGCGGATCAGGCCCCGGTCATCAAGCTGGTGAACCTCACCCTGGTCGATGCCATCAAGAAGGGTGCGAGCGATATCCATGTCGAGCCGTATGAAAAGTACATGCGGATCCGGTTCCGGCTCGACGGCATGCTCCAGGAGGTCATGAAGCCTCCGCTGAGACTCAAGAACGCACTCGTCTCACGCCTGAAGATCATGGCCAAGCTCGACATCGCCGAGAGGAGGCTCCCCCAGGACGGCCGCATCAAGCTGAGAATCCAGGGCGGCAAAGAAGTCGAGTTCCGTGTGTCTGTGCTGCCCACCCTTTTCGGTGAAAAGGTGGTCATGAGAATCCTGGACAAGTCCAACCTGCAGCTCGACATGACCAAGCTCGGATTCGAGGAAGAGGCCCTGAAAAACTTCAAGGAGGGCATCTACAAACCGTGGGGCATGGTGCTCGTGACCGGGCCCACGGGTTCGGGCAAAACCACCACACTTTACTCAGCGATCTCCGAGCTCAACAGGATCGACTGCAATATCTCCACGGCCGAAGACCCCGTAGAGTTCAACATACCCGGCATCAACCAGGTCCAGATGCACGAGGAGATCGGGCTCACCTTTGCCTCTGCCCTGCGGTCGTTTCTGAGGCAGGACCCGGACATCATCCTCGTGGGCGAGATTCGTGACTTCGAGACCGCTGAAATCGCCATCAAGGCGGCCCTGACCGGACATCTCGTCCTTTCCACCCTGCACACAAACGATGCACCATCCACGATCAACCGTCTGCTCAACATGGGCATCGAGCCCTTCCTCGTGGCCTCATCGGTCAACCTGATCGTGGCCCAGAGGCTTGCGCGAAAGGTCTGCAATGCATGCAGAGAGCGTGACGACATCGCGATCGAGACCCTCCTCCAGATGGGCATGGACCCTGAGACCGCGAGCAAAGCGCAGTGCACGCGGGGCAAAGGTTGTCCTTCCTGCGGGAATACCGGATTCAAGGGCAGGGTGGCCCTCTATGAGGTGATGCCCATCACCGACTCGTTGCGCGAGCTGATCCTGATGGGGGCATCAGCAAATGAAATCAAGGCCGAAGCCATTAATCAGGGAATGAAGACCCTGCGTCAGAGCGGCCTCACGAAGATCCTCGACGGAACTACATCGGTATCAGAAATCCTGCGAACCACAATGGCGGATTAATACGGGAGGAAACCTTGGAGCAAAGTATCTACGATCTCCTCAAAGCAATGGTGGAGAAAGGCGCTTCTGACTTGCATATCACGACCGGCTCGGCTCCGCAGATACGGGTACGGGGGGAGCTCTATCCCCTTGATGCACCCGTTTTGGACCCCCAGGCGACCAGACAGCTCCTCTACTCGATCCTTACCGAGGCACAGAAGCATAAGTTCGAGGAAGAGCTCGAGCTGGATCTGTCCTTCGGGATCAAGGGGCTCGCCCGGTTCAGGGCCAACATATTCATCCAGCGGGGCGCGGTCGCCGGGGTCTTCAGGCTGATCCCCTACGATATCGTGCCATTGGAAAGTCTGGGACTACCCAATGTCGTCTCAAGGCTCACCACCCTCCCCCGCGGCCTCGTCCTGGTCACCGGCCCCACGGGAAGCGGAAAGTCGACTACCCTGGCCTCGTTTCTTGACAAGATCAATACTGACCGGCGCGATCACATCGTCACCATCGAGGACCCCATCGAATTCGTGCACAAGCACAAGGGATGCATCGTGAACCAGCGCGAGGTGGGCGCCGACACCAAAAACTTCGCCAATGCGCTGAAGTATATCCTCAGGCAGGACCCCGATGTGGTGTTCATCGGCGAGATGCGCGACCTGGAAACCATGCAGGCGGCGCTCACCATCGCTGAGACCGGACACCTGGTGTTCGCCACCCTCCACACCAATTCAGCGGTCCAGACCATCAACCGCATCGTCGACGCCTTTCCCGCCCACCAGCAGTCGCAGGTCCGGGCCCAGCTCTCATTCGTCCTGGAGGCGGTGATCTCACAGCAGCTCCTGCCGAGGGCGGACGGCAAAGGCAGAGTGCTGGCAGCAGAGCTGATGATATCCACACCGGCCATCAGAAACCTGATCCGGGAGGACAAGATTCACCAGATCTATTCCCAGATGCAGGTGGGCCAGGGCAAACACGGCATGCAGACCATGAATCAGGCCCTGCTCGCACTCTTTCTGCGCAAGCTCATATCCCTTGACGATGCCCTGGGGTGGTCCATGGATCCCGACGAGCTCAGACAGATGATGGCCTCCCCCAACCAGTCCAGAGGTGCATCCCCCAGCCGCTAGGGAAAGGAGATAGATCATGCCGGTTTTTGTTTGGGAAGGCAAACTCGCCAACGGAACCATCAAGAAAGGGGAGATGGAGGCTGATTCAAAGGCCTCGGTACAGCTTCTGCTCAAGCGGCAGAAAATCCTCCCCACCAAGATCAAGGCCAAGCCGAAGCAGATCGTGCTCTTCGAGCAGAAGATCAAGACCAAGGAGATCGTCATATTCACCAGGCAGTTCGCAACCATGATCAATGCAGGCCTGCCCCTGGTGCAGTGCCTCGATATCCTCTCTTCCCAGCAGGCCAATCCAACCTTCAAGAAGGTGCTCACCCAGATAAAAACCGATGTCGAGAGCGGCAGCACCTTTGCCGACGCCCTGGGGAAGCATCCCAAGGTGTTCGACAGCCTGTATGTCAACCTCGTGGCGGCAGGAGAGATCGGAGGCGTTCTCGATACGGTCCTCATCCGGCTCGCGGTGTATATGGAGAAGGCAGAGGCGCTCAAGGCCAAGGTAAAGAGCGCCATGACCTACCCCATCATCGTGCTCTGCGTGGCGTTCGGCGTGGTGGCGGTCCTGATGATCTTCGTCATCCCCACGTTCAAGGACATGTTCGAACAGTTCGGCTCCGCCCTTCCCGGTCCCACCCAGTTGGTCGTTGACATGAGCCATTTCTTCCGCAGTTACTGGTGGGCAATGTTCGGGGCGATCATCGCCCTCATCGTCGCCTTCAAGTGGGCCGGTAAACAGGAGAAGGGGCGATACTACATCGACAACACCCTGCTCAAGCTCCCCATCTTCGGGCCGCTCATCAAGAAGGTCGCAGTGGCCAAGTTCACCAGGACCTTAGGGACCATGATCTCCTCTGGCGTCCCGATCATGGACGGTCTCGAGATCACCTCCCGGACCGCGGGCAACGTGATCATCGAAAAGGCCATCAAGGCGGTCAGGAGCGCCATCAGCGAGGGGCAGTCCATGGCCGAGCCCCTGGCACAGGCCGGGATCTTTCCTGGCATGGTGGTGCAGATGATCTCCGTGGGCGAGGCCACGGGCGCCATGGACCAGATGCTCTCCAAGATCGCCGACTTCTACGACGAGGAGGTGGACGCCGCGGTGGATGCCCTCACCTCGTCTCTTGAGCCCATGCTCATGGTGTTCCTAGGCGGCATCATCGGCTTCGTGGTCGTTGCCATGTACCTGCCCATATTCAGGATGGCCGGAAGCGTCTGACGAAGAGCCCCTTTAAAACACAACCCGCAAAGAAGAGAGCCCGGAAGGCATCAGGCCCTTCCGGGCTCTTTCATGGTGTATTCCACATACCTGTTGACCTCTCCTGACCTGCGCCGGTAAGAGGATCGGATGCAGACGGATAAGGGGATATCCTTTACCATGAGCGAGAGGATGCGGATTCCTGGAAAGGGCCTGTTGTCATGAGCATATTCGAGGTCATCATGCTGGTCTGTTTCGGAGCGGCCTGGCCCCCTTCCATTTACAAGTCCTACGTCTCCCGCACCGCGCAGGGCAAGAGCGTGATCTTTCTGGTCATCGTCCTTGCCGGATACTGCGCGGGCGTGCTCCACAAGCTGTTCTTCAGCTTCGACTGGGTGATCCTGCTCTACCTGTTCAACGGGCTCATGGTTGCCTCCGACATCCTCCTGTATATCAGGAACGTCCGATTCGACAGGCGTGCAGCAGGTCAAGACACCCGGTCCCCGGCCCGGGGAACGGCGGGGCCGGGGGCGTGAGTCCGTCAGGACGGGCCGCTCCCGGGTGCCTGGTCCGTGTCTACGAGGTCCTGGAAAGAGACGAGCCCGATATTGCACCTCTGGATCGTGCTCGCAAACTCATCAGAGAAAAGCGTCTGCATCTCATGCTCCCTCCATGGGTCTCCACCCCGTGCAGGATGCACCACCAGCTCCGCTGGGAACATCGTTATCTCACCGATCCTGCCCGCGCCTTCGACCATGGTGCGGCAGAAGAAGACGCCCTCGCCTTCCAGGCGCTCCTCCATCCGCTTGTACAGTGACGGGTCGAAGGGTATGGGCTCTCTGGTGGTGAGCGTGTATCCGGTCCTGCTGTACCGCACCGCTGGTATCCGATATTCCTTCACGAGGGCCATCAGCTCGGAGAAGATCGGGTAAAACCCGTGCACGTGATGGTGGGTATCGATATGCGAGATGGTAAGGCCTTGGGCCAAGAACTTCTCGATCTGCCGGCGCGCCTCCCCGCGGCAGCGCGCCAGGAAGGCCGGATCCTGAAGAAAGTCCATGAGCTCCACGCGCGAGAAACGCTCCCTGCCCGGCGAGCTCCATCCCAGATAGCCATCGAGAAGGATATGGAGTCCCACGCACAGAAAGCCTGTGTCCCGGAGTCTTTCAGCGGCATCGAGGGCATACGGGGCGTCGATCAGCACCGATACATCGCTGATCACGCCCTGTGCAAGCCCGGCGAAAATGCCTTCATTGATTTCCCTGCTCAGCCCCAGATCGTCTGCATTGACGATAACGGGATGTCTCATACATCCCGGTGCCACTTCAGGCGTACAAACCGTTCGCCCTCCGAGTACTTGATGGCGAGGTCCCCGTCGTACGCCCGATGGAGGGCCTCACCGATACGGCGCGCCAGATGGTCATCGGTAAGACTCACCCGGAGCCGGTCGCCCTCGTTCGAAAAATCGATGACCTTCTTCAGCGGAGACCGTGCCTCCTCTTCCTTGACCACGTTCTGGATGAGATTCACGATCTCCCTCCTGTGACTGTTCAGATACTTTCCGGAAACCCGGATCTCACCCGCAGGGAAGTTGTCGCGTATCCGCTTGCAGGCCGAACAGAGCTGCGGCTCCCGAAAGGTATCGCCTTTCCCCGGCCATCTCCACCTTCCCTGATGGTAGAGGGCCTGGCATCGTGGACAATACATGCCCTCAGTATACTTCCGTCCGTCATTATAAGGATCATGTGATTTCTGCTGGATGATTCTGTCTAAACGCATACTCCCTCCCTTTATTCTGTAATATTAATGGTAGGTACGGCCTTCTGAAAATGCAAGGGGAGCAGCGGTATGAACGAACGGTGATGCAGCCGGCACCCATCACCCGCCTTGAAATTACGCCTTCTGCTGGATGACGATCGATCCGCTCACGAGTTCTCTGGGCTCACCAGCCACATCGATCAGGAGGTGCCCGTCTTCATTCAGGCCCACAATAGAGCACGGTTCGCCCTCCTCAGTCAGGAGCTCGTGTGTGCTCAGGAGACCGTGCTCGAGATAGTTCCTCCGGACAGGGCCGAACCCCTGGCTGGTGAAGAGCGTGAGCCATCTGTCCAAGGATTCGACAGCCCGGTGGAGCACCCGCTCCTTGTCTACCTCGCGCCCGAGAACCTGGGCTAGTGAGGTAGCCCTGGATTCGAGGCCGGCAGGCCAAGCGTCCTGATTCACGTTGATTCCCATCCCCACGGCCGTGATACCTCTTCGCGCCTCGCAGAGGATGCCGCAGATCTTCTTGCCCTGTACGATCAGGTCGTTGGGCCACTTGATCTCTATGGGAAAATTACTGCCGGTGATCTCTGCCAGGGCCTCTCTGAGCGCCACCCCGGCCACCAGGGGCAGCCGGGGATCGACCATATCCACTGTGAGAGTTGCATAGAGGTTTGCCCCCGGCGGAGAAAACCAGGACCTGCCCTTCCTGCCCCTGCCCTCTGTCTGCTCGGATGCGGTCACCAGGAGGCCGGCCCTGCCCGAATCGAGGGCAAAGGTGTTCGTGGAACCCACGCACGGAAGATCCACAACCTCCTGTACGATTGGAGGAAAGGGTGTGCCCGCCATTACCCCTCGAGCAGCTCACGCGCCTTGAGCAGCCTCTCCAGCTTGAACTCGAGCTCTTCCTTGATCTGCTTTTGCTCGGCGACGACCGCAGGGTCGGCCTTTTGAAGGAAGCCCTGATTGGAGAGCTTCTTGCGCTTGCCATCGAGCTCCTTTTCGATCTTCCCCACCTGTTTGGAAAGGCGCTCCTTTTCCTTTTCGATATCGATCACACCCTCCAGAGGCACATAGACCTCGGCCTCTGCCGTTACCGCCAGGGCGCAGTGCTTCGGCCGGGGAGCTCCTTCCGGAATGAAGCTTATGGAGCGCACCCGGGCCAGGTCCCTGACGAAGAAGCCGTAGGCATCCACGGATGCCTCGATCTCTTTCGACTTCATGCGCAGCACCACGTCGAGCTGCGTTGACGGAGGGATGTTGGTCTCGCCGCGGATGCTCCTCACCCCGGTGATGATGTCGATAATGTACCCCATCTCACGGGCCTTTTCGGGAAAATCCAGGGCCGCATCGACCTTGGGGTACGCGGCCACCACGATGGACCGGCCCTCCCTGCCGGGCAGATGCTGCCAGATCTCTTCGGTGACAAAGGGGATGATGGGGTGCAGAAGCTCCAGCACGGATTTCAGCACGTGCCGCAGGACCCACCGGGTCACGGGGGCGGCGCCGGTGTTCAGCAGGGGTTTGGAGAGCTCGATGTACCAGTCGCAGAACTGGTGCCAGGTGAACTGGTAGAGCCTGTCGGCCGCATCGTTGAAGCGGTACTCCTCCAGGGCGCTCCGAACGGCCTCGACGGTCTTGTTGAGCTCGGTCAGGATCCAGGCGTCGGCAAGGCTGAAATCATCTTCAGCAGGAGACATGCTCCGGGGGTCGAAGCCCTCGATGTTCGCCAGAACGAACTTGCCCGCGTTCCAGATCTTGTTGATGAAGAAGCGGTATCCCTGGATGCGCTTGTCGCTGATCCTCACGTCCCTGCCCATGGCCGCGAACGCGGTGAGCGCAAACCGGAACGCATCGGCACCGTACTTGTCCATCTCGATGATGGGGTCAACGATGTTGCCCTTTGACTTGCTCATTTTCTGGCCCTGCTCGTCGCGGACCAGGGCGTGCAGATATACGTCATAGAAGGGCACCTCGCCCATGAACTTGAGCCCCATCATCATCATCCGTGCAACCCAGAAAAAGAGGATGTCGAAGCCGGTGATGAGCACGTTGGTGGGATAGAACTTATGAAGCGTGCGGGTCTTCTCAGGCCATCCCATGGTGGAAAACGGCCACAGCCCTGAGGAAAACCAGGTGTCGAGCACATCGGTCTCCTGCCTGAGCCTATCCGACGTGCAGTGAGGGCAGGAGGAGGGATTCTCTTCACTCACGATAACCTCGCCGCAGTCCTCGCAGTACCAGGCAGGGATGCGGTGACCCCACCAGATCTGGCGCGAGATGCACCAGTCGCGGATGTTGTACATCCACTCATAGTAGGTCTTCTCCCACTGCTTGGGGATGATTCGGGTCCTGCCCTCCTTCACGGCTCTGATGGCCTCTTCGGCCAGGGGCTTGGTTTTGACGAACCACTGCTTCGACAGGTAGGGCTCGATCACGGTCTTGCACCGGTAGCACTTGCCCACGGGCACCGTGTAGGGGGTCTTGTCGATGAGATAACCCTGCTCCTGAAGGTCTTCTTCCAGCTTCCGCCTGCACTCGAAGCGGTCCATGCCCTGGTAGGGGCCGGCGTTTTCGTTCATGACCCCGGACTCATCCATGATCACGATGATGTCGAGGCCGTGCCTGAGCCCGAGCTCGTAGTCATTGAGGTCGTGGGCCGGGGTGATCTTCACCGCTCCGGTGCCGAACTCTTTGTCCACCACCGGGTCGGCGATGATGGGGATCCTCCGGTTGAGGATCGGGAGAATGACCTCCTTTCCCACCACCGAGACGTACCGCTCGTCCGTGGGGTTCACGGCGATGCAGGTGTCGCCCAGCATGGTCTCGGGTCTGGTGGTGGCCACCACGACCTCGCCCTTTCCTTCGGCAAAGGGATAGCGGATGTGCCAGAGAAAACCGCTTTCTTCCTCGTGCTCCACCTCGAGATCGGAGATGGCGCTGTGACAGCGGGGACACCAGTTCACGATATAGTCGCTCCGGTATATCAGACCCTCCCGGTAGAGGGTGACGAACACCTTTCTGACCGCGTTGGAGAGCCCCTCGTCCATGGTGAAGCGGATCCGCTTCCAGTCGCAGGATGCACCCAGGCGCTTGAGCTGGTTGATGATCAGGTCGCCGTGCTTTTCCCGCCACTTCCAGACCTCGTCGATGAAGGCCTCTCTGCCCAGGTCGTGCCGGGAGACGCCCTTTTCCGCCAGGGCCTTCTCCACCACATTCTGGGTGGCGATGCCGGCATGGTCGGTCCCCGGCATCCACAACGAATTGAACCCATCCATCCGCTTATAGCGGATCATGATGTCCTGCAGGGTGTTGTTCAGGGCATGCCCCATATGGAGAACCCCGGTGACGTTCGGAGGGGGGATGACAATGGCGTAGGAGGGCTTGACGTCATCGTTTTCATCGGCATGGAAAAAACGCTCGTCCATCCAGAAACCATACCATTTCCGCTCAATATCCTCGGGGTTGTATTCTCTGTCTCGCATGGGTTTCTCCTCAACCAGTAGGCTGCGGTTTTCATAGCATGAAAACAGGGGAAAGGCAAAACTATCGGTCGGGTAAAAGCCGGAATCGAGCTTAAGCTGCTTTTTCTCCAGGGGATGTTATGCCGATCTCTGGCAAGGAGGCAAAAAAGGCTTTCAGGAGACCCGCTGACAGCGAGGGTGTCAGCGGGCCTCAAGAGTGAGCGGATCAGGAATCCAGTTTCTTGAGCTTTTCGATCTCTTCGCGGATCACCTTTTCGATAATGCCCGGCAGCTGCTCGCGGGTGCTCGCAACCAGCTCGCGTACGAGCTCGGACATGATCGGCCTCACCATTTCCTCGAGCATCCCGGGGATCTCCTGCCTGAGGCCTCCGAGCACATCCTTGAGGACAGCGCCCTGCGCTTCTCCTGGAACCGGTGCCGAGCCGTTTTCTTTTCCGATCTCTTCCGCTGATCGATCTGCAGGCTGATCCTGAATGACAAGAGGCTCCGCGGCTCCGGCATCCTCCGGGAATTCCTGGAGGGCGTCACCGCCGGCATCCTCTGTCGTGCGTTCCACCGGCTGTTTTTCCAGACCGGAGCCCGCAGCCGCGGACAGGTCATCGTCCATCTCAAAAGTTGACCCGCCGGGGTCTTCCACAGAGATTTCTTCCAATTGTTTTCGATGGGGTGCCTCTTTGCTTTTCTTTTTCTCAGGCTCAGCGTCGCCGAAGTCGAACTCGATCTCTCCTTCGGGCTCCTGGGACAGGACTATCTCTTCGCCTTCTCCACTCTCAGGGGAAAGGGCGATCTCTTCCCCCGAAGAGAGGCTGGCGTCTATATCCAGGCTCTCTCCCCCCTGTTCGATCTCTTCGACCGAGACATCGTATTCCATGGATATTTCCTTGCCCAGGTCAAACGAATCGGGCTCGTTCAAAGGGATGCGCGCCGGCGGCTCTGCCTCCTTCTTCGCCTTTCGTCCTTTGGGTTCGCCTTCCTCCAGAAGATCCGTGAGATCGATGATATCGTCATCGTCAAGAATCTTGTCTTCCATACCTTTCTCCTTTTCTCGGTTTCGACTGCGTCACGCTTCCCTTACCCATTCCTCATGATCGGCTGCCCGGTGGATTCCTTAACCGACATCCACAGGGGCCCGGTTATGTCGATCTTCTTCCGCTCTCTGACGCTCAGAGCTATGGGGATATGCACATACGCGTTGTTCCACAGGCCGATGAGCATGTCGGTCTTCCCGCTCATGCCCGCATGAACGGCCATCTGGGCCAGGAACCCGCAGAATATGGAATCCGAGGAATTGGCCACCACGCTCCTGATCACATAGCTCGGATCGATGTATTTGAGATTGACCTGATACGACCGGGCGGAAAAATACTCTTCGATCTTCTCTTTTAAAAACAGGCCGATATCGCCTTTTTTGACATTGCCGGAGAGATCGGTCTGTTTGGGGAGGCCGTCGAAGAATTTTTGGCCCGCACCCTCAGCCACCACGATCACGGCATGTCCCCGTGCCTTGAGCCTGCGCTCGAGGGTAGCGAGCAGGCCCTTGTCCCCTTCGAGATCGAAATCCTCCTCGGGCACGAGCACAAAGTTCGCCTCGCGGCAGGCCAGCGCCGCGTTGGCGGCGATGAATCCAGAGTCCCGGCCCATGAGCTTTACCAGGCCGACGCCGTAGGGCGCGCCTCTGGACTCGACGTGGGCGCACCGGATCACCTTCCCAGCCTCTTCTACGGCTGTATCGAAGCCAAAGGTCTGGGAAACGAAGCTGATATCGTTGTCGATGGTCTTGGGAATCGCGATCACCGAACAGGTGTATTCGCGCGACAGAATCTCCCGTGCAACGGCGGAGGCGGCCTTCAGCGTGCCGTCCCCGCCGATGAAGAATACGATGTTCAGGTTGACCCGCTCAATGGCGTCCACGATCTCGCCGATATCCTGCGAACCCCGGGATGAACCCAGAACCGTCCCGCCCAGCCCGTGGATATTCTCCACAAACGAGGGCGTCAGGTCAATGAAGGAGTGCCGGTAGCGCGGGATGAATCCCTGCAGTCCATAGGGAATGCCATAGATAATCTCCACCCCATACATATAGTACAGCTCGTGGACGATGCCCCGGATCACGTCGTTGATGCCCGGGCACAACCCGCCGCAGGTGACGATACCGCACTTGGTCTTCGACGGATCGAAGAAGATCTTTTTGCGCGGGCCCGCGCGTTCGAACGAGGGAATTTCCCGGTTTTCCCTAAGAGATGCCTCGATGGCGGCGAGAGAAGTGTCGATGATCACCCGTTCGTGTTCCTCCACGCACCGTGAGGTCGCAAGAAGGGGAGAATCGATGGTGGGAACCCCCAGTGACTGTATGGATGTATCGATCCCCTCGTATACGATTTCACCGTTCATTCAAGGAGCCTCCATTATGCATGCTTATCGGTTATTGCCCTTTCTACCTTTATCCAAGCATCCTGTCATGCCGTCGTGGCGTTGTTTTCCGCGGCAGGCCCCTGCCCAGTTCAATGAAGGTACCAAGCCGGAGCATTGCTGCGGCCGTTTGCGACCCATCTAACGGGCCGTTCGATCAAAGGCATGAACCTATCAGGGCAAACCCTGGACCCTTTGTAAAGCAGCGGGCTGCAGGAAGCAGACCCGGCCTTTGCGTTCTCAATCGCGAAGGGGGTTGCAGACGATCACCCTTTCAGGCCCAACCGCGCACATTATAATTGAACCATCCCTTGAGGGAAAGCCTTATCATTTTCATCCCGATGATGCGTCTTTCATCACCTGTCTTCCTATGGTAGGGTAACACATTGTATGAACAGAGACGGAGTCGACAAAACCCAGGAGGAGATCGTCGAGGAAATGGCCAAGGCCCTCGGCCACAGCGGAGACCTGCTGGAAGAGATCCTGGCGAGACTGGATGCGCTGGACAGGAAGATGGAAACGACAGAGGATGTGTACGCCTACAATGCCATGGTCGAAGAGTTCAACAGCCTCAGAAGGCAGGCCCTCTCGCGCAGGGAGATGCTCATGATACACCGGGAGGCGATCGGGGTCCGCAAGCACCGGTATGTGGAGATCTGCTATCCCATCCCGGACAAAAAATCCAAGAAACCGGTGAACGATCATGTTTGAAATCTATGATCTCGTGGTTATCGGCGCAGGGCCGGGCGGTTATACAGCAGCCATCCTCGCCGCCAGGAAGGGGCTGAAGGTAGCCATCGCCGAGGGCTCGAGCTTCGGCGGCACCTGCACCAATACCGGGTGCATCCCCACCAAGGCCTACATCGAAAGCGCGGCCCTCCTGGCCAAGATAAGAGAGGCTGAGAAGTTCGGCATCAGGGTGGAGAAGCCGACCGTGGACTTCGCCCGGATAAAGGCCAGAAAAGACCGGGTGGTCGCCAGGCTCTCGAAGGGGGTCGAATATCTCCTGAAGCAGAACCGGGTGGATATCTTCTCATGCACTGCGGACATCGCCGGGCCCGGGCTGGTAACAGCGGGGGATAAGCTCTTAAAGGCCGGACACATCATCATCGCCACCGGGTCGAATCCCAAGCGTCCCCGGCTCTTTGCGGAAAGAGGCATATGGACCAGCGACGAGGTATTCGAGGTCACCGAGCTGCCCGAGTCGCTCGCCATTATCGGGGCGGGCGTGATCGGGATGGAGATGGCCCATCTCTTCAGCACCCTCGGCGTGGAGGTGACACTCATCGAGGCGCTCGATCGTATCCTGCCCCTGGAAGAGGAGCACATCTCCTCGTACATGACCAAACTCATGCGCAAGATCAGGATCCACACCTCGGCGCGCGTTACCCATGTCGAAGGCACAGGCCCCTATTCATTGTCACTGGATACCCCCGAAGGCGGCAGAACCGTGGATGTGCACAAGGTGTTCCTGTGCATCGGCAGGCAGCCCCGCATTCCCGCCGGCTGCCAGGAGATCGGCCTTGCATTGAACGATTACGGCGGGATCGTGGTCGACGGGCACCTTGAGACCTCTGTCCCGGGCGTGTATGCCATCGGAGACGTAACCGGCGAGTACATGTACGCCTATGTGGCCTCCCGCGAGGCAGCCGTGGCCGTGGATCACATCACGGGCTCCGGCGAGAACATGTCCTACCGGAATATCCCATCGGCCATCTTTACCCGGCCCGAGGTCGCCTCGGTAGGAAGCACCCCCTCGCCTGAGGAATCGGCCGGCGGGCGCACCGGCACCTTCCCCCTCTCCGCGCTGGGCAGGGCACGGACCATGGAGGAGAACGACGGCTATGCCCGCATCACCACCTCACCCGAAGGGGTGATCACAAGGGTCAGCATCGTCGGACCCCACGCAACGGACCTCATATCCACAGCAGCCCTGGCCGTTGACCAGGGGCTCACGGCCGAGCAGTTCCTCGCATCATACTTCCCGCACCCCACCCTGGCGGAAATCCTCAAAGAGGCGGCCGAAGACCTTCTGGGGACGAACGTTCATCACCCTTAGCAGGATCGGATCAGGGCCGGCGAGTGTCGAAACCTGACCCCGACACTGATGACCCCACGACGAACCCGCCGGCACCCCCGGTGGCGATGCCTCCTTGACACCCCGGCGAAAAAATTGGTAAGCCCTTGAGAACCAAGGAGACCCGCATGATAGATACCTATATAGATTTTGACAAACAGAACGGTCTTGTCCCTGCCATTGCGCAGGACTGGGAGACCGGTGAGATTCTCATGCTTGCCTATATGAACCGGGAGGCGTTCGAAGAAACGCTGAATACCGGCCGGGCCTGCTACTACAGCAGGTCGCGCAGCAAGCTGTGGAGAAAGGGCGAAGAATCAGGCAATGTTCAGAAGGTCAGGGAAGTGCGCATCGACTGTGACCGCGATACCATTGTGATTAAGGTGGAACAGGTAGGGGGCGCGGCCTGCCACACCGGCCACCGTTCGTGTTTCTACCGGAAGATTGAAAACGGTGAACTGGTCGAAGATGGGGAGAAGGTGTTCGATCCCAAAGAGGTGTACAAGTCATGAGCCTCATACGACTCGCCATCCCAAAAGGGAGCCTCCAGCAGTCTACTATAGACCTGTTCCGGGATGCCGGTTGGAATATCACCACCTCCTCGCGGAGCTACTTCCCCTCGATCGACGATCCCGACATCGAGTGCGCCCTGGTGAGGGCGCAGGAGATATCGCGCTATGTCGAGTCCGGGCTCTTCGACGTGGCCCTGACGGGCAAGGACTGGATCCTGGAAAACTCCTCCGACGTGCAGGAGGTGGAAGACCTCATCTACTCCAAGGCAACCTATCGCCCTGCCAAATGGGTGCTTGCGGTGGATGAGAAATCAGATATCCACTCCATCCACGACCTCCAGGGGAAGAAGATCGCCACCGAGCTGGTGAACTTCACCCGGAAATACTTCCGGGAGCGGGGCATCGACGTGGATGTCGAATTTTCCTGGGGCGCCACCGAGGCCAAGGTGGTAGACGGCCTGGCCGACGCCATCGTGGAGGTGACCGAGACCGGATCGACTATCCGGGCCCATAATCTCAAGATCATCGAAGAACTGCTCCTCACCAACACCAAGCTCATCGCAAACAAGGAGTCGTGGAAAGACAGCTGCAAGCGGTCCAAGATTGAACAGATCGCTATGATGCTCAAGTCCGCACTTCAGGCCACCGGCATGGCGGGCCTGAAGATGAATGCACCCAGGAAGAACCTCGAGCAAATCATCGCTATGCTCCCGGCCATCACCTCTCCCACGGTGAGCCCCCTGCACGACCCCGAGTGGTATTCGCTTGAAATCATCATTCACGAGTCCCAGTCGAGAAACCTGATCCCAGAGCTCCTGCGGGCAGGGGCGCGGGGTATCATCGAATACCCCCTGAAAAAGGTATTGGATGGATGATAATCCTCAAGAGCGAGTATGAGATTGCGATCATGCGGGAGGCGAACCGCATCCTGGCACATCTCTTCGAGCATCTCGAACCCATGATCCAGCCCGGGATCACCACGATCGAGCTCGACCGTGAGGCCGAGCTCTTCATCCGATCCCGCGGAGCGACACCGGCATTCAAGGGATACCGCAACTATCCCGCCACCCTGTGCACCTCGGTGAACGAGGAGGTGGTACACGGCATTCCCGGGCCCCGTGTCCTGGAGCCGGGTGATATCGTGAGCATCGATGTGGGGGCCCTGCTCGACGGCTACTATTCCGATGCGGCCCGGACATTCCCGGTGGGCGCGATCTCTCCCCAAGCCAAAAAGCTCCTGGAGGTGACGAGGAATTCCCTGGAGGCGGGGATCGCCCAGGCAGTGCCCGGCAACCATCTCTACGACATCTCGGCCGCTGTCCAGAAGGTTGCGGAGTCAGGCGGCTTCAGCGTGGTCAGGGACTTCGTCGGTCACGGGATCGGCAGGAGCCTGCACGAGGCCCCGCAGATTCCCAACTTCGGCAAGCGGGGCAAGGGGCCCATCCTCCAGGAAGGCATGACGCTGGCCATCGAGCCCATGGTCAACATGGGGACCCACAAGGTCCTGATCAGGAGCGATGGATGGACCGCAGTCACCGAGGATTCCTCGCTCTCGGCCCATTTCGAGAACAGCATCGCCATCACGAAAGACGGGCCGCTCGTGCTCTCCGCACCCTGAAGCATCACCCCTGCCTCGTTCATCACAACCGGATCGAATACGCAGACAGACCTGGCTGATAAGCACCCGCGGCTACTGAGACCCGCGCGCCTTGATGGCGACCTTGACGGTCTGGAATAAGATGACGAGATCCAGCCACAAAGAGCGGTGCTTCATATAGAACAGCTCGTACTTCAGTTTTTCCTTGGCATCCTCGATGGTGTCGCCGTATGGATAGTTGATCTGTGCCCATCCCGTGATCCCCGGTTTTGCATGGAGCCGTAAGGCATAGTAAGGGATCACCTTTTCGAGCTGATCTACGAAATACCTGCGCTCGGGCCGGGGACCGACAAAGCTCATGTCGTTCTTGAGCACATTGATGAACTGCGGGAGCTCGTCGATCCGGAGCTTCCGGATGATGCGCCCCACCCTGGTGACCCGGGGATCGTTCTGGGAGGCCCACTGGGGGCCTTGTTTCTCGGCGTCCTGCCGCATGGACCTGAACTTGATCAGCTTGAAGTCCTTGCCGTCCATCCCTACCCGCTGCTGGAGGTAAAAGATCGGACCCGGCGAATCAATCCGGATAGCCAGGGCGGTCAGCAGCATGATGGGAAAGGTGAGAACGAGGCCCAAGAGGGCAAAAAAGACATCGAACCCCCTCTTCACGGCATCCTGGAACGGAGAGCTCAGAAATCCCCGGGTGAAGATGATGGAGCTCGGCCGGATTTCCTCTACGAGGATCCTCCCGGTCACCCGCTCGTAAAAGCTTGGCGCGTCGATCACGTCGCACGCGGTCAGCTTGATGTGCAACAGATCGTCTATGGGCAGCGTCCCCCTCCACCCGTCCGGGGCTACTACCAGGAGGTCTGGCTCAACCTCCCTGATGATGCGGTGCATGTCCGAGATATCGCCCAGACATCTGGAGGCGAGATCCCAGTTGTTTCTGCCGATGTATCCTTCGAGGATGACCGGGTATCCCCCGGCGCGTATCTCTTTCAGGAGAAACTTGGCATTATCACCATCGCCCAGGATCACGATCCGGGTGGCCCTACGGTCGATGAGCCTGAACTTGAGATACCCCGCCCTGATGGCAAAGGAGGCGCCCAGGGAGATGAGCATGGCCCCCAGCAGGACATCGCGCTCGAGGCCCACGGTGGGTATGATGTAGTAGATGAGGGCCAGCGCGATGAGAGCAAGCCCTCCTCCCAGGAGGATCGACGATGTGAGCTCGGATATTCTCCGCCAGTATCTCCAGTTGTAGAGATCCTGGAAATAGAAGCAGACAACCCCCACCCCCGCGTAGATACTCCCCTTGATCCAGAGAAGCTCGTCAGGGAGAGACACTCCGGGAAGCCACCGCCCGATATACTTGGCGAGAAAGACGGCGCCCGCGGCGACCGCCAGGTCAAAGACAAACAGTATGACTGATGAATATACGCTCCGGTTCATCATTTCCTAACATCGTCAGATAAGGCTGCTGATATTAATAGAATATCGCCCTTTTTTCGCCCTTGTACCCAAAACGGACACACCGGGCCGCCTCACTACCAGTATGCGAGATATTCGTGGAGTTTTCGTGTTGGAGATTTTCCTATACGCCCGCCAGCTTGCGGGCTGCACCTCAGACGGCCCTCTTCAAGCAGGAGATGTGCATAGCCCTTTCCTAATCAATAAACCCGGAACTCCTTCACTCATCATTGCCCAGAAGGCCCGCCCTGAGGAGAAAATAAACCAGCTGCAGGATCGCAGCCGTTGCAGCCGCGACATAGGTAAGGGCGGCTGCGGAGAGCACCTTCCGGGCTCCATTGACCTCGGTGTCCGAAAGGATGCCCGAAGCCGGGAGAGCCTGAAGCGCCCTGGAGGAGGCATTGAACTCCACAGGGAGAGTAATGATCTGGAAGAGTACGGCAAGGCTGAAGAAGACGATCCCCGCCAGGATGAGAGACTGGGCCATGAAGATGAACCCGATGATGAGCAGCGGCCAGGCCAGATTCGACCCGAGGGACGAGATAGGCACCAGGGCGCTCCTGAGTTTGAGCGGCGCATACCCTTGGGCGTGCTGTATCGCGTGCCCGGCTTCGTGTGCCGCAACACCCACGCTCGCGATCGAGTCGCCTGAGTAAACCGACTCGGAGAGCCTGAGCACCCGGGAACGGGGGTCGTAGTGGTCCGAGAGGAACCCCCGGGTGAGCTCGATATCCACGCCGTGGACCCCGGCCGATCTCAGAATTTCACGGGCCGCCTGGGCTCCGGTGATCCCCCGGTATGTGGACACCTTGGAAAACCTTCCATAGGTCGACTTCACCTTGATCTGAGCATATATGCTCAGGATCAGGGCAGGCACGATCATCATGATGTAGAGCGGATCGAAGATCATGGTTCCTCCAGTACTGTGTTAGTAAGATAGATAGTATCTCAATAAAAAGAAGTCAAGAAAAGGTCACTGCTTATGTCCGCTCCGCCTCGGCCGTACCGGACAGGCCCTTCCCTGCCGGACTGTTCTGTATTCTACTCTTGATGCACGATATCCCTTATTTGAATATTTGAGCATATTCCTTTTCCTTTGTCCTGAGATATGGTATTTTTTCCGCAATGAGATTGATGTGGAGGTAATATGAAACGATTTGCCGGAATCTTTATTGCCGTCCTGATTCCCTGTATGCTCCTCATAAGCGGCTGCAGCAAGAGCCCTGAGGAAAAGCGAGAAGCCTACCTCAGCAGTGCCCGGTCATATATGGAGAAAGAGAAGTATGCTGAGGCCGCAATCGAATTTCAAAACGCCCTTCAAATCGCACCCGACGATGCACAGACCCTTGTTACCCTGGGCGAGGTCCAGCTCAAACTGATGAAGGCCAATGAGGCCTACCGGTCATTCTCCAGGGCTGCGGCAATCGATCCCAAGAATACCGCGGCGCACGAATACCTCACATCCATCCAGCTCCTGGCCAGAAAATACGACTTGGCCGAAAAGCAGGCGTCAATGATTCTGGAGTATGATCCAGAGAACAAAAAGGCAAAGGAAATGCTCGCCCAGGCGCTCTTTCAAAGCGGGAAAAAGGCCGAGGCGGTGGCCATCATGGATGAGCTGGTCGCAGATCAGAAGCCCCTGGAGGCGACGATCATCAACGCCGTCCAGATGTACATGGCCACCGACCGGGTGAACGACGCCCTTTCGCTCCTTTCCCGTGGTTCATCCCTCTATCCCGAGTCTTCGAAGATCCGGTTCCTCGCAAGCGACATCTACATCTTCAAAGACGACATCAGCACCGCCCGCACGTGGGCCGAGGACGCATACCGTGCGCAACAGGACAATATCGACGCAGGCATTACGCTGGCCCGATTCTATGCAGCCCATCGCATGGACGATCTGTTCAAGGCCCTGCTGGCAGAGCTGAAATCCAAATTCCCCAGCGATCCTGGGCCCTATCTGCTGGAATCGGGCGTCATGCAGCAGAAGGGAGATATCGACGGGGCCCTGGCACTGGCCCAAACCGCCCGGAAGATCGAGGACAGCACCACCACGAAGACCGTGATCGCACAGCTGCTCCTGGAAAAGAAGGATCTGCCCGCTGCAGAGAAGATTCTCGCCGAAACCCTGGAGAAAGACCCCGGCGCAATCTCCGCACGGATTCTGCTGGCTCGGATCTATCTCAATCAGGAGGCACCCGGCAAGGCTTTAAGTACCCTGGATACACTCATCAAGAGCATTCCCCGGAGGCCGGACGTGGCTGTTCCGGCTGCTCAGGCCTATATCATGGAGGGCAAGACGTCACAGGCGCGGGAGATGGTGGAAAAGTCGCTTCAGGAGTATCAGAACAATGCGGCACTCCATGGCCTCCTGGCAAAGATCGAATTCCTGGAAGGGAAATACAAGGAAGCGCTGGCCCAGGTAGACATCCTGGCGGAACGTGCCGCCCTGACCCCGGATACGCTGTATATCGGAGCATTGTCTGCGATGAGGACGGGCAAGGCCGCGCAGGCATCTTCATTCGCTGACTCACTGGAAAAGGTGTCGCCCGAGAGCTGGCAGACCCTGCACGCCCGGAGCCTCCTCGCGCTCTCCAAAGGTGAGAAGAAGAGCGCTTATCAGTACGCGGAGAAGGCCTTAAGCCTCTTTCCGGAGAAGGTTCAGGCCCTGACCCTGTTCACCAGCATCGCGCCTTCGGTCATCTCCAAAGAGGAGACCCTCAAAAAAGTCAGGGCTGCGTGTGAAAAGCACGATTCCGCCTATTGCCACATGATCATCGCACGGCTCCTGGAGACCTCGGGCGATGTGGAGGGTGCACTGAACGAGATAAAGAGGGCAACCGCGCTCGAACCGGAAAACACCTCGCTCTATCATGCCCTTGCCCAGTTCTATGCCCGCAATGACATGATGCAGAAGGCCATCAACGAGTACGAAGCCCTGGTCAATGCCAAGCCCGGCGACTTGAGGGCCGCCACCATGCTCGGCCTGCTCAATCAGAACCAGGGCAGGATATCGGACGCGAAGAAGGTGTATGCCTATATCCTCGAGCGCGACCCCAAGAACGCCCTGGCCGCGAACAATCTCTCCTGGATTCTCGCGCAGAGCGGAAAGCCTGCTGACCTGAACGAGGCCCTGCGTCTTGCGCAGATCGCCAAAGACCAGTTCCCTGAAGACGCGAGAATCGCCGATACCCTCGGGTATGTCTATCTGAAGAAAGGGCTCGCCGAAAACGCCCTAGCCCAGTTCCAGCTTGCCGTGGAAAAACTGCCTGAAGAGCCGACCATTAACTACCACATGGCGCTGGCCCTGGTTGAGCTGAGCAGGAACCCCGAGGCCAGGAAATACGTTGAGAAGGCCCTGGATACCGAAATTCCCTTTGACGAACGGGAAGCCGCCCAGGAGCTGATGGCCAGGATCGGAGACGGCAAGGGCGAGTAACTTTTTCAACGCTTCCGGCATCTGCCTGGAGAAAAGGCGAGAGAAGACGGCTGTCCGGTCGAGCAGTATGCCGATCAACAGCCACAAGCCGGGCAATGAGATGGCGTTTCATCCGCCGGCGCCCGCAAGTTGCCGGGTAATCCGGTGATTGCCGAGACTTCTCGACACAGCACCAAAGGGCCGCAGGTTTTTACATGGCAAGAAGGGCAACCGCGGTCAGCGCCGCCGTGCAGGAGCGAAGCACGGTCCGGCCCATATGGACCGGGGTGAACGCGCAGGAGATTATCTTTTCAACCTCAGACTCCGAGAACCCCCCCTCAGGGCCGATGAGGATGCCGGTATCCTCCCGACGGCAGTCCCACAGGGAGATCTGTGACGAGGGCAGGGCCACCAGCCTGTTCGGCCAGGCAGGAGAGATATGCTCCAGGAACTCCTCGAGCAGGAGCGGCTCGTGGAGAACCGGGATCGTTCTGCGCTCACACTGTTTGATTGCCTCCAGAATAATCTGCCTGAAGCGCTGCATCCGCTTTTCGCCGATATGCCGGACATTCGACCGCCCGGAGACCACAGGGTGAATTTCCGAAACCCCGAGCTCGGTGACTCCCCGCATGAGATCGTCCATGTCCTTCAGATCGATGAGGCTGATCCCCAGGTGCACCCGGCAGGCCCCCCGGTCGGAAAGCTCCTGAGAGGAGAGCACTTCGAGCGTGATCCTGCCTCGCCCCGCCTCGGTGATCCGGGCACGGTATCCTGTTTCGCGGTCGCGAATGGAGAGCTCATCGCCGATCTTTTTGCGCAGCGGCCCGAGGATGTGGCTCACGTCCTTCCCCGTGATTACCGCCTGCCCGTTCGAAAGGATGTCTGCAAAGAACCTGGGCATGATCTTATCGCCTGCTCTCTTTCTTTTTATCAGGGGGTCATCAGCATTGTGAGGTCAGAGCATTATGGAGTTAAAAGCATTGCGGATCAAATCTCAACATATGACATTTAAAATGTCATATGTTGAGACCTGACCCCACCCCCTTGACCCCGACCCCTCTAGATGACGAGACCCTTGAGGAATGCTGCTGCGTCCTCGGGGGCCGTCGAGTGCACATACAGGTCAGAGCCCCATTCCAGACCTCCCTGGATGCCGATCCGGGGAATGATCTCCATATGCCAGTGATATATCTTGTCGTATGACTTGTCAAAGGGGGCGTTGTGCAGAGCATAGTTGAAGGGAGGTCTGTTCAGTGCCCGATCGAGCCTGAGGAGGACATCTCTGAATATAGTGGCCAGATCGCCCACCTCCTTGGAGTCGATCTCCTCGAACCGGGATGAATGCCGCTTGGGGATGATCCATGTCTCGAAAGGCACCCGGGGAGCAAAGGGCTCGATGGCGAGAAAGGAGTCCGTTTCCGAGACGATCCGGAGTTCGAGCTGGATCTCCTGCCTGACGATGTCGCAGTAGATGCAGCGCTCCTTGTAGGCATAGTGCTTTTCCGCACCCCTGAGCTCTTCCACGATATCCCGGGGCACGATCGGAAGCGCCAGCAGGAGGGAGTAGGAATGCTCGAGTGTGGCCCCCGCCTCTGCTCCGGAGTTTTTGTAGATGAGAACGGAGCGCATTCTGCTGTCTTTCTTCAGGTCGATGATCCGGTCGCGATATGCCCAGAAGACGTTTTCCAGCTCGTCTTCATCCATATCGGCCTGCCTGCGGGCGTGAACAGGCGTCTCGATGATCACCTCGTTGGCCCCTACGCCGGTGACCTTGTCGTAGATTCCCTCTCCCATACGCTTCAGGTCTTCTTCGATCACCAGCAGGGGTGAGCGGTTGGGGATGACCCGGAGCTTCCACTGAGGATCATTCGCCTGTGAACCGTCCCGCCTGTTGGCGAGGATCTCCGGAGGGCATAGATGTTCGTTGCCCGGGCAGAAGGGACAAAAAGGATCTTCCGGGACGGAAGCGGTCGTCCGGGGAATGGCGGGAGACAGGGTCGGGTCGTCGGTGATGATGACCCACCTGTCGACCACCGGATCTCTCCTCAACTCTGACATATTCAGCCGACCTTAAGCACGAGCTCGGGAATATCCCCCTGCACCTTTCTCATCCAGTAGAGGCTCCAGCCCTGAAAAGTCTTCTCAAACCCCTCTTCGCTCTGGGAGATGCATTCGATCGGGACCACGCAGATGTCCCACTGGGCATCGGAGGATATCGAGAGGCCTGCACCGTTTATGTCGTCCCACAGATCGATCCTCTCGGCCCGGTACCTGCCCCGGTCATTGTCCATCTCCTTTCCGTTCACCTTAGGCCTTTGACCGGAGATGATCATGAAGTTGAACTCGACTCCCAGCCACGCATCCTCAAGGGATGTCTCGAGCGCATGCGACACACTGACCCGTCCTTCCTTGAAAAGGTGGTAGGTCTTCTCGATGCCCAGCCCTTCCCGCCGGGCGGAAAAGCAGAGCGTAAAGCACTCATCCGACTCGCTGTGAGAGGCATAGGCAAAGGGAAGGTCTGCGCTCAGCGAGTTTTCCACTTGATTTCTCTTCAGCAGCCGGTCCCAGTCTGGTGGTGCATCGAGGCAATGGGTCAGAAACGAATACTTGGGATAGGTGTCGTAGATCAGGAGATCCTGGAATTCCCGGGGCGTTTCATGGTTGAGATCGTGGATGGAGAGCGGCTCTCCCGTGGAGTCTCCCGCAGACTTCCTTTCCGGATGCCGGATCTTCCGGTGATAGATCTCCTCGTGGCGCATGAGGATGTTGGAGAAATTGTACTTGGCGGACTTGTCCTCGAGTGCGAAGACAGACCCGTTGTGCCGCGGAGAAAAATAGCAGTTAAACCTCCTGCCGGACACCAGGATCTCCTCGGCGCCGTCGAGATTGTGGTCTATGCGCTCTACGCGCCAGGTATCGCTGCTGAAGCGGGTTTCGTCGATGAGGGCCTCCGCGGTGAGCAGGTTTTTGTACACCGCATGCCTTAAGGAACTGATATAGACCCCGCCGAAGAGCCCGTGCCAGTAGGGGCAGTTTGTCTGGGCCATGAGGAGATGGCGCAGCGCATCCCGTGAGGGACCGAACTTTCTCACCAGGTTGCTCACCTTCATGCCTTTTTTGTGCATGAGATTGGACTCGGGATACTTGGCAAAGAAGTTGTCCCACACCCCGCCTCTCAGGAAGGCCCGCTGGCGGTCCCAGACCCCGGTGTCCCGGGCCTTCTTCACGAGGTCCTCATACTGCCTCCCCTGCTCTGCGAACAGGCTCCACTCCATCATCTCCTGGTATGAGCCCGTGGGGAGATAGACGAGCCCGTTGGGAGGGAAACTGTCTACCACGCGGCTCAAGGGCACGAGCTCGATCTCGGAGGAATGCTTGAGGATCTCGTCGAAAAACCTCCTGAGCCACCCCTCCTGGATCACCCACTTATGGGTGCCCGGCCACATGCCGAACTTCTCGCCGTCATCTCCATAGGTGAGTATCTTCACACCCTTTTTCTTCATCTGCATGAGGTAGTCGATCACCTCGTGCGGCTGGCGGAAGGGAATGAGATAGCGAAGCCGCATGTCGATGGGAAACACCTTTAAGGAGAAGCCCTCGCGCTCGGTGATGAAATACCCATGGACATCGTCGGGAGAAAGCCCTGCAGAGAGAAAATGGCTGTCGTCCAGCAGGGTGTATTCGATGCCGAAACCGGATATCTTCTTGGGAATCCCCGGGTCCCATATCCGCTCGGCGCACCACAGGCCCCGGGGCCTGGAGCCGAAACGCGCCTGGAGATACTCGCTCATGTACTCGATCTGATCATGGGCGTCGGCCTCGGGAATCACCGGCATGATAGGCTCGAAGAATCCTCCTCCCATGAGCTCCACCTGGGAGCGGTCCACCAGGGTGTGCAGGAGTGTAAAAAACTCGGGCTCGTGCTCATCGAACCACTCCCAGAGCGGTCCGGTATAGTGCAGCGTCATGGTGATGTCGGGATATTCCGTCAAGATGCGCAAAAGAGGCAGATAGCAGTCCCGGGCGCCCTTTTCAAAGACACTGGGGAAATTTCCCACAGGCTGGTGAGAGTGAACACAGAACGCCAGATAGATCTTTTCAGACATGCCACATGATCCTTTCGAATTTTTCGTCCGGTATGCTGAATGATAGCACCCCTGTCGCCGGATGTCTCTCGATTTCGAGGTCTCCTTCGTGAATCGTGAGGAAAAACCGCATTCGCTGCGACAGGCCTGCATCCAACACGGCAAAGGGCACCTTCATCTCCAGTATGCTACGGCAAGCATGGCCTGGAAGCTCCACCTTCTTTTCCCGTGTTTTATCCGAGACGGCATAGATGATCAAGGTATCCCCCTTAAGCGGTGCATATACCACATATTCGCCCGGAGACACCACGTGAAGACCTACCGAGCCGTTTCCTGGCACAGCGGAAAAATCCAGCCGGATAAAGAGATTCTCATGGTCAAAACCATAGAAGAGCCTAGACATGAATGGCTTACGCCGGTACATGCTCATGGACGTATCCGGCGGCACATAACACCCTGCCTTGAGCCATTCAAAGAAATGGGAGACCTGTCCATCGATTACCGGGTTGATGAACCCCGAAGGCAAGCGCACGGGGACCACTTCGTGATGCGTGATGATGCTCTGTGACAACTCCAGAGGAGGAGACTCGCCATGCAGCCGGTAGCAGTTCGAGAGGTGGAGCCGAAAGAGGTTATCGAAGTCTTCGTCGTTGGCCGAGCTGAAATCTTCTCCATACCACCAGAACCAGTCGCTTCCCTCTGCGATGTACACCTCTTCCCAGGCCAGGGGATGGGCATCGTCCCCTTTCTCATCCAGGTATCTTCGCGTCCGGGCAAGCATCTCCCATGCTTTCCGGTCCTCGTCATGACCGATCCATATGGAAAAGTTGTGGTTGATCCACGAGCCGGTATAGAGGCTGACGATGCGTTTGTCGGGAGGGTTCCGGTCGAGGAAGTCACTGTATCGGGAGGTTTTCACCTCCGGGGATTCGTCCAGCTTCTCATAGAGCAGCCTCAAAAACCGCTCGCCGCTATCCGGGTAGTACTCCCATGGGTTTTCACCGTCGAGGATGACCGCAACGAAGGGATTGAAGTCGTATGCCTTGGCGCCCTTGGCTATATTTTTCAGGTACCCGATGAAATTATCTGCTCCCTGTTCAGGCGGATTCTTCGCATAGACGAACCCGATGTTATCCGACAGAGGCCGGTCCCGGAAGAACATGCCCACTTCAGAGGCACCGTATTCCACGACATAAGGCCGGTAGAGTCCGGCCCCGGTCCGGGCCTGTTTGAGGCTGGCAAAGAGGATGTCCTCATCGGAAGCCATCCACCTGATCCCATGCCCTGCTAGGATCTGGACCATTTCAGGGCACACCGACCCTTCCGAAGGCCAGAGCCCCTTTGGCCGGACCCCAAAGAGCGACTCGTGGTAGTCCATGGCCCGTGCTATCTGAACGTCGAGATCCTCGGGATGGGAGAACGGCTCGGCAGGCAAGGGCGTATCCATTGAGCGCAGGGCATAGCCGACATTCATGAGCAGGGGGCCTATGGGGTGGTAAAACGGAGATGTGGTGATCTCGATCCGCCCTTCCAGACAGGCGCGTGCATACAAGGGGATGATCTTCTCCATCGTCTCGATATGAAAGGCGAGCACAAAGGCCTTGTCGGATTCAGTGTATGACCTGCCCTTCCTGATCAGGTCGGCGATGTTCCTGTCCTTCCTTCTCATGAAGCCTATCCAGGTGAGGTTGAACAGCACCTGGAGATCGAGGATGTCCTGGTCGCTGAAGTGCTTCACCGCAGCCTCGAACCCTCCCTCTCTGCCCGGCTTGCCGCGTTTCTCCAGTAGGTTTTTATACCGGGGAAAGGGCTCGATGAGGGTCGGGAAGCTGCCCATGAAAAAACGGGTGATTATCTGCTTTTTTTCACCAAAGGTGAGATCGGCAGGTCTCTTCTCAGAGAGCAGAAAATCCGTGTCGCGTAGTCCCTTATCGGTATAATCGATGATCTGGGAGAGCAGCGAGGGCACGAGATTGAAGGTGCAGGCCACTTCCGGATATTCTTCGAGCAGGGCGATCATGTCGTAATAGCCCCGCACCGAGTGCAGCCGCACCCACGGGAGCAGATAGGTTCCAGTGACCGGATTCTTGTAATAGGGCTGGTGCATGTGCCACAGGAATCCGACCGCCACCTCTCTCATACTCTCCCTCCGCTCGCCGTTCACTACTATTGATATAACCTTAGGTATGCATCAAACCAAATCAAATGGAGAAAGAACCAGCGCTTATACATCCGATAGATTACGAGCCTTTTTTATATCTGTGCTCATAGGGCTTCAATATTGGACAGGGACCAGGCTGTTATCTTTTTGCCATGCCAACCAAATCGGATTTCTGTTATTATGAAAAAGCCCATTTTGCCGATTCAATCAATGCAGCAAAGCGCTAGGCAAGGGAGGAGATCATGCGTTATTTGTCGGTACTGTGCATAGCTCTATGCCTCATCACCTCGTGTGGGGGAGGAGGCAGCAGTGGAGGTGGTGGTGGAACGGTTTTTTCTGTCTTGTCAACCGTCCCTGCAAATAACGCCATCGATGTCCCAATAGAAACAGCGGTGGAAATACATTTCAGCAAAGAGGTAGATCCCGCAACCGTAACTGCGTCTACCATAACCCTGACAAAAGGTGATGAATCCATTGCATGTTCATTGCAATGCTCGGGCTCTATGGTAATCTTGACGCCTTCTTTTCCCCTGTCGACAGACTCTACCTATACGGTAACGATTTCCGGCAATGTAAAGGATGCATCCGGAAATCCTCTGGGTTCATATTATACCTGGTCTTTCGTTACCAGCGAAAACATCGATACCAGCAATTACTACTATCAACCAGGCCCCGGCGATGAGATGATTTATAAAATTACGAGACAAGGGGCACCAACAGTCTATCAAAAGAGTTCCTTTTCTCTGGAGGACGATGATATCGACCCCACGTATCATTATGGGGGCGACGATGGCAATCCACATCTCCTCGAAGTCGTTACAGAAGGGCCCGAGAAGGAGGACTGCACCGTCCTGATAAGAAAAGTTTATTACACCCTTGATGGCAAAGAAATCATTGACGATCAACGGTACTCAGCTGAGCCGCTCGTATGGTTGTTCACCAATGTCGAGCACAGCACCTTCACTGGTGATGAAGAACCCGAGCTAGTCGTAGCAGGGCGGGAATACGAATCCACGATCGAGGAGATTCTCTTCAACCACAGCAATCCCCCGGTCGAAGTCGGTGCAAGAACAATCACTACGAGCATAACCCCGCTGGACATTGTATCGGTTACGGTTCCCGCTGGAACGTATGAAGCCCTCAGATTTGCGACCGAATCATTCTCGGAAGAAACCATAGGGGAATCGACGATAACACTCACCGGCTCCGGTACCATGTGGTTCGGCAGGAATACGGGCCTCGTGAAAGTACAGATGGAGTATACTAGACAAAAAGATGAGGAAGACCCCGAAACTTTCGATTACCT